>Ga0302319_10016272_pt1 | contig 13718 bp, 12 predicted proteins | sample Bog_T0_2_FD_203319 | JGI IMG/M metagenome (GOLD analysis project Ga0302319, IMG submission 203319) | Peat permafrost microbial communities from Stordalen Mire near Abisko, Sweden - Bog_T0_2 | ecosystem: Environmental > Terrestrial > Soil > Wetlands > Peat | place: Sweden: Abisko, Stordalen Mire...
AGATCGCTATTGAAGATGATGCCGGCTTCCGCCAGTTCGCCTTCGGCGGCGACGGTTTGGATCTGAGTGGCACTCTCCGACGGGGCCTCGGGATTGGACACCGTGCTCACCGCGTCGGTCTTATGAACTTGTTCGTCGCGCCATTGCTGGAAGGCGCGGGCGCTGAGGGGATCGTTCCAGTCGTAATGCGCCGCCTGGAAAAGCGCCATCACTACCCGCATCTCCGCGACCTGGATCAATGCCGCCGGGGTACCTGCCAAGCGCGTAAACTCCTGCTGGTGGCTGGTGCGGAAACGGATGCGGTGCGCCGGACGCGGCTTGGTTTCGGAAACCGTTACGGCCTGTCTCAACAATGTAGCGGCTTGAACAGAAGGGGCTTGGCGTAGCTGAAGGAAGGTTCCGACAACGATCAGCACCGCCAAGCCCGTTACAAACGCCCACCTGGGTGCACCCGAATGCACCAGGGGACGAATCAGCCGTACAAGGAGAGACTCATTGGCCAAATGTTCATCAATTCGTGAAAAATCGCGATACAGGTCGCGCCACGGTTGCGGCGCGGGGGGAAGTTGCCCCGCCAGTACGTCCTGGCGATAGCGGGCGCATTCCGCCAAAGTATCTTTCAATTGTTCGAGTTCAGCGCGGCACGGGCCGCAGGATTCCAGGTGGCGCTCCACCTTACGGGCCTTGCGGGCGGACAACTCGCCATCCAGATATCCCAACAGATAGTGTTCTTCGGAATGGCGGCGAGGGCTACTCATCGCGCACCTTCCGCAGCCGCAGCAGGGCGCGCCGCAGGAATTCGCCGACGGCCGAAGCGCTGATGCCCAGAGTGGACGCGATCTCGGGGTAGTGCAGTCCTTCCATCCGTAAGAAAAGGCAGCGCTTTTGCTGTTCCGATAGGCCTTCCACAGCCTGATTCAAACGTCCCATTCTTTCGCGATCGAGCAGTTCCCGCTCCGCGTTTCCGGGGGCGGTCAGACGGGCCTCCAGGGCAGGGTCGAACCTCTCTTCCGAGGCCTGCCGGGCGCGAACCTTAAGGCCGTAATTGTGGGCTACGCGAAAGACCCATCCACGCAGACTTTCGATCTTTTCGCCTTTTTTGAGGCTGGTGTAGAGGCGCAGGAAGACTTCCTGGACGGCTTCCTGCGCCTTGGGCGGATGAACGCCCAGCGTCAGCAGGTACCGGTAAACGTCTTCGCGAGTCTCTACAAACAACTGAGCCACCTGATCTTGTAACTCCGTACTCGATTGCGGCTGGCGGAGGGTTCCCACTTCGCATCACCTGTCGTGACCGCCAATAGCGCTACGAGTCATACCAAAGACCCGTGACCATGTGGTTTCAACTACACCCTGCAAATATTTTTTTTTGCGAGTTTTTTTCGCAAATTTCGTCATTCTTGTAACCCAGTGTAGTTGAACGGGGCCGGTACGGGGTCTTTGAATCGAACCTTGAAACCACTTCGTTACCCTCAAGTGTGTGTGACTATCGTCACTTACAACAGCGAGCGGCACATCCGGCGCTGTCTGGAAGGCATCTTCGAACAGGAAGGCATCGTTACCGAAGTGGTCGTGGTCGACAACGCCTCCTGCGACGGTACGCGCGCCATCCTCCGCCGATTCAAAGGACGAATCCGCACCATCTATAACGACTGTAACCTGGGTTTCGCCGAAGCTCAGAACCAGGCCATGCGCTCCAGTAAAGCCGACTGGGTCCTCACTCTGAACCCCGATGTGCTGCTCTTGCCGCATTTCATCCGCACATTGTGGGACGCCGGTCTGGCGGACCCTTCCGCCGGCACGGTCTGCGGCAAGTTGCTCTCCATCGGGCCCGGCTTCCAACCCTTGGACGAACCGCGCTTCGATTCCACGGGAATCTTCTTCACCCCCGCCATGCGGCATTTCGATCGTGGATGGCACCAGCCCGACGGTCAGGCGTTCGACAATATGGAGTACGTCTTCGGAGCCAGCGCCGCCGCCGCTCTCTATCGCCGGGAAATGATCGACGACGTCGCCGTGGACGGCAATTTCTTCGACCCGGCCTTTTTTGCTTATCGGGAAGACGCGGACGTGGCCTGGCGCGCCATCCTGCAAGGTTGGCGTTGCCTTTATGTTCCCGCCGCGGCTTCCTATCATGTGCGCAGCGTGGTGCCCGGGAATCGCCGTTCCATTCCCGCGGTGATCAATATGCACTCGGTCAAGAACCGCTTCCTGATGCGCATCAAGAACGCCAGTCCCGGGCTCTATCGCCGCTACTGGCTCCCCATGACTTTGCGCGACCTGGTGGTGATTGCCGGCACCGTGCTGACCGAACCCCGCTCCTTGCCCGCCTTCTGGCATCTGGCCAAGTTCTTGCCCCAGGCATTGCGCGCCCGCCGCGTCATTATGAGCCGCCGGAAAGTGGATGACGCGACGCTGGCTGCCTGGTTCAGCTTCCAACCGGTAGCTTTAGCCAGCGACCATGCTTCGGAACTGCCATCGGCGCGCTGGCCCGAGGCGGAAGCAACCCCGCGCTACGCCGTGGAACCGACCGCATAAGAATAGGCTGCAAGACCGCTCCCTGCGGTCACGGCTCGGTATCAAGCTACTTGCAATCAGCGAGGCCGTTCCGAGCCGCGACCAAAGGGAGCGGTTCCGTGCAGCGTAAAGCTGCGCCCCTACGGCGCCCAAGCCGGCATCACGTAGGCGTAAAACACTACGATGAGGCCGATCGTCGAAGCCAGCAGCACGCTGTGTTTCAAGGTGAAGCGGAACAGCAGAAACTCTTCCTCGCGCTTCATGTTGGTGGCGCAGGCGGCGACCGCGATGCTCGTCAGGCTGATCATTTTACCCATGACGCCACCGGCCGAATTCGCCGACGCCATCAGTACCGCGTTCATCCCCAACTTGTGCGCCGTCACCACCTGCAGATTGCCGAACAGGGCGTTGGCCGATGTGTCGCTGCCGGTGAGGAATACGCCCAGCCAGCCCAGCAAGGCGCTGGCGAACGGAAATACCACGCCGGTCGCCGCGAAGGCCAGGCCGAGCGTCGTTGTGGCGCCGGAATGGTTCATCAGGTATGCCAGGCCCAGCACCACCGCCAAAGTCAGTTCCGCCAGCGCCAGTTGCTTCAGCGTGTGGCCCACCGCCCGCAGGAACTGCGCCGGCTTCATGCGCACGGCCACCGCGCTGAAGAGTGCCGCCAGCAAACACGCCGTGCCCGACGCCCCGGCCCAGGTGAATTTGTAAGGCGCGGCCTTGGCCGGCAAGCCGGGCCAGTGGACGATGACCGTGAGATGGTCCAGCCACTTCTGGATGGGCGCATAGCCCCAGAGCAGGACGAAAATTACCAGCAGGATGTAGGGCACCCAGGCTTGGAAGACCGCGCTCCCGCTGCGCTGCGGATCGCGTTTGACGGGCCGGTGCTCCGCGCCGCGCAATTTGATCCACACGAACAATGCCGCCATGGCAGCCATGGACGAGAGAATATCGGTGAGCTGGGCATTCAGGAAATTGGAGACCGCGAACTGTATTCCGGCGAAAACGACTCCGCACAGCGCCGCGGCGGAAAACACACCGCGCAAGCCCTCCCAGCCGAACATCACCAGGATCAAATAAGCCGGCAGAATCAGCGAGACCGGCGCGCAGATCCGGCCTACGCCGGCGCTCAACCGGTCGAACGGGAGACCGGTGGTGGCGGCCAGAGTGGTGAGGGGAATGGCGATGGAACCGAATGCCACCGGCGCGGTATTGGCCAGCAGGCAGACGGCGGCCGCGCGGAAGGGCGACACTCCAAGGCCGGCAAGCATGGCGCCGGCCACCGCCACCGGAGTGCCGAATCCCGCGCATCCTTCTATGAAGGCGCCGAAAGCGAAGGCGATCAGCAATGCTTGCAGTCGCGGATCGGCGGTGAGGTTGCCGATGGAATCCTTTAAGATTTCGAACTTGCCGCTTTCCACCGTCACGCGGTAAAGCAGAATCGCCGAGAAAACCACCCAACCGATGGGGAACAGTCCGAAGGCCGCCCCGTTGGTAACCGCGCCCAGCAGGCGGCCGGCGGGCATTCCGTAAACCAGGGCGGCCACGAGCACCGCCGTTCCCAAACCCACCAACGATGCCAGCCAGGCGGGTTTGCGCAGCACCCCCAGCAACAAGAGCAATGCCAGAATCGGCAGTGCGGCCACCAGGGCCGAAACCGGCAGGCTACCGGCGAGCGGTGTGTAGTTGGGCTGCCACATAGGTCGTTTATCCTTGGATGCGCCGTTCCTTGCCGGCCCACAGCGTTTCCCGAAGCTGGCGCTTGAGAATCTTGCCGGTTCCGGTCTTGGGCAGAGGTTCGCAGGTAAAGTGAATGCGGCGCGGCATCTTGAAGCCGGCCAGCCGGCTGCGCAGGAATTCGCAGAGCTGCGGTTCGTCTAGTTGCCGGCCGGGCTTGACCACTACCCAGGCGGCCGGCACTTCACCCCACTGTGTGTCCGGCGCGGCCACCACGGCGCACTCCAGCACGGCGGGATGCGCGGCAATGCCACGCTCCACTTCGATGGAGGAAATATTCTCGCCGCCGCTGATGATGATGTCCTTCTTGCGGTCCACAATGGAGATGTAGTTCTCTTCGTCCCACACCGCCATGTCGCCGGTATGCAGCCAGCCGCCGGCCATCACAGCGGCGGTGGCTTGCGGCTCTTTGTAATAGCCGTCCATGACGATATCGCCGCGAATCACCACCTCGCCGATCGCCTGCATATCGTGCGGCACTTCGTTCTCGTGAATGTCCACCACGCGGATTTCGCAACCCGGCATGGGCCAGCCGGTCATTGCCACGTGCCGCAGCCGGTCGGCTTCATCGGTGTAAGTGACAGTGCCCTTGCGACGCGCCGCTGTCGCCACGGGGCTCGTCTCGGTCAGGCCGTATCCCGATTCGGCGCGGCAATGAAACGCCCGCTCCAGGCGTTCCACCAATTCCGGCGAAGCGGCCGCCCCGCCGAGCATGATATTGCGCATGCTGGAAATATCGGCGCTCGCCAGTTCGGGACAGTTCAAGAGCGCGTTGGCCATGGTGGGCACCATTGCCATTCCGGTTGCCCGCTCTTCAGCGATGAGCCGCAGCACCTGCGCCGGATCGAACCGTCGCACCATTACATGGCGCACTCCCATGAACGTACAGGCCTGCGGCTTTCCCCAGCCGTTCGCATGGAACAGCGGAATGGTGTGCAGCTCCACGCCGTTATCGTCGGCGCAGTAAATGTTGGCGACGTACAAAGCATGCAGATAAAGGGTCCGGTGCGAGAGCATTACGCCCTTGGGCGTTCCTGTGGAACCAGAGGTATAGAAGAGCTCGGCGATGGCGTTTTCATCGATGGACAACGGGTCCGGACGTGCGATGCGGCCGCGCGCCAGCAGGTCCTCGTACGGATCGCCGATCTCGACGAAGTGCTGGATGGCCGGGCAGGAGCGGCGCAATTCGGCCACCAACGGCTGGAAATCGCTTTCGAAAATCAGCACGCGCGGCTCGGCGTGATGGAGGATGGCGGTTAGCTCGGCCGGCGTGAGCCGCACGTTCAGCGGCATGACGATCGCGCCGGCTAGAAGAACGCCGAAGTATCCTTCCAGGAGTTGGTGGTTATTGAAGCTGAGGTAGGCGACGCGATCACCGGGCACGACCCCAGCGGCGAGGAGGCCTGCCGCCAGTCGCTCGCAGCGCTCTCCGAATTCGGCGTAGGTGAACCGCGCCGTGCCGCAAACCACGCCGGTCTTCCTGCCATAGAGGTCCACCGCGCGATAGAGGCAGCGGATCGGAGTCAGCGGAACGTGCATGACTTTGGATTGTACACCGGCGCGGTAGCGCGAAGGGAAGGCCGGCTCTGCGCGCGAGCGCGCCATGGAGTAGGGTATAAAGAGGCAAAAAGGAGCCCGCCCCCATGAAGCGACGATCGTTCCTTACGTCTCTGGCCCTCACCTCGGCGGCCGGCGCAGGTTTAGCGCCCATGGCCCGTGCCGCGGCGCCGAAGATGAAAATCACGCGGGTCCAGGTCTGGAGCCCGCCCGCGCCCAATCCGTTATTCAATCAGAGCGACCTGGTAGTCACCGTGGAAACGGATGCCGGCATCACCGGTATTGGCGAAGGTGGTTCGCACGACACCCTGGAACAGTGCGCCGGAAGGTTAATCGGCCAGGATCCGCAATATATCGAACACCTGTGGCAGGATATGTTCCGCGCCTACTTCTATCCGCCCGGCCGCGAGAAAATGCATGCCCTCGGCGCGCTCGACCTGGCGCTCTGGGACATCAAAGGCAAGGCGCTCAATCTGCCCGTCCACGCAGTTCTCGGCGGGATGGCGCGCAAGCACTGCGAATGCTATAACACAGCCGGCACGATTCCCGGTGTGCAGCGCGGGTCGACTCTCAAGGAGCGCGCCCAGCTCACCATTGCCGCCGGGTACCGCGCCTTCCGCATGGGCGCCGCGGACGCTCCGGCCAACACCACCTACAACACGCATGAGCGGCTCAATCAGCTCGCCCTCGATTGTGCGCAGGTGCGCGACGGCGTGGGTAAGAACGGCGATTGGTGCGTGGACTTTCACCAGCGCTTCGATCTTTCCGACGCCATCCGCGGCTGCGGCCTGATCCAGGACTTTGCGCCTTTCTTCGTGGAGGACCCGGTGCGCACCGAAGCCTTCGCCGAGGATCTGCCCATCCTGCGCCGCAAAGTGAATGTGCCGCTGGCTGCCGGCGAGGAGTGGGGCAACCGCTGGGACTTCAATAAGCTGATCGAGAACCACGATCTGGACTATATCCGCGCCACCCTTCCCAATGTCGGCGGTATCACCGAGATGATGAAGATCGCCGCCATTTGCGAAACCCATTTTGTGGGCATCATCCCGCATTTCACCGGCCCCATTTCCACCGCTGCGCTGGTGAATTGCCTGGGCACGTTCTCGGGACCCGTTCTGATGGAATTCAATTTCGGCGGCCGGACCATTCCGTATCTGCCGGCGGCTCTGGACTTCCGCGAGGGTAAGTTGTATCCCAATGACCGGCCCGGTTTGGGCGTCGAAATCGACAGGAAACAACTGAAAATGGTGGCCGAGTTCACGCAACCCATCACCAACCGGGCGCAGACCTACTTCCGCCCGGATGGCTCCATCACCAACTGGTAGCAATTGCGAGTGGTGATTCAGGGTTGACACCGGCCCTCCCGCTTTGATAAAACTCGCTGGCACCGATGAACAAAAAAGAGCTTGTAGGAAAGATCGCCTCCGATGCCAGTCTGACGCGGGCGCAAGCTTCCCGTGCCCTGGAGGCGATCGTGCAGGGGATTCAGGCCAGCCTGGTCAGGGGAGACCGGGTCACCATTTCCGGCTTCGGAACCTTCGGCGTTTCACACCGCAAGGCACGGCGGATCCGCAATCCGCGGAGCGGAAGCGCCATGGAGGTGGCGGCCAGACGGGTGGCGCGCTTCGCTCCCGGCGGGGAACTTAAATCCGCCATCGACCCGGCAGCATCTAATAGTTGATGGCTTCGGCACACCGCGTAGTAATTGTGGGTGGCGGCTTCGGCGGCCTGTACGCAGCCAAGAAACTGGGGCGCGTGCCGGTCTCCCTGACGCTGATCGACCGGCGCAACTTCCACCTGTTCCAGCCGTTGCTCTATCAGGTGGCTACTGGCGCGCTCTCGCCCGGCGAAATCGCTTCCCCTCTGCGCGCGGTGGTGGGCCGCAATCGCAATACCGAGGTGGTGCTGGCCGAAGTGCGCGACCTGGATGTCGCCGGCAAACGGGTGATCCTGGACGAGGGCAACATACCGTATGACGACCTCATCGTGGCCACCGGCGTGACCCACGACTATTTCGGCCACGACCAGTGGGAGCCGCTGGCGCCGGGCCTCAAAACCGTGGAGGACGCCACCGCCATTCGCTCACGTTTGTTGCTGGCCTTCGAGCGGGCCGAGCGTGAGCAGGACCCGGAGAAGCGGCGCGCGTGGTTGAATTTCGTGATCGTCGGCGGCGGTCCCACGGGAGTGGAATTGGCGGGCGCTTTGGGTGAAATCTCCAACGACACTCTGCGCCACGATTTCCACCACATCGATCCGGCCGAAGCCAACATTCTGCTGATCGAAGGCGAAGCCCGCCTTCTACCCGTCTTTCCGGCGGATCTTTCCGCCGCGGCCGAGAAGCAATTGCTTGCCCTCGGTGTGCATTCCCGTACCAAAGCGTTAGTGACGGCCATCGACGAAGAGGGTGTTACGGTGACTGGCGCCAATGGCGCGACCAGAATCGCCACCCACACGGTGCTCTGGGCCGCCGGGGTCCGCGCCTCACGCATGGGCAAGGTGCTGGCGGATCGCGCGGGAGCGCAGCTCGATCGCGCGGGACGCGTGCTGGTGGAACCGGACCTCACTCTGGCCGGCCATCCCGAAATCCGCGTGATTGGCGACCTGGCCAACTTCAGCCACCAGACCGGCAAACCGCTGCCCGGTGTTGCCCCGGTGGCCATGCAGCAAGGCCGTTACGTAGCGCAGGCCATCGCCCGCAAGCTGCGCGGCCAGACCCTGCCGCCTTTCCACTATTTCAACAAAGGCAACCTGGCGACCATCGGCCGCAACAAAGCCGTCGCCGATTTCGGCAAAGTCCGCTTCTCCGGTTTCCCCGCCTGGTTCCTGTGGGTATTCGTACACCTTATGTATCTGGTGGAGTTTGAGAACCGTCTGCTGGTCTTTGTAGAGTGGGTCTACAACTATTTCACGCGCAACCGCGGCGCCCGCCTGATCACCGGCAAGCAATAATTTCGGTAGCAGGCTACATAACCTCGAAACTTTTCCGCGCGAATTTCGAGGTTGTGTAGCCTGCTACCGAAACTATTTGAGCCGCGTGTTACCCTCAAATTTATTTCATTTGAGGCCCGATATGTCCTATCTATCTATACGCGATCTCGATCTGAACGGGAAACGAGTCTTCATCCGGGTGGATTTCAATGTGCCGCTGCAAAAGAACGACAAGGGCGACATGGAAATCACCAGCGACAAGCGCATCAAGGCGTCGCTGCCCACCATCCAGTACGCGCTCGAACACGGAGCCGGTGTCATTCTGGCGTCGCACCTCGGGCGTCCCAAAGGCAAAGTCAATCCCGACATGAGCTTGAAGCCGGTGGCCGCGCGCCTCCAGGAATTGCTGGGGTGTCCCGTGAAGATGGCGCCGGATTGTATCGGGCCGGAAGTGGAAGCCATGAAGCCCGCGCCCGGCGAGGTGCTGCTGCTGGAAAACCTGCGCTTCCACCCGGAAGAAGAAAAGAACGATCCCGCATTCGCGCAAAAGCTGGCCGCGTTGTGCGATATCTACGTCAACGACGCTTTCGGCTCGGCCCATCGCGCGCATGCCTCCACTGAAGGCATGATTCAGTTCGTCGCCCAAGCCGGCGCCGGTCTGCTCATGGAAGCCGAGCTCAAATATCTCGGCATGGCCACCACCAATCCGGCGCGCCCCTGCGTTGCCATCCTGGGCGGCGCCAAAGTTTCCGACAAGATCGAAGTCATCCAGAACCTGGGCAAGGTGGTCGACCGCCTGTTGATCGGCGGCGCCATGGCCTATACGTTCCTGAAAGCACAGGGCCTTCCCACCGGCAAGTCGCTGGTGGAAGAGGATAAGGTGGAATTGGCGAAGAGCCTCCTCGCCGAATTGGGCGACAAGCTCATGCTCCCTGTGGACCACGTGGTGGTGGCGGAAATCGCCGCCGGCGCACCGAACGAGGTGGTCGAAACCATTCCCGGCGCGATGATCGGCGTGGATATCGGACCGAAAACCATCGCCGCCTATTCCGCGGTGATCGCCGCCTCCAAGACGGTGATCTGGAACGGACCCATGGGCATCTTCGAAAAGCCGCCTTTCGACATCGGCACCGTGGCTTTAGCCAAGGCCGTAGCCGCCTCGGGCGCAATTTCAGTAGTGGGTGGCGGCGATTCCGAGAAAGCCATCAAAGCCGCCGGCGTGACCAGCAAGATCACCCACGTTTCTACCGGGGGCGGGGCGTCGCTGGAGTTTTTGGCGGGGATTCAACTTCCGGGTGTGGCCGCTCTGAATCGTTAGGACGTCGCGCCGCGACGTCGCAGGAGTTCGCCATTCAAGTGGGCACGCCGAGGCGCGGCAGCACCCAGCGCATCACTACGAGATACGCCAGGAAGAAGAGGACCGGGACTAACCATTCGGGCATTCGACCCTATAGACGCAGTTTGCAGCCGCTTGGTGACAGGGAATTAATAAACCGATCTGCGATGCTCGGTGGTTTTAGCTCGCCAGGAGAACCGCTCCTCGCTGGGGCCCCCGTTTAGCAGGCTTACGACGTATTCTCCCACCGCCGGCCCGTGCTTGAAACCGTGTCCCGAGCCGCCGCCCACCAGCCAGACGTTCGGTATCCCGGGGTGACGGTCGATGAGGAAGTCGCCGGTCGAGGTGCTTTCGTATTGGCAGACCTCGCATTCCAGAACGCGGGCATCGGCTAGGGCAGGGAAGCGCTCGGCCAGCACGGCCCGCGCCTCCTGGGTATCGGAGACCGGCACGCTGCGCTTGCGCTGATCGGGGTTGAACCTGGGCCCATGCCGGTCGAGGGCCAGCTTGAAACCTTTGCCATCCATCGGCGGAATGACGTAAGGGCCGCGAGGGTCGCTGAAGTCGATCCAGACCGGCATGCCAATTTCCGGCGCGTCGTAATAGAAGACCGTCTGGCGGGTCACGCGGATTCGCTCCCCGATGGCCTGGGGAAAGAGCCTCGGCAACCAGGGTCCGCAAGCGAAAATGAAGGTGTCGGCGGCGATCCGGCGGCCGCGATCGGTCACGATGGATTCCAAGCGCCGCTGCTCGTTCGGCGAGGCAATGCGCCCACCCAGGCTCTCCACGCCGGCATTCACAGCCTCCCGCGTCACGGCCCCGACCGCGCGGTTGGCCAGCAGCGCGCCGCAATCCGGCTCGAAGATACCCACCGCATCACGCTCGAATCGCAAGGCGGAATACCGCCGGCGCAAATCGTCCATCGCTAACACCTCGTGCCGTATTCCCAGTTTGCGGAAAGTGGACAGCGTGCCTTCGGCGTGGGGATGGCCTGGGCTGGCGGTCCACAGCACGCCGGTGGGTTGGAACAGTTCGCGGCATTGGGCCCGCGCGAAAAGCTCTTTCCATGCAATCAGCGACCGCAGGGCCCAGCGCGTATAGATTTCGTCCGCGCCGTATCCCATACGGATCACGCGCGAGGCGCCCCCCGAGCTGGACCTGGGGTTGCCCGGTCCCCACGCCTCCACCAGCGCCACCGAGCGGCCGGATTCGCGCAGTCGCAGTGCCGTCCAACTGCCGAAGACGCCCGCGCCCACCACCACGCAATCAGGCAAGCGCCACCCCGCGGCCCTCCGCCAGCGCCCTGGTGTACGCCAATTGAGCCGCCGCCACGTCTTCCACAGCCTGGCCCAGCGGTTTGAGGATGGTGACCTGTTCGTCGTCCATGCGTCCCGCCACGCGCCCTGCCAACACTTCTCCGAGTTCGCCGGCGATGTGATCGGCGCCGAAATGTCCCTCGGCCATGGCAATTACCAGGTCACCCGCTTCCTGCAGCGCGGCGGCACGGCTATCCACGATCACGCGCCCGCGCGCCACCAGGAGAGGATCCATTTCGCGCTGGCTAGGCCTGCACGCGCCCACGGAAATCACGCAGGCTCCCGGCGCCACCCATTCGTTGCAGACTACGGGTGTCGCGGTCGATGTGGCCAGCACCACCACGTCCGCGCCGCGCACCGCCGCCTCGGCACTGGGGGCAGCGACGATTTCCGGATGCCCTTCCACAAACCGCTGCAGGTTGGTTTGCGTCGGGCTCCAGCAGCGGATCGCGGAGAACTTCCACACCTCGGAGAACGCCCGCAAATGGCTCCCCGCCTGCACGCCGCTGCCGATAATCGCTAATGTGCGCGCTCCCTGCCGCGCGAGCACCCGCAGGGCAACTGCCGACACCGCAGCAGTTCGCGCTTCGGTGATATACCGGCCGTCCATGACCGCCAGCAAGGCTCCCGTCTCGGCATCGAGCAGGACAATCACCGCCTGGTGAGTGGGCAAGCCGCGGCCGGCGTTCTGATGATAGACGGTGACCAGCTTGGCGCCCATGGCCGCGCCGGACTCGAAATACGCCGGCATGGCGGCAAAGAAGTTGCGACCCGAGCCGGTTTCGATCACCTGGCGCACCGGTTGCCGCACCTCTCCGCAAGAGAAGGCCCGCAATGCCGTCTCCATAGTGTCGATGAGATCGCGCATCGGCAGCACTGTGCGCACGTCGGCTTCATTCAACCAAATGGGCATCTCAGAACAGCATAGTGCATCCACCAAATTCAATTTTCCGTAGGTTTCTCGGCGTGCTCGACGACCAGAACTTCCATGCTCACCTTGCGGGACTCCAGCCGCAAGCCCAATTGTTGCTGCAGAGCTTCCGGCAGGGAAGGCACGGTGGAAACGTTGTCAACGGCCTTGGCGGGGCTCTCTTCCGGGCTCCATTTCAGCGCGATATCGAACGCGCCGCTCACGCCCGTAGCATCCGTCACGGGAGTGCCGAGAGCATCGGATACAGTCGCGGCCAGGCTCTCCATCGACATGTTTTGCGCCGTGAAGCTGTTCCGGCTGTGATGCGTGGAGGAATTGCCCGGGGTTTCATTCGCCTTGATCTTCAATCCGCCCTTCGCCACAACCAGGGCGTAGCCCACCGCCGGGCGGGTTTCGCGATGAAGCGCCAGATGAAACCGGTCCGCCAGCAGCGTGCGAAGCATCAGCATGAGCTGGTCATCGCCGGTCGGACCGGCGGTACGCGCTTCAATGTCAAAACGCTGCGATTCGAGCCAACTGGGACCGCCGGAGATCTGAAAGCCCTGGACGCCATACGCAACCATGATGCATTCCTGCAGGCTTTCGTTTTGCACCCGCAGGAAGCCCGGGGTGGTGTGTACGCCCGAATGGCCCGACAGGTCGTCGCTGGCTTTGATGGAAGCCACCTCGAATGCGGGCGCTGCGGCCGGCTGGGCCCAGATCGTCGCAGCCACCAGACAAGCGCTGATTGCCAACTTCATCGTTCCCCCCTCCGGTTCTTAGACGGCGTACGCGGCCATCGGGTAGTGGCCTGACGCCTGCTCTCGCGTGCGCTGCCGGGCGGATTGCTGATAGAATGCCCTTTAGCAACAAGGAGAATCGTTCGGTGGCTTCCTTTATCCAGAACCAGTTCGAGCAGAATTTCGTCACCACCTCGGTCGATCACGTGTTCAACTGGGCGCGGCTGTCGTCGATTTGGCCTCTTACCTTCGGGCTGGCCTGCTGCGCCATCGAGATGATCGCCGCCAGCACCTCGCGCTTCGATATCGCCCGCTTCGGCGCCGAAGTATTTCGCCCCAGCCCTCGGCAGTCGGACCTGATGATCGTGGCCGGCACCGTGACCCTCAAAATGGGTCCCGTGCTCAAGCGGATCTGGGACCAGATGCCCGATCCCAAATGGTGCATCTCCATGGGTGCCTGCTCCAGCGTCGGCGGGCCCTTTAACACCTACGCCGTGCTGCAAGGCGTCGACAAGATCGTGCCGGTAGACGTCTACATCACCGGTTGTCCACCGCGGCCCGAGAATCTTTTCTACGGCCTGCTCAAGTTGCAGGATAAGATCGACCAGATGACCACCCTGGTGAAACGGCCCACGGAAGTGCGGCTGGACGAAACCATGCTGGAAGATTTCAAGAAGCAG
>Ga0302319_10016274_pt1 | contig 13717 bp, 11 predicted proteins | sample Bog_T0_2_FD_203319 | JGI IMG/M metagenome (GOLD analysis project Ga0302319, IMG submission 203319) | Peat permafrost microbial communities from Stordalen Mire near Abisko, Sweden - Bog_T0_2 | ecosystem: Environmental > Terrestrial > Soil > Wetlands > Peat | place: Sweden: Abisko, Stordalen Mire...
CGCGGCTCGACGGCAAGCTCGCACAAGCCATCGTTTCCATCCAGGCCGTGAAAGGCGTGGCCATTGGAGCGGCGGAAGAAGGCTCGTCCGATTTTGGCTCGAAGGTGCAGGACACCATTCACTACCGCAAGCCGGAGCGCGAATTCTTTCGCGGCGACAATCGCGCGGGAGGCGTTGAAGGCGGCATGTCCAACGGCCAGGAGATTCGCGCGCGCGGATTCCTAAAGCCGATATCGACACTGCGCCGGCCGCTGGAATCGGTGGATTTGGTGACGCGCGATCCCGCGCTGGCGGCCTATGAGCGCTCCGATATCTGCGTCGTGCCTGCGGCTGGAGTGATCGGCGAAGCGATGGTGGCGATTGTGCTGGCGCAGGCGTTTCTAGAAAAGTTTGGCGGGGATTCGCTGGGGGAGACCAAGCGGAATTATACGGGATATTTGGAGCAGGTAAGAAACTACTGACCAAAGCTGCAGCGGGCAGGCGAATCGCCTGCCCCACATTACTACCTACTACTGCGGAATGGTCCAGATAAACAACCCGCTCGTATTGTCATCGACTGCGGCTAACTGACCCGGACTCGCAACCAATCCGAACGAACCACCCTGGTTCGGATCGACGCTCAGTTCCTTCACAAACTGACCCGCCGTCGTGAACTCAACGATCTCGCTCGGCTGAGTCGAATCGGAATTAATCACGTCAGCATTGCTCACGAGTAAGTCGCCGTTGGGGGCCTTGGACATCATGAGCGCGCCGTGCAGGTGTGCGGCATCCGAATAGACCGTCGTGCCGGTGCCGCCGTCCGACGTGCGCGCGGAAGCATTCGAGATGGAGAACACGGCGTTATCGTCCGCCGAGGCCACATAGAGCAGGTCGGTGGTCTTGTCGTAATAGAGGCCGCCTGGCGCCACCACCAGTGCCGCCGGATCGCAGCGGTGTGCATAGCCGGAGCCGATTTGCAGGTTCTGCGTGATCACCGGGGAACCGACCAGCGTCCAGAAGTCGATGCGCGACACGGTTCCGGAGAGCGCGTTGGCAATGTAGATGCGCGTGAATGCTCCGTGGTCGTCGATCGCCATGCCCCAGGGGCCGTTGACCAGGCTGGTATTGGTCCAATTGGTCACCAGGTTTCCGTTCTTGTCGAGGATGATGAGGCTCCCCGGCTGAGCCGTTGCGCAAGTGCCGTCCGAGGTCGGGAAAGAACCCACTACGACGTACCCGGAACTGGTGATGACAAGGCCGCCCGAGAGGCCCTGAATCCCGGAGCCGGCCGCCGCCTGATAAAACAACTGTTGTTTGCCGCCCGTGATCTGTACGATGGTGGTACCGGTGCCTTGCAGATTCTGGCTGTTGTTGAAATTGGAAACTAAGATGTCCCCAGGATTCAGGACACCACCCGTCGGGAAGCCCGCCGGAACCACGGCCACCCCGTAAGGGTTGACATCGCCATTCGAAGGCACGGTGGAAAGAAACTGCACCGGGTTGGGAAGAAATGAGGTTGTGGAAGTCGAGGTCTGCGCGTAGCTGGATGGAATGGCGAGAGCAACGCTGACCATAAGAACGGAATTCGCGAGTGTGAGGCGTTTCATATTGTTTCTCCTTCACCCTGTTAGCGCCGTTCGCAGGCCAAAACCCTCAAGTTGCTACGATAAAAATTCTGCCCCATGGTCTATAAGATCGTTAAGTATCCAGATCCCATCCTGGAACAGAAGTGCGAACCGGTGACCGCGTTCGATACTCCGGAACTGCAGCAATTGGTGGCGGACATGTTCGAGACGATGTATGCGTCGAAGGGCGTGGGGCTGGCCGCGCCGCAGATCGGCATCTCGGAGCGCATCACGGTAATCGATTGCGCGCCCGCCACGGAGGGCGAGCCGAACCCGATCGTGCTCATCAATCCGGAAGTAATTCTGAAAGAGGGCAAGCAGGTGGGGGAAGAAGGCTGCCTTTCCATCCCGGGTTTTCGCGAAGACGTCTCACGCGCCAAGAAAGCCGTGGTCCGGGCTTTGAACGTGAAGGGCGAAACCATTGAGGTGTCGGGGGAGGACCTGCTGGCGCGCGCGATGCAGCATGAGATCGACCACCTGAACGGCATTTTGTTTCTGAGCCACCTGAGCCCTCTGAAGCGCGATCTGATCAAACGTAAGATCAAGAAGCTGATCAGAGAGCACGAGTGGGATTAGGTTCCTCTTGCGCCTGATCTATCTCGGCACGCCGCCATTTGCCGTTCCTACACTCGAAGCACTTCTGCGCGCCGGGCATGAAGTGATCGAAGTGATCACGCAGCCGGACCGTCCGAAGGGGCGTGGCAACAAGCTGGCGATGTCGGCCGTTAAGGTTGGCGCGCTCGCGCACAATCTTCCCGTTTTTCAGCCGGAGCGCGTGAGGCGTCCGGAAGTGCTGGAGCATTTGCGGGCGCTGGCTCCGGAAATCATGGTGATCGTCGGGTATGGGCAGATCGTCCCGCAGGCTGTGATCGACGTCGCACCGCGCGGCATCATCAACGTACACGGGTCGCTGCTGCCGCGGCTGCGCGGAGCCGCTCCGGTGCAATGGGCCATCGCGCGAGGCGACCGGGAAACGGGCGTGACGACGATGCAGATCGACGCGGGGCTCGACACCGGCGACATGCTGCTAAGCTCCGCGACCGACATCGGCGAGAACGAGGATGCCATCGCGCTGGGAGAGCGTCTGTCGCATATGGGCGCCGGTCTGCTGGTCGAGACGCTGAGCGGTTTGGAAGCCGGCAGCATTCAACCGCGCAAGCAGGACAGCGCACTGGCCACCTACGCACCGATTCTGAAGAAGCAGGACGGCCGCATCGATTGGACGCAGCCGGCGCGATCCATCCACAACCTGATTCGTGGCATGCAACCTTGGCCAGGCGCGCACAGCTCGTTTCGAGGGCAACTCTTCCAGATCTGGCTTTCGCATTTAACTTTGGAGTCGCGAACATCCGCGCCCGCAGGACAACTGCTGTTGAACCGGGACGGCGTCTTCGTGGCATGCGGGGACGGCGGGTTGCTGAAGCTGATCGAGGTGCAACTGGAAGGGCGCAAGCGCATGAGTGCGGATGAGTTCGCGCGCGGGCACCGCGTTAACGAAAATGAGGCGTTGGGAAATTGATGGAACTTCCACTGGGCTTTACCTTCGCGGCGGGTTACGCCGGCATCCGCGCGAAGCAGCAGGACGATCTGGCGCTGATTGTAAGCGGCACTCCTGCATCCGCCGCCGCCGTCTTCACGCAGAATCAGGTGCAGGCCGCGCCCGTGCGTCTGGCGCGAGCGAATCTTCGACAATCGCGCGGCAAAGCAGGGGCGATTCTGGTGAATGCCGGCAACGCGAACTGCGCTACCCGCACCGGGGCGAAGGTGGCGCTGGCGTGCTGCCAGGCGGCGGCGAAGCTTCTGCGCTTGCCCGTGCAACAGGTTCTTCCGGCTTCCACGGGAGTCATCGGGGTCGAACTGGATGCCCGCCTGATCACGAGAAAGCTTCCTGAACTTCACAAGGGGCTTTTTGAAAACGACTTGCGGAGCGACCATTTCGACCGCGTCGCGCGTGCAATCATGACGACTGATCTGGTTCCCAAGCGGGCGTACGCAGAAGTCACCCTGCGGCGCGGCACGGTACGCATCGCGGGGATGACCAAAGGTTCCGGTATGATTCAGCCGCGGATGGCGACCACGCTGGGATTTGTACTCACCGACGCCTCAATTCCGGCGCCGCTGCTGCAATCGATGCTGGAGCGCGCCAACGCGCTGACTTATAGCTGTATCTCGGTGGATGGCGATACGTCCACGAACGATACTTTGATCGTATTGGCGAATGGCGCGAGCGGTGTGCGACCCGACCCGGCGGAGACGCCGTTTCTTGAGCAGGCCCTCACAGGGGTCCTGGAAACCTTGGCGAAAGCAATCGCGCGGGATGGAGAGGGCGCCCGGAAGCTGGTGATCATTGAGGTTTCCGGCGCTGCAACGAACGACGCCGCGCAACGGATCGCGCGGTCCGTTGCGAACTCGCCGCTGGTGAAAACGGCCATCGCGGGGTCAGACCCGAATTGGGGCCGCATAATTTGCGCGGCCGGCAACGCGGGGGTGAAGTTCGACGCGGCAAGGGTGGACATCGATCTGCAAGGCGTTTCCGTTTGCCGCTCCGGACTCGCTGCCGACTTCGATGAAGGTGGTTTGAAGCAGAAGCTGGATGCGCCCGAATGTCAAATCCGGCTTGCCTTTCAAGGTCGAGGGAAAGGCACGGCGCGCTTCTGGACCTGCGATTTGACCGAGCGCTACATCGAGATCAACGGGAGCTACCGGACATGACATTTCTGCTGCTGGCCCTTGCGTTCTTCCAACCTGGGCAGGAGTGCCGTTCCTGCGATGCGCTGATGGGCATGGCCGCGGCGTTGAGTAATTCCGATGGGCCGCGTTTCATGGACTACATCGACAGGAGCGCGCCGAAGTATGGGGAGATGGAGAGCGCTGTCACCGGCCTGACGGCGCAGAACACCATCACGGCGTCGCTCGATGTGCTGAAGGAATCTGGCGACGATGAGCATGTGGAAGTGCTGGTGGATTGGTTCATGCAGTTGAACTCTGATGATGCGCTGGAACACGTGACCCGGCGGCGGATGCGGGTGACCGTAGTGGAGCGCAAGGTCAGAGGGCACTGGAAAGTGGTTTCGATTGCGCCGCTTTCGATTTTCGATCCGGCTACCAAGTAATCGTTTTCCGCACCCAGCCCTGGCCTTCGAAGGCTAGGTGGATATGGTTGCCTTGCACTGCCCCGCCTAGGATTTTGACTCCCGACTGGTTGATGCGGATCGGTAAGTCGTAGCTTGCGCCGCCCATGGCTTCGAAGCTCACGGAATGGGCGTCCTGAAACAACGCTTTGATTTGCGCCGTCTCTGCGCCCGGATCGGGTGCGATGTGATCCAGATCGATTTCGACGGGTGGAAGCGGCAGCGTGGAGTGTTTGCCGTTATAAGTGATCGCGAGCGCTCCGTTTTCGCGCTTGATCTCGATGTCGATGCGGTCATTGTGGATGTGGACGTGATCCCATGCGGCGGGTAGGTTCGGGTGGATGGTAAGCCCTTTCGCATCCCAATTGAGGCCAAGCAACCCTCGGATGGCCGGCGTCAGCACCATGGCCGACGACCAGAGTTGATGCGAACTGCTGCGGCCCAGCGGTTGGTAGAAAGCGCCGGAGAGTAACTCGGTGCACGCGCCCAGATCCTGCGCCCAGGTCAAGAGCAAGTCCTGATACAGGTGCTGGCGCCCGGCGATGGGTTGGCCGGCGCGGAACTCAGCCATGGAAACCCATCCCGTAAAAAGCGGCCATACTGAGCCCTGGTGATAACTGATCGGATCGTAGATTGGTGACTCGTCACTCACATCACGAGTACCCCAATCGGTGGAAAACTCATGCGACGCCCACCGCTCGAACATAGGGCCGGCCTCGGGTAAAGAAAGTGTTCCCGTCCACCATGCAACAGCCGGGTAAATTGTCGGTGTCAGATCTTTCGACCCATCCGGGTTGTGGCTGAACGCGAAAAATTTCGATGCGCCGTCAAGATACTCGCCTGGAATCAGGCTGCGGATCTGATCGGCTTTCTCTCGCGCTTTCCTGGTCAGCTCGTCATCTTTCATCAGCGACGCAAGATGGGACATCGAGTTCGACGATTGCTGATCGAGCGTCGCCATATAGATTTCCTGCTTCGGCATGCCCCCCGGCCACGATTCCACCCACCCAGTGCCATCCGCGTTTCCATAGATCTCCTGCTTTCGCGTGAATGCGTAGGCTAGTTTCATTTCATCCCAGTGCTGCGCCAGGTACGGGACATCGCCGCTTGCGTTGACGTAGTCTTCCATGATCATCACCAGCAGGGGCGTGGAATCAGCTGAAGCGTAGAAATACGGGGTTGCTTTCCAGTCGAGTTGACCGGCCATTTGGGAATATTCATGCATGATCTTGCCATCGTCACGCTGGCGGCGGAAAAGGAAATCGAGAGCCGTGCGGGTGAGTGCGAAATCGCCGTAGCTATTCACGGCGTAGAGACTCCACTCCGTGTCGCGGCCGAAAAACCAACCGAAACCCGGACGCGCCGAATCGCCGGATGAGTAATAGCCCGCGACGAGGCCGGTCTCATCGCCGTGCTTCACCTGCGCCTGATCGATGGCGATCTCAGCCCACTTGATAGCGCTATCGAAGCGTGGATCGGGCGATTCCACAGTGAGCCGCGTCTCGAAGAAGTGCGCATAATAATCCGCTGTGGCGCGATACAGCGCTGGGATTTTTTCGTTGAGCTCGGCGATGCGCTGCTTGCATTGCTCGCTGGTTCCGACGGCCATCAATAGCGGATACAGCTTGCCTGCGTCCTGCTTCGGATCGAAGCGCAATTTGAGTTCCACCGGGTAGGTTTTGGGACGTTCCTGATAGGGCGCGAGGATTCCCGGTTGCGCGCCAGGGATGCCGACTGCGCCCGTCAATGCGTCGGTGTCGGTATGCAGAAGGTAGTAGCCGCCGGGGAGCCACTCCGCACTAGGACGGCCGAAGTTCGGAGCCGGCCACATGCGCAGCACCTCCGGCGTGAAACGGAAGGTGAGTTCGATCGGCCGGATGGATTCGATTTCAAACAGAACCACGGCGCCGGTTCCATCGACCGAAGCTCCGCGCGGTGAAAACATGTGCTGCTTGATGGTGAAGGCCGCATGCGAGTAAGTGATGGTGGTCTGCTCCGGATTCACTTCGATATGTTCGGCGTATTCGTTGACGTCGATCGGAACCGGGTAATCGGCTAAATGGGCTTCGATGCGGAAATCGCTCAGGATCTTGACGGGGAAGGCCCACGCTTCAAAGGTTCCTTTCTGTTGACCGAAGAGCGCGCCGTGCTCCGCTGCCACGCTGAACGGCTTTTGGGATTCGGCCGGGGATTCAATGGCGATCGTGCTGGGCGGCATGGGCCAGCCGGGCAGCGGATGCAGGCTTTGGGCTTGGGCAACGGCGGAGACGGCTGCGAAAACGAGCACGAGACGAGTGGTCATGGGATTGGCCTCGGGCGCGGGGTCGCGTCGCCGTCGGTGAGGCCCATCGCCCACTTCACCGCTTCGAGGTACATCTTCCGCACATCCGGGCGGTCGTAGATCTGCTGCTCGTGGCCGAGCGGCGAACAGAATACGCGGCCTTTGCCGTAGTTCCGCACCCAAGCGAGGGCGAAATCCCCATCGGCGCGGTGGACTCCGGGTTTGGTCATATCCACTGAGGAAGTATCAAGGGTCATCAGCACGCGCACCTTGTCGCGAGAGAAGTTCTTCAACTGGTAAATCTCGTCGGTCAGTGTGAATTGTGCGGGGAGATGGCGCATCGCGGGAAAGTCACGATCTTCCACATTCACGCGGACCTGCTGGTGCCAGGGATGGCCGTCGAAATAGCCGCCGACCAGATTCCCGTACTCCGGCCACTGAAAGAAAGTGTCGGTTCCGGTGTGGCCGCCGATGAAACCTTTGCCGTCGTCGTAGACAAACGAAAGCAGGGCGGCTTTCTGCTCCGCATCTATATCGAGTTCGCCGGTGGTATCGAAATACACGGCGTCGAAGTAGTCCAGATTCTTCGCGTTTCGGTCAAGCTTTTTCTTGGTGATCAGCTCGGTGTCCGTTCGAATGTAAGTTTCCCACAGGCCGGATTCATTACCGAGCTTCCAAAGCGTGGCCATGGCGTACGAAACAGAATCATGCTCGAAGCCCTTAGTCTCGCCGATGCACAGCAGGCGTTTCTTGCCCGGCGGACTTTGCGCCTGGGCTGCGGCGAGCGAAATGACCGCGACGGCTACCGCCGCGAATCCAATAGTTCTCTGCATACTGGGGTTATTGTATTGGACGGCGAACGTTAAGATAAACGTTTGCTGATCTTCTGGCTTACCGGCTTCGTATTCTTAGGTCTCCTGCTGGCGTGGCAACCCGCTCTGTGGGCGGTGAGCGTTTTCCAACTCGGCGTTTTTGGAGTGGCCACAGTGGCCCTGGCGCGCCGCAGCGGGATTTCGATGCCTCTGGATGTGGCCGCCATGTGTCTGCTGGCTTGTTGGGGACCGGCACAGGTTCTGCTCCATGGTTCGGTCTATCCCTATGACACGTGGAATGCGACCGTGCAGTGGCTGGCGCTCGCCGCCACCTATGCGACCGCGCGCTGGTTGATGCCCACGCGGGAGAGCCGTCAGCAGTTCCTTTCGATCCTGCTATGGGCGGGCCTGGGCCTCAGCGTGGTTTGCGTGGTTCTCCATTTCAGCTCGCCCCAGCGCGTCTATGGTTTGTTTGTCTCGCGCTTCTATCCTTACGGGCCTTTCATTTACAAGAACCAGTTCGCGGCATTCCTCGAACTGCTGCTTCCCATCGCATTCTTCCGTCTGACTGGCGCGCGGCGTGGCAAGCTGGGCTACGCGATCGTTTTCGCGGCGTTGTTCGCGTGTGTGGTGGCCAGCCTTTCGCGCGCCGGCCTGGCGATTGCCGTTCTCGAAATACTGGTGCTCGCGATAGTGAGTTGGAGCCGGCGCATTGTGACCGGACGGGCTTTACTGAAGTTCGGGATACCGGTTCTGTTGCTGATGGCCATCTTCACCCTGATCGTGGGCACGGATTCAATCACCGCGCGCTTCGGGGAGCAGAACGTGCTCACCGGGATTCGCACGCCGCTGGCGGAATCCACGCTGCAGATGATCGAGGCGCGCCCAATATGGGGATTTGGGCTGGGCACCTGGCGGTTGGTGTATCCACAGTTCGCCACCTTCGATGTCGCCGCCGTCGCCAATGAAGCGCACGACGACTGGCTGCAGTGGGCTTCTGAAGGCGGCATTCCATTTGCCGCGATTGTGCTTGCCTTGGCCGTTTGGCTGAGCACCCTGGCCTGGAAGCACCTTTGGGGACTGGGGGTTCCGGCGGTGTTTCTGCATTGTCTGTTCGATTACCCGACCCACTTGCCTGCGCTGGCGGCTTTGTTGTTTCTGCTCGCTGGGGCCCTCGCTGCCACGGCGGCGCGGGAGGCAATGCCTGCCGGGACTCCCGCCGCGGGATGGAGCGTGTTGTCGGTAAGGGCGAATGGGCGCAGTTCGCGCGATTGAGCTTTTCTCGGCGGGTTAGTAAGCGCCCTGTCCCAGAATCACCGCTCGCGCGGTGCGGCTCAGGATAAAGAGATCCAGCCACAGAGACCAGTTCCGGATGTAATAAGTATCCAGATTCGCCTGCACTTCCAAATCGCCTTCGCTGCGCGCGGAAATCTGCCAGAGGCCGGTGAGTCCAGGGCGGACCTTGGTGCGCAAATCGCGGAAGGCAGGTTTGAACTGCTCGACGTGATAAACGGGGAACGGGCGCGGACCCACCATGCTCATCTCGCCCTTAAAGACGTTCCAGATCTGCGGCAGTTCATCCAGGCTGCTCCTGCGCAGAAAGTGACCAACGCCGGGAAGAACGCGCGGATCGTCGCGGAGCTTGAGATAGCGATTCCAGTGGGCACGAGCCGCGGGATCGCGGTCCAGATAATCGGCCAGCAATTTGTCGGCGTTGGGATACATGGTGCGGAGCTTCAGAATGTGAAGAGGTCTGCCGTTTTCCCCTTCGCGAGTCTGCCAGTAGAACGGATTCCCACGGCTCACGATATAGATCCACAAAGCCGCAATAAGAATAACGGGGATCGCGATCGGGGCCAGTGCAACTACCATGGCGAGATCCATGATGCGCTTGAGATAGCGATTGACGGAGAAAAGCAGGTTATGCCGTAACTGGAGCGCCAACACACCGTCCACATCCATCGGGCTTACCGGGATGCTGGCTACGCCGCTGAGATTCGGCACCAGAAACACATGCGGGAAAACGACAGAACAGCGCTCGAGCAGTCGGAGCAGTTCCTCCTGCGCCAGTTCGGGCATGGCCAGGAATGCGTGGCGCACGTGCAGTGACCGTGCGATGCGGCCCACATCGGCAAACTTCCCGGCGATCGGGACGCCGTCCACATCGCCCGCCTCTTCACTGGTGTCGTCGAGACAGGCCACAGGCTTCATGCAGAGTTCCGGAACGGAGCGAAGCTTATCGATCAGGAGGGATGCGGTGGTGCCCGTTCCGAGAATCACCACAGGCACGCCGAACCATTCCTCGCGAGCCACGTAATGATGGACCATGGCGCGGCACGAGGGTAACAGCACGATGGTAAATAGCCATGACATGAAGAACGCACCGCGAGATTGCAGATCTGCGCCTTTGGAAAGGAATAGCCCGGTGGTCAACATCAGATAGACGATGGAACTGCCTCGAATGAGTTTACGAAGCATCTCGACTGGGCCGACGCCCACCCCGGGATACAGGTTTTCCAGGGTAAAGATAATCAGGAAAAGAGCAAGAGCCGGCCAGAGATCCCGATAAACCGCCGGGACCCGGTGGTGCTGCAGTGCCATCCAAAGCTGTGAGCCAATAAAACCGGAAACACTCAGCGCAAACAGGTCCGTGCACACCATCACAAAACCACTCGCGAAAGGATTCGTTCGCACTTTAATGAGCGTTTGGTGGACAGGCGGAGCTTGTAGGACCGTTGCCATCTGCTGAAATACCGGAAATCACTGTGCGTGACTGCATCAAGTGTAGCCGGAATTCGACGTTATTTCAAAAACACTTTAGCAATGCAATCGCAGTTAGGGTATGTTAGATCACGGGAAAGGTCACGAGTCCGTCAAGCTATCCAAAATGTTGATGAGCACGATTCACTATGATCGCCCCGGCAGATCGAAAAAGCCAGCCCGTTCCATTTTGGGTTTGGGTTTGTTATAAACTCAGCGTCTTACACCACGTTTCATATGGCGACCAGAAAGAAGCCCGACGCACCGATGACCACGGATAAATCCCGCGCGGGAAGCGGCCGGACATTCGATGTAACAGCGACGCCCGGAAAGGCCGAATCGCAGGCCCAGATGAAAACTCTCGAACAAGGACTAAAATTGTTCCGGGAGCAGCGTCTGGCCGAGGCCAAAGGATGGCTGGAGAAGGCGGCCCAAGGCCCCGAAGCCAACGTACGCCTGACGGCGAAGACCCATCTGAGCGTGTGTGAGCGCCGACTGCGCAAGCCGGTGTTGGAACTGGCCTCAGCCGACGACCATTACAACTACGGCGTGGAGCGTTTGAACGCCCGGGACCTCGAAGCCTCGCGCAGGCATCTGGAGATCTCGCTGGCATTGCGCCCCGACACCGACTATGTTCTTTACGCGTTCGCGGGGGCGCTGGCGTTAAGCGGCGACATCTCCGGTTCGTATGAGAACCTAAAGCGTGCGATTGAGATCAATCCAGCAAACCGGAATTCGGCGCGCCAGGATCCGGACTTCCTGCCCGTTTCGCACAATCCCCTCTTCCAGCAGTTGCTGCATCCGGAGCGGCGCCAGAGTTTCTAGGCCAACCGAGGGCGTGCTTCAGCCGTGAAGGCCCCTCTTCGTATTGTTTCGATCGGCGGCGGTACGGGTCTGTCGGCTCTGCTGCACGGTTTGAAGCACGCAACCACCCCAGTGGATATCACAGCCGTGGTGACCGTTACCGACGACGGCGGGAGTTCCGGACGTCTGCGGCGCGATTTCGATGTACTGCCTCCAGGCGATATCCGCAATTGCCTGGTGGCTCTTTCCGAGGATGAAGCGCTACTGTCGCGTCTGTTCCAATACCGCTTTCAAGCGGGGACAGGACTGAAGGGCCACAGTTTCGGGAATTTGTTTCTGACGGCACTGGCGCATATCACGGGGGATTTCGCGCTGGCCGTGAAGCAATCCTCGGAGGTTCTGAAGATCCGCGGTCATATCTTTCCATCCACTTCCTCAAACGTGGAACTGGAGGCCGTCCTGGAGGATGGATCGCTGGTTTATGGAGAGACGAAGATCAGCCGCAGCCGGCGGCACATTTCGACGATCCGGCTGCGTCCCCGCGGTTGCAAGCCGCTTCCGGAGACACTGGATGCGATCGCAGCGGCGGACCTCATCACCTTGGGGCCGGGCTCGCTGTTCACCAGCGTGATTCCCAATCTGCTGGTACAGGGAATCCCGGAAGCGATCCGCGCATCTCGTGCCACTAAGGCATACCTCGTCAATCTGATGTGGCAACCCGGCGAGACGACGCGCTTCCGCGCTTCCGACCACCTGCGGGCGATCCATCAACACGCCGGGGGCAAGTTGATCGACGTGGCTGTGGTCAACTCCGCCGCGATTCGTCCGGCCGCGCGGCGCCGGTATGCCCGCGAGCAGGCGGAGCCGGTGGAAAACGACCTGGCCAACATCCGGGCCATGGGAGTGCAAGTGGTACAGGCGGAACTGGTGCAACAAAGCGAGGTAGTGCGCCACGATCCGCGCAAGGCGGCGATTGTGGCGATGCGCCTCGCGCGGGCGAGCCGGAGGAAAAACGATGCGGCCACCGGGGAGAACAAGAGTCCTTTATGAATTCGAGAGTTTCCGTAGTGATTATGGCGGCCGGCCTCGGCACGCGGATGCGGTCGCGGATGGCCAAGGTATTGCATTCCGCCGGCGGACAGACGCTGGTGGAACATGTACTCGACGCGGCGGCCGCTATCGCTCCGCCGGAACGGACATATGTCGTGATCGGGTATCAGGCGGACGAAGTGCGCGCTCTTCTTACGCCTCGTGGCGTGCGCTTTATTCACCAGGAGCGGCAACTAGGCACCGGGCATGCCGTCATGTGCGGCGAAAGACAGTTGCAAGGGAACTCAGACTGGATGGTCGTGCTGAACGGCGACGGTCCGCTGCTGCGGCCGGAAACGCTCACATCGCTGGTGAACTTCGCGGCATCGCGCGAGGTGGGGGCTGTCATGATTACGGCCGATCTGGAAGACCCCACGGGCTATGGTCGCGTGATTCGCGATCAAGTGGGGCGGGTGGCCGCGATTGTCGAGGAAAAAGCGGGTACGCCCGAGCAGTTGGCCGTAAAGGAATCGAATACGGGCCAATATTGCTTCCGTTCGGATTTGTTCTGGAAGCATGTGACTCAGCTCCTGCCGAATAATCCGGCGAAAGAATACTACCTGACCGACATGATCGGCATTCTGATTCAAGCCGGTCACGCCGTGGAAGCCTTTAAGGTGGCGGACGCCAGCGAGCTGACGGGGATTAATAACCGGGTGGAACTGGCCCGCGTGGACGCGACGTTCCGCGAACGAAAAGTGCGTCAACTGATGCTGGACGGCGTGACGGTTCAGAACCCGGAAACGGTGACGGTGGATGCGCGGGTGAAAGTAGGGATGGACACGATCATCGAGCCGTTTGCGCGGCTGTTGGGCGTGACGCAGGTGGGAGAGAACTGCCGGATTGGGGCGCATTCGATTCTGATGAACGCCGAGATTGAAGGTGGAGTCACTGTCCATCCGTTCTCGATGGTTCAGGAGGGCCGTTTGTGCTCGGGCGCTCAGGTGGGTCCGTATTCTAGGATCAGACCAGGCAGTACGGTCGGCCCCGGAGCGCACGTAGGTAACTTTGTGGAACTGAAGAAAACGCATGTGGGTGCGGGAGCCAAGGCCATGCACCTTGCGTATTTAGGCGATTGCACGGTGGGAGAGCGCACCAATATCGGAGCGGGAACCATCACCTGTAATTTCGATGGAGTCGACAAGCACCAGACGGGAATCGGCAAGGATGCTTTTGTGGGCAGCAACGCAACCCTGGTGGCGCCGGTGGAAGTGGAGGACGGATCTTACATCGCAG
>Ga0302319_10016276_pt1 | contig 13717 bp, 9 predicted proteins | sample Bog_T0_2_FD_203319 | JGI IMG/M metagenome (GOLD analysis project Ga0302319, IMG submission 203319) | Peat permafrost microbial communities from Stordalen Mire near Abisko, Sweden - Bog_T0_2 | ecosystem: Environmental > Terrestrial > Soil > Wetlands > Peat | place: Sweden: Abisko, Stordalen Mire...
TTTCCTCGCTGCCGGCAACAAACAGGTAAATCGCTTCCAAACTCAACTTTTCTGCGTCGTCCATGCGGATGCTCACTACCCAGCATGACCAACCCTTCAGGCTCATCTTGTGTTGGACAAGAGTGTAGTTTCCACGCGCAACAGCCTTGGACTATGATGGTCTGCGTAGTTCGCAGTGACTTCAAGGAGGCTTCTTCTATGGCTGAAATGCAGGCGCGGAATCAGGGGCGGCGCGAGTTTCTAAAAGCTGGCGGAGCGGTAACAGCGGCATTGCTGGCTCCCTCGGCGCTAAGGGCAGACACACCCAAAACGATGCCCCCTTTGCCGGTGAATCCGGTGACGCCGACAGCCATGCCGACGCGCAACCTGGGCAAGACCGGCTACAAAGTGGGCATCTTTTCACTGGGCGGCCAGGCCTCGCTCGAGAAGGCAAACAACTTCGATGTCGCCGTGCCCATTATCGAGCGCGCCCTCGACATGGGCGTGAACTATATCGACACCTCGTCGATCTACGGCGGTCCCGAGCGCTGGAGCGAGCAATATGTCGGCAAGGTCATGGCGCACCGTCGTAACGAAGCCTTCCTCGCCACCAAGACTAAGGAACGGACCCGCGACGACTCCATGCGGATGATCGAGAAGTCGCTCCAATTGCTGCAAACCGACCACGTCGACCTGTGGCAGTTACACGACATCGGCACCATGTTCGATATCAACGCAGTCTTCGCCAAGGGCGGCGCCATGGAAGCGCTGATCGAGATGAAGGAACAGAAGGTCGTGCGCCACCTGGGCCTGACCGGCCACTACCGCCCTGACGCGCTCGTCGAAGGTATCAAGCGCTATCCGTTCGATGCGATTCTGATGGCTATGAACGCGGCCGATCCGCACCATTACAGCTTCAACGAGGAACTTTTGCCGCTGGCGGTCGAGCGGCAGATGGGCATCATCGGAATGAAGATTCCTGGCCGTAGCCGTCTTCTGTCGTCGTGGACGCCGCCGCCAGTCGAACAGCAGAAGCACAGCTGGGAGGGCATGACAATTCAAACCACCTCGCCCGGTACGCTGACCATGCGCGAAGCGATGTATTACACGCTGTCGCGGCCGGTGAGCACGGTCATCATTGGTTGCGACACGATTGCGCAGTTGGAAGAGAACGTTCACCTGGCGCGGGAGTTTACGCCGATCAACGACAAGCAGGCGACAGAATTGGTTGCGAAAGCTGAGCCTTGCGCAAAGCCCTCGCTGTTCTTCCGGTTTTACGACAGACCCTAGGGCGGGAAGAACTAGCAACGAATAGGCGTTGAGGATCGTGGTTTCCCAGGTCTCAAAGGCGAGACCTGGGGCACTCGACTTTGTTGTAAATCAACACGAGTCGGCACCTGCTAGCCTAGCTGGCTGAAATTGACGGGTAACTTGTCGTAGTCGACGGTGCCCAGACCGCGGGCCGCGGCCAATTGCAAGTAAGGCAGACGCTCGGGGTCGAGGTTCCACCAGGCTTTGGCGACGTACGCGTCAAGTGCGACTGGGTCGGTGCCGGCGACCATGGTTTTTTTCAGGGCGACGTCTTCAAGGTTGCCGCCGGTTGGGCCGTTGCGCAGCAGGATGCGGTAGCCGTCGAGTAATGTGACGGTGGGAAGCATGAAGTTGGCCAGGTCGGCAAGGCTCTGGTGAATCTGCTGGTGCAGACGGTTGCGCTGGCCGCCAAGAATGCCATACCAGTTCTTCATTCCTAGAGTGACGCCGACGAGGCCGTGGTGCTTGGCGATGGGCAGGTTGATGATCTTGTCGGCCTCAAGGAAGGGCGTGAAGACCGGCCAGCTCTTGAGTACCACGCCGCCCAGGTCGACCTCGCGGTAAAGCTCGGGATCGGGAAGGATGACTTCAGCGCCCTCGGCGCGCGCAGCGGCTTGAATGCCGGAACGCTGAAAGCAGCGGCGGGGCTCGTTGCAACTGACGTCCGTGACGATGACGCGTTTGGCGCCGGCTTGCCAGCACTGGCGCACCACTTCGGCGACCACTTCAGGATTGGTGTTGGCGGCCTGTTCGGGTGTGCGGTCCCAGGCAATGTTGGGCTTGAGGACGACGACGTCCTGACGGCCAATGAAACGCCGGATGCCGCCGAGGTCGGCGAGCGCGCGCTGGACGAGTTCGCGCGGTTCTCCACCTTGAACAACGGTGAGGTGCGGATGTTGAGGGTCCTGAGTGTTGGAGGAAACGCGATGGTCGCGGCGGGCCTGCTCCGCAAGTGCGGGGACGGGGCGGAAGCTGTGTTGGCTGAGCCAGACGGCTGCAGCTCCCGCGCCAGCCGCGACGCCGCCGACGCGAAGCAATTGCAGCATGGCTTCGCGCCGGGTGAGTCCTTGCGTCTCGTCAGATCTCGGCGAATTATCCTCGGCCATGGTTTGTCCTTCCGGTTAGATCTCCACCAGGTTGATGTGCTCGGGTTTGTTGAAGCCCAGTTTGTGATTTGGGTCAGCGGCGGTGGCGATGTAGCGCGGCGGCCGGCCGGCGGCTTCGAGCGTTGGCAAGCCAGCTTCGGCGCGCTTGCGTTCCAGAAGCTGCCATGCAGTGGTGTCCAGGGCTACGCGGTCTTCGCCGATGATGAGGGCGTTCGGCTGCCAGAGGCGCTCGGGATGGAAGCCGGGGCCACCGTCGTAGACAGAGGTCATGGCATCGCCGATGGTGAAGCGGACCTTTTCGCGAACGGCAGGAATGCAGTTGAGGTCGGCGACGAATGGGTTGCAACCGCCGCCGTGGAGCTCATTGGGGCGCTGAACAACGCCATACATGTTTTTCATGGCGAAGGTAACGCCGGACATGCTGTGGTCTTTGAGAATGGGCAGGCCGACGACCATGTCGCATTGGCGGGTGAGGATTTTGGAGAGCTTCACATTGACGGCGGCGCCGAAGGCCACGCCATCTTCTTCGTATCCCGAGACATCGGAGCCGAAGCAGCGGACACGGCTGGGGTCGGTATTGATCGTGAAGCCGCAAGCCTCAAGATCGCGGGCGTTGCGATCCCAGATGATGATGTTGCCCGGCTTGATCCCGGCCCACTGCAGGCGCTCGGCAATGGCGAATGCGAGCATCGCGTGGGAAGAGATGCCTTTGCCGCCGAGGCCATTTGTTTTGAGCCCGATGACTTTGTCCGGTCCGCCCTGGGGAAGAATGTGCTTCCAGGCGTCGGTAGGCTTATCGCGACCGGTGTAGGAGGCGATGGCGCGATCGAGCAGATCGAGCACACGCTTCTCATCGAGTTGCCCGGACGATCCGTGGAGAGCGGGGTCGCGGGCGATGACTACCCTGGATTTGCCGGGTTCAATGCGGTGGGTGTACTGGTCCTGATGGCCGGTATTGGTGGACTTGGTGGGGACGTCGGCCAGGCTCAGCTTGCTCTGTGTACCCAGCAGTACGGCACCGGTCAATGCGGTTTTGAGAAATTCGCGGCGGTCTTTCATGGCAATCCTCGCTTCCATGTTAGCCAGGCGCGGGGGCCTGGAGATTCAGAGCTTGGCTTCTACGCCATGCGCCAGGATGAGCAGGGCCTGCGGCGTGGCGGGCGTGGATTCATAGGCAACGATGCGAACCAGATAAGGACCCTTGCGGAAGATGACGCTCTGTGCAAAAGCAATGCCGGCATCGCCGAGCGGAGCCACCTTGGCGTCATTGGCGCGGCTGGTATCGAAGATCTTTTGGGCTCCGCCGGGTGCGCTCATCGTGTGAACGTCTACTACGGCTTCCAGGGTGCCCTGGTATTTGTAATCCGCGGTGGAGGTGGTGACGACGCCTGCGGAGATGTACTGCTCCGCATCGCCATCGATGTACTGGTAGAGGTTCTTGGCATCATAGATGCGCGTTTCGCCGGTTTTTTCCCAACCGGAGACAGCGCCGGATGCGGGAAACGGGTCAATGGCCTTTTTCTTGCAGCCTGTAAGCGCGGCAATGGCGACGATTCCGATCAAAATAGTCGCAGTCGTCATATGTTTGGAACGAAAAATCACTTTGCGGCCTCCTCTATTTGCGGTTGAGCAGGATCTGGCTTGCGGGCGAACGGCTTTCGCCAATGCTGGTGACGTAGACAGCCGGATGCTCCTGCAGCGGACAGGCGTATTCGCAGGCGCCGCAACCAACGCATCGGCTTGGATCGACGTGCGGCTGCTTGAGCGTCTTGATGTTTCCGGCGGCGTCGACAACCTGGGCGTCCTGAACGTAGATAGCTTTCGGCGAGACGGGGCACCACTCCTCGCAGACAATGCAATCGGTGGCCATGGCCCAGGGCAGACAGCGGCCGCGATCGTAAAAAGCGGTCCCGAGCCTGATTGGCTGGCTGGCCGCGGCAGCAGAGCCCGCGCCTGTTCCGATGCCAACGACCCAGCCTTTCTCTTTCGGGGTAATTTGCCAGATTGCGCCGGTGGGGCAGACTTCAGAACAGAGCACGCAACTTGGTTCGCAATAGCCGATGCGCGGAACCAGTGTCGGAGTCCAAAGTCCTTCCAGGCCGGCCTGGTCGAGCGTGGGATGAATGGCGGTGTTCGGGCAGACTTTCATGCACTCGCCGCAACGGATGCAGCGCGAAAGGAATTCGGATTCATCGAGCGAACCGGGAGGGCGGAGCAGGCGTTCATGGCGGCTTTTACCGAGGCCGGTGTTGGCGCGCATGAGTGGAACCACGGCGACGCCTGCGGCCAGACCGGTGAGGGTGCGGCGACGGCCGAGATCCGGTGAAGCGACTTCCTTTTCATTACGGAAGAATTTGAACTGAAGGCTGTCATGAGGACAGGAGCCGACACAATTCATGCACATCAGGCATTCGGATTTGCGCCATGGAGCGCCGCCGATCGGGTCGTCGCCGCCCTGGCAATTGAGCAGGCAACGATTGCACTTGTCGCACGCGGCGGGATCCTTGTGCAAACCCAGAACAGACCAGCGCGAGACCGCGCCGAGCAGAGCGCCGAGGGGGCAGATCGCGCGGCACCAGAAACGCGTGATGCGCAAACTCAACACAAGAATGGCGATAAACAGCACGCCGAGAATAAGGCCCTGAGCGAAATGGGGCTGCCGGAAGTCGAGCACCGTGAATTGGAGGATGGTGTGCAGTGTCTCGCCAATCGTCTTGATGGCGGCGACGTGGCTGTGTTCGAGTGGGAGGAGAACGGCGCGCACAGCCGCGTTGAAGGCAGGCAGCAACGAGAGGCCGAACGAGCGCACGAGCAAACTGAAGGGATCGAGCCAGCCGATGGCTGCGGAGCCGAAACTAGCGGCAACCAAGCCGGCAATGAGCACGACGTATTTACCGGTTTGCCAGCGCTTGTAACGGTTTGATTCTATGCGCTGTTTGCCGCGTTTGCTTTCTGAGGGCATGTTGCCGACGAAGTGCTGCAGCGTGCCCATTGGGCAGATCCAGCCGCAAAAAAAGCGTCCGAGGAACAGAGTGGGTACCAGGATCAGCAGGCTCCAAAGCAGGCCGCGATAGAGAGCGTGGCTGGCGAGCGCATTTACGACTGCTACCAGCGGATCAAGCTCGAAAAAGAGGCGCACCGGGGCGCGGAGATGGATGTCGCCTGTTGCGCCGGATGATGGACGCAGAGAAGTGAAGATCAGGAGCGCAAGAAAGAGGAGCAGAAAAAAGATCTGCGAGATCCGGCGCAACAGCGGCAACCTGGAACGAGACACGAAAACTCCTCGATACGCCGGTCGTGCGGGCGTTTTTGTTTGCACTATGAATGATTGGCGCGTTGGAGGGTGCAGGGCGGTGACCTGCGTCACCTCATGGGCTTTGCGGCATTCCATAGAGGACAAACGGGGCTGGATGAGGATCGAGGTTTCCCGCCCTTGCGATAGAAAAAAATCGCAAGAACGGGGCACGGAGCAGTTTCGGCGCTACCGACGCGTGGCAGCGAACTGCTGATCCTCGATTGCCCTTGGAGATCTTCACATGCGATTGATGAGCGAGGCGATACAGGCGGCGCCGAAGCCGTTGTCGATGTTGACGACTGAGACATTCGGCGAGCACGTATTCAACATGCCGAGGAGCGCTGCCACACCTCCGAAGGACGCGCCGTAACCGACGCTGGTCGGGACAGCGAGGACTGGGGCGTTCACTAGGCCGGCGACGACGGTAGGCAGAGCGCCCTCCATGCCTGCGCAAACGATGAGCACGCGGGCGGCCTGCAGCGAGCTTTTTTGCGCCAGCAGCCGGTGGATGCCGGCAACGCCCACATCGGCGATGAGTTCTACAGTGTTGCCCATCAGGCGCGCAGTAACCGCGGCCTCTTCGGCAACTGGCAGATCGCTGGTGCCTGCGCAGACGACCGCAATTGTTCCCTTTCCGCACGCGGCGGGCGATTGAGTGAGCGTGATGCAGCGGGCAGTCTCGTGATAATCGGCGCGCGGCGTCTCATCTTTGCTTTCGAGATCTTCGCCTTCGAGGTCCCGAACGGCGCGAAACATATCGGCGGAGGCGCGGGTGGCCAGTACATTGCCGCCATGCCGGGCCATGCGGGCGAAGATCTGCGCAACCTGTGCGGGCGTCTTGCCGGCGCCAAAAATAACCTCTGGCATGCCGGTGCGGAGCGCGCGGTGATGATCGAGTTTGGCGAATCCAATGTCCTCGAAAGGGAGGTCGCGGAGACGGTCAAGGGCATCGTTCACGCCGGTTTGGCCGTTGCGAACCTCATTGAGCAATGCTTCGATTTGCGTGCGGTCCATTAGATTTCCTTTGCCGCATCGCCGGCTGCGTAGATGCGCATGGCTTCTTGCATGATGTGCTTGAGGGGGAGCGCATGCTTGGCGGCGATGAGTCGGCAGTCTTCATACTCGGGCGATGCGTTGGCGATTTTGCCGGAGGGCCAACGAGCGATCTTGATTTGCACGTCACCCCAGGGGGTCTCGATCTTGCGAAACTCGCGCGCCAGGGCAATTTTGTTTTCGATGCGCCAGTGGAGGCCGATCGTGGTGGTTTCGCGGAAAATGAGATCGCGCAATGCGGGAACAAGATTGGGGCTGCACAGGACGGAGAGTTGAACGCCGGTGCGGCCCTTTTTCATTTGCACCGACGCGCGATAGACATCCCATGCGCCCGATTCGAGTAGCAATTCGCTCACGTAGCCGAGCAACTGCGGGCTGGAATCATCGATCACCGTCTCGATGATCGCGATCGATTGAGATTCTTCCGATTGCAGGGATTTCGTATCTGTTTCCCCAACGAGAAGACGAAGCAGATTAGGTTCGCCGGGCGTGTCGCGGCCGCCGGCTCCATAGCCAGACGCCTTGATGCGCATCGCGGGAAGCGGCTCGTAGCACACTTCGAGCATTCGTAATACGGAAGCGCCGGTGGGCGTTACGCGCTCCATGGCTGGGCCGGCAGCATAGATGGGCGCGTCGCCGAGTAACGCAAGTGTGGCGGGAGCAGGCACAGGAAGCGTCCCGTGCTGGCAGACGACGGTCCCGCTGCCGACGTTAAGGGGCGAAGCAAGCCAGCGATCCACGCCAAGGGCCTCGCATCCGGCGGCGGCGCAAACAATATCGACGATGGTGTCGACCGCGCCGACTTCGTGGAAATGCACTTCTTCAATCGGGATGGAGTGGATGGCAGCTTCCGCGGCTCCAAGGAGTTCAAATGCGCGGATAGCCCTGGACTTCACCCTGTCTGTGAGCGGTGCGGCGCGGATGATGTCGAGGATCGACGAGAGATGGCGGTGCGGAGCATGCGTATGGGTGGCGTGCGAATGTTCCTCGTGCGAGTGGCCGGCCTCAGAGTGAGAATGATCGTGGTCCGGCGCAGGCGCTGGATGGTCGGGTGTGATGACCTCGACCTTGGTTGCGGCAATACCGCCACGGGTCACTTTGCGGAATTCGAGATGTGCGCCCACATTCAACTGGGCGGCGGTCTCCTCAAGAAAGGCGAAGGGTACGCCGGCGTCGACAAGCGCGCCGAGCAGCATGTCCCCGCTTATGCCGGAAAAACACTCAAGATATCCAATACGCATCGACAGTGATTCTAAATCGTCCGCTATGCTCCGCGCCGGGCCCCATGCCGCACGAGGATTTCTACCGGCAGAATTGCGTTCATGCTGCCGGAGCGGAAGCCGGTGGAATCAAGCGTGACGTATTGGTAGCCAGCTCCCTTTAGGGCTGCAGTAATCGCGTCAAGCATCTCCATTGAGAGGGCGCGGGGCAATTCAGTGCGGGCAATTTCAACGCGCGCCAGGTCGCCGTGATGCCGCACGCGGAACTCGCGAAACCCGAGTGCGCGCATACTCTCCTCGGAGCGCTCAACCTGCTCGAGCACTTCTCGCGTAACGGCGCGGCCATATTCAACCCGTGAAGACAGGCATGGGGCTGCGGGCCGGTCCCAAAGCGGGTATCCGGCCGCCTTGGCGAGCGCGCGAACCTCGGCTTTTGTGAGGCCGACCTCGGCTAGGGGAGCCAGTACGGCATGCTGTTCAGCGGCGCGCTGGCCGGGACGGAAATCGCGGGTGTCTTCGGCATTCATTCCATAGGCGATGGCCGAGAAGCCAAGCTTTGTGCCCAAAGATTCCATGACAGCAAAGAGCTCGTCTTTGCAATGGAAGCAGCGGTTCGCGTCGTTGCGCTGGTACTCGGGCCGATCCAGTTCGTCGGTGGCCACGACGTGCAACGGCATTTGGATGGAATGGGCAAAGGCAACGGCCTGCTCCAGGTCGCGACGGGCCAGGCTAGGTGAATCAGCCAGCACGGCCAGCATCCGAGATCCCAGTACGCGATGCGCGGTAGCCGCCAGAAAAGCCGAATCGACGCCGCCGGAATAGGCCACCATGAGACTGCCGAGCTGCGCCAGGCGAGTTTCAAGGGCGGTCAGGCGCAGAGCTGTTTTTGTCTGGCCCGCGGAGGAATCCAGGGGCAAGTCAGCTTCCGTAGAATTAATTGGTGCGTTCGCCGCCATGTGCCCGATTATATCGCTTTGGCCTGTGCGAAGACGTTGGCAACATATCGCGGCCAGCGGAACCGCATGAAGAAATCTGGGGGCAAAAAAATCCCCGATTTCTTCCCGGAGTTTGCAGTCTAATTCGTGAAAACGCGCACAATCGATTCATGGCCTCCAGAACTCGCGAAATCTCTTCGGTTCAATATGTGAGAGTTCTGCCCGGTCCGAACGTTCCGACGTCGATTTACCCCACCCCTCCCCCACTTTCCTCCCATGTGCATGAAAATAATAAGGTTACGTCAGTAAAACCCAGAATGACCTCCGAAAACAAACAACTTACGTCTCAAAGCCTGTCGGAAATCAGTCACTTTGAACCAGGAATGCAGCGTCTCGACATGAATCACGCGATACTCCACCTTTGGATCGCATACCCCGACGATCTCCTCGGCGAAGAGGCTGCTCAGGCGTGTTTGCGGCTGCTAAGTGAAGATGAGCGAGCCCGTTGGCAGGCCTTTAAATTTGATCGGCACCGCCGTGAATATCTGGCCACGCACGCTTTGGTACGGAACGCACTTTCTCAGCATCGTGCCATTCCTCCCGAATCCTGGTCCTTTCAGTTAAACGCCTACGGCAAACCAGCGATTGAACCGGAGTGTGGCCTACGCTTCAATCTGTCCAATTCGCTCAGTCTGGTGGTTTGCCTGATTGCCGAAGGTGTTGAAGTGGGTGTGGACGTGGAATCGCTCGGCCGTGCTGGATCGATTGCCGAAGTTGGCCCCAGGATGTTTTCTCCGCGGGAACTGGCGCAACTGGAAGGCTTGCACGACGATCAGCGGCCGGGTCGATGCCTCCGTCTATGGACACTGAAAGAGGCCTACATCAAGGCGCGTGGCATGGGGCTTGCATTACCTTTGAACGAGTTTTCCTTTGTCTTCGATGGCGATGATCGAATACACATGGAAATGGACCCCAGTCTCGGCGATAAGCCGGAGAGTTGGCGGTTTTGCGTTGTGGAATACGCGGGTCATTGCATTGCAACGATGGTCGAGGGAATGTCTACGCCCGAAGTGCATCTTTGGGAATCGCGACCACCATTTGCAGCGCCGCAGCGACTGTCCCTCGACGGGGAGATTTGGTTCCCGAGAAATTATTAGGAATTCCCTGGCTTGAATCAGATAGACTTCCTCCGCCGGCTATTGCGATTTGTGTATGACTTCAGCTAACTGGCGAACAGAGCGCGCTTCAAATAGAGTAGCCAAATCCAGGTCCACATGATAGGCCCTCTTGATCTTGGCAAGGAGCCTGACACCCACCAGGGAGTGTCCGCCGAGGCTGAAGAAGTCGTCATCCAAACCTACTTGAGCGATCCCCAACATATCTTGCCACCAGGCTGCTAGAGTGCGCTCGACACTCTCACCTGGGGACCCGGCATTGGGTGGAAGAGCTATTGCCAGCGGCGAAGGACTGGGGTCTGGATTGCCGAGTTCAGTAAGTGGCTCAGAGACGGCAATCAATGAACGCGGTGCATTGCTCGATAGGATGCGCATCAGAGCATGCACGCCGGCAACTGGTTCTATGCCGCGGCGATCGCCAATTACAATCGGCTGTGCCCCGCCAGCGCGCGCGCCGTCGTTGGTCAACCTGTTTTCCTTCAAGGCTGTCGCGAGGTCGGCGATTCGGCGAGCGGAAAACCCCTCGATTTCGATCAACACTTTGCCCTGCTCATTGAAGAGCGTGATATCGAATGTCTCGACCTCGCCGCGATGCGGGGTCTCTTCACGAGATCGTATGTGGCTGAATAGCCTGGCGGGCAGTGAATCGTATACCCGCACGATCTTATATGAAATTGGAAGGAATAGGTCGTCCGATTCTTCGTACTTATCTGTCAGGTAGAAGGACGCACCTGTAGCCAGATCGAGCAGCGCAGGGTGCATGCGAAACGTAGAAACATCCGCGTGGAACTTCGCATCCAGTTCGATATCTGCCAAGGCCTCACGCGCGCTAATCCGCAACCTCTTGAGGGACCGCCAGCGCGGACCAAACGCGAGTCGGCGCTCCTGCCGAGTTCGGTGTTGCTCGTCGAATACAATCTCGCGTTGGTTGCAACGCGCGGCGATTTCCTCGCGATTGATGGTCGTCGGCGACTGCGATATGCAGGGCTCAATGACGCCGGTGGAGTGTTCGACCCACTCGCTTGTTTGGGAAAAGACTGAGAACCGAAATGCGCCTCTTTCCTGTTCGGCTTCCTTGTCGCGCTGAAGCTGGATCCGCACCTCCCGCATTTCATCCCCTTCAATCATCAGCGGGACCAGAAAGAACACATCGCGGAATTCAATTGCACCCTGACGCGACTTCGATGAGAACGCAGCCGCAGCCATTTCCATATAGCCTGTTCCCGGTAAGACTGCGTTGAATTGCTGGTGAACCTTCAGCTTGTGCTCGGAAAGCACCCATTGTTGTAACTGGGAAAACTGGCTGACATATACGATCTCCCGGGATGTCTCGACCAGGCGTTCTTGCAGCAGGGGATGTTGGGAGCCTGAGTGCGCTGCCATTCCAACATTGCGCCACGCGCCCCAGTTGACGACAGTTACTGGGCCCTTCCGACTTACAGCAAAAGCATCGAGGAATGCATTGGCTGCGGCGTAATCCACCTGACCAGGGGGTGGGAAAATCGAACTGATCGAAGAAAACAGAACAAAACATCGCAATGGAATATTGCGGAGTGCTGCTTCGAGAACAAGAGTCCCGCGTATCTTTGGATCGAGCACGCGCCCTGCGCTTTGCTTGTTCTTTATCATCAGAGGGCCATCGTCAAGGACGCCCGCGGCATGGAAGACACCGTCAATTCGTCCGTAGTGACTCATGGCAGATGCAACCACATTACGCATCTGCTCAAGACTTGTAACATCGCCCTGAAGAACCAGCAACCCACCGGCGACGGAACTAATCTCATTGAGCTTCTGAATGCGCCGTCTGTCGGCTTCACTCAGGCTAGCGTCGCTCAGAGAAGCATTCCACTTTGCTTCGGCGGGAAAGGCGGAACGGGAGACTAACACCAGACGAGCATTGAATTCTCGGGCCAGTTGCTCGGCAACAAGCAAGCCAATTCCGCCGAGTCCGCCGGTAATGAGATATACGCCATCAGGTTCAAGGCGGTCATGCTCCGTTTCCAAAGCCAGATTAATTGGTTCGACGGCCTCAACGAATCGCTTCTCTTGCCGGAACGCAATTGTGTTGTTGTTCCAAGGGGAATTCATTTCAGTCACGATCTGTACCGCGCATCTCGCCGCAGGATACTTCTCTAAATCCACATCGATGCTGCGGCAGGTGACTCCCGGAAGTTCCAGAGGGATAACTCGCGCAGGACCGAGCAGCATTGCCCGAGCAGGATTGCGGACTTGCTCGTCAATGACCTGCTGCATCCGATTGGAGATGAACGCAATATCAATGCCAGCAACATCATGACTGCCGAGCGCCTGCGCGAGAAAGAGGGAACTGAAGAAGCTTCGATCCTCTATCTCCTTAAGTGAATAGGCCGAATGTTCGGGTAACACGGACCATAGATGAATTATCTTGCTCGGCGAGTGCCCATTTCTAAGGATATCTACGATCAATGCATCGTAATCGGCCTTTACGCCTGGTCGGACGGTATAGGCAGTTTCCGACACCTGTCTATAACCGGAACCCACGTCGACGACAATAACATGCCGCTGGTCTGCTTTCAGATCGATGGCAATTCGATTGCCTAGCCCTAGCGAGTCATTCAAGACAATCCAACAACCAGCTCTCGTAACCGGTCGCTGAGTGAGTGGCTCGGCGTTCCATACACGGCGATAGAAGTGGATGCTGCCAGTGGCCTGAAGGAGCGGCGCATGGGCAGGGCCGGATTCCGCCGGTGCCTTACTCGCGTCGGGCTCGACCCAGAATCTCTGATGTTCAAATGGATAAGTGGGAAGTGAAACGCGGCGAGCAGTTTCAGACGCGTGCAGCTTTGGCCAGTCAACCTCCGCTCCAAGGGTCCAAATCTGACCAAGCGCAGTTAGCGCGCAATGAAGGCCTCCAGCGGCTTCGCGCGGATGCGGTAGAGACGGAAATACCTTTATGCCAACTCTGCCCTGCTGGCGAGCCAATGAGGTAAGTGTGTTCCCTGGCCCGACTTCAATTAGAAGCCTGTCCGGCTTGCGAAAAAGTTCCTCAAGACAATTGGAAAAGAGGACCGTTTGGCGAAGATGGCGTGTCCAGTAGCCTGGGGCGGTAGCTTCCCCGGGCTTGATCCATGTTCCAGACAGATTCGAAAGAAATGGAATGCGCGGCGTTTGATAACTTACCTGTTGCATGCGCTCTTCAAAAGCGCCAAGAATGGGATCCATCATGGCAGAGTGAAAAGCATGCGATGTAATGAGGCGGCGGCATGCAATCGAATGCATTGTGAGTTCCGTCTCAAATGCGATGACTTCAGCGATTGGTCCAGAGATTACACACTGCTGAGCGCTGTTAATGGCGGCAAGAGATAGGTTGCCAGTGAGATTTAATGAACCCGCTGGCTGCGAGACCGCGAGCATTGCGCCAGCGGGAAGGCCGAACATCAGGCGGCCGCGAACGGCCACGATGCCGAGTGCATCTTCAAGCGATAAGACACCTGCCAGGCACGCAGCGACATATTCGCCGATGCTATGGCCCACCATGGCCGATGGCCTAATGCCTAACGACATCCACCAACGCGCGAGGGCATACTCGATGGCGAATAGCGCAGGCTGCGTCAGCCAGGTTTGGTTCAACTTCTCGGCCGCATCCCCCTCCCCCCCCTCCGAT
>Ga0302319_10016279_pt1 | contig 13715 bp, 13 predicted proteins | sample Bog_T0_2_FD_203319 | JGI IMG/M metagenome (GOLD analysis project Ga0302319, IMG submission 203319) | Peat permafrost microbial communities from Stordalen Mire near Abisko, Sweden - Bog_T0_2 | ecosystem: Environmental > Terrestrial > Soil > Wetlands > Peat | place: Sweden: Abisko, Stordalen Mire...
CGGCGATCCGCCCTATGCGGTCACCAGCTCCGGTTGCCGCATGCTGGTCCTTCGCGGTGCTGCGTTCCTCCGCGCCCACACATACCAGATCAGGCAGGCGGTCCCGCTCCACGCATACGCCGGAGAATGCAGGGGAATCGTCAACACCAGCAGCAACACCGCCAGCCCGTTCACCACAGCCAGAGCGGACAGAGCCTTCCCGGGCAGCCGCAATGAGGACACATGAATGATCGCCGGCAGCAACAGTAGCTGGTCAAACGGCCACGAATACGGCGATACCATCGTTGAAATCAACAGCACCGCGGCTCCGTCTTCCCCCCAGTTCCAGGAATTACGCCGTCGCCAGTAAAACCGGCAGCACCACAGCAGCCCCAGAATCGACGGAACCGCCTGCATCCCAACCGGATGTCCTGGCGTCATGGTGCGCAGGAGAAAAGACAGATTCGGTAAGTATCGCTGATCGATTTGCTCCGCGCGCATCCCAGCCAGATAATCCGGCCAAACGCGCACGTCGAACAACATGGGAAAAACTGCCGCCGCTGCCAATCCGGCCCCAAAGCCGATCAGGAGCCGCCAGTTCTTTTTCCGCCAACATTCGATCAGAATTACCGGCCACAACAGTAGAAACAAATGCGGCTTCATCGCCGGCAACAGCAACGCCACCCCGGAAAGATAGGGCAGCCGCTCCTGGTATTTCAGAAAAAACGCAATGCCGGCCAGCAGGAAGATCGACGTTTGGCCCGCCATCGCGCAGCCCAGGATCGGAGCAAACAGATACACCACCAGCGGCGGCGGCCTGCAGCCCATCCGCAGGCACTTAATCGAAAGCAGTGCCGCCGTAATCAGAACCAGCAGCCACAGAAACGATGCAGTGGGCGCACTGAAAAACCCAAGAGGGATCACCACGAAGAGAGCCCACGGCGGATTACGCATGATCAGCGGTTCGCTGTATTTCATGCCCGCCTGATGCTCGGCGCGGAGCACCGCGTCGTGCGCATACGGATTGGCGTGCGCCCGCAATAATTGCGCCGACGTCCAGTAGGAGATGAAATCCCGGTTCGCCGCGTTCTGGTAGAGCGCGGCACTCAGCAGCCCAAGGCACACGAGCAGCACGGCAATGGAAGCAGCCAGCTGAAATCGCTTTGCAACCGCCGGCCCCGCGGGATTCAATGTCTTTCCACCTTCATTGCCGAAGTGCCGTCAGTTTAGCGATCGTTTCTTCCCGAAAACATAGCACTTTTGTGCCGTTCACTGTGCCGAATAGCGCGCCGAATCCACGCCAAATGCGCGGGTTTGCGACTCTCCCCATGCCCCAGGCATCCAACATGTTGAGGCATTCATGCGCAAAAAAGCTTTGTCCCCTTCTGTTCCCGAGCCGCTTCCCCCACTCGACACCTGGATCGACCTCGAACACCTCGCGTCGCTCGAGCTTTCTTCTGAAGATCCAGCGCATCCCTTTGAAGACGCATTACGCGGCGGAGAAACCGAAGGCTGGAAGGCGGCCGACCCCGGACCTCAGACCATCCGCCTCAGCTTCGATGAGCCTCGTCCGATTCGCCGCATCCGTCTTGAATTTCGCGAGTCGCAGGTCGAACGTTCCCAGGAATTCAGCCTAGCTGCCGTCTCCGCGCAGCAAAAACGCGAGATCCTCCGCCAACAGTGGGCCTTCAGTCCCAGCGGCTCCACCGTTGAGGTCGAAGACTACAGCGTGAATCTTCCCGACGTTTCTATGATCGAGTTGTCCATCGATCCAGGCCGTCACGACCAGCAGGCCTATGCGTCGCTGCAATCCATCGCCATCGCCTGATCCCAACCTCTCGACCGCTCTTCAGCGTCCCCGCGGCATTTCCTCTTCCCTCGGCACTGTATCGTCATCCTCCCCTGTCACCACCGTCCCCTGGTGGAACAGGATCTGCCACCCCTCCCCCGTTCTTTCCCAAATTGTTGACCGCCGCGTAATCCGCCCTTTCTGATCCAGCGTGTAGGTCAGCAAGTAGACTTCCGGACCCAGCCGCCGCAATCCAAACTCACTGCATTTCCAGCCAACACTCTCGGCATCCATCGGCGGATTTGCTCTAAGTCCGCCCAGAATGAAATCCCGGCTGTATCGCCGGCCCGATGCTCCCACCTCCCAATAATTCGAAGCGACTGCACTCTCCCGCTCCGCAGCCGTTATCCCAAACGCCTTCGTGTGGAAAATCGGCTCGCGCTGCCGCAGCTCGTCGAGGACCCCCTCCAACCCAGCGTCCACCCGTGCAAACACCAAATTGCCCATATCCGCTATTCTCCCATCGGGTCACGCTGAGCCCTCTGTGTTCACCGCACCCGTTAACCTGCACCCTTATCCCTGTAGCCTGTAACCTGTACCGTGCGCTCTGTCGAAGAACTCCGCGACCCCGTCAATACCTTCATGGAGGTCGCCGTCGTTCCCCGCCAAGGCTGGCACGCCTCCGGCTCCCTCGAACACGCCCAGCTCATCCTCGCTCGCTACCCCGAGGTCGCGACCGCCAACATCTACACCGCCGCCGTCCTCGCCGACGAGCCTACGCTACGCGCCTTCCTGGCCCGCGACCCCAGACTCGCCACAGCCACCGGCGGCCCACACCAATGGGACGCCCTTACCTACCTCGCCTTTTCCCGCTATCTCCGTCTCGACCCCTCCCGCTCCGACGCCTTCGTCTCCACCGCCCGCGTCCTTCTCGATGCCGGAGCCAGCGCCAACACCGGCTGGATGGAAACCACCGACGATGACCCACCCCGCGAGTTCCTCGAATCCGTCCTCTACGCCGCCGCCGGTCTCGCCAGGCACGCTGGCCTCACCCAGCTCCTGCTCGAACGGGGCGCCGACCCCAACGACGAAGAGACCTGCTATCACGCCCCTGAAACCTACGACAACACCGTTGTCAGAATCCTCATTGACTCCGGCCGCTGCAATGAGCGCTCCCTCTCCTGGCTGGCCGCCCGTAAAGCCGACTGGCACGACGACAAAGGCCTCCTCCTTGCCCTCGACGGCGGCGCTAATCCCAACTACATGACTCAGTGGTCGCACACCCCCTTCCAGCACTCCATCCGCCGCGACAATGGCCTGGTGATGATCGAAATGTTCCTCGACCACGGCGCCGACCCGTATATTCGGAACGCAGACGGCCGGAACGCCTTCCAGATGTCGGCATATCACGGACGCGGCGACATCCTCTCTGCCCTCGAAATGCGTGGCTTCGCCCCACAATACGACGGCCCTACCCCCGATCTCGACACCCTCGTAGCCGCCTGCGCTCGGGGTGACCTGCCCCAGGCCCAATCCCTCATCGCACAGAATTCACATCTACTACAACAGTTGTTACAAATAGGCGGCTCGCTTCTCTCCCGCTTTACCGGCGTCGGGAATCTCGAAGGCGTCCGCGTCCTCCTCGACCTCGGCATTCCGCCCGACGCCCTCTGGCCCGACGGCGACCCCTACTTCGACATGACCCGCAACTCCACTGCCCTGCAGAACGCCGCCTGGCGCGCCCGCCACGACATCGTCAGCGAGCTTATCGCCCGCGGTGCACCTATTAACGCCACCGATCTCCGCGGTCGCACTGCCCTTCAGCTCGCCGTCAAAGCCTGCATCGATTCGTACTGGAAGAGCCGCCGCCAACCCGACTCAGTAGCCGCACTCCTGGCCGCCGGAGCCACCACCCAGGGCATCCACCTTCCCACCGGCTACGATCCGATCGATGAGTTACTAGGGCGAGGCTAGATCTGTCGACCGTCTCCATTCACCGCTAAAATCGGCTCGTGAGAATTCACCGCGTGCAAATCCACAAGATCGCTCTCCTTGCAGCAACTGGGTTCATCCCCATCGCTGCCGCCCAGCAACCACGCCCCACGCCTCCAACCCGCGACCCGCACACCTCGGGCTATGTCCGCGCGACCGAACTCCCGGACGGCGCCCTCCCGCCCGCCAACAAAGATGGCAACTTCATCCTCGGACCGACCCATCCGGCCCCGCCCGAGATGACCGCGAACCCCAGCGTCCCCCAGGGCACGGTCACCGAAATCACCATGAGCTCCGCCGACAGCAAGTTCTACCCCGGCATCGCCCGCGATCCCGGTACGTATGTTTCCGCCGTTCCCGACCACCCCGAGCGCCCCGTGGTCAACGCGTCGCATCCGCATCCCTGGACGCGTACCGTCACCGTCTACGTCCCCGCGCAATACAAGCCGGGCGCCGAAGCGCCGTTCATTATCGGCGCCGACGGCCCCGACCGCTCGCTCTTCACCGCCCTCGATAACCTCATCGCCGAGCACAAAGTCCCCGTCATGATCGCCATCTCCATCCAAAACGGCGGCGGCGACGCGCAGGGATCCGAGCGCGGCCTTGAGTACGACACCATGTCCCCCCGCTATGCCGAGTGGGTCGAGTCTGAAGTCCTCCCCCTCGTCGAATCGAAGTGCAATGTCAAGCTCACCCGCGACCCCAACGGCCGCGCCGCCATGGGTGGCTCCTCCGGCGGAGCGGTCTCGCTCATCATGGCCTGGTATCATCCCGAGCTCTACCACCGCGTCCTCGCGTACTCCGGCACTTGGATCAACCAGCAATGGCCCTGGAATCCAGACACCCCTCACGGCGCCTGGGGCCTCCACGAAACCCTGATCCCGAACTCCCCGCGCAAACCGATCCGCATCTGGATGGAGGTCGGCGACCGCGACCTTTTCAACCCCAACTCCATGCACGATGACATGCACGACTGGGTCCTCGCAAATGAGAAGATGGCATCCGCCTTAGCCGCGAAGCACTATCACTACCAATTCGTCTTCGCGAAGAACGCCGGCCACGTAGACCACGCCACCAAACTCCAAACCCTCCCCGAGGCGTTGGAATACCTCTGGCACGGCTACCCGAAGAAATAAATTGCGGCAGCAAACCGCCCCATTCGCATCCGCGTCCCCATCCGCCCGACGGAACATTTTCCTCCTCCCCTCCGTATCCGTTTCATCGGGCAAGTTTTTATCGCGTGTGCGCGCACCTGGCGCATGGCATCCGGCGTTTCCAGTGAAGCAAGTCGCATGCGTACTCATCTCGTTCCTGGCGGCGGGCGCACTCGCCCAATCGTTTCCTGTCCAGAACCAGCGGCGATCCGACGTCATCTATATGGATCAGCCCACCGGCATCGCGCTCTCCGACTACCTTGTGGCGTGGCCTTCGCTCGCCCCCATCATCGACCGTCTCAACGCCGCGCAGTCCGCAGCCGTCGAGGCCGATCTCAGGCGGCGCGCTCCCGCCCTTTCCGACGGCGAATGGAACCTCCTCGCCCAGCTAGCATGGCAGCGCGGCGCCCTCGATGAGGCCGACCTCGCAACGGCAAACGCGGTCGCCCTCGGCCCCGCTCAGCCGCTGAACGCGTTCCAGCAGGCCATGGTCTGCTTCGCGCATCTGCGCAGAGCCTCGGGAATGTTCGAGCAATGGAAGTGGCAACAGAGAACGCGCGACGCCTACCAGAGAACCTTCGACCTCGACCCGCATAATCTGTCCGCACGCTACTATCTCGCGTACACCTACATGAACACGCCATGGTTCGGCGGCGGCGACACAAAAAAGGCGCTGGCTCTGAGCGAAGGCGGAGTCGCACTCGGCCAGGCCGGCTTCTACGTCGTTCGCGCGGATGCTCATCGGTTGCGCGGTGAGCTGGACGCTGCCAACGCCGACTACGATACCGCCATCGAATCCCGAGCTTTCAAACTCAGCGGATTTCTTGACGCTGCGCGCGAGGAAATGGGCCGTCGCCACTGGGACCGCGCCAGGCGTTATCTCGACTGGGCCATTTACTGCCGCCCGGACTCATCTCTGGCCTGGGAAGAGCTCGGCGACTACTATCTCGCGACACACGATCCACAGCGGGCTCTACGCGCGTATCAGACGGCGGTCCAGCGCGATCAAAACAACGAATCCCCACGGGAGAAGCTCGCCAAGCTGACCCCGTCCACTCAGTAAACCGCCACCAAACTCCACGCTCCGCCACGAAGCGGCGGCCAGGTTCACCCCATGGCAGGAAGCAGCCTCCCCTGCCACCCGAAGGTCTCAGCTGCCAGTTCGACGCGAGTACGCACTCCCCGCCTTGACATGCCTCGAACCACAAGGTATATTCCCCCTCAATGCCGCCCCGCGATTCCAATCCCAACTTCATGAATGGCGTCCCCGAGCTCCTCATCCTCCGCCTTCTCGATCAGGATGAAATGTACGGCTACGAAATCGTGCAGGCCATCCGCAGCCGCACCGGCGACGTCATCGCCGTTGGCGAAGGCGTTGTTTATCCCGTCCTGCATGCTCTCGAAAAAGACGGCGCACTCCGCTCCCGCCGCAAAGCGGTTAATGGCCGCAGCCGCATCTACTACTCGCTCACCGCAGCCGGATCCCGCCGCCTTGCGAAGCTTTCCGAAAACTGGACCCATCTCGCCGCCGCCATCCAAACCCTCCTCAAGGAAGGTAGTCATGTCCACGCCCTCTGAATTTCGCGAACTGCGCGAGCGCCTCCTCCGCGCCGGTGTCGCACCTCGCCACGTCCGCCGCTATCTCCGCGAGCTTGCCGATCATCTGGCCGACCTCACGCGGGAAGAACAACGCGGTGGCCGCACCCCCGCCGATGCCAGAGCCGCCGCTCTCGCCCGCCTCGGCTCCATCGACCAACTCACCAGCTCCATGACCGGCAAACCGCAGCTCCAGTCCTGGAGCGCCCGTGCGCCCTGGGCAGCCTTCGGCCTCTTCCCGCTTCTCGCCCTCTTCGCCGCGTATTTCGTTGTCTGCGTCTATCTATGGTGTGGTTGGCAGTTCTTTCTGCCCACGCACGACACGCCTTTCGGCGCTCTCCACACTCCCCTCCTCAGTGCGGCCAATCTTTATTTCCAGGCCGGGAAGCTCTTCTACTACACCGCTCCGCTCCTCACCGGCTGGGCCATCGCGTTCATCGCCGTTCGCCAGCGATCGAACCCCGCCTGGCTCCTCGTGGCCTTGCTCCTCACCGCATGGATCGGCGGCACAGCGCGCATTCAGGCCGGCCGCTCCGCGCTGCCCAACTCGCTCGGACACATTCGCATGGGATTCTTCACGTTCCCATCATCGAATTGGCTCGGCAGCCTCTTTGTCGTCTCGGTGATTTTCTCGCTCGCCCTGCTGCCGTGGCTCCTGTGGCGGATCCGGCGCGCCACTGCCTGACTCGCCGCCCGCTGACGTACGCGAGCCCGCGCCGATTGCTAAACTGGTTGCAGAATGGCCACAGCAGCCAGCCTCACGCCTGAAATTCGCGCCAAGTACGAACCCGTCATCGGCCTCGAAGTCCACGTCCAGCTGCTCACGGAGACCAAGGCCTTCTGCGGCTGTGCCAACCGCTTCGGTTCTCCGCCCAACACGAATGTCTGTCCGGTATGCCTTGGCCTGCCCGGAGCGTTGCCCGTCCTCAACAGGCGCGCCGTCGAGTTCGCAACTTTGGCCTCGCTCGCCCTCAACTGCCAGGTCCGCGAGCGCTCCATCTTCGCCCGCAAAAACTACTTCTACCCCGACCTGCCCAAGGGCTATCAAATCTCGCAGTTCGATAAGCCCCTCGCCGAGCATGGTCACATCGAGATCCCCACACCCACCGGCTCAAGGCGCATCGGCATCACCCGGCTTCATATGGAAGAGGACGCCGGCAAGAGCCTCCACGATGGCTTCCCCGACTCGGCCACGCGTACCTATGTCGACCTCAATCGCTGCGGCACCCCGCTGATCGAAATCGTCAGCGACCCCGACATGCGCACCCCGGACGAGGCCTTCGAATACCTGACGCGCCTCAAGGAGATCATCGTCTACACCGGTGTGAGCGACGGCAACATGGAAGAAGGTTCGCTCCGCTGCGATGCCAACGTCAGCATCCGGCCGCGTGGGCAGGAAGAATTCGGCACCAAGGCCGAAGTGAAAAATGTCAACAGCTTCCGCTTTATCCGCGCCGCCCTCGAGTATGAGATCGAGCGCCAGATCGAGCTCGTCGAGTCCGGCGACCGCGTGGTACAGGAGACGCGGCTCTACAACGCGAACGAGGGCCGCACCTACTCCATGCGCTCCAAAGAGCAGGCCCACGACTACCGCTACTTTCCCGAGCCCGATCTTCCGCCGCTTATCGTCTCAGAAGTCTGGCAGTCCGAGATCGCCGCACGTATGCCCGAGTTGCCGGAGGCCCGCCGCGCCCGCATGATCGCCGAGTACGGCATCACGGAGCAGGACGCGCATACTCTCACCGCCACGCGCGCCTTTGCCGATCAGTTCGAGTTCGCCGCCCGCGCCGCGAAGAATCCCCGCCGCGTTGCCAATCTCGTGCAGAGCGAGCTGACTATGCGCCTGAAAGCCGCAGGCCTTGAGCTCGTGCAGTCGCCCATCACGATGAAGGGCGTCGCCCATGCCGCTGACCTGGCCGAAGAAGGCAAGCTCTCGAGCAAGCAGCTCAAGCAGCTCTTCGATCTGTGCTTTGAAAAGGGTGAGGACTTCGGACCCGTTTACGACCGGGAGAAGCCGCAGCAGATCAGCGACGCTTCAGCGCTTGAAAAAATGATCGACGACGTCATCGCCGCGAATCCCGCGCAGGTCGAGCAGTATCGCAAGGGCAAGAAGACCGTGGCTGCATTCTTCGTCGGCCAGGTGATGAAGGCCTCCAAAGGCCAGGCGAATCCTGCGCTCCTCAACGAGCTGGTCACAAAGAAGCTCGACGGCTAAGACAAACTGGGTCCCCATTTTTCGATTCAGAAACGTGGGACCCTGCAAAACCAGAACCTGCCGATTAATCCCCAGCTCCCACCGCAGCAACCGCCTCGTCGCGAACCAAAGCGCTCGCCATCCGCCAAACCCAGACCGCGGGCGCTGCAAAATACCTCGCCGTCAGGATCGGGATCCGCTTCAGATCGGTCGCCAGCGTGTGCGTGTTCTCACCCACCAGCAAAGCGCCGTTGCGAATCATGTGCCAATGAAAGGTCGCCGAGAAGATCGTGAAGGCCATGGCCGCCACTCCCAACTGCCGCGTCTGCCCGCCGTCGAGCCAGAAGTGCAGCGCCGCATCGCAGCCGAGTGAAGTAAGCGGCACCACCACCACGCACGCAAACCACGCCACAATTTCGGTCCGCAAATTCAGCGTTTGCTGCTGTAACGCCGAGAAAAACCCGCAGGTGAGCAGAACGAATGCGGCCTCCACCACACCAAAGTGGTTGCGCGCATGCGTTTCCATATGCCACAGCGCGGCCACGCACGCGAGTCCGCGCAGTACTGCAGTCATCAGTGCCACCTTCCAGTTCCAGTGGGTCAGAGGAAACAACCAAACCGGCGTCTTTGCTGCACGAAACCGCATTTCGTGATTGCCCCTCTTCGTCTACAGCCCCTCGTGGTATGCGTGCGTGCCGACTCGGAATTCGTCGCGCTGTAGCTCGGATGCAGAATCGCAGCAGCGCGGGAAGTGCATCGTTAAAAGGGCATTACACTTTGCACAATTTCTGCTGCGCGGACCACTGTGGTCACTCGAAGACGCAGATATCCAGCGCAAGTTACCAAGGTTTGGAAAACTTTCGAAACTTCGCCCGCACCCTTGTGTTCACGCTTGCGACGGCGAGATTCGCCGATCACAATCGAACCATCAGCGGTTCATGGGCACGCTTAACCCGCGCACTGCGACCACCTTTTTCCGAGGATCACAGCCTGGCTGCAATGAGCATCGCGTCTCGTACGCGTTACTCCCCCTGCGTCCAGGCTCTGATCTTCCGTCAACGGCGGCGCAACGCAGGAACAGTACTCCGGAACTGCGGAAAGCGAAATACCTCATGTCCACCCACGCAACCCTCCGCTCGCGTGTCTCCACTGCATGCCTTGCTGCCGCTCCCCTGCTCCTCTCCTTTTTTCTGCTCATTGGCTGCGGCATGACCTCCGGTAACCAGCCCGTCTCCGCCAACACCGGCTCGGCCTTCGTCATCGGCAGCGACGCGCCGTTGGCCAGCGTCGTTTCCTTCACCACCACCGTTCAATCCATCGACGCCATCGACGCCACCGGTAAGTCCACCTCCCTGCTCAGCGGCACTCCGACCGTCGACTGGGCTCGCTACAACGGCCTCAAAACCCTGCTGGACTTGAACAATGTCCCGGCCGGCACCTACACCCAGATTTCCGTCACCTTCGCCACCAGCCCCGCGCCCTCCATCGGCTATCTGCAGACGGGCTCTGGAGCACCCACCATCGCCACCATACCCGCGACCTTCACTACCACAACCGTCACGCAGACTCTGGCGAATCCGCTGGTTGTCAGCCAGACCGGCCCCGTCGGCATTCACCTCGACTTCCGTCTCGATAAATCCATCGAGGTTGATTCCAACGGCCAGATCACCGGCTCCGTCGATCCCACGCTCGACATCAAGGCCATCGGTCCCAGCGATCCGGACGGTTACGTCGACGAGTTCGATGCCGGCGTGGTCAGCGTCGATCAAACCGGCCAGTCCTTCGTGATTCAGGGACCCCACGGCCGCAACTTCACGGTCCAGGTGAACGGCCAGACCGAGTGGGATAACGGCGAAGGTCTTGCCAATCTCACCGCCACCAGCGTTGTTCAGATTTCCGGCACCATCGACCACGCCGACTCCACCATCGACGCCGATGAAGTCGCCATCCTGACCCAGGACGGCTTCTATGCGGCCGGCCAGGTCACCTACGTTCAACCCTCTTCCGGTGTTGCCAGCGACTTCGACCTGTATGTTCGCGGCACTCTGCCCGCGAGCGGCGACGGTGTCACTGACGGCCAGATCGCCCAGGTCGACCTCACCGGCTCGGAGAAATTCTTCATCTACTGGATGCACAACCAGTTCACCCAGTTCCTGTTCAATCCCTCCGCGCTGGTGCCGGGCCAGCATGTCTCCGTCGGTGGAACCCTTGCGGGCGCAGCCAACGGCAACGCGCTAAGCGTCAAGCGCGTCGTCCTGCGCAACTGGGGCTTTAACGGAACCGTCGTCGCCAACTCCGTCAATACCAGCAGCAGCACCTTTCAGATGAACATCAGCGGCTTCGCGGGATTACTCGTGCCCGGGCAGCCCGTGACTGTGTTTGTTGCCGGCGGAACGAAGTACCGCGATGGCTTCAACGCTCTCAGCGACGTCAGCACCAGCATCCGCGTCGTGGGCCTGCTCATCAAGGACCCCACTTCCGGAAAGTCGGTGATCCTGGCTCGCTACATCGACGACCTGAATTAACCCTCCCACTGCCTTACCCACGAAAGGCGGCGCGCTCGATCCAGAGCCGCCGCCTTTAAATTGTTCCCGATCCCCTGCTGCCTGATGCCTGTTGCCTGCCTCTCGTCATTTCCCCGTGTACGCACTCTTCATATACTTGCGCGCCTGATCGCCCTGCACTGTATCGCTGCCGGAATTCAGCACCGCCTCATATTGCTGGACGGCCTTCTCGTGCTGCTGCATCAGGTCGTAAGTCTTTCCGGCCTCCAGCAAACAGCGGCGCTTCAGTTCGGGGCTGATGTTCGGCTGATACGCGCCCTCGCGAAACGCGTCCACGGCTTCACCGAATTGCGTTCGCCCGCGCAGGCTGTCGCCCAGTCCGAAAAACGCCAGCTCCAGATGCGCGTTCGGAAAGAATCCAGGCTTTTTCGCCATCTCGATCAGCCGCTCATACGACGCGATCGCCGCCATCCCGTCGCCCGCGTCCTTCTCCAGGTTCGCCTCCTCCAGCCGAAATAAGAAATCGTGGGGATACTCCTCCGCCATGCCGTGACCAATCTGCACGGCTTCCTGATACTTCGCTTCACGCCGCAAAAACAGCATCATGGAAGTATTCGCTTCGACGTGGGTGATCACGCCCCGTTCGGCGGCATCGTGCAACAACGCCATGCCTTCGCCCTTCGACCCGTGAATCCCCACCAACCCCACCACGATTTTGAAGGCCACGGGCAGCGAGCCTACGACATATTCGTAGACACCCACCACCAGCTTGGCGTCCTCGTAGTTCGGATCCAGTTGCAGCACGTGATCGCAGTCGCTGCGCGCCCCAAGAGCCTGTTTGAGTCCCGCCGTGAACGCCCGCTGCACGATCCCGGAGTAGGTCGCCTCGAGGCTCCTCACCCATCCCCGTGCAAACAGCGCATTCACATCGTTCGGATTCGTCTTCAGCACGGCATTCGCCTGGCTCACCGCCTTGTCCGCCAGCGACCTGATGCGCTCGCGCATCTTCGGATCCTCGGCCACCGTATGCTTGCCCGTGAGGAATCCGTCGTTGGCGTAGAACGTCGTATCCAGAAGATCCAGCCGGTTCAGCTCGCGGAACAGTTCCGCATCGAGCACGTACGCCGTCGCCATTGGATCGTTGGGGTGATCGGCCTGGATCTTTTCGAAGCGCGGCAGCGCCTCGTCGTAATCCATGTTGTAGAAAAGGTGGAAGGCCTCCCGCACTTCCGGCTGCCGATTCAGCGGATTCGTGTCGACGGTCTCGGTACCGGCGCGCACCACCGCCGGCATCAGCAGCAGGGCACACAACACGGCAGAAATGCAGCCTGGAGAGGCGGAACGCAGCATGTCTTCAGGGATTGTAGACGGTGCCCGGCAGGCTCCAGTCTCATTCAGTGGCCCAGGTTCTGGAACGCCATCCGGAATTCTTCTGAATCCGGCTTCCCCTTGACCCCGTGTCCGGCGTCTGGTTAGGCTCGCGAGGCCAGGGGCACGTAACGGAAGAACAACTTCCCGATCCGAGCACTGCTCATGCCAATCATTGGCATGCTCCTTACTGCCGATTCGATTCATCCGAGACTCCACTTGGCAAGCGTACCCAGCCGGTCGGTGATCCGTCATTTCCGCGCTGGGATCGAGCACTCGCTGCCAGAGCCGCCGCAGCGCCAATAACGGAAGAGTTACTCAAGCCAACCGCCCTGGGTGAATCGACGCGCCAATCGTCGGCACCACTTTTGTCAACTTCCCGGTCCTTTTCCCCTTGCTTCGGCACGGCCGTTCCATTACCTTTGGGGCCACTGGGAGCGGAACCGCCGGGTATTACCTCAGCTCTCCCAACCCCATGACTCGTTCAGAACTGATACGCATCGCCGTCCTTCGCGCTCGTGTCCATGGCTTCGAGTTCCGGCAGTGGTTCCAGAGCAACATTGAGCAGGAGTGGCCAGGCTTCGAACCGGCGATCGTCCTGCTCTCGACCGGCCGCCGCTATTATGCCCTGCTTTTTTCGCACGAATTTGCGAGCCACTTCTGGAAGAAGGGCACGCAGATCACCTTCCTGCTCCCCTCGCAGGAGTACACACGCCTCGACGCGAACGGCAAAGTCGTCACGATTAAGCGGAAATCCTTCACCCGTCGCTCCTCCCGTTCCACCTCGAACACCGTTTGGCAATACCATCTGGAGCAGATGGCCGTTTGGGAGGAACCACTCCGCTACATCCGTCGCTTCATCCTCACCGACGAAGAATCGCAGGAGACGGGTGCTCCGCCCGCTGCCGAGTCGATTGAGTCCGTCAAAGGCAAATCATCCGAGCCGCAGCCGCGCCGCGCCGCCGACTGGTGCTGACGACGGGTGTCCGACGACAGGTGCTAACCGGACAGGTCGACGGTCTGCGCCATTCCGGGAACCTCTGTGGGCCACGGGTTGCCAGCCGCGATGCGATTGATCGCGCGCGAGGGAACTGGTATTCTCGAAAAAGTCTGCATCCCATACAGCGCGTTTATCAGTG
>Ga0302319_10016280_pt1 | contig 13714 bp, 6 predicted proteins | sample Bog_T0_2_FD_203319 | JGI IMG/M metagenome (GOLD analysis project Ga0302319, IMG submission 203319) | Peat permafrost microbial communities from Stordalen Mire near Abisko, Sweden - Bog_T0_2 | ecosystem: Environmental > Terrestrial > Soil > Wetlands > Peat | place: Sweden: Abisko, Stordalen Mire...
TGGGCGGCAAGGCGAACGCGGCGGCCGAACGCGGGAATAGATGCTCGAACAAACCATAACGCTGCAGCAAACGATAGGATTTCGCACCGAAGCCCGAAAGAAACAATTTCAACGTCTCATCGAACAGCCGCGCCGGCGGGACGCCGTCCACGAGATACGCCAACCGCTTGATGGGTCGTTCGGTTTCGTCATCGATCGAGAAGTCGAGTTTGGCGGAGAAGCGCACGGCCCGCAGCATGCGCACCGGATCCTCGCGATAACGCGCATCGGGATCGCCGATCAGCCGCAGGCGCCTCTCGCGTACGTCGGTGACCCCGCCGACGAAATCCCAGACAGAGAAATCTTCGATGTTGTAATAGAGCGCGTTCGCCCCGAAGTCGCGCCGCCACACGTCCTCGTGGATGGTGCCGTAGATGTTGTCGCGCAGGATCCGCCCGGTCTCGTCCACCGCACGGTGCTCGTTGTCCTCCGGCAGCGGCGCGTCCGGATCCGCCTCCGGATCCTCGTCGTCTTCGCGCTCCGGCGCGGCCGCCGCGCGAAAGGTCGCGACCTCGATGATTTCGCTGCCGAAATGCACGTGAGCCAGTCGAAACCGCCGGCCGATCAGGCGGCAATTGCGAAACAGCCGCCGCACATCATCGGGCTGCGCATCGGTGGCCACATCGAAGTCCTTGGGACGGATGCCGAGCAGCAAATCGCGCACGGCGCCGCCGACGAGGAACGCCTGGTAACCTGCTTCGTTCAGCCGGTAGAGCACTTTCAGGGCGTTCGGCGAAATCGCGGATCGCGAAATCACATGTTCGGGTCGCGGAATGACCAGTGGAGGGGTTTGAGCCGGGTTAACGTTCAAAAAGAGGTGTTCCGCTTGAGTCCAAAAAATTGGACCGTATACTACCAGCCCTCTTGATCCCAAGGCGGCCCGATAGTCCCGGGCGCTGCGAGGCTTCGCTCCCTTCGTCTAGAGGCCCAGGACACGGCCCTCTCAAGGCTGGAACGCGGGTTCGAATCCCGCAGGGAGCGCCATTAATCAAGGGGTTACGTTAGTCAACGCGCTGCCGGATGCGCAAGCTCACGCAGGTCACGGCCGCGTGTTTCGCGCCCCGCCACCGCCACGAGCGCCAGCGCGATCAGGGCTGGCAAAGCGACCACGGCTGCGGCAGCTCCCAGCGCCGGCACCAGAGCCAACACGCTCAAGCCCTGTGCGATCAACCCCCCGACTTTGCTCCAGCCGGCAACCCAGCCCGTGGCCCGGCCACGGACTCGGATCGGATAATTCTCGGCCGCATAGGGCAGCAGGATCGAGATCACCGCCGTCGATCCGACGATCAGCAGCGAGAGGGACACTACGGGGTCATGGAGGAAGCCGAGCACCCCGACGCTGCGCAGTAGAACACTCACCAGACCCAGGGTGGTAATCCCCATCGCCGTCAACAGGGAGTACTTGGTGCTCCAGGTGCTATATACATAGGCAGTGATGAGTACGGTCGGCGCGGCGATCAGGGTCGATCGCGCAATGACGGTGCTCGCGAGCCCCACGCTTCGTCCTTCGGCCACGAGTGAACCGGGTAACCACAGGAGGACCCCAAAATTGACGAATCCCCAGGCGAGGGCAGCCAGGGTCAGAGCGATCGTCGTGGCCAACTCGCCGGATCTCGTCGCCGCCACGATCGCTTCATGACTGTGGTCGGCGTCTCGTGCCTCCGCGTCGGGTGCCGCCGCATCCGGCTTGCGCCTGATCACCGCGCCGAAGCGCGCCAGAGTCGCACGCGCTTCGTCAAACCGGCCCACGTGCTGAAGAAAACGCGCGGATTCAGGAACCAATGGACTCAGTGCAATGAGAATCAAGCCCGTCGGCAGATTGAGAAACCACATGATTCGCCAGCCGAAGAAAGGCTGCAGCAGCGCCGACAGTTCACTGGCGGCAAAGTACCCGCCGATGGTGCCGACGCCGCCCACGAGGACCAGGGCCCAACCACGGTGTTTGGTCGGCATCATCTCCGCCAGGAGGGCATAGGCGATCGGCAGCATGCCACCGGCTGCCGCCCCCATGAGAAAACACATCGCAACGTTCCACCAAAAAGAGGGCATCGCACCGCAGATCGATGTACCCACGAACATGACCGAAGAGAGCAGAATCGAGGCGCGCCGTCCGTAGAAGTCGGCCAGCGCGCCCCAGACGAAAGAGCCGGTGGCCGTGCCGAGCAACGCAGAAAAGGGCAGGAGCGCGACGGTCGCCGCGTTCACGCCATACTCCACCCGCATGCCAGGCGTGACGAAACCGAGACTCGCGGGCTTCATGATATCGATGACGAGAGCAACCGCGAGCACCCCCATCAGCTTCCAGTGTGCGGCCGCGAGCGGGGCATCCTCTGGCGGTGCGATCACATCGTGCACCGACCCGTTCATGATCGCAGCCGGTAGCAGGCCGTAACCCGCCGCCAATATGCCGAGCACGATCAGCGCCATTCCCCACGACATGCCGGTGTCCATGGGCATGCCAGCCAGGACGAAACCCATCGTCCGCCCCATCCAGAACATGGGCAGATGCAACAGGACCCCGAGACTGACTATCAATGAACCCAGCCAGAAGGCGAGCGCGTTGCGACGCTCGGTGAATGAAAACGTCCCTTCGCTCACGAGTGACCCGTCCGAGAGCCCGGCGCAGCAACTCTATCGATTTCATTCCCCCTGGGGAGGCCGCGCATAGTCATCCTCATAGCGGGTGATGTCGCCTTGCTGCCAGTTGCCGAAAGCGATTTCCAGCACTCGGACGGGATTCGGCCCCTTGCAGGAAAGCCGGTGCTTGCCGTTCGCGGGAATCCACACCTCGTCGCCGGCTCGATACTGGGCGACCTGATCGCCTATCTGGATGACCGCGCCGTCGTCGATGACGACCCATAGCTCGGCGCGCGCGGTGTGCGATTGCAGGCTGAGGCGCTGACCGGGTTTGACGGTCATCAGCGAGACCGTGCAGTCTTCATTGAACACGTACTGACTGAAACTCCCCCATGGGCGCACGGTGGATTTCACCGGCGGCTTCTCCGAGGGCACGGGTTTGGTCAAATAGTTCATGGTTCACGTCCGTTGTTTGGTACAAGACCTGGGTCAGTGAGTGACGACGGCTTCCTTCGGGATGACGTTCCACCCGCGCAGCGCGACCCGCGAACATGGCGAGCCTCCCGCGGGACAGCGCACCTCGATCTCGCGAGCCTCGCCGGGCAGCAAGGAGACATAGTTGTCGCCGTAGTAAACCGGCAGCACGCGCCGGCCCGCCTCGTCGAGCATGGTTATTTTCGCGTTGAGCGCGACGGCGCGGCCCGAGTTCTTCAGGCGCACGTCGATCACCGCGCCTGAACTCGATGCATGGCCGCGCACCGCCATGTCGACGGGCTGAGCGTCGAGTTCGTTGAGCCGCTGCTGACCGCCGGGCTCGCCGCTCTGCCAGTAGGTGTTTTCGGACAGCATCGCGCCGCCTCGGTCGCGGAGCGTGAGGCTCACCAGCACCAGCCGTTCGCGCAGCAGGGCGCGAGACAGTTCCGCGAGTGGCTTGCGCGTGGTGGTCGCATTGGCGCTCGCGTCGACGCGCTCGACGCGCTCTGCGAGCAGGCGATTATCCAATGACGAGACGCGGCTGCGCAGAATCAAACCGTGCAGATCGATCGGTGTCGCGTTGACCACTGCAAGAGCGAAGTCCGGCAGGTTCAGCTGCGCATGCACAGGCTCGCAGGCTTTTTTGACCGCGTAATAAGCTGCGCCGGTATCGTAGTCCGAGCTGTAGATCTGCCAGGTGTTGCTGGGCCACGATGGGTGGGTCATCCACAGCAAGCGGCCGCTGTTGCGCGTCCAAAGATGCGCCTGGAAACCCTCGAAGATTGCCCGGTACGACACGTAGTTCATCAACTGTGCCTTGCGCTCGAAGTCGGCCAGGCTGGTGCCAGGACCGTACTGCGCGGCGAGCGCCGCCATGAATGTCGCCACATCGCCGTTCCCGCCGGAATGCCAGTCGTGATAAGCGTAGGTGTCATTCAGCGGCCACAGATCGGCGGCTGGTATGGATGACCGCAGCGACTCCAGCGTCGAGAGTGACGGAGTGCCGACTTCCACGGAGAAGCCGCGCGCGAGCTGCGTGAAATATTCCTCGGGCGGCCGATAGTTGTACGGGCCGCTGCCCTGCAGATTCACCGAATTCGAGCTGCCCGTGTAGTAGCGGGTTCCGTCGAGCGACGCCACGAGATCCGCCAACCCCTCGTTGACGATGGGTTGCGGCACTCCTTCGTTTCGGCCGAACCAGACGGCGATCGAGGGATGATTGCGATACCGGCTGAGGACATCGCGGGCATTGGCCAGGAACAGCGCCGGATCCTGCGGCTCCATTTGAAAGTCCTCAGTGGAAACCCAGAAGTCGTTGAGCACCAGCAGACCATATTCATCGGCCAGGTCGTAGAAAATGTCCTCCGTATTCTGGCCGAGCCAATTGCGGATGATGTTGAGATGGGCCTCGCGATGCAGCCGGAAATACGGTTCGAGCCGCTCACGCGATATCCGCTTGCGCGAGTCATCCATGCCCCAGCTTCCGCCGCGTGCGGCGATGCGTACGCCGTTGACCCGGATGACGAGATAAGGGCGCAAGCTGTCGCCGCCGGACGGACGCACGGCGGGCGAATTCTCGCCGGCGGCCGTCAAGCTCTCCGCCCAGCCTTCCGGAGTGCGCTTGATGGCCTCATGACGCACGTCGATGAGCCGCTCGCCATGCAGCGTTCCCAGTGTCGGATCGACCTCCACGCGTCGCAGCCGGCCACCATGGTCGAACAGGGATAGTTCATAAGTCAGCTCGCGCACACCGAAGCGAATCGACGCTGAATCCGACAACGCTCCGTCGCCGTCGACGCGAATGTGCAATGCGTACAGGTTCGCATCCCCATAGCCATTCGGCCACCACAGCCGCGGCGCAATCACGTGGAGTTGGGGGAACTCGGCCGGGTCCAGCCTCACTTCGCTGCGGCCGGGAGGCATCATGACGGTCTTGGCGACGCGGATGCCCTCGATGCGCGCAACCACCATTCCCGACACCGGCGCGTCGCGGTGGTTCTCGATCGGAACGACGATGGAGATGTCCGCCGCATCGGTATGCGGCAACGGCAAACGAGTGATCACGTGAGGGTCCAGCAGGTGGAGCGGGCCCGTGGCCTTGATCTCGACGTCCTGCCAGATGCCGGTGTCCCGGTCGCGAATTCCGGGAATCCAATCCCACCCCTCGGCGGCGATGAAGGTCGGCCCGTCGATGGCCATGGCCCCGCCGTTGTTCCCGGGGCCTGCCGAGACGGATTGTTCGTGCGGGATCCCCGGGTGCGGCGGCGGCGAAACCCGCACGGCAATTGCGTTGAGTTGACCCGGCCGCAGAATGCCCGTGACGTCGAACTGACCACGGGTGAATGCGCCGCGAATCTCGCCCAAGCGCCGGCCGTTCAGCCAGATCTCGGCCGAATAGTTGATGCCCTTGAAGAGCAGCGACAGATCGCGGCCGCGGTAATCGTCGGGTGCCGAAAATACGCTGCGGTACCAGTAGTCTTGCCGGCTCAATGTGTCCGGGATCGCGAGATTATTGAGCCCATGATCCGGATCGGGATAGACGCCCCGGGCAATCAACGTCGTGAGCACCGTCCCCGGCACGACCGCCGGATACCAATCGCGCGCCGGGTATTGTGGTTGAGACAGCTCGTCGCCGGTCGCATTCACCGCAGGCGCCGTCGTGAGCTGCCAATTCCCGATGATTGCGCCGCCATCGCTCCCGGTCTGCAGATCGCGCGAAGCAGGTTCTGCGACGACCGCCACCGGCGCGGACGGCGCAGAGTTGGAGCGCGGCAGAGTCCATGGGTCTTGAGGCTCCTGAAGACCGCGCCAAGCGCGTTCCTGCCACGGCCAGCCCGCCCCGACCACGCGGAAGGTGATGAGGTCGAACTGCGGCTCGGCACGGGCAAGCGACCGGACCCGCGGCAGCGTTTCAGCAAGCGGCACGAGCGTGAACTGCGCCAGCGATCCGCCGAAGTGCTGCGGCGGAGCGGCCGGATCGCGCACGCTCACCGGCGCAAACTCGATACGAGCGACGACGGGACCCGTCACGACGCGCGCCTCCGCTCGCTCGTCACCGTCGACATACAGCCTTGCCAGCGTGCCATCGTAGACCAGCGCGACCGCGTGCCAGCGCCCGGGCTCCAATGTCGCACCGCTTCGCAGCGTGACCCCCGGGCCGCATGATGCCCGAAGCTCGCCGTCGCTGAGATAGATGCCGCGCCAGCCGTCGGCGCCGGGGCCGGCGGTGCTGTCGCCCACCGCGGCCACGATCACATCGCCGGGTTCAACCCGCACGGGCCTCATCCAACCCGTGATCGACCACGAACTGGTCGCACCAACCACGCCGGAGCCTCGATCCAGGGGCCGCGCCTCGCCCACCCCCCCCTCCAGGAAGGTCAGGTTGTAGGGACCCAAGTTGGCGCCGGCTTCGGGTTCGCCGCCCGGCGCGGTCCGCGGCACCGCCCCCAACGTGAGGATCGCGAGCAACGCCGCCGCCATGCGCCAGGAAATGATGCGTCTCATGGTCTCCCCTGCTGGACGCGGAAAATGTCAGCGCTGACACCGCATAACGATATCATTCAACTGACGCCGTGGCATTCTCCGCACCGAAATCTGCTGCTGATGAACATGAAGGCAAAGCTGGGCAGAAACGATCCCTGCCGCTGCGGCAGTGGGAAGAAATACAAGGCTTGCTGCGGGCGGCTTGCCGCCGGCAGAGAGACCGGCGGACGCGGCGACCGGCGTGCCGCCGAGCACGCCGCGGAAGCCGGCTTGGGTCCACTCGTGCAATTGATGAACGCGGGACGCTTCGCGCAATTGGAAGGCGCGGCCCGCGCGCTGCTCAACAGCCGGCCGCAGTCCGGCTTGCTTTGGCAGCTCCTGGGCGTCGCCCTCGTCAAGCAAGGCAAGGACGCCATGGATGCCCTCGTCAAGGCGGCGCATTATCTGCCCAACGACGCCGTGGCACATCTGAATCTGGGCAACGAATACGGGCGCCGCGGGCTATTCGAGGATGCGCAGGAGAGCTACGGTCGCGCGCTGTCGATCAGGCCCGACTTTGCCGAGGCGTGCAACAACCTCGCGAATCTGCAGCTCGAATCGGGCCGCGACGACGAGGCGGTGGCTAACTGTCGTCGAGCCATCGCGGTCAAGCCGGATTTTGCCGAGGCGCACGAGAATCTCGCCAAGGCGTCGGCGCGCCTCGGGCGAATGGAGGAGGCACTGGCGAACTACCGAAGAGCGCTGGCCCTCAAACCCGGGTCTGCCGAGGCGCACTGCAACCTGGCGGGGGCACTGTGCGCCATCGGAATGCTCGATGATGCAGTTGCGGGTTACCGCCGGGCGCTGCTGATCAAACCGGATTTCGTCCCCGCGCACACCGGGCTCGGCACGGCGCTGCGGCTGCAACGGCGCACCGTGACAGCGGAGGCAAGTTGTCGGGCCGCGCTCGCGATCGATCCACGCTCGGCTGCGGCGGTCAAGGTTCTGGCGGAACTGCGGGCGGATGATGGCCGGTTCACCGAGGCGGAGGAATTTTACCGCCAGGTCCTCGTGATCGACCCGGATTCGCCCGACGCCTGGGCGGGACTCACGCGCCTGCGCCGCATGACGACCGGCGACGCGGCATGGCTGGCGGCGGCGCAACGCATCCTACGACCGGGATTGCCGCCCCCGGAGGAAATGCAGCTTCGCTTTGCCATGGGCAAATATTTCGATGATGTCGCGGATTACGATAACGCCTTTGCCAGCTATCGGCGCGCGAACGAACTGGCCAACAAGTTGGGGCCCCGTCACGATCGCGAACACCTGAGTCGCACCATCGACCTCATCATCCGCTCGCACGGCAAGGCATGGATCGACCGGCAGCGGCAGACGGCGAATCCATCGGGCCGCCCGGTGTTCATTGTCGGCATGCTGCGCTCGGGCACCACACTGGCCGAACAAATACTGGCATCGCACCCAGAGGTCTTCGGCGCCGGCGAGCTCTCGTTCTGGGGCCCCAGCGCTGCGCCGGCCATCGCCGGGGCGGTCCGGTCACGGGCACGCGAAATCACCATGAGCGACCAGACGCTTGCCGGGCTGGGCAGCACCTACATGGAGTTGTTGCAGCGGCTGTCGGCACATGCTCCGCGGGTGGTGGACAAATTGCCCACCAATTTCTTGTTTCTCGGGTTGATCAAGGCGGCGCTGCCGAATGCGCGAATCATCCACATGCGGCGCAATCCCGCCGATACCTGCCTGTCGATATACTTCCAGCGCTTCGAGGCGGCCAACACCTATGTCAACGACCTGGCGGATCTCGCGCATTACTACCGCGAATATCGGCGGCTGATGCAGCACTGGAACACGGTTCTGCCCGCGGGCGCCATTCTCGAAGTGCCCTACGAGGGGTTGGTGGAGGACCTGGCAACCTGGGTAGTCCGGATGTTGGATTTCATCGGTCTGCCCTTCCATCCCGCGTGCCTCGACTTCCATCGAACCGCGCGCACGGTGGTTACCGCCAGCAAGTGGCAGGTGCGACAAAAGATCAGCCCGGCATCGGTGGAACGCTGGCGTCACTATGAGAAATACCTGGGTCCGCTGCAATCCTTGTTGGACTCGAGCGATGTGCGTCGTTCAAATCCGTGAACCCCTGCTCTCGCCCTTCAGAACCGCAAAGCGCGCGGGCAGCAGGCTGTGATTCAAGGGCAGGATTGCGGCGCCCACCGCCGGCGCGTCATCTGCCGTGACGGCGCGGGCGACGGGCGCGACCGCCGGTAGCTGTGATGCAAAATCCGCCATGCGTTTGTTGAGCGCTGCGGCGAGCTGATCCACCAGATCCGCCGGCAGCCGTCCACCGATCAGGATCGCGTCGGGGTTGATGAGGCAATTGATGGCCATCATGGATTTCACCAGGGCGTCGGTCGATTCCTGTATCCATCGATCGACGATCCTGCTGGCCCCGGCGTCGAGGCGGGTCAACAACCGGCGCGTGGCCGTGCGGTATCCACCCTCCGCCAAACGGCTGTAGAGAGCTGACAGGGAAACGATATTTTGCAGCTGCATGTCCCGACCGGTTGCGTCGCGCTCGCGGAGCCACCCGATCTCACCGCTGCGGCCTTGCGCTCCCCGATAATAGCCGCCATCCACCACCAGGCCGCCACCCAGCGCCGCGGTGATCAGCAAATAGAAAAAACTGCGGTAGCGATGTCCGGACCCGAATTGCATCTCGCCGATGGCCGCCGCCGCCGCGTCGTTTTCCACGAACACGGGAACGCCAAGCACGTCGCGCAGCAGATCATCGACCTTGACCTCGGCCCAGGCCGCATAGTCGCCGGGCTGGTCAGGCAGGTGCGCACGTGCAATGTCGTCGGGAAAGGCGACGCCGACGCCGATCAGCCGGCCGCGCGCGACTCCCGTTCGCTTGATCATCTGACCCACGGCACGCTGAAAGAATGTACGTACGGTCGCCGGTTTCGCAAAATGAATCTCGCGCGAGGCGCGCGCGCGCACCCGACCCGCGAAATCGAGCAGCACGAGGGTGATGTGGTCGCGATCGATGTTGAGCCCGATCGAGAAGCAGCTTTCGGGATTGACGACCAGCTTCGTCGCCGGCTGTCCACGCGCACCGAGGGTGCGGCCCGCGGCGAGAATCAGCCCATCCTTGCGCAGACGGCTTGTGATACTGGCGATGGCCGCCGGCGTCAACCCCGTCTGCGCCGCCAACGCCATCCGGGTGACCGGGCCATTCACGCGAATCGCATGCAAGGTCACGCGCTGGTTGTGATCGCCGGCGCGCTGTAGGTTGCCGTCCGGCGCGCGCATGCTCCCGAGCAGCGGCCGGGTACCGATCATGGAGCGGTGGCGGCACGGCCGCCGGTCGGGACGCTGGCCGCAAAATAGGCGTCGTGCAGCGGAGCCTCTCGGGCGGCCTCCGCCGTGGCGGCGGCCATGGATTTCGTGAATTCGCGGAGCTGGCCCACCGTGACGACATCCATCAGCGGATCGTAGTTGTCCGGCCGCACACCCATGCCCTCGAAGATGTAAAACCAACTGAGGTCCGTGAACAGCTCGCCGGCCCTGGTTCGAATCCGTCCCGTGCGCCGATACAGCTCGATGCGATGCGCCAGGCTGTCCGGAAGCGCCATCGAGCGGCAATACTTCCACAGCGGCGCATCGTCGCGCTGGGTGAGATGGTAGTGAAGGATGATGAAGTCGCGAATTCGCTCGGACTCGGCGATCAGCTCGGTGTTGTACGAATCGATGTTGGTGCGGTCGAAGTTCCGGTCCGGAAAATGTTCGAGCAGCTTGTACACACCGCTCATCACCATGTGGATGCTGGTTGACTCCAGCGGCTCCAGGAACCCCGAGGCGAGCCCGAGGGCGACGCAGTTTCGATTCCACAGAAGCTTGCGCCGGCCCGTCGTGAAGTGCAGAACCCGCGGCTCGGCGAGCGGCCTCTCACCCAAGGTTGCCAGCAGATCCTCGAGGGCCGCATCTTTGCCGCACCAGGCGCTCGAATACACATACCCATTGCCGACACGGTGCTGCAAGGGAATACGCCACTGCCATCCCGCGCGCCGCGCCAGCGAATGCGTGTATGGCGGGCGCGCCGGAACCGATGCCGTGGGGAATGCCACCGCGCGATCGCACGGCAGCATGGCGCTCCAATCGAGATAGCCCGTGCCCAGGATCTCTTCGATCAACATTCCCCGAAATCCGCTGCAGTCGATGTAGAGGTCGGCCTGCAGCGCGGAACCGTCCGAGAATTGCAGCTCATCGAGAAAACCATTCTCGCGCCGGGTGGCGCCGACCACGGTGCGCTCCATGCGGGCGACGCCCAGACGTTCGGCGTAACTGCGCAGGTACTTGGCGACCAACAGGGCATCGAAGTGCAGGGCATAGCGCAATCCCGCCCCGGGCCCCTGGCTGGCGGGATCCGGAAAGCGGAACTTGCGCGCCTCCCCGAGCTTTGCGCACAGGCTGAAATCATTGAAACGTAGCGCCAAGCCGTCGGCTCGCGCCTTGTGCCAGGCATGAAAAAACGGCCGCAGATTGATCATGCTGCCGAACGTTCCGAAGGGATGCCAGTAGGACCCGCCGACTCGCGACCAATCGGTGAATTTTATGCCGAGCTTGTAGGTCGCCTGCGTATGACGGACGAAATCGCCCTCGTTGATGTTGAGAAATCGCAGCAGATCCATGAGCGGCGGGATGGTCGCCTCGCCAACTCCGACCGTGCCGATGTCCGGCGACTCGATCACAGTGATGACCGTGCCGGTGCCCGGCAGCGCCCGCGCCATAATGCTCGCGGCCATCCAACCGGCAGTGCCGCCGCCGACGATTGCGATGCTCTTGATCTGCAGGCTATTCGACATTGCTCCAAACCTCCATGGCAGTCGCAATCCAAACCCACGCCGACGGAGTCGGCGTGGCGGCACCAAGCTCCTAGAGCTTGCCCTTCACACCGATGAAGAAACGGCGCCCCCAATTGTCGTAGGTGAACGGCTCGTTCGGCCATTGCAGATAGGTGTGCTGGGCCGCATCGGTGAGGTTCTGCACCGAAAAAATGACACCGACGTGCTTGTTGAAGTCGTAACTCGCCTGTGCATCCAACTGCCCGTATGGAGCGGCAAAGATCTGGTAAATCTTTCCGCCAAACGGAAAGGTGGAGCCAGTCTCCGAGTCGTTGATGGCTTTGTCGCGATAGGAGTAGGAGCCGCGGATGGAAAAGCCATGGTTCTCGTAGTACAGCGTTCCGGTGACTGCGTCCCGCGAGACGCCCGGTATGGGTCCCCTGTTCCCGAAACTAGTCACCTGCGTCGACTGCGATTGCGAGTACGTGTAGTTGGCTGCCGCGCCAAACCCGCGCAACCAAGCAACGCCGTCGCCGAATGCATACTGGCCGCCGAGTTCGATGCCGTAAATCCGCCCGTTGCCGGCATTCACGGGCTGGGTCACATTGGCCGTGTGGCCACCGAAGTCGTCGTTCTCGAAGGTGGGAATGTTTTCGATTTCGACGAAGTTGTCGACCTGCTTGTAGAAGCCGGCAATGCTCGCGAGGCCGCCCGGCGCGAAATAGTTCTCATAAGAGAGCAGAAACTGCGACGCCCGATACGGGTCGAGGTTGGGGTTGCCTTCCGCACCGCCGTCGAACAGGAAGCGGGCTGCGCCCGTGGTGGGGTTGCTCGCGCCGCGCGTGAAGTTGTACGAAGGGCCGAGGCCGAGTGAAAAGAGATCCTGCGGTGCGACCACTCTCGCGGCACCGAAGCGGACCTTCTGGCTGTCCGTCACGTCGAGCACGAAATTGAAGGACGGCAGCACGTCGGTGTAATTGCGCTTGGTCGTGATCGGTATCACGTTCGATTGCACGCCGTTCCAGGAGGCCGTGCCGTAAAACGTCGGATGCGAGTTGGCCGCGCCGCCGTCGATCGTGAGGTCCGTGTTCACCAAGCGCACGCCGAAGTTCATGTGAAAGCGGCTGCTCGGGCCGCCCATGTCGAGCATGAGATAAGGCGCCGTGGTGCGCTCGGTGACGTCGAACGAACTGAGGTTGTCCTTGAAGAATTGCTCGGTGTTGTTCGGCACCCCGGCGCCGGCCCAGACCTGATTCAAATAGGTTGACGGGTGGTTCAATCCACCGCTGGTGGGATTCTTCACGATGATGTTGCCGACCGCGAAATTATTGACCGTCAACGCCAGGTTGGGCGCCGAGACCGCCGTGGAATACGGAATGCTCGGGGTGCCGTATCCCGGATCCTGGTAGTACAGCCAGGGGCCGAAGCCCGCGGCGGGGGTCCCGGTATTGGTGCCGGCCACCAGACCGTCGGCGAGCGTGCCATTGATCAAATAACGGCCGAAGTTCTGGTCGACGTCACGGCCCGCATAACGTACGCCCGCCGTGATCGTGGTCTTCACGTCCGAGATGAAAGGCGGATCCCACTTCACCTCCCCTTTGACCGCGTAATTTTTCTCGTCGGTCAGATTCGCCCAGGCCCAATTCGATTTGAACGTGGTGTAGGCTGGATTACTGAGCACGTTGGCATTCGCGCCGACATAACTCGCCGACGGCAGGCCGGACGTGCCGCCGTTGGCGTAGACGAATTCATAGCCGTGATTACCCGTGGTCGCGGTGGGGCACAATTGACCGTTGTTGCAGCCGGGCGCCGTGGGCGAGGTCGCCACGCCCTCGCCGGTGTCGTACAGGCCATGCTCGACGTCGGCCTGCGCTGCCTGCAGATTTGATGTCGCGTGCGCGAAAGAGGCGTCGAAAACGCCGCGCAGCGGGCCGCCATCGTCGAACTTCGTGACCCATTGAAAGTTGTTGGCCTGGGCGATGTTTTCCTGGAAGAGCGTGGCGGTTTCGGCGCCGAGTGCGTTGAACGTGGCGTTCTGCACGACCCCATTGCCGTCGATCGAGTATGGCTGCGTCGGGTCGAGGCCGGGAACGGGCGCCGTGTTCTGGCCGTTGAACCATGCTTTGTCCGAGTAGTTGATGGTGGTTTCGTCCTCGCGCGAATAAAACCACAGCAAATTGCTCGTGATCGAGTCGGTCACCTTCAGGCCGATGTCGAAAGATGCACCCTTCTCCTTGGATTCGTCCTCGATATCGCTGAAATATCCGAGTTGAGGAAGGACGTAGTTCTGGGAAATCGTCCCGACG
>Ga0302319_10016281_pt1 | contig 13714 bp, 14 predicted proteins | sample Bog_T0_2_FD_203319 | JGI IMG/M metagenome (GOLD analysis project Ga0302319, IMG submission 203319) | Peat permafrost microbial communities from Stordalen Mire near Abisko, Sweden - Bog_T0_2 | ecosystem: Environmental > Terrestrial > Soil > Wetlands > Peat | place: Sweden: Abisko, Stordalen Mire...
GCGCGTTGCGCGAGCCAGAGAGATTCGGCCATGCCGTGAATCAGGATCAGTTCGGTGGGCGTGGTCGCTTGGTGCTCGTCGAGCAGAGATTGCGTTAACGCTTCGAAGCCAACGGGGTCTTCGGTGGTGAGGAGTCTGAACGTGCCGTTGCCGTGCCGGGCCAAACCGTGTGTGGTGTGGTTGAGGCAAGAGATGGCCCGGCCCGCTAGGGATGGACCAGTGGAGAGCTGCGCGTTGGCGCGGTTGGCGTTCAAGCGCGCAGATGAAATGGTGGCGCTCGGTTCGGGCGCGCGTGTTGTGTCGATAACGGCGTTATCGATTGATTCTTCTGGCGCGACGGCTGAGGAAGAAGGGATGGATTGCGGAATGGGGAAACGACTTTTCCGGGCGGCTTTTCGTGCTTGGCGCTCGACGGCGCGACGGATGTCTCTTGGTGCCATAAATAGGAAGTTCTCCTGAAGAAAAGCTAGCTCGTCGGGGTCGGCTACCGAACCTAGTTTTCGAGTTGGAGGGGCCGGGAAGGCTTGTAAGTTATTGAGAGATTTGGAGAAAAAATTATTTACGAATTTCGGCAATATTTGTGACTGATGAATGGGGGGGCGGGAAATCTTATTCAAGGGCGATTTCATGCGATCAAGAAATTGGTTTGCCTTAGTTAGGGCGTTAGGGAGCGGGATATCTCATGGGTCAAGTGTCCGGACGCACCGTTGGTGGTGCAGCTTTGGTCATGGAAAGGGTGATTGAGTGTACTGGCGACAATTTCGCTGGCCCTGGCGACAATTTCGCTGGCCTGGCGATAATTACCCGATAATTACCCCAGTCAATGCCCCTTCGTCGGAACATTCAACCCCGAGGTCGCGCGCCTGAGCCACTCTGGGAGTCCACCCTGCGAGAACGTAACGGGAACATCCAGGACGTAGCCCGCTTTACCAGCGTAGTTCGCATAGATATCTACGGGTCGATCATCGCCCCGCAATACGACCCGAAAACGCCAGCGCAGATCTCCGACATCACGGCTCCCTTTGACGTTCACTTGGCTCGCCCGAATTGCTTCAGCAAGGCTTGGCGGCGGATACTCGGGGCGGATTAGGATTTTGAAGGTTGCCTCATTTACCAAACGGTCGCGATCCAGGTATACCTCGGACTGCGCCTCCAGCGGGAAATATAGAATCTCGATTAGCTTTACCTGCTCATCGTAACGTCCGAGCGCCTTGGCGACTTGATCCAAAACCGCTCGCGGATCGTCACGGTTCGCAAGCCGGTATAGCTTCGCGCCGTCCTCTGCTGGCTGGCACCCAGCTATCAGCAGGCCGAGCAGGGCAACGAAACCGACGCAGCGAATGAGCCGAGCGCTTCCCGTAGACAGGATTAAAGATTGAGAGGGTCGCTTCACATCTCGCCTTTGGCCGTCTGGAATTGTGAATTGAGTCTAATCCCCTCCGCCATGGCCCGCGACCCGCTCTTAGGGTACATGTATGTACGAGCCCAAATCGCCCGAGTGGTCGCTTTTCGTACAAAAGCCAAGCGACTGCGCCAGGGGGTTTACGAACAGATCCCGAACCCTCTGCTCCTCGGTATCGTCGTTAGGACCTGTCGCTAGGTGCCCTATCGGATTGTAGTTATGCGCGAGCTCTTCTGCTAGGGCTAGGATGGGGCTACCAAACCCCGCGTTGCCTGGACAGGCAAGAGCCGCATGAGGGTCCCAATTTATAACGGCCGGAAAGTACGGCGCGGTCGGAGCTTTATTGACGAAGTTATTGTTAAACTTGACGGTAACAACCCTTGATGGGTCGTCCAGATATCTCATCACGGCCCTCATGCTCGGACTCTGTCGCAAACGATTCAGCGCCATCTGTAAAAGAGCGTTGTTCAGAAACTGCTCTGGATCGGTAATAGGATTGCCTATGCCGCCGGCCGCCTGGATGATCCCATTACACGCCCCAAAATCACATGGCGCCCCGGATCCACCGCCCAGCAGAACCTGCAACACCGACGGCACCCCAATTCCTGGCGGTAGCCCCAATGTCTCCCCGCCCGGAAAACTGCCCCGCGGCAAGGTGTTCCCCCCGCCCGATTCCGTCTGTGTTGGCGGCGGAGGCGGCGGACTCACCGGCCCGCCCGTCCCTGTCGGCCAAGGATAGCCATCACACCAGTCATCGCCGTCATCGCACCCGTCCCCATCGCCCGGATCCGTCCCGCTCGGATCAATCATGGTCAGCGGATTATTCAACACATACGCATACCCATTCCAACTCTGCGGATTCGTCGGGTCCGCCCCCGCATTCCCAGGATCTGAACGCATAAACCTTCCCAACCCGCTCGACAAATAGCGCGCCTGAAAGAAATCCAAATTCGTCTCCCCGTCCCGTTCCTGTCCCGTGAACTTCTGATTCACGTTATCGCTCGCGCCCCACAGACTCGTCCGCGGTCCCACTCCTGCTTGGATCTCCTGCCCAAATGGCGCATAATCCTGCCGTGCAATGACGTTCGCACTCTGATCCGTCACCATCCGCACGCTTCCCAGGAAATCGTAGCTCAAATAACACGTTGTACACGGAGCGCCGGAGGCGTTCTCGATGGCTGCGATTTGTCCGCCCGCGCGGACGTAATCTTTTTTCCAGACCGTCCCGCCCGCATATTCCGCCGCCAACTGTCCAAAAGCGTCATACACAAATGTGGTCTGCCCGGCTCCGGTTGTCTTGCTCACGCACTGCCCCGCGCCATCATACAGGTAGCTGTTGGTCCCCGCCGCCGTTTGCCGGTTCTCCGCGTCATAACTTACCCCAATCGCTCCGAACGCCGTCAAGTTGCCCGCCGCATCATAGCTCGAATAGACGTTCCGATTGTTGCTTGCGCTATACACGTTGCTCGTCGGCGCCACCGGTCCTACCACTGGAGCCGTCAGCGTGTTGCTGGGCATCCACATGTTCCCGTATTGATCGTAATTATAGGCCTGCGCTTAATTGGAACCTTCACTAGCGGAGGTGAGCCGGTTGAGGCTGTCATAACTGAAAGATTGCGCCACATTGGGCAGACTCGGCCACGTCGCCGGCGGCCCTGCGTAAATCTGCGTCGATTGCAGCGTCCCGTTGTTGTTTGTGGTCCCCCAGATCGGAAATTCCAGACGCACGAACTGGTAAGGATTCTCGCCAATGGTGTCCCAGTAGCCTGTCACTTGAAGACGGGAGTTGATGTAGCCAAAATCCCGCCACACGTTGTTCCCGTATAGCATCTGCTTCACTAGCCCGTGCGCCCAATATTGCGTCACGTTCAGGTAGTTCGTGGTGGTTCCGCTCAGGGTTCCGCTGAGCGTCGTGAGCCGGCCAGTCGTGTCATAGCTAGTGGTGAGCGCTCGCCCTGACGGCAACTGCTCGCTCGTCAACGCGTTCACCAGATTGTAGCCGTAGGTGAAATTGTAAGTCTGTCCGCCCGTCTGCTGCGTGCTCGCCGTGACCCTGCCCCAGGTGTCGAATGCGGTCAAGCTCGTGCTTGAATTGGCGTTCGCGATGCTGGTCAGTTGTCCAAAGGCGCTCCACACGCCGTCGTAGCCAAGAGTGACTGTCGGCGTGCCGTCCGAGTAGCTGATCGTGCCGGGCCGATTAAGCGCGTCGTAGCTGCTGTACGTCGTCACAATCCCGCGCTGGTCTGTTCTCGTCAATACGTTGCCCGCGTTGTCGTACGTGTAGCTCACGGTGCCGCTCTCGGGATTTGTGGCCGATATCTGGCGTCCCAGCGTATCCGCCGTAAATTGCCTTGTCTGCGAGCCCTGCGTCACTGTCACCACATTGTTCGAATAGGCGTAGTTCGTGTGGAAATTCGCCCCGCTCGGGTCTTCGTATACGCCATCGGTAGCGCGCTCCTGGTGATAGGTGATTGAGTGTATTGGCGACAAATTCCCGCAACAAATTCCCGCAAAGGCCAAAGTCTGTATCCCCTGCAAAGTTCCATTTTTCAGTCCGCTGCCGTTCACCCAATTCGGTAGTGTCGTCTGGCCCCTTTACGTCGGCCCCGTTTTTGCCCATAATTCGGAGTTGTGGTGGCTGTCCCGGATCTCCCGGATCTCCCCGGATCTCCCCGGATCTCCCCGGATCTCCCGGATCTCCGTGGTGGCTGTCCCGGATCTCCGGATCTCCCTCGCTCAGTAAGGCGTAGTTAATGCTGATTGTCCGCGAGCCGCCACCGTAGCCTTCATAGGAGCCTGCATAGGTAATGGTGTCCGTGTCGTCCGAGTACAGGTCTTCTGTAAAGTTAACGGTTGGCGTACGGCCAACCGGGTCGGTTACTGTGTACGGCCCCCCGCTATACGTGCTCGAAAGCGAAAATTGAATCAGATTTCCATTTCGATCCTCGATCTGTCAACGCGTATTTTTTACAGAAACGTTGATTTGCGCGGGCAGATCTCAACCGAAGGTTGGAGACAAGCTAGAACACGGTCATATTTCCGATCGCATCATAGGTTGAAACAGACATTTCGGTTGTTGGCCGGGTTATAGATGTTTGTCGTTGGCGCGGCCGGTCCTTTTCCTTATTTCCCTTAGCGCGAGACGCACCACGGGCGCAGCGGGAAAATTTTAGGTTTTCAAAGAGCTGCCGCCCAACGCTTCGAACACCTTGCGGCGAGGAGAGGTTGGCGCGGTGAATTGAGGCGAGCCGTTACCGCTTGCTTACGCGCGCGGCTCGGTTAGGAGTTTCGGGCAAAGCGCGAGACGGTGAATTGAGGCGAACCGTTACGCTTGCTTACGCGCGCGGTTCTGTTAGGCGGCTTGGGTGGTGGGAGAGCTATTTCGCCGAAAGGCGGCGCAGCGTCAGGGCGTCCGGCCGAAGCGTGGCATTCTTTAGCTTGTGCCAGTCGTCCGTTACGTGAATCAGCTTGCCGGTAATATGGTTACTCTGTTCGGAAGCAAGGAACAGCATCATGGCCAACTGCAAATCGGCCGAAACACCCCCGGTGCGCCGGGTCTCTTTCGCAGCAGCGACAACCGGAGGCTCTAACCGGCTCTCGGCGCGGATGATCTCGTCGGTGAGATTGGTGTAAGCGGGCCCTGGGTCGAAACAGTTGATTTGGACATTATGGTCCGCTACTTCGGCTGCTAAGGCTTCCACAAATCGCACCACAGCGGTTTTGGACGTGGTGTACGCCGAAAAGTTGGCCTTTGGCAATGAATCGCTATCACACGTGAGGGCGATGATCTTGCCGGCGCGCTTTTCGATCATCGAGGGAAGAACGGCCCGGCAAGAATGAGTCACGCCGAGTAAGTTCACCTGAATGGTTTCCGTCCAAGCTTTGATGGACGTTTGCAGGAACGGCTGCAATGGTCCCGGAATGCCGGCCGCGCAAATCAGCACGTCAATGGTGCCACCAAACGCGACCGCGGCCCGGTTCACGGCCAGAGCGAGTTGCTCGTGGTCTGTCACATCCGCGCGGACGCGCAGGGCATTCCCGCCCGCTTGTTCGATTTCGATGTGCGCTAGATCGATTTCCGCTTTACTGCGCCCCACCAGCGCCACGCGGGCGCCTTGACGCGCAAATCCCAACGCGATCCGCTTTCCAATTCCCCGGCCAGCGCCCGCAACCAAAATGTTCTTTTTTCGGAATTCATCATTCACTGCGGAACCGCTCATTTTCGTTACTGGCTTCCCGAACTAGGTTAAACCAAACGCTTCGGGGCTATGAAATTGAGCCCGCTTAGAATCCGAAAAAGGCCGCAGCCGCGCGCGGAAACAACGGAGCAGCTAGCCCCATGGCAAAAGTGTTACGATTAGCGACTGCAATGTGCATTGGGGCATACGCCCGGGTTGCCGTGATGACGCTACTAGGGGCCTGCGGGCCCTTGCGCGGCGCACAGCTTCCTCTCCGGCGTTACACAACGGCTGATGGCCTCGCCAACAATGCCGTGCGGAGCATTGCGTCTGATGCGCGTGGGTATCTATGGTTCGCAACAACGGAGGGCCTATCTCGTTTCGACGGAGTCGGATTTAAGAATCAGACCGAGAGTACAGGACTGCCGAACGGCTTCATCACACAATTGTTGATCGGCCGCCGCGGAAATTATTGGCTGGCTACGCCCACGGGCCTCGTTCGCTTCCGGCCGGATCTTCCTCAATCGAGCGCGGATCGTATGTTGCTCCTCCGCCCGAACGGCACTCTGGCCGCCCACATCTCGGTGATCCTCGAGGACCGCGACGGCACGCTCTGGTGTGGAACCGAATCCGGTCTCTACGCTGTGCGCGATACCGCCAGCGCGCTGCCCCACCTCACGGAGGTAAACATTGGGCTTCCCCATGTCTCCAGTACCGATTCGGACGTTACCGCTCTTACACAAGATGCCGAAGGGGCCGTGTGGATCGGCGTAGACAGTGGCGCTTTATACCGCCGCTTGCCCGACGGGCGTGTCCAACTCTACCCGTCCCCGGAACCGGCGCCTCACGGCCAAGTCACGCATCTTCTTACGGACCGTAATGGCCGTTTGTGGGTCGGCAGAGCTTACAGTTTGTATCGATCTATCCCCGCTTCCCACCCCGGCGCAAATGGATTCGAGCTTCTCTCAGGCAAACAACGTGGGCCACCGCGCGCCCGCGTATTCGACATCTTTCAATCGCGCGAAGGCGACATCTGGGTCGGTATGTATCGATATCTGGCCCAATTTTCCGCCGACGAAACCCTAGTCCACATTTGGACTGAGGACGACGGGCTGCCCAGCCGCGGCATTGGCACGCTGGCGCAAGATCGCGACGGCAATTTGTGGATGGGCACAGGCGACCTGGGCGTCTTCAAACTGGCTGCCGGCGGAATCCTCACGTATTCCCCCCGTGATGGAATCGGTGGCAATGCGATCATTTCGATTTCTGAAACAGTCCGTGGAAAATTGTACTTGGGCGGCCGTTTGGAAAGCGAGGGCTTTCGGATCTCGACTACCTCCGGCACCCCTGATTCGAGGAGCGCATTTCAGGCCTATACCCCCCGCACCCCCGCAAATGTTCTCTACCTTGGCTGGCGGCCGGCACGCATCATTCTTCAAGATCGCACCGGCGAATGGTGGCTGGCTACGGAGCAGGGTTTGTGCCGCTATCCCCGTTTGGAGAGCCCTTTGCAACTCGCCGTAACGGCGCCGAAGGAGTTTTACACCACCGCCGACGGCCTGCCCGGCAACGTTATGACCAGGCTGTACGAGGATGCTCAGGGAAACATCTGGACGGGATCGGAAGTAGCCAAATTTGGCTACTGGAGCAGGAGCGTGGAGAAGTTTGTTGAAGTGAGAGCGGACGGCACTCCGCGCTGTCCTTCAGCGTTCGGCGAGGACAATGCGGGAAACGTTTGGATTGGCGATGAAGAGGGGCAATTGTGGAGAGTTTGTGGAAAACTCGCGTCGGTAGTACCCGTCCCGGCCCGCAAGGCTACGATTCGCGCGTTCCTGCTAGACCACGCCGGGCGTTTGTGGGTCGCAACCAGTGGCGGAGGACTGCTGCGCCTGGATCAGCCTACGGCCGACCACCCCAACTTCCGCCAATTCGGTCCATCCGATGGCCTTTCCAGCCAATACGTCTATAGCCTCGCGGAGGACCACAACGGCTTTATCTATCTAGGAACCGCGAATGGCGTAGATCGGCTCGATCCCGATCTAGTGCACATCAGGCACTATACTTCGGCGGACGGCCTTGCTCCCGGACAAGTGATTTCGGCGTATTGCGATCGTGCCGGCACTATGTGGTTCGGAACCAATCACGGACTCACCCGCCTCATTCCGCGCCCGGATCACGGCGCCGATCCGCCACCAATTTGGATCACCGGCCTTTCCATCGCAGGGCGCCGTGCTTCGGTATCGGAGCTAGGCGAAACGAGGATGCGCGATGTGAGAGTGCAACCGGGACAGGAGCAAATCGAGTTCGACTTTGTTGGCGTCAGCTACGCGCCCGGGAATGTTCTGCGTTACCAATATCGCCTAGGGAACGACGATCCATGGAGCGCGCCCAGCGAGTCGCGTTCCGTTCATTTCGGCGCAATAGCACCCGGCAGCTACCGCTTTGCGGTGCGCGCCGTCAGCTCGGACGGTGAAATAAGCCAGATGCCCGCGACCGTGGAATTCCAGGTAATACCGGCTCTCTGGAGGGATCCCCGGTTTGAGGCAATTCTCCTCGCCGTGATAATGGCCGCCGCTATCTGGGTGCATCGTGTCCGCGCAGCCCGGCTCCTTGCCATCGAACGCGTTCGCAGCCGCATTGCCAGCGATCTGCACGATGATATCGGCAGCAGTCTTTCACAAGTCGCCGTACTGAGCGAGGTGGCCTACCAGCGCGCCGGCGGGGGCAAATCGGGCGAACCCATCGAGCGCATTGGCGAGCTGTCGCGCGAGATGCTGGATTCGATCAGCGATATCGTGTGGGCCATCCATCCGCACAAAGACCATCTCAGCGATCTCAAACAACGTATGCGCCGCTTTGCCGCTGACGTGCTCTCTGTCCGCAACGTTGAAATGCGCTGGTCCGCTGACGATGCCGCCCGCGATGTCGAATTGCCCATGGAGTTGCGGCAGCAAGTCTACCTGATCTTCAAAGAGAGCATCAACAACATCGCGCGGCACGCCAAGGCTACCGAGGTGCGCATCCAGCTACACGTAACGAATCGGCAATTGGCCCTTACCGTCAGTGATAACGGTTGCGGTATTCAACCTCGTGACATTCATGAGGGCAACGGACTCAAGAGCATGAAACTGCGCGCATCCCGGCTGGGCGGAGATCTACAGGTGCGCTCAGTCGCGGGCCAGGGGACCACGTTACTTCTTACAACGCCACTACCTGCCTAGGTAGCTGTAGGATGGAAATCCGGCGTACAGTGAGGGATGATCCCAATCGCCATCATCGAGGACCAGCGCGAAATCCGCGAAGGCTTGCGCGAACTCATTGATGGCGCGGAGGGCTTTCGCTGCTCCGCTGCCTTCAACTCGATCGAGGAAACGCTTCCGCGGGTCGGTAGTGACCTGCCGAAAGTTGTACTCGTCGACCTGGAGCTGCCAGGGAAGTCTGGAATAGAAGGAATGCGTCTTCTAAAAGAACGCTATCCGGCTCTAGTGCTCGTGGTCTTGACCGTATTTGAGGACGACAGGCGAATCTTCGAGGCCCTCTGCGCCGGTGCTTCCGGATATCTGTTGAAGAAAATGCCTGCGGCGCGGCTGCTTCAGGGTATCCGCGACGCAGCCGAGGGCGGATCACCCATGTCGCCTGAAATCGCCGCGCGCGTCATCGCCGTATTTCGCGAGACCCGCCCGTCAGCGGGTGCGGGCCATGACCTCACACCTCATGAGGTGCGCGTGTTAAAGCTGCTCGTCGATGGTCATAACTACAAGACCGCCGCCGTTGAGTTGGGCGTGAGCGTCAACACGATTTCGTTTCACATGCGGCGCATCTACGAGAAGCTGCACGTGCATACCAAATCGGAAGCCGTTGCCAAGGCGCTGCGGAACCAGATTGTCGGCTGAATCAGCGCATATTCTGCCGGCAACGCCGCCACTATCCCAGCGCTGCTCCTCGTACAACCGCCGAATAGTCCACAATCCGGCACTCGCACTCGCAAACCACCTAAGCAGGTGGTGACAGCTTGGGTATCAGCCCGCATACTTCAATTACGTAGCACGCCATTTCCTCAACCTTTGTTGTGACGATGGTGCCGCACTCGATTGCGACCGGTCCCTTTGAGATCTTGAACAAGCTAGACAATTTCTCTTGACTCGAAGGGAGAAACGAGCGAGTATCACGCAGGCCTACCGGGTTTAGGCAGAGTTTTTGGAGAGTAACCGCAGATAGCTGCTGATTTATAGGTTTCGGTGAGGACGCAGGAGGATATATGGCAGACGATCAAGAAACTCTAGGCAAGACGAAGCAAAGTAAGCTCCGGATGGACGACTTCATAGCGAAAGCCGTTCCAGACCCTAAGAATTCGGGAGGGACTCAGTTAGTAAGCGGTTTCATAGGCGCTTCTCCCGAACCTGAACACACAAGAATCTACTGGGACGCGTCGCTTAGCACGTACGTCGACGTCAAAACAGCGGACATTTTCCACAGCGAGCCCTTACCAAAGGAGCAATCTCCGTTAGGCGGTTCTTACATTTGGTTGAAGCGTGATGGCCAGGTGTCTTTTGGAAGCGCAGCCGGACAGTCGCAGAAAGGAAAGTTCTTCGAAGGGCCGCTCATGGCTGCGTATGGCGGTCAATTCGGAGCGGCGGCAGAAGCGGGGATGACGCCGATGGGGGGCGGCGCACCGTGGCCGTACAGCAATCAGATGTGGTGCCGGCAGAGTGCCCTCTATCCCTGTGCGAGCCACCCTTGCAGTTACCTTGAGTGCTCTGCGCTTTGTCCTCCTCATACTCTGGCGGGGTGCCCAACGACTCCGAACTGTGTTGCGGCGTCTGCCGTGTGCGCGCCCGGCGGATTTGGTACGCCCGTAGAAGGGCAAGGGGTTCGGATGGCCGGAGTGGTTCCGCAAGCCGCGTTATCAAACTTCCCCGGTTGCTTTCACAGTTGGGGGGGGGTATTGTGGAGGGCCGCACGCGAGTAGGGCTTGTCCAATGCTGGAGCCGGGTACCGTCCGCGGCGGCTGTGGTGGAGGACCGCGCCCTGAGCCAGAAATGCACGGATTCGCAGGCGCCCAAGCGGCGGCTGCGCTGGCACACCGTCCGACGATCGTCGATCCATGGTGCCCGTATCCGAGCGAGATCTGCACTCATGGGGTGGCCTGCCACGGACATGGCGGGTTCGCCGCTCAGCCTGCTTACGGAGTGTCTGCTAACTGGTACGTTTGCAGGATGCGGACATTCAATAGCTACTGTCACTGTGTGGCGTAGTGCACGAGACTGAGCCTTCCTGGACTCCAGCAAATAAGCCTCGCCATGACACTTAGCCCGGAAAATCTCATTTACTATCTGCTTGAGCGCGGGATCGTAACGCGGAAATCCATCGTGAACGGCGGGGTGGAAATTAGCGAGATAGGCCGTCGCAACCATAACTTCAGGGTCAAGCAGCGGCAAGGGCAGGGCTATTTTGTCAAGCAAGTCCGCCGCTTCGACCCGGATTCGGTTCGCACCTTGCATGCAGAGGCGCAATGCTACGAACTTGCGGCGAAGAACGAGACTTTCGCCGATATCGCCGAGATCGTACCGCACTTCCACTCCTACGATCAGCGGCGTTCAGTTTTGATTACCGAACTACTGGAGGACGCCGAAACAATTACGGAGCACCACGTCAGAAACGGCTCCTTTCCCGTGGATGTCGGTGAACAACTCGGCCGCGTGTTCGGGAACTATCATCGCAAGTCGTGTATGAATCCCCAGTGGGTCTCAATGAAACGTTTCTGAGACGCCCGGCATGGGCATTGTCGCTGCATGATATGGTCCCTCATGCCACCCCCAACCTCAGTGGTGGCATACATCAAATGCTGGGTACTAGCCCCACAATCCGGCATTCGCACTCGCAAACCACCCAAGCAGGTGGTGACAGCTTGGGTATCAGCCCTCATACTTCAATTACCATGAAACCTCAAAGCGCCTTCAACCCCCCGCTGAACGTTCCTCGCTCAATCAGTATCCAAGGCCGCGGTTCCGGTACGGGTGGGGGATTGCCCCACATACACGGGAATGTAGTCGCCTTGATTGAAGGCGATACCCACGGGGTATTCAATGTTATTGGCCTTGAAACGGACGCCCTCATCCATCAGGGCGATGAGCCAACTGGATCTCGCACGTGGACCTTTGTGCAATCGGTGAATGGCCCCGGTCCTATCGCAATAGGTCAAGCTGAGGCATTGCTGGTCACTGTCGGGTTTGGCGTCCCCCGCTCGCCGGGCAGTGGCCCATTTGCGGCGACAGTTGTGATCTTCGCGGAAGGCACTATTGGACCGCCGCTTTTCGAGGTTGCGATCAGCGCGGCCGCCTGATTCTTGAACAGGGCACACTCATGCGGATCAAAGTCGCAATCAGTCTCTCTCTGTTCGCGATCTTCGGCGCCCCGGTTCCTCTGCTCAACGCCGCTACGATATCTTTCCAGGGCAACCTGAGTACTGACGCCACGTTTCTGCCGCCCGGCGCGCCTGCGTTCACCGATGCCGATTACGCGCAATGGGCGGCCGTGGTCAGCAGCTTTCACGTGAGTTCCACCTCAACCATACAGGCCACCACATTCAGCTATGGAGGCGGTACAAATGGCAACGGCGTTGCAATCCTGGAAGGCGGCTTTGAACCCTATCTGACTTTGTTCGACGGATCGGGCCATTTCATTGCCTCTACATTTTATGGCACGGTTTGCCCGGCCGGAGCTAACGCGAACTCGATAAGCGGATACTGTTTCGATGTTGGCCTCGACGCAGGTACGGTCGGTCCTGGCGACTATCAGATAGCCATCTCCGCCTTCGACAATCTGTCGCTCGCGGAGAACTATGGAACCGGCACTCTTTCCGACGGATTCACAGGGCTTGGAAATCTGGCTCCCGGAGAAGATCTGCATTACGGCTTTGACGTGGTGCTCACGCCTGCCGTGGTCACGCCTGAGCCGCGCGCACTGCTTCCAGCCGGGCTACTGGCAATGAGTTTGTGGTTAACAAAAAGGAAAAGGGGACAATCATGAAAAAGACGCTAATCGGTGTTGTGATCACTGTAATTACGATGGGAACGCTCGGGCATTTCTTTGCCAAGCCGCTGCTGGCGCAGGTGAGAGCCGCACTTGTGCAGAATGTGGACGAGCCGGGCAGAAATCCGTATCAGGAAAGTCAAGCTTTCAATTTCATCGGGTCGTGTAGCGGCGCCGGCGGGGAAATCTGTAGCGTTTCATTTGCACCCGTGCCCGCAGGGTATCGTCTGGTAGTTACGAGCGTGAGCGGCAGACTACAGCTAGAAAACAATGCTACAGTGGTATACCTAACTTTAGCCCCCATTTACGGCGCTGTTACTGACGTGTTTGTGCCCGCGCAGGTTCAAGGAATCAGGGGCTCCACCACTTATTATGTCTTCAATGCCCAGGTTCAGTTATACGCCGAGGCTTCCCAGACTCCGACTTTTACTGTTGTAGTTAGCCAATATCCGTTTGTGTACGACCAGGAGGTCACGTTAACCGGTTACTACGTGAAGCTCTAACTGATCCCAACCATTGAGGCCGGATCATCAACTTACGTAATGCTCGGCTGGCTAGCGCGCCAAAGAACACCGCGCTGGTCCGCTTCGGGATAGCGAAGCCGGATACCGGCCTTAGCCGTTTCAATCTCATCGGACACAGCCGATGGCCGGAGGGTAACGCCCTTGGAACTCACAAAATTAACACCTGTAGTGTGCAGCCGGTCCCGCTCCACTATATTTGCTGAGGTTCCGTTTCGGGTGGTTGGCCACCTGGAAGCAAGGTTAGCGATTATGGGCGTAGTGCGTTGCCGATGGTCTTGCTAGTCCGGCAGAAGCCCGACGCCCACGCTTTTTGCGGTATACTTGCCGATAGTGGATTTTCGCGCGCCCTGGCGCGTTTTTGACAGTCCGCAATCCAAATGTTGGGGGCAAATGAGTAAAGAAGATAGCATTGAAGTGACCGGGACCGTGGTTGAAAAATTCCCCGCCGGGTTGTTCAGCGTACAGTTGGATCAGGATCGAACGGTATTGGCTCACCTCGCGGGCAAGCTCCGCCGCAATCGAATTAGAGTTCTCGCCGGTGATCGCGTCACAGTGGAAATGTCTCCCTATGACCTCAC
>Ga0302319_10016282_pt1 | contig 13714 bp, 13 predicted proteins | sample Bog_T0_2_FD_203319 | JGI IMG/M metagenome (GOLD analysis project Ga0302319, IMG submission 203319) | Peat permafrost microbial communities from Stordalen Mire near Abisko, Sweden - Bog_T0_2 | ecosystem: Environmental > Terrestrial > Soil > Wetlands > Peat | place: Sweden: Abisko, Stordalen Mire...
CGCAATCGCTTCGACCGTCTCCGTCGCGCTCACCGAAATCGCCGCTGTGTACTTGGTCGAGCTGGTCGTCGGAGTCGTGCCGTTGGTCGTGTAGTAAATCGTTGCGCCGGTCGTCGCATCGGCAATGGTTGCCGATTGCGTTGCGGTGAATGTGCCCGCAGCCGGAGAGAACGTCGGCGTCGCCGCCACCGGTGTGATGGTGTACTTGGCCGTGGCCACTGCGCTATTGGCGGTGCCCGTCGCTACCGCGATGGCCTCGATGGTCTCCGTCGCGCTCACCGAAATCGCCGCTATGTACTTGGTCGAGCTGGTCGTCGGCGTGGTTCCGTTGGTGGTGTAGTAAATCGTCGCGCCGGTGGTCGTGGTGGAGATCGTCACCGACTGCTTGGACGTGAACGTGCCCGCAGCGGGAGAGAAAGTTGGTGTGACGGCGGTCTTTGTGGTGGCGTTCGTCCCGGCTGCAGCCGGGCTGCCGGTCCCCCCGCCGGCAGTAACGCCGGGCTGAGCGGCCGCGGGAGTTGTCTGCGATGTGCTTCCCCAGCTTCTCGCGGTGTTGAGACTTGCGATACAGATGATTGTGAAGACAATTGCCAGTATCCTGCTTCGGAGAGCCATCGAACCCTTCCCATCTTGCCGCGTGCCGCCCAATCGCCGCATTCGGATCGCTCACGAAGGGATTGGGCAACGAAAGAACTGCGTACGAAACTGTGCGCCGTTCGCACTGCTGTTACGGCGCGATGATGGCCGGCAACGCTTGCCTGTCGAAGGTCCCGTCCACGGCAAGTCCACGGGGCGTGCGTCTTTAAGACAATCGTTTTTCTCAAGGAAATCTCGAAAAATCGAGTTCCTTCACGGAGGTGGATTATCGACTTCTCAAGAGACCATTGTCAAGAAGAAGATGTAATTGTCCCTAGTGAAAAATCGTTTGTCCAGTCGCTTCATGCCTCACTGCGGCGAGCCTGAACAGCAAAATAGCTTTGAAAGCAATCGCCGCTCGACTTGCCATCGGTCCTGAACATTCGATTTGTCTTGATGCAAGGCAATCGCTCGGCGCGGGTGGCAGGATGACTCTGCGCGGCTCATTCTTAAGGCAATACGCGCCCAACCCTTCCGCCTGTCGTGCTCCTGCGCTCGGGCGGGGTCTCAATGGAGAGTCAGAGCGGCAAGGGATTGGCCGGCGCCGGGCGACTCGCCAATCGCAGGGTGATCGAAGCCAGCAGAACCATGAGTACAGCGGCGCCGCAAGGTGCGATAAGTCCATAGCGGAGCGACCCGTAGTGCGCGGAGAGCAGACCCGTGAGCCAGGGGAAGAGCGCCGAGCCCATGCCCGCAACGGCAAAAATCCATCCCCGCGGAGTGCGTTCCAGCAGGAAGGAAAGCACCAGCGGATAGAGCGGGCCAATGCACACGCCGGCCAGCCCCCCTGCGACCCGGATCAGCGTGGGATCGTGCGCGGCAATCAGCAGCGCCACCGACGCGGCGGTGCCCCACAGCGTTGCGCCAAGCAATCTGTTCCGGCCGATCATCTTCAGCAATGGCGTGGAAAAGGCCAGCCGGCTGACCATGATGCCCAACCAGAACAGTGAAGTGGTCAGGGCTGCCGTTCCGGTGTGCAGCGGGTCGGCGCGATGCGAGTAGGTCGTCAACCAGCCGCTCAGCGAGCTTTCCACTCCCACAGCGCACATGGCCAGCACCACCAGCGGCAGCAAGGAACCGGCGCGAACCGAGCTCTCCACATGCGGCCCATCGACTGCGGGCAAAGAGCGCGGCGCCGCCTGCCGCTCGCGCAGCAGCACCCAAACGAAGAGCAGCAGAAACAGCCCCTGGAAGCAGAAAAACAGCAGGCGCAGGCTGCCCGTCTCAAGAAACGGCAGGAAGAGGATGGGGGCGGCTGTGGCGCCGGCGGACCATCCGAAGTTCAGCCGTTCGAGGATGGCCGCCCGGTTGTCTCCGTAACGGTCGGAAAACAGCAGGCTGGTCGCGGTCATGGCCATGCCCAGCCCCATGCCGAAGAAAAAAAAGACGGCAAACAGCACCTGCAGGCCGGCAAAGGCCAGGGCGCACGCACTCACCACCAGCAGCCCATACCCGATCAGGACCGAACGCGTGCGGTTGAGCCCGGTCAGGATGGCGCCCAGAGAGGAGCCCAGGAATTGCAGGAAGAACAGGAAGCCGGCCGCATCGTCGCGCAGCCCCCATCGTTGCGAAAACGCCGGCAGCAGCACCCCCAGCATCACCGTTCCCGCGCCGGTCAGGCCGAAGCCGGCGCCCAGCACCAGGCTCGACGCACTCCAATGGCCGGGAGCGGTCTCCACGGCCCAACCATCTCTCTTTGTCATGCGTCTCCGGCAGGGCTTCAGCCAAACAAATCACAGTGCCCGTATTGTCTTATCCAAACTTGCCGTGCCCAATTTCGCGCTTGAGGCGGCGGTTGCGCAGCCATTTGGCTACCCCGAGCGCCAGCAGCAGACTCCCGAAGGGGATGCACATCAAGGCGACAATCAGCGCGAACCAGCCGGTGTTGGTGCTGGCGCCGGTGGGCGAAAATCCGCCCAGCAGACCTTCCAGCAGCGCCACGGCCACCAGGCCCGCGCCCAGCATCCACGCACCCCATTGCAGAAGCTGACGGGTGCCGTCAGGGGGCGGATTGGGGCTCGATTTTTCGCCGCTTGAGGGCATGGCCGCTCCCATCATTGCGCCAGCCGCAGCATCACGTAGGTGACCACGCCGGTAACCGACACGTAAAGCCACAGCGGAAATGTCCAGCGCGCCACCTTGCGGTGCTGGGGAATCCGCCCGGTCAGCGAGAAGAAGAACGTGACCAGCACCAGCGGCAAGGCTGCCACGGCCAGCAGAATGTGGCTGATCAGCAGCGGAATGTACACCGAGCGCAGGGCGGCGTGGGCCGGGTAGAAGACGTCCCCGTGCAAGTAGTGGTGCAGAATGTAGCTGACCAGAAACAGCGTTGAAAAGCCAAAAGCCGTCATCATCGAGGCCCGGTGGGCCGCCACGCGGCGGGCGCGGATCAAGGTGTAGCCGATCAGCAGGGCGGTGGCGCTGAGCCCGTTCAGCAGCGCATTCAGCGCGGGCAAAAAGGCCAGGCGGGCGCTCGAAGCCGCCGCGGGATGAATGTAGATCAGCCACAGCAGAAACCCCGTGGCGGCCGCGCTGATGGCCAGAATCGCGGCAATGGCCGGCCCTGTGCCGGAGCGGTGCGAAGGGTAAGAGGTCGCGGTCGTCATGGCTTCCTTCAATGCCTTTGGATGGCGCAGAGCATCAGCGTGGTGAACAGCAGCGGCAGGTAGAGCACGCTGACTTTCAGCAGGTCGCGCGCCAATTTGCGGCTCTCGTCCTCGTTGGTGGCGCGCAGAATCCGGCTGAAGCGAACGGTATAGGCCAGGTAAACCAGTCCCAGCGCGGGCGCCAGCACGGCATACGGCAACCTGGCCAGCCCCAGCCACCACGGGGCAAGGCTCACCGGAATCATCAGCACGGCGTAGAACAGCGCTTCCACCACCGTTGACCAGCCGTCGGGCTGCACCACCGGCAACATGCGGATACCGGCGCGGGCGTAGTCCTCGCGATACAGCCATGCGATGGCCATGAAGTGCGGAAACTGCCACACAAACAGAATCGCGAACAGCGCCACCGCCGGCCACTCGATGCGCCCCCGGGCCGCTGTCCAGCCCAGCATGGGGCCCATGGCGCCCGGAAACGCGCCAATAAACGTGGCCATCGTGGTGACCCGCTTCAGCGGGGTGTAAATCGCCACATAGCCGAAAGCCGTCAGCAGGGCCAGGGCCACGGTCAGCAGGTTGGTGTGCAGCAGCAGCCACCATGCCCCGAACCCCAGCGCGCCCAGTCCGGCCAGCACTCCCTGCGTCAGAGAAAACCGCCCGGCGGCCATCGGCCGGTCGGCGGTGCGCCTCATGCGCGCGTCTGTCTTGCGTTCCAGAGCCTCGTTCAGCGCGCCGGCGCCCGCCGACACCAGCCCGATGCCCAGCAGCGTGTCCAGCAGTCCGCGCTGCACGCTCGAGATTCCGGACTGCATCGACCCCAGATAGAACCCGCCCCAGCCGGTCACCAGCACCAGGGTCACGACCTTCACCTTGAACAACTCGCGCAGGTCGTGAATCAGCGTGGCCGTCGCGCCGGCGCTGGGCGCATGAATGTGGACCGCGCTATGAGCGGCGCTTTCCTCGGTGTGCGCGGTGAGTTCCGCCGCAACGGCGGCCTGGGAGGCGGGTGTCATCTGGACGTGCTAAGACCTCGCGGGTTGGGTCGGTTGGCGTTGCCGACGGGAGCCTGCTCCGATGATAGCAAGCGGGAATGTGCGGCGGGGCACTGGCAGTGTTCTCCCGCTTTGCGCGGCCTGGCCTCTATGGGTTCACGAACGGATTCTCAATCCGAATTCCAGCGATCGTCTGTCCGGGGTTCAAGTCCTCGGAGAGAATCTTCTCAGCCCCGCTCCTGATCGCCGCGGCCACAATCAGCGCATCCCAAAAGCCGATCCTGGCCGCGTCCTCAATCAGAAAGGCCTGTTTGATCTCCGCCGGGGTTGTGGCCACGCACCAGAAAGCAAAGTGGTCGACAACCAATCGAGCTTTATCTTTAGGCACGGAGGTGGCTAGCTTCCGGGTCACCGTTGAGTAGAACTCCTGCAATACCTGCATACTCAAGGACCCTGAGCCTGCACCCCAGAGATCGCGCAAAATGCTCTTTGCGACTTCCTGCTTATCTCCCGCGTCGCGATCGTAGGCATAGACGAGGACATTTGTATCGATAAAGACTTTAGCGTTCATGGAGTGCTTCCCGGTCCATGGTATGCGTTCCGCCCAAATGGAATCCTTCCTCCATCAAGGTCAAGGCTCCGCGCTTGGCGCGCTCGTAATCGTCTTCTTCGCCTGCCAACTGTTCAATTTGGATGGTCAGCAGGCCGCTGATGGACGTGGATCGTTTGGCGGCCAGAACGCGCGCCTTCTGGATCGTTTGGCGGCTGAGTCGCAAGGTGATGTTCTGTTTTTCGTCGAGTGCGGGCATTCTCCTGGCCCTCCTGATCACGTGCTTTACGTGTAGCACGGTTTGCACGTGATTGCAACCGTCCGAGGTGTCCTACTCCTGGGTCAGCCCAGCCGTGCCGCCCGCAGAATCGCCTCCACCACCTCGTCCGGGGTCAGCGCATCCACGGGGATCGAAACATGAGCCGTCCGGTAGAGCGGCAACCGGCGCTGGTAGCGGCTTTCCAGGTTGGCCTGGTCGGCCAGGATGGGCCGGATGTGCTCCGTGCCGCGGCAGCGGGCCAGGGTCGTCGCCAGTTCCACTTCAAGGTGAACCAGCATTATGCCGGGGGCTCTCAGCAGTAGCTCGCGCGTGGCGGCATGTTCGATTGCTCCTCCGCCCAGCGCCAGAACCAGTGAATCGCGGGTTGCCAGGCGCGAAATGGCCGCAAACTCCTGGTCGCGAAAGTGCGCCTCGCCGTGACGGGCGAAGATTTCGGCGATGGTCACGCCCTCCTCGGCCTCGATCACGTCATCCGCATCCAGAAAGCTCCAGCCCAGCCGCCTGGCCACCAGCGGCCCCACCGTACTCTTGCCCGAGCCCATGAAGCCGGTCAGAACAATGCGCCGGGGCGGCGTTCCCAAGTCGTCGAACGGGGCTCGGCTGTGCGTTTCGGATTGGGCGGGCGCTTTCATGGGTGCTTTCCGGTCGGCTGCGATGCCGCTTTCCTTCCGTTCAGTATAAGGCGTACCCCACCGCCGCCAGCCCCCGACGCATGAATCGTGCTTCCCGCGGATTACGTTTGTTTTGTTGAACTTGAAATTACAGTTCTCCCCAATCCTCCACGTTCCGCCTGAGTTGTCCGAATTCTGCCGAACTTACCATGGTGGCTGCGTGGCAACTTCCGAGTCGGCGACCATCCAGGCTTCATCCCGCTCCTGGTCCCTAGGGCGTTTGCCGATACTAATCCCGGCTTTTGGCAAATAAACCACGCTGAATGAGCGCAATGGGCTGAAATCGACAGTTGACAGCCTGAACGGGCTCGATTGCTGGATACTGGCCGACTTTAAGGGTAGCTATACGACAAGCGCGCTATCGAAGCGCTCAAGAAACATTTTGGGCATCGCTTTAGCGATTATCCGGAATACTCTACGGCATGGCGAACAGAATATGCTTGCGCGGAAGACTCGATCCGAATCGCCGTGCGGAGACTTCCGCACGGACGTATCTTCGCTCGTGCTTGCCCGCTGACGGATGAGGAATTGCTCGCACTTGCCGAGGAGCCGTGGTTTACGGAGCGCGCCTTCGATGTATTCCTCTGGGAAGTTGGAGCTACGACAACAAATTAACCTTTCCCGGTAAGAGCCTGTCGCTAGGTGGTGGAGGCGGACATTCAGGTAAGCGGCAACCAGCGCCCAATGCTGAAATACATGGCGTTGTATGGATCGGTGCGGGGATCGAATGGGAAGAGGTATCGGTCTTTCGCTATGAGCCAGTCGCCATCGTCTGCCATCTGGCGAGCATATGCGTAAGGCTGAAACGCTGTCAGGATGGCATTCGCCTCCCCGAGAAAATCGACTTCCGAGGCGTGCCACTTTTCGTTTATCGCATTCAGCTCTGTCACCAGCGCAGCACATTTATCCTCGCGTTGTTGCGGGCTCATGCACTCGACGGCGTAACCGACAATTGCGTAATCCAGGTCGCAAGTGCCGATCTTCGACAAGTATTGGGCTTCTCTTTCCGCTCTGCCGAATTCCCATTTCTGCCAGAGCTCATGCGCGAGATTCCAGAGCATTTTGCGGCGTTCTAAGGATGCGGCTGATCGAAAGCTGCGTAGGCATGCAGCTACCGCATCTCGGTTCGCTGCGGCCGTGCTGAGTTGAATCGCCGAGATGTAAGGCTCAATTGCCGTATCTGGGGCAAGCGCAAGCGCCTGCCCCAGAGCATTCTGTATTTGCGGATGGCGTAAAGGGTACCGATTGAAGGACAGCATCCATTGCCGCCACTTGCATTCATCGCTCGCAACACTCAGCAATAGTTGAGTCAGCAAAGCTTCTTCGGGTTGACTTATAGGCTCGCTTCTTCTCCGTTGTTGTTGAAACAGGCGGAGAATCGAACCAAAACGCACATAGGGATTGGTGCTGGAAATGCCGAGTTCAAAGCATTCGGCGACGGGTAGCGACAGCAGTACCAGCATCACAGGCCCTGTCCGTTTGTGACTGCCCATTGCCAGAATCAGCTCATCCTTCGCAAACCTATGGAGGTAGGAGGCGGATTGAGAGGTAAACGCATCGGGAAACAGATGGAAGCCAAACTTGGCCCATTCCGAAGCCACCGTTACCCAGTCCGCGTCGCGGTCGGCGGCATTGAATCTATCAAGAATGGTCTTGTCCGAGATGGGAGAACGGCTTCGGTCGCTTGGTCCAGGTGTAAATTGCAAGCCTCCCAGCCGTTTGCTCAACACGGCAACGATCTCCGCGTTCACAGTGGCCTTGCCCGCAAACGAGGACCAGAAATACTCACCTTGATCGAGGTACGAGGTAAGCAGGAACATCGCAGCAAGGACGTGAGCTTTATTATCCGACGCGGAATTCCAGTCCGAGAACTGCCGTCTCAGCCATCGCATGAGTGCCACTAAGCGTTCTTGCTGCTCGGGTGAAGGAGCCTGGCGCGTCACGCGAAGGACACGAAGAAAGCCGAAATCCCTTTCGATAGGCGCGAAATGCGCGTTGCTACGATCGATGTCGTCATGGCTGACAGAGGTGGGATTCGGATCAGCACTCAAAACCGCGAGCAGATCCGCAGGTACAAATTCCTCGCCCTCGGCGTCCGATTGAACAAGTGCGCGTGTCACGGGATCAAGGGAAGTACTCATGGTCTCTTCCATATCAAGTGTTCCGGCTGATCGAGCTGTTCCCACAGTTCCAGGAACGCGTCTCTGATGAGTTGACCGTTATCGACTCGCTGAAGGATATGGTGCTCCATCCCGATTCCGTTCACAGACGTGCCAAGCGACCACGCCAAAGCATCCTCCCCTGTACGAGGAAATATCAAGAAACGGTCGTGAAACCCGAATCCGACAGGGCCATGTTTCACGCGATATTCCAGGCGCAGGCCCAGCCAATTGCTGTCGATTGCGTTTAACGCGTTCCGTTGATACTCAATCCATTTTTGTTTTTTCGTCAGTTCTGGCGTTCGCCGTCTTAGGCCTCGGTTGACCCAATCCATGATGCATTTGATTAGGGTGCGCTGCGGCTTCTCAGACGGGGGCTCCAGTGCTCCCGTGAGCGCACGCAAATCAGAATTTGCATAAGAGCAATGAAAAAGGGTTTCCCATAGATCGCGGGAGGTAAGATACGGGTCCCATAGCCAAACACCTTCGCGCCCATACTGGCCGATAAGTGCCCGCAGATCAGCGAGCGCTTTTTCATGTTCGGCATTGCGGTCGCCCTGCGCAGGCTTGTACTGAATGAAGATGCGCTCCGTTGCGAGCCGGTCGAGCTGATCTTTGTACATTCGCTTTAGGGTATGCCCGCCGGTTTCGTCGGCGCGCGTATCGCCGACGACAGTTGTATTTCCCGTAATCAGGCCGACCGTGAAAGTCTGTGTTGTGCCCTCCGCATCCTTTATGGAGAAAACTCTCGGCTCGGTAGTGAGCGCGTTCATGTTGATAGCGACAGAATCGAAGAACGCGCCAGGGCCGGTCGCTGCCAAGAGAACCTGGTGATGGTCGTCCCAAATGATGCCACGATACATGCCGAAACCAGGTTGGACCGGCAACGTAACTTGTCCTGATTGGATCTCCGCAGCGGCATAACCGCTAACGGTTCCATCGAACTCCAGCTCACAAGTTGCCCGAAGTGGCCTCGGTACAACGGTTGGGTTCCAAGCAATATCGACTGTGAAAGCCCCGCTCGCGCGTATTTTATGGAACTGGCTCATGATGACGTTCACGGGAAGCTGAATGACGAGACTCCCGAGTCGGTCAGACAACGCAGCCAGAGTGATCGGGACTAGATCCCGGACGCTTGCCGACAGCTCTTGTAACCGCCGTGAATCCTCGAAAAATGGCTTTAGTGGGCCGCTCTTTGCCGTGTCTGCCCATTCGAGAACATGCGAGCCATTCCAGAAATTGTTCTTCAGCACTTTGTTCCAGGCGGCAGATGTCGTGCCATCCGAGGGGACGAATTGTTGCGGAACAACGTTGAGTTTGCCGACCCGGAGCGGAGCACCAGAAGCAGACCATTCGCCGGTTCGCAGCATCGCCTCCACGAGAGGCTCCAGATCCTCAATCGGTCGAGTATGCCGTGCGATGCCGTATTTCCAGCCTGGCAAGGATTTTAGCGTGATCCTATCCTGATTAAGGTATCGCGTCTTCTGCGCCGGTTGACCAGGTGTGTATTCGGCAACGAGTATCGTAAAAATGTTGAAAGCCGCCTTCGTCCCATCTTCAACAGCGAAGATTTCGGTGGCTTCAAAGTGGGTGTAGTTGCCAATTACACCTGGCGCGAGTAGTGAGGCGAGGGTAGCCATCCCGTCTATTCTACGATTTGCTTGTCGGGATTTTTACGGCTTTTCGGTTGGACTGCCCCCTGCGAACAGGCGTGCTAAACACATGACACTACCGATCCTGAATGATAACGTCCTTTATCGTGTTCAAGATGAAAGGCGCGGGCAAGTTGACGGCAAACGGGCTAACCACCAAACCAGCTTTCGGCGACCCGGAAGTCTCTATAACTGAGCCGCATATGTTATTTGGGAAGAATAGGTTCTGGGAAACAGCCTTTCAGACCTGCGATCTTTCCTGGCGTCAGTGAGCGCAAAATCGCCATATCACTCGCGGAGGGAGGATTACTACCCTGAAGTCGCCTTGTGGCAAGTTTTCCCATCTGGGTCTCGGGAGAATCACCGCCAATCCGGAAATTACTGCTTTCGCAACGCTCAATCGCGCATTCATCTGCCGGTCTGGGGCCCGGGCGCACGCAGTGTTGAGGCGGGACTGGTAGGTTTTGGGGTCAGCCCGAGCACGAGCCGTCCCACTCCACCGAACAGGACCCACCCGCACTCGGCTTCTCCGCGCTACAATGCCCCCATAGCATCCTCGGGCCCCGCTTCTCATCGGAGGACTCCCGGCCATGAACAGGAAACTCTGGCGTTTCGCGGCTGCGCTTCTGCCCGTCTGCTTCCTCTCCGCGCAGCAACCGCCGCAAGACACGCCGCAAGCAACCCACAAAGGGTTCCAGCAGCCCAGTCCCGAATTCATCCGCCAGATCACCGAGCAGCGGAAGCGCATGATCGCGCACGCCACCGCCATCAATGACCTCGCCGGCCGCATCCAGTCGCTCGACGACGCGCGCAAGCTCGTCGACCTGGTCGCCGCCGAATTCTCCAAGGAGCTGCCACCCAAGTGGGTCACGCACTCCCTCCGCGAACGCATCGCCCGCGCCGAGTACGAATCCGCCGCCGAGCCCGGAGCCCTGATTCCCGAGCAGCATGTCGCCGACGCCTGGAATGATTTCGCCGAGAAGATCGGCGCGCCCCAGGAGACCCTGGTCAACGCGGCCGAGATCCATTACCTGCGCGACGCCCAATATGTCAGCGCCAGCCTCGTCTGGGTCCGGTATGAGCAGGATATTTGGACCATTCCCGGCGTCTTTGCCCTGGGCCCGGATGGAAAAGTTGCCAGCGGTTCGCGCGCCTTGGAAGCGATCCGGCTGCTCTGGCTGCTGGGCAACCAAACGGAAGACTTTTCCGGTATCCATACGGCAGCGCAGAAGGGAGTTCTGCTCTCCGACCGCCTCCGGCAACCACAAAAGCCGCCAGCCCCCGGCCAGGAGCAGCGCAGCTACGCCACATTCCACCTTGCGCCGCCAAAACCCGTCGAACAAGCGGCCGCTCGCTACGTGCACGAACACGGCGTCTTCGCCCTGGACCGCGCCATCGTAAGCTTGCTCAAGAATCTGCTCGCGGGCTGACGGCAGCAGCTTTGGCCTCACCACGCGGCGAGATTCCGATGGGATACGATCGCGGAGGATTTCCCGTCCGCACTCCTCGGCGTCTCCATGGTTTGCAGATGATTTCCCACTCCTGGCGCACACTGGAAGGCAGAGGAGAGTGGGTCGAAGACCCCGGATCGGCCGAAAATTCAACCAAAAAACGGGTACCCCCCCCCCCCCCTACCCAAAAACGCCCCTTTCCCGGGGTGGTTTCGGGCGGTGTGAACTCTGTAACGCGCTATTAATAAACATGTTACAGGACTACGATGAGAACTACCCAGTTAACTCTGTGGTAAACAGTAACCCCGGAAAAACCCTGGTTTGTGGGCAAAATACCGCCCTTTTGGGCCTCTTTTGACCCGAAATGCGGCCTTGAGCAATCCGCCCTCAGCCCAGGGCGATGATTACGGCGCCGGCGGTGATCAGCAGACCGCCTGTCACCACCGGAACGGTCAGTTTTTCGCCCAGCAGCAGCCACGCCAACACCATCACCAGGGGTACGCTCAGCTTGTCCAGCGGAGCCACCCGCGACGCCGGTCCCAGTTGCAGCGCGCGGAAGTAGCACAGCCAGGACAGGCCGGTCGCCAGCCCGGAGAGCGCCAGAAACAGGCAGGTCCGCCGGTCCAGCGAGCGCATCTCGCCTTGATTGCCCAGGGCCAGCGCAATGCCCCAGGCAAACACCAACACCACGCTGGTCCTCAGCGCCATGGCCAGGTTTGAGTCCACATGCGCCACGCCTACTTTGGCCAACAGGGCCGTGGCGGCGGCAAACACCGCGGAAAGCAGCGCCCATCCAATCCAGCTCATGGGGTTATGCTACGCGGCGGAGCTGGAATAAGCTTGATCCATGCAGACCGGCAAAGCCAGCAAAACAGCCCTGCGCGTTGCCATCCGTCGTGCCGCGCACCAACTGAAGGATCGGCCTCCGGTGCTGGACGATCCCATCGCTGTCCGCCTGGTCGGGCCCGGCTACGCCCGGGATATGGAACGCGCCATGCATTCGGTGGCCCGAGACTTTCGCGCCTTCATGGCGGTGCGCAGCCGCTACGCCGAGGACCAACTGGCAGCCTCGGTAGCTCGGGGAGTCGCGCAATACGTGGTTCTCGGCGCAGGCCTCGACACCTTTGCCTATCGCAATCCCTTCCCGTCGCTCCGGGTATTTGAAGTGGACTTTCCCGCCACGCAGGCCTGGAAGCGCTCCATGCTCAGCGACGCCGGGATCGCCTTGCCCGCCAGCCTGACCTTTGTTCCGCTGGATTTCGAGCTCCAGGCGCTGGCCGAGGGGCTTGCCGGAGCCGGGTTCGATGCCGCCCGGCCCGCCTTCTTCGGTTGGCTGGGCGTGGTTCCCTACCTAACGCGGGAGGCCTTTCGCGCCACCCTCCAGGCCATTGCCCACCTGCCTGCCGGGACCGCCCTCACCTTCGACTATGCCGTGGCGCCCGAGATGCTCACCCCTGCCGGGCGCACGGCCTTCGATGCGCTTTCAACCCGCGTCGCCGCCGCCGGAGAGCCATTTCGACTCTTCTTTACGCCGGGCGAGTTGGAATCGGAGCTGCGCCTGGCCGGATTCCAGCGTGTCGAGCAGTGCGGTTCCGAGCAACTCAACGAGCTTCACTTCAAGGAACGGGCCGACGGCCTCAAACTGTCCGCCCTGGGGCTGGGCATGCTGGCCACCGCCTGGGTGTGAGGGCGGTTCGGGCTCAGCCTGCGCGATAAGATGAGTCATGCGCCTGTTCGCCCCTGCTTCCGCCCTTCTTGCCCCGATCGCTCTGGCCCTGCTGGGGGTTTCCGGCTGCGGCTACCATGCCCTGGGCGCGGCCACCCACCTGCCGCCCAACGTGCGCACCCTCTCCGTGCCGGTCTTCGCCACCCGCACCGAGGCCTATCACACGGAGGTGGTCGTGACCGACGCGGTGATCCGCGAGTTCACCGCCCGCACCCGCTTCCGGGTCACCCCCGGCGCCGCGCCGGATGCCGATGCCGTCCTCCACGGAACCATCCTTAAAGAGATGGTGGCCCCCCTCACCTACAACTCCTCGACGCAGGAGTCCTCCAGCTTCCTCATCACGCTGGTGGTTTCGGTCACCCTCAACGGACGGGACGGCAAAGTTCTCTACGAGAACAAGAACTACGTCTACCGCCAGCAGTATCAGTCCACCACCAACCTGCCCACCTTTCTGCAGGAGAACCCGGCCGCCGTCGACCGGCTATCGCGCGAGTTCGCGCGTGCGCTGGTGGCCGATGTATTGGAAGGGTTTTAGGCGGGAATCTGGTAGGCCGCTCCCAGGCAGCGCGAAGACTTGGATCTCCACGCTGCCTGGCGTCCCGGGGGAGGGAAGCCGCACCCCAGCAGGTGTCCAAGAGCGGCGGCTGGCATTCGAACTTGTGATGCCGGTCTCTGCCGCTTCCAGTCCTGACTGGGTAGCAGCTTATTGAGATGCGGCTGAAGCCAACGCCGTTGCCCAGGAGAGGGAAGGGTAGAGTTACGGAAGTCCAATATGTAATTGAAGTAGTTGTTACTCTCGGTTCCGTCCAGCCTCCGCGGAACCGCCAAATCCCCGTCCAATTCGACCTCGGGACCGGGGCGAGGTCACTTCTTGCGCAGTTCACCGGTCCAGGGATAGTCTTTTCCAATTGAAGGATGAGCCTGAAGGGAGCGAAGGTCGGGCGAACTGGGGAAGGTCCTTTCGGGTTTTGATTTTGAGTCAGCTTAGCAGTCG
>Ga0302319_10016283_pt1 | contig 13714 bp, 13 predicted proteins | sample Bog_T0_2_FD_203319 | JGI IMG/M metagenome (GOLD analysis project Ga0302319, IMG submission 203319) | Peat permafrost microbial communities from Stordalen Mire near Abisko, Sweden - Bog_T0_2 | ecosystem: Environmental > Terrestrial > Soil > Wetlands > Peat | place: Sweden: Abisko, Stordalen Mire...
ACCGCCATGAACGCGGTGCCGATCGACTGGCCGACCAGCCGGCCCGTCGATTGCAAGCCGGCCGCGCCGCCGCTGCGATGCGGCGGCGCGCTGCCGATGATCAGCTTGTTGTTGGGCGACTGGAAGTAGCCGAAGCCGACGCCGCAGATCGCCAGTCTCCAGGCGATGTCGAGCGGGCGCGGATCAGCCGGCAGCAACGCGAGCAGCGTCAGGCCGCAGGCTTCGACGAGCAGGCCGATGCTGCCGAGCTTGCCGGGCGAGAAACGATCGGCGAGGCGTCCGGCGATTGGCGCGATGAGCGCGATGCCGACCGGCCAGGGAGTCAGCAACAGGCCGGTGGTCGCGCTGGAAAAACGCAGCGCGCCCTCGAAGTAGAAAGGCAGCGCGATCAGCGCGAGGCTCTGCGCCGCGAACGACGTGATCGAGGTCGCGAGCGACAGCGCGAACACCGGACGGCGCAACAAGTCGATCGGCAGGATCGGCTGCGGCAGGCCGAGTTGGCGCCACACAAAGACGGCGCCGACGACGAGCGCGCCCGCGAGTTCGGCGAACGCGATCGTCAGGCCCCGGGGATCGCCGAGCCGATCTATGCCGGTGACCAGCAGCGCCAGCGTCACGGCGTTGAGGGCAACGCTCAGCGCATCGATCCGATGGCCGGAGCGCGGCGTGCGCGGCAACGCGCGCGTGGCGACCAGCAGCGCGAGGGCGCCGATCGGCACATTGACGAAAAACAGCCAATGCCATGACGCCACCGAAAGAACAGCCGCCGCGACGCTCGGCCCCGCCGCCGACGACGACGCGACGACCACGGCCATGTTGCCGACGCCGAGGCCGAGCTGGGCTTTCGGATAGATGAAGCGCACGATGGCGATGTTCACACTCATCACGCCGGCCGCGCCGAATCCTTGCGCCACCCGCGCGACGATCAACCAGGGCAGCGAGGGCGCGAGAGCGCAAGCCAACGACGATGCGGTGAAGATCGCGAGGCCGACGATGTATACGCGGCGATATCCCAGACTGTCGCCGAGCGAAGCCAGCGGCAGCAACGCGACCGTGATCGCGAGCTGGTAGGCGTTGACGACCCAGATCGCGTTCGCGGGCGTGACGCCGAGATCGCCGGAGATGGTCGGCAGCGCGATATTGACGATCGCGCCGTCGAGCACCGCCATGATCATCGCAAGCGTGAGCGCGAAAAAGGCCCAGGCGCGTCGGGGTTGGGGAAGGCCGTCGGTGAGGGTTTCAATAAGAAGAGGCGCGGACATTCGGACTTTCGCTATGGTTCCCCCGGCGCATAACGCGATCACGCCGCCCGCGCGAGCGTCTTCGCGTCCTTGACGCAATCGTGATCCGCGCTCAATCCGCCTTTTGCGCCTGCCCCGAGATGAATTGCCGGAAGCGTTCGGTCGCTTCGCCGTTGAACAATTGGGCCGGCGGGCCTTCCGCCTCGACGAGGCCCTTGTGCAGGAACATGACGCGGCTGGAGACGTCGCGCGCGAAGCTCATCTCATGCGTGACGACCAGCATGGTGCGCCCCTCCTCCGCGAGCGCGCGCATCACGCGCAGCACCTCGCCGACGAGTTCGGGATCGAGCGCCGAGGTCGGCTCGTCAAACAGCATGACCTTCGGCCGCATCGCCAGCGCGCGCGCGATCGCGGCGCGCTGCTGCTGGCCGCCCGACATATGCGCGGGATAATAATCCGCCTTGTCGCCGATGCCGACCTTCTTCAAAAGCGCATGCGCCTCGTCGATGCATTCGGCGCGCGGGCGCTTCTGCACATGCACCGGGGCCTCGATGAGATTTTCGAGCACGGTCATATGCGACCAGAGATTGAAGTTCTGGAACACCATGCCGAGCTGCGAGCGGATGCGATCGACCTGTTTGTGATCGGCGGGCTCGGCGGTTCCGTCGCGGCGCTTGCGCATCCTGATCGTTTCGCCCGCGACCGTGACCACGCCGTCGTCCGGCGTCTCCAAGAGGTTGATGCAGCGCAGCAGCGTGCTCTTGCCCGAGCCGGAGGAGCCGAGGATCGAGATCACGTCGCCGTCCTTCGCCGTCAAAGAGACGCCCTTCAGCACTTCGAGCTTGCCGAAACGCTTGTGCATATTGGCGACGGTTATGGCGCTGGGCTGGGTTTCGGTCATTTTAGGCCCCTCAGCCGGCGCGCCGGCGCAGATGCGGCGACAGATGATATTCGAGCGTCATGAAAACGCGAGCGATGATGAAATTGACCACGAAATAGATCGCGCCCGCGACGAGCAGCGGCGTGTAAGTCACCAGCGTGTCGTTGCGGATTTTCAGCGCGACGCTCATCATGTCCCAGAGCGTCACCAGCGACACCAGCGCCGTCGCCTTGGTCATGGAGATGACTTCGGTGGAATAGGCTGGCAAGGCCTGACGCAGCGCGATCGGGATGATCACTCGGCGAAACAAAGCAAAGCGCGACATGCCGCAGGCCCGCGCCGCCTCGATCTGTCCGTGCGGCACGGCGGCGAGCGCGCCGCGAAAGATTTCGGAGGTGTACGCACCCGTGCAGAGCGCGAGCGACAACACCGCGCAGGAGAAGGCGTCGCGCAGGAACGGCCAGAGGAAGCTGTGGCGGATGAACGGGAACGACGACAGCCCGTAATAGATGACGAACAATTGCACCAGCAGCGGCGAACCGCGGAACACGAAGATGTAGCCTCGCGCCAGCAACTCCAAAGGCTTCGAGCCGCTGACACGCATCCACGTCACGCCCATGGCGATGAAGCCGCCGAAAAAGATCGACAGCGCCCAGACCTCGAGCGTCAGCGGTAACGCGCCGAGCAGGCGCCAGAACGTCGAGGCGATGAAGACGGGGTCCATCGCCTCAGGTCCCGATGCGGCGCAGGCCGCGCGTCGCGCGCACCTCGGCGGCGTCGAAGACGCGGTTGGAAAGCGTCGTCAGCACGAGATAGAGCACGCCGCCCGCGAGATAGAACACGAAGGGCTGGCGCGTCGATCCGGCGGCGACCTGGCTGACGCGCATCAACTCGGAAAGCCCCGTGACGGCGATGAGCGAGGAATCCTTCAGCGCGACCTGCCAGAGATTGCCGAGGCCGGGCACCGCGAAACGCATCACCTGCGGCGCTATGACGCGGCGAAACATCAGCATGTTCGACATGCCGACCGACCGCGCCGCCTCCAGTTCGCCTCGCGCGATGGCGAGATAGGCGCCGCGATAGACCTCGGCCTGATAGGCGCCTGAAATGACGCCAACCGCCAGCGCGCCCGCCGCGAAAGACGGCACCCCGACGAACCCCTCGACGCCGACGAGATTGGCGGCGCCCGTGAGCAGCGCCGAGGAGCCGAAATAGACGAAATAGACGACCAGCAGTTCGGGCACGCCGCGAAATATCGCGGCGTAGGTATCGCCGACGGCGGCGGCGATCTTATGCCCGGAGAGCTTCGCCCAGGCGACGAGGGAGCCGAGCGCGGCGCCGACCAATAGGCCCGCGAGCGAGACCAGCAGGGTCATCACCGCGCCCTCGAGCAGCGCGGGGCCCCAACCCTTCTGACCAAAACCGATCATATCGAAGATGGTCAAGCGTCGCTCTTCCGGGGTTCGCGAGGGGCCAAACACAGCTCTCGCCCGGCGAGCGGGCGAGAGGTCGTTTCGACGGAGATCGTCGGCCCGTCAAGCCATCATGGGGTGGTGTCGATTTTGAACCACTTCAGGCTGTATTTCTTGACCGAACCGTCCGCGAAAGCCGCGGCGAGCGCCTTGTCGAATTTCGCGGTCAGATCCGCGTCGGACTTGCGGATGCCCATGCCGGCCCCTACGCCGAAGTCGCCGCCGGTGAATTCCGGTCCGACGAACTGGTAATCCTTGGTGTCCGGCTTCTCGAGCATGGCGACCAGCGAAGGCTGATCGTCGAGTTCGACGTCGATGCGGCCGGATTTCAGATCGAGATCGCGCTCGTCGGTGGTCTTGTATTCCTTGATCGTCGCGATATCCTTGAAGTGCTTGTCGAGGAAGGTCGCGTGCGTCGTGGACACCTGCACGCCGATCGTCTTGCCCTTGAAAGCCGTACGCAGCGCGGCGAGCGCGGCGTCGCCGGTTTTGGCGTCCTTGGTCAGGTTGATGACCTTGCCGGCGTCCGCGAGCTTGGCGAACGGGCCGTCCTTGGCGGCGACGAAGGCGGCCGGGGTCGCGGAATAGGGGTTGGAGAAGTCGATCGACTTCTTGCGCTCGTCCGTGATCGACATGCCGTCCATGATGACGTCGAACTTGCCGGCCTGCAGGCCCGGGATCATGCCGTCCCAATCCTGCGCGATGATCTTGCACTCGACCTTGATGCGAGCGCACAGGTCCAGCGCCAGATCGGGCTCGAAGCCGACGATCTTGCCGCTGGGATCGGTGAGGTTGTAGGGCTCGTAAGCCCCTTCCATGCCGATGACGACAGTCTTCCAGTCCTTGGCTTGCGCGAGCGAGCCGAACATCAGCGCCGCGGCGGCGACGCCGAGGCCGATGACGTATTGGGTCTTCATACTATGTCCTTCCTCATTCCGAGACTTCGCCCGAAGGCTGAACAGCGCGCAACCATCCTGGAGCATGAACACGGCTTCGCGCATCGCGCGCTCCGCCTGTCGCCGCATATGCAATCGCGGCGCCGCGGCGCGAGTTAAGACCATGTCTTTTGCGAAGTAAATTGGCCGTCCGGCCGCATGCGGCTACCGCGACGAACGGTCCACGATGCGCCGGCCGAACAGGCTGGCGACGAGATCGACGAGCAGATGCGCGCTGCGGCCGCGCTCGTCGAGGAACGGGTTGAGTTCGACGATGTCGAGCGAGCCGACGAGACCGGAATCGTGCAGCATCTCCATGATGAGATGCGCCTCGCGATAGGTGGCGCCGCCCGGCACCGTCGTGCCGACGCCCGGCGCGAGCGAGGGATCGAGGAAATCGACGTCGAGGCTGACATGCAGCACGCCCTCGCGCCGCCGCACCTCATCGAGGATCGCCTTCAGCGGCGCGACGACGCCGAATTCGTCGATTTTGCGCATATCCACGACATTGAGGCCGCGCGAAGCGAGCAGCGCGCGCTCCTCGCGGTCGACCGAGCGGATGCCGAAGAGATGCACGTTGCGCGGATCGATCGGCGCGCGCGCGATATCGCCGAGGACGTTCTCGAAACCCGGCTCGCCACACAGCATCGCCACCGGCATGCCATGCATGTTGCCCGACGGGCTGGTGCGCGGCGTGTTGAAATCGGCGTGCGCGTCGAGCCAGAGCACGAAGAGTTCGCGCCCCGCGGACTGGCAATGCGCGGCGACGCCGTGCGTGGAGCCCATCGCCAAAGCGTGATCGCCGCCGAGCAGTATCGGGAACAGGCCTTGCGCGAGGACCGCGCGGACGCGGGCGTCGATCGCGCGGGTCCAGGCGGCGATGTCGGCGAAGTGCTTGGTGTGCCCTTCGGGCGGGAGCTCTATCGCGGGCGCGCCGGGGGCCACGTCGCCGAGGTGCTCGACCCGCCAGCCCAGCTCCGTCAACGTCTCCGCGATCTCGGCCGTGCGCAGCGCCGCCGGCCCCATCGCGCAGCCGCGCCGGCCGGCGCCGAGTTCGAGCGGGATTCCGATGAGGGCGAGAACGGTTTCGGCTGAGGGCATGGCGGGCTCGCGGTTATGAGGTCAAATGACGTAGCCACTTTTGCAGAGGTCGTCATGGCGAGCGACAGCGACGCCATCCAGACTAAGCCATCAAGAAACGATCTCGCCGCCGAACCCTTCGGCGCCGAATTTGGCCGAGGGTCGTCGCAATAGCCCTAGTCTGGATGGTGTCGCTTTGCTCGCCATGACGGGGATCAGGCGACGCCGGACAGCTCGCGCGGGCGCGTTTGATCGCCTCGGCCCGCCAGAATGCCTTCGATGGAAATATCCTCATCCAACTCGTCCCAGTGAAGACCGCGAGAGCTGATCTCCACCGCCGCTCGCTGCTCGGGCGTGCCACGCAGCAGGCGCGGAAACCAGGCAAGAGGAACTCTCAAAGTGCGGCCGTCGGACAGTTCGACCCAGAAACTGTCCTCGTCGAAGCGGACGCTGTTAGCTCTCACCGAAGAATTCATCCCACGCTCCCACAATGAATTCGCGTCGCTGGGTGACGAGTTGCATCAATTCGCGCAACGTTCGAGCATTGAAGCCAAGGCACTCGCCTCGCTCCCTCAATCCTCCATCTTCAGCGCGGCGATGAACGCCTCCTGCGGGATCTCGACCTTGCCGAATTGGCGCATCTTCTTCTTGCCCGCCTTCTGCTTGTCGAGCAGCTTGCGCTTACGCGAGGCGTCGCCGCCGTAGCACTTGGCGGTCACGTCCTTACGCAGCGCCCGGATCGTCTCGCGGGCGATGATCTTGCCCCCGATCGCGGCCTGGATCGGGATCTGGAACATGTGCGGCGGGATCAGTTCGCGCAGTTTCTCCACCATGGCGCGGCCGCGTCCGTCCGCGCGATCACGATGCACCAGCATCGACAACGCGTCGACCGGTTCGGCGTTGACCAGGATCGACATCTTGACGAGATCGCCGGCGCGATAGTCCGTGAGCACGTAGTCGAACGAGGCGTAGCCCTTCGAGATCGACTTCAGCCGGTCATAAAAATCGAACACCACCTCGTTCAGCGGCAGTTCGTAAACCACCATCGCGCGCTTGCCGACATAGTTGAGATCGACCTGCGAGCCGCGGCGATCCTGGCACAGCTTCAGGATCGCGCCGAGATAATCGTCGGGCGTCAGAATCGTCGCCTTGATCCAGGGCTCCTGGATTTCCGTGATCTTGACGACGTCGGGCATGTCGGCGGGATTGTGCAGTTCGATCGTCGTCTTGTCGGTCAGCCCGATGCGATAGATGACCGAGGGCGCGGTGGCGATGAGGTCGAGATTGAACTCGCGCTCCAGCCGCTCCTGAATGATCTCGAGATGCAGCAAGCCGAGGAAGCCGCACCGGAAGCCGAAGCCGAGCGCCGCCGAGGTCTCCATTTCATAGGAGAAGCTCGCGTCGTTGAGCCTCAGCTTGCCCATCGCGCTACGTAGATCCTCGAAATCGGCGGCGTCGACGGGAAAGAGGCCGCAGAACACGACCGGCTGCGCGGGCTTGAAGCCCGGCAGCGCGTGCGCGGTCGGGCGTTTGTCGTCGGTGATGGTGTCGCCGACGCGCGTGTCCGCGACCTGCTTGATCTGCGCGGTGAAATAGCCGATCTCGCCGGGCCCGAGTTGCGGCCGCTCCTCCATCTTGGGGCGGAACACGCCGATGCGGTCGATTTCGTAAGACGCCTCCGCGCCCATCATGCGGATGCGGATGCCCTTCTTGATCACGCCGTCGATGACGCGCACGAGCACGACGACGCCGAGATAGGCGTCGTACCAGCTATCGACCAGCAAGGCCTTCAGCGGCGCCGTTTCGTCGCCCTTGGGCGGCGGCAGACGCTTGACGATCGCTTCCAGCACCAGGTCGATGCCGATGCCGGTCTTGGCCGAGATCGGCACCGCCTCGGAGGCGTCGAGGCCGATGACGTCCTCGATCTGCTGCTTGATTCGGTCGGGCTCGGCGGCGGGAAGGTCGATCTTGTTGAGCACCGGCACGATCTCGTGCCCGGCGTCGAGCGCGTGATAGACGTTGGCGAGCGTCTGCGCCTCGACGCCCTGGCTGGCGTCGACGACCAACAGCGAGCCCTCACAGGCCGCCAGCGAACGCGAGACCTCATAGGCGAAGTCGACGTGGCCGGGCGTGTCCATCAGGTTGAGAATATAGGTCTTTCCGTCCAACGCCTTGTATTCGAGGCGCACCGTCTGCGCCTTGATGGTGATGCCGCGCTCACGCTCGATGTCCATGGAATCGAGCATCTGCTCGCTCATGTCGCGCGCCGCCACGGTGCCGGTCTGCTGGATCAACCGATCGGCGAGCGTCGACTTGCCATGGTCGATATGCGCGACGATGGAGAAGTTACGGATATTTTCGAAGGTATGGGTGGTCATGCGGGCGGGGATAGCAGGGAGGCGACGCGAAGGGAACCGCGATCGTCGCCCCGCGACCTCGACACCGCCAGCGCCCGCCGCTAGCCTGCCTGCAAAAGGGAACGGACGGGGGCGACCATGACCATCTTTTACCAGTGCCTTCGCGGCAAGGTCGCCGACTTCGCGCCAGCGGCGGCGAACGCGGATGGAAGCGTCAATCCGCATCTGTGGGTCGTGGTCGAGGCGGCGGAACATAAATGGTTCGCCACGATCAACGTGCGCTCGGACAAGGAGCCGGAGGGCGCGCCTCCCGGACATGCCTATCTCTATTATTTCATTGACGCCGACTTCTCGCATCCCATCGTACCGTCCATTCTTAGCCGGCCCGAGGGCCTTTCGCCCTCGCACGCGCCGATGGAGCGTAACTACGAGGCCGGCGCGCTCGACTACCAGCGCGGCAATCTGTTCGACCCGGCCGCCATGCGCGTCCTGCAACCGGGCTCGCCCGGCGAGGAGGGACTGCTGCAGCGGCTGCAAAGCCTTTTCGGGCTCGCCAAGCAGCAGGCACAGGACGTCATCTTCTACGGCCGCACCTTCAAGATGCAGAAACCGCATCAGACCGACGCCGCCTTCGGCTACACGCCGGACGGACCGTTCGGCTTGCACAATGTGCACATGGCGCAGGGCGATCCCCCCAACGCCAAGGTTCGCGAAGTCGACAACGGCGTCTGGGGCGACGGCGCGTGCTTCCTCTGGAACGAGAACGCCAAGCGGATGACCGCGATCTTCCTCGCCTTCCAGGCGCAGGGCTGGCACACCGACGCCAACGGCGCGCCCGTCGTGGGCGCGACCGGTTGCGAGCCGCCGCGCTACGATTTCGCCGACGGCGGCGCTGTCGTCGAGCCGCCGCCCCGCGCGGCCGAACTCACCTCGGCGCACCGGACGCCGGAGGGCGCCGCCACCGCGGTCGTCGCCAACATGGGCGCGACGCCGCTCGCGCTGAAGGGCTGGACGCTGACGATCGACGCGGGCTCGCCGATCGCGCTTCCCGAGGTCACGGTCGATCCCGGCAAGCCGCTCGCCATCGACCTGCCGCCGAACGCGCTCGCCATGGAGGGGGGGGTGCTCACGCTCGCCGATCCTCAGGGCCTTCGCGTCGATGGCGTCGCCTACAAAGGCGGCGACCCCGCGAAGGGATTCGGCGACACATTCAGGTAACTTTCCGCCCCCGTCGCGCCACGGCTTCGAGGTCGTCGACGCGGCGAGTCCAATGCACCAGAATGCCGTTGAGCCACGATCCGATGTCGGTCAGCGGGCGCGGGTCGAGGTAATAATGCCACTCGCGCCCGCGCCGCTCGACGAGCGCGAGTTTCGCCGTCCGCAGCACCTGCAAATGTTCCGACACCGCGGGTCGGCCGATCGGCATGTCATGTGCGAGGTCCGTGGCCGTGCGCGGACCTGAGCGGAGGATCAGCAGGATCTGCCGACGAATGGGATGCGCGACCGCGGCGAACACGTCGATCTCGCGGCTCATCTCGCGCTTTTTCATATCGACCTCACCTCGTCGCGACGCCATCCTTTATGTCGGACTTTCCCGACATATCAAGTCGCGGCGCGCCGCCGAGCTCGGCCGATCCACCTGCCAGCGCACGCGCCCTCTAGGTCTTATCTTTCTGTTTTCGCGTACCTTTCTTACCCTGAACAGACGACGTCATCCTTTCGTCGCCCGCGCGAATTTTTCCGAGTCCGGCCGTTGCATGGCGAAAGGCTCCATGTTAGTTCAGCGCCGCCTCTGGACGACGGGTCACACCGCTCGCGACGAGGCGAAACGACTTCATGGAAAGACGAGAGCTTTGGCCGAAAACAGCGATCATGTTTCGGGCGTGTCCGGGCGCTACGCGTCCGCGCTGTTCGCGCTGGCGCATGAACAGCGCCAAACCAGTGAGGTGGCCTCTGCGCTCGCCTCCTTCGACAAGATGATCGCCGAAAGCGCCGACCTGCAGCGCCTCGTGCGCAGCCCGGTGTTCTCCTCGGGCGAGCAGCAAAAGGCGCTCGGCGCCCTGCTCGAAAAGGCCGGCATTTCCGACATCGCCGCCAATTTCATTCGACTGGTCGCCGCCAAGCGGCGCCTGTTCGCGATCCGCGACATGATCGCGGATTACGCCACGCTCAATGACGCCTTCCGCGGCGTGACGCGCGCTGAAGTCACCAGCGCCGCGCCGCTCTCGGACGACAACGTCGCCGCCTTGAAAGAATCGCTTCGCGCGATCTCGGGCGGCAAGGACGTTGATCTCAGCGTCAAACTGGATCCCTCGATCATTGGCGGGCTGATCGTTCAGCTCGGCTCGCGCATGGTCGACGGCTCGCTCAAAACCAAACTCAACGCCATTCGAACACGTATGAAAGAGGTCGGCTGATGGATATCCGCGCCGCAGAAATTTCCTCCATTCTCAAGGAGCAGATCGCCAACTTCGGCGCCGAGGCCGAAGTTACCGAGGTGGGCCAGGTGCTCTCCGTCGGCGACGGCATCGCCCGCGCCTACGGCCTCGACAAGGTCCAGGCCGGCGAGATGGTCGAGTTCGAGAATGGCACCCGCGGCATGGCGCTCAATCTCGAGAGCGACAACGTCGGTATCGTCATTTTCGGTTCCGACCGTGAGATCAAGGAAGGCCAGACGGTCAAGCGCACCGGCGCGATCGTCGACGTGCCGGTCGGCAAGGAGCTTCTCGGCCGCGTCGTCGATGCGCTCGGCAATCCCATCGACGGCAAGGGCCCGATCAACGCCACCAAGCGCGCCCGCGTCGACGTCAAGGCGCCCGGCATCATTCCGCGCAAGTCGGTGAACGAGCCGATGGCCACCGGCCTCAAGGCGATCGACGCCTTGATCCCGATCGGCCGCGGCCAGCGCGAACTGATCATCGGCGATCGCCAGACCGGCAAGACCGCCGTCGCGCTAGACGCCATTCTCAATCAGAAGACGGTCAACGCCGGCACGGACGAGAAGGCCAAGCTCTACTGTGTCTACGTCGCCATCGGCCAGAAGCGCTCGACGGTCGCGCAGTTCGTGAAGGTGCTCGAAGAGAACGGCGCGCTGGAATATTCCATCATCATCGCCGCCACCGCTTCCGACCCGGCTCCGATGCAGTTCCTCGCGCCCTTCTCGGGCTGCGCGATGGGCGAGTTCTTCCGCGACAACGGCATGCACGCCTTGATGATCTACGACGATCTTTCCAAGCAGGCCGTCGCCTATCGTCAGATGTCGTTGCTGCTTCGCCGCCCGCCAGGCCGCGAAGCCTATCCCGGCGACGTGTTCTATCTCCACTCCCGCCTGCTCGAGCGCGCCGCCAAGCTGAACGAGGATCATGGTTCGGGCTCGCTGACCGCGCTGCCGATCATCGAGACGCAGGCCAACGACGTGTCGGCCTACATTCCGACCAACGTGATCTCGATCACCGACGGCCAGATCTTCCTGGAAACCGACCTGTTCTTCCAGGGCATCCGCCCCGCCGTGAACGTCGGCCTCTCGGTGTCGCGCGTCGGCTCCGCCGCGCAGACCAAGGCGATGAAGAAAGTCGCCGGCAAGATCAAGGGCGAGCTCGCGCAGTACCGCGAAATGGCGGCGTTCGCGCAGTTCGGCTCCGATCTTGACGCGACGACGCAGCGCCTGCTCAACCGCGGTTCGCGCCTCACCGAATTGCTCAAGCAGGGCCAGTTCGCTCCGCTCAAAATGGAAGAGCAGGTCTGCTCGATCTATTGCGGCGTGAACGGCTATCTCGACAAGCTGCCGCTCGGCAAGGTGAAGTCGTTCGAGGAGGGCTTGCTCTCGACGCTGCGGACCAAGAATCCGGACATTCTGGAATCGATCCGCTCGTCGCGCGACCTCTCCGACGCGGTCGCCGCCAAGCTGAAGGGCGTCGTCGACGCCTACGGCGCTTCCTTCGCCTGAACCTTTCCTCGCTGACCCTCGTTTCCGCGCCCTAAGGGCTGGCGGACGAGGGGGAGAAGAGCCGCGATGCCGTCCTTAAAGGACCTCAGAAATCGGATCACCTCCGTCAAGTCGACGCAGAAGATCACGAAGGCCATGCAAATGGTCGCCGTCTCCAAGCTTCGCCGCGCGCAAGCGGCGGCCGAAGCGGCTCGTCCCTATGCCGACAAGATCGAGGCCGTGCTGACCAATCTGGCCGGCGGCGCCGGCGAAGGCTCGCAAGGTCCGAAGCTCCTCGCGGGCACCGGAGCCGACCAGACGCATCTGCTGATCGTCTGCACCGGCGAGCGCGGCCTTTGCGGCGCTTTCAACACCTCGATCGTCCGCCTCGCGCGCGAGCACGCGAACAACCTTCTCGCGCAGGGCAAAACCGTCAAGATCATCTGCGTCGGCAAGAAGGGCTTCGACCAGCTCCGCCGCACGCTGGAGAAGAATATTCTTGAGTTGATCGACCTGCGCTCCGTGCGCACGCTGGCGTTCGAGAACGCGCAGCCGATCGCCGCCAAGGTGCTCGGTCTGTTCGAGCAGGGCGAGTTCGATGTCTGCACGCTGTTCTTCTCGCGCTTCAAGTCGGTGATCTCGCAGATCCCGACCGCGCAACGCCTGATCCCGCCGGAACTGGGCGCGAAGAACGAGCTCGCGCCCTCCTATGACTACGAGCCGGAGGAAGGCGAAATCCTCGATCAGCTGCTGCCGCGCGCCGTCGCGGTGCGCATCTATCGCGCGCTGCTCGAAAACAACGCCTCTTTCTTCGGCAGCCAGATGAGCGCGATGGACAACGCCACGCGCAACGCCGGCGAAATGGTGAAGAAATACACCCAGCGCTACAACCGCACGCGCCAGGCCATGATCACCAAAGAACTCATCGAAATCATCTCGGGCGCCGAGGCGCTCTAACCCATCCCGATCGCCCGCAAGCGATCAAGAAATTCGAAACGAGGACGTCCAACAATGGCGAATGTCGCGAACAACACCGGCCACGTCACCCAGGTGATCGGCGCCGTCGTCGACGTGAAGTTCGACGGCGAACTGCCGCCCATCCTGAACGCGCTGGAGACCTTCAACAACGGCAATCGCCTGGTGCTGGAAGTCGCGCAGCATCTGGGTGAAAGCTCCGTCCGCTGCATCGCGATGGACATTTCCGAAGGCCTCGTGCGTGGTCAGGAAGTCAACGACACCGGCTCGCCGATCACGGTTCCCGTCGGCGCGGGCACGCTCGGCCGCATTATGAACGTCATCGGCGAACCCGTCGATGAAGCCGGCCCGATCGACAGCGAGGGACGTCGTCCAATCCACGCTCCGGCGCCCTCCTATTCCGAGCAATCGACCGAAGGTCAGATTCTCGTCACCGGCATCAAGGTCGTCGATCTACTTGCCCCTTACGCCAAGGGCGGCAAGGTCGGCCTGTTCGGCGGCGCGGGCGTCGGCAAGACGGTGCTCATTCAGGAACTGATCAACAACGTCGCCAAGACGCACGGCGGCAACTCGGTATTCGCGGGCGTCGGCGAGCGCACCCGTGAGGGCAACGATCTCTATCACGAGTTCATCGAGTCCAAGGTCAACGCCGACCCGCATCACCCCGATCCGTCGGTCAAGTCGAAGTGCGCGCTGGTGTTCGGCCAGATGAACGAGCCCCCGGGCGCCCGCATGCGCGTCGCGCTCTCCGGTCTCACGGTCGCCGAGCATTTCCGCGATCAGGGCCAGGACGTGCTGTTCTTCGTCGACAACATCTTCCGCTTCACGCAGGCGGGTTCGGAAGTGTCC
>Ga0302319_10016286_pt1 | contig 13713 bp, 13 predicted proteins | sample Bog_T0_2_FD_203319 | JGI IMG/M metagenome (GOLD analysis project Ga0302319, IMG submission 203319) | Peat permafrost microbial communities from Stordalen Mire near Abisko, Sweden - Bog_T0_2 | ecosystem: Environmental > Terrestrial > Soil > Wetlands > Peat | place: Sweden: Abisko, Stordalen Mire...
ACGGCGGCGCCGGGGAATCCATCTTGTCCATCTCCACAACCTTGGCAATGTAGTTCTTTTTCATGTCCTCGGTCATGGTGTACATGATGCGGGCCATCTGCTTCTCGGGTTTTGAATCGTCGTCAAACTTGAGGCGTGGGCGGCCATTCGGTCCCACGTTCTTGGGATCTGCTGTATGGCACGTGTCGCAATGCACGCCCAGCGAACCGGCCCAGCCCTCCATGGTCTCGTGAACCTGCTTTCCTGTGAAATCCTTCGGCAACACCTTCAGGTTGGTTGGCGCGGGATAGGTTCGAGGCATGCCTCCGCCGCCTCCGGGTGGGGGGCCTTGCGGAGCCTGCGCGATGGTGGCAACAGCGAATACTGCCGCGGTGAGCAATGCGACAGCGGCGGCGGGCTGGGACAGGGAAGTAATTTTCAAGTGGATTTTCCTCGCGGGCAGAATCGTTCTACCCGATGGAAGGAATTCTAACCAAGAAAGATGCACTTGCCTACTGAAGCCCTATTCAAATACTTCGGTCCGGAGACACAGTTGTGGTCTGGCAGGGCAAAACGAAGGGGCCAATCCACAGCGTGGCGAATGCCGATCCGGGGAGTCACGAGCACTTCATCCACTCGAAATCGGTCGTCGCGCAGCTGCAGGGGTGATTCGGGATTGAGCAGATCAAGGCTATCGTGCGCGGCTCGCGTGAGACCCAGCGCCTGGCAGAGGCGGCTGGGTCCTGACGTGAGTTCCTGGACTGGAACATTAGCTGGAATGCCTCGATTGAACGCCATCCGGTCGAGGTTCGTTGTTGGCTCGAGGGCGCGCAGCAAGATGCATCCGGCCTGTCCTTCGACTTCGCACGAGACGTTCATGCAGAAATAGCGACCGTAGATTGCGTAGACATAGGCGTGGGCGGCCGCGCCGAACAGAATGCGGTTGCGTGGCGTGGGGCCGCGAAACGAGTGGGCAGCCGGGTCGGGCGTTTTGTGGTGAGGGCCCAGGTAGGCCTCCACCTCGACAATGCGCCCTGCCAAAATGCCCGTTGGAGTGCGATGCGCAAGAATCTTCCCGAGCAATCGTGGAGCCACCCAATCGGGCGACAGCTCGAAAAACCCGCGAGGCATGGCGCGGCCTGGCATGCGGTCTTTCACCTCGGGAACGCTTTTCAGCTGATCCGATATTCGGCCTGCTGGGGTCCGGCCCGCGGCGGCACCTTTGCGGCTTATTTGCGGGTCTTTTTCCATTCCTAGATCAGTGCAAGCACTTCTTCCGCGTGGCCTTGCGGCGTAACCTTGGGATAGATGTGCAACAGGGTGCGGTCAGGTCCAATGACGAAAGTGGTGCGCTCTATGCCCATGACTTTCTTGCCATACATGTTCTTTTCCTTGAGTACGCCAAACTGATTGCAGACTTTCTCGTCTACATCAGCAAGGAGTGTGTACGGCAAGTCGAACTTGGCGCGGAATTTTGCCTGATCCCGGGGTGTATCGCGGGAGATGCCCAACACGACCGCTCCGGCAGCTTGGAGTTTCTTGAAGGTATCGCGGAAGCCGCAAGCCTCAATGGTGCAGCCAGGAGTATCTGCCCTGGGGTAAAAGAAGAGGATGACGGGTTTACCGGCGTAGTCTGACAGACTGACGGTTTTGTCTTCATCGGTTTGCAGGGTAAAGTCGGCAACCTTCTTGTTGAGTTCCATGGGGAATGTCCTCGTGGGTTGGTAAGTTGAGTGGAAGGCCAATTTTGGCCATCAGGTTCTGATTATTTACGAGGTGGGGGTCAAGTGTCATTTCCGGGTATGAGACTTTTGCACATGCGGCTGATTCTCAGGTGCGCAACGATTGTGGCTTGCGCCGCATTGCCTGGGGCGTTGTCAGTTGCCGCGCAGTACCCGGTGCAGTCTTCCAAGGGCAACCAGAACACACCCGAAGTGCGGGCTGTCGGGGTGCTGGAGTGGACGGGCGACCAGGACCATCCCAAGGCCAGCCGCCTCATTCCAGTCAGTGTCTACGATGGGGCAGAATTGCAGGACGGCGGCATTTACCTGGCACGGCCGGCGCCACTTGCACTGAGCAGCGAGGTGGAATACGAGCTGAAGGACAACGGCAAGACGGTGGGATTCTTCGACATCAATAATGCCGGCCAGGTGCAAGGGTCGTGGGTTGGCTTCGGCGTGTGGAAGCCTTTGCCGAAGCCGAAACCACTGGCGCACACAACGCCGTCTGCCTCCAAGGAGGTCTGGGCCGATGACGCGCAAAGTGACCACCCTGTTTTGCATCGTAAGCATAGCTCCGGCGATACCTCAGGGGCCGACACCGATAAAGGCGGCTCCTCTGGATCGGCGCCCGATCCCGACCGGCCTACACTTCACAAAAAAGACTCAGGCGACAGCAGCAGCGCTTCAGGCACGACGACGGGAGATTCCAGTACTCCCGCGGACCCGGACCGGCCTACGCTGCACAAGAAAGATTCAAGCGATAGCACAAGCGATTCGAGCACAAACTCCGGGACCGCGCCCGATCCAGACCGCCCCACGCTGCACAAGAAAGCCTCTGACGACTCTGCCAGTTCAAGCGCGTCGACTAGCGATCCCGATCGCCCAAAATTGAAGAAAAAGGCCCAGTCGACGGAGGATGTGGCCTACGTGGACTCTGTGAGCACGCTGAGCGATCCTGACCGGCCCACGCTGAAGCGGGGCAAGTCTATAGAGAGCGGCCCCGGTGTTGGGCCAACGCTGATGGGGCTGCCCCCTGACATGCGCCAGGTTGTCGCCGTATCCGACGCGAAGAGCCGTCCGGAGCATTTGTGGACTTATAGCTGGGCCGATCCAGGCGATGAAGCCAAAATGAAGGCCAACCTGGAAGATCTGGCGCGGAACGCTCTTGGTCTTAAACCGCCTGCGCCTGCACCCGCACCCGTTCACAAAACGACCGCTTCCGCGAGGAAGAAGGCCAATCCTGCTCCGCCAGCTGCACCCGCGCCCTTGCTGGACGAGCAGTTCAGGGTCTTTGAGCTGGCCTATGGCTCAGGGGCGACCATGGTGCTTTCGGCGCATACGGACGGTACTGGCGCCAAGGAGAAGTTCGTCACCCTGGTGGCCCAACCGGATCTATATGGAAACGTGCTGGTGCTGGTGAAGAATGTGACCGATGCGGCACACCTGGACGACAAGCCGCGCATGCGGCTGGTTGACGCAGTGGATGCGATGGCCGACAACCGTGGTGAACTGCTGTTCGAACTCCGGGGCGAAACCCAGCGCCAATTTGCGCTTTACCGCGTTCTGCGCGGGCAGGCCGACAGACTTTTTGCCACGGGTCCGGGCGGGATTGAGACTGCCCCCACCAAAAATGAATGAACGGGCGCCTCTTACACCAGTCGCAAAAGGACAGCAATAAGCGATATCGCCTGCGTACGTCATCCACGCCAGAGACCGGGAAAGTTAACAAAAGGCTCTACATCTTTAGTTATGGGACCTGCAGCTTCATGTGCAGTTTTGATCAACCGCCTATACGGCTCCTCCTATACAATCGAGCTGAGAGGTGTAAGTCTACCCTCCGCGAGGTTCTTCCCTAAACATGGCAACAGTAACAGCCGTCTCTTCCCACGAAGTCCCAACTGTCACAACAATCGAACCGATTCAAACGGATTCCGGCAAACCAGCCGCAGTTGCGGCCCACGCTGTTCCTGCGCGGCAGGAGATCAAGATGGGCCGTGCAGCGACCGCGGGTGAGGGCATCAACTGGCTCACGCTGTCGTTCATGGTCCTGTTTCATGCTGGCGCGCTTGCTGCATTGTTCCTGTTCAGCTGGCAACGCTTTGCGGTGATGGCTGTACTCTACGTTCTTGCCATCAACGTCGGCATCGGCATGTGTTATCACCGCTTGCTCACGCATCGCGGATACCACACGCCAAAGTGGGTCGAATACATCATGTCGGTCTGCGCCACGTTGTCGCTTGAAGGGGGACCGATTTTCTGGGTGTCAACTCATCGCGTTCATCACCAATTGAGCGACCAGGAAGGCGACCCGCACACTCCGCGTGAAGGCGGTTGGTGGGCGCATGCCGGATGGGTTCTTTTCGGCGCCGCTTTGCATGCACAGACGGAGACGCTCTACCGTTACTCGCCTGACCTCCGGCGCGACCGTTTTCACCGTTGGCTCAGCACGTATCACTGGGTTCCCATCACCGTGAGCGCTCTGCTGCTATTCGCAGGCGGATGGATTTGGGGCGGACTGGTGAATGGCATTGCCATGGTGTTGTGGGGCGTTCTGCTGCGCGTAACACTGGGCCTACACGCAACCTGGCTTGTGAATTCGGCAACCCATCTTTGGGGCAGCCGCCGCTTTGAAACGCGCGACGATTCGCGCAATAGCTGGTGGGTTGCGCTTTTAACTGGTGGCGAGGGCTGGCACAATAACCACCACGCTCATCCCGTCTCGGCCCGTCACGGTTTGGCGTGGTACGAGGTCGACCCCAACTTCTGGGGCATCTGGCTGCTCTCGAAAATTGGCCTGGCAAAGAAGATCCAGGTGGCCAAATTCGATGCGGCGAATCCGAAGCCCGCTGGTCTATAGATTGTTCGCAAGAAGCGAAAATGCGGCCTGTCCCCTTGGGGCAGGCCGCATTTGTTTTGTACAAGAACTTTGGATGGGTTGTTACTTGCGCAGTTTTGCCTTTAGCCAGAGGGTTCCAAAGGTCGGCAGCGCAATAAGAAGAACGAGAACTCCGGCAGGAAACCCGATATAGAGGTAAGTATCGGCGAAGTCGATTTTGTGGGCACTTGCCGCATTCCAAATGAGAAATGCGAAGATGGCAATGCATGTGGTGGCGAAAAAAGTGAAAAACGCGGCCGCAAACGACAGCAACAGGCTGGTAAACAGGCCAAATCCTTCGAGTGGGAAGCCAAGTACCTTACCGCCGCCCGGGCGCGCGGGTTGGATGGATTGCGTCATTTTCGCGGCCTCCTTCGACTAGAATAAAGCTTCATGGCCAGCACTGCACAAATCGAACTCTGGCACGCAGAGAAGGTGGCCACACAAGTGACCATAGTTGAGGCGGCAAACGGGATTCACTATGGAGCGTGGGGCGAAACGCGCATCTCCGACTCCGACCTGGAGCAACTGGTCGGCGCCGTGCCCGCAACGATGTCAGCCGCTCTTGAGAAACGCGCTTATTACTTTGTGCCATTGGCCCTCGCCGATACCGGCGACATCATGATTGCGCCGGCTTATACGGTGGACCTGGGCGATCGAGCCATCTGCCATCGCAATGCAGTTTTTGGCACCACCGAGGCGGTATTTCTTTCCACGCGACTGGTGGAAGATCGATTCGGAATGGCCTTTGAGTTCTTCATCAACGTGGCGCACAACTTTGTTGAGGCAGCGGGCGTGCCGGAGAGTTTTTCAACGCTTGTGTGGTCGCAGGCAGAGGCACAGGTCCGCGGCGAGACAAGCCAGGATGCGTGGGAGACACGGCGCCGTGCGCTCGACATTGTGGCCGGACAAAAGGGAATTGACGAGCGCGCCCGCAACACCTTCTTCGAGTCAACTTTTTCCGATGCGCTGGCCGTGTACATGTTGTCGCTGGCTGTTGACTTCGACTACCACGATCTTCGCGAGCGCGAGTACCCGCTGCTGTCCGCTCCATCGCTGGCGGAGCGATTGCGCCATGTTGCCGGGCTTTTCCCCACGAATGCGGGCTACGATTTCCAGATTCTCTATAGAAGAAAAGGCTGACGGCCCCCGGCGCCGGGCCAGGTACTTCAGACCGGCATTAGCGCAATCCGGCCTCCGCCCGTGCAGAGAATCACCAGGTTCATCGCCACAAATATCAGGTCGTAATGCCATCCCATCGACTTCTCGCCCCAGAAGCCGGTCTTCCACTTTGCCACCTTCATATAAATCGCGCCCAGCATCACCAGGGTCAATCCCAGCGCAGCCCATTGCGTCAGCACGCCCGCCACTATCGCAAACGCGCCCGCCAGTTCCGCCGCGCCCAGAAACACCGTGAACCCCACGCTCAGGCCCAGGCTCTCAGCCCGCTGCCGAGGCGACTTGAGGTGCTGGAATCCGCTGCTTCCAAACACGACTGCCACCATTACGCGCAGCAGGAACAGGCTCCAGTCCGCATAGTGCAACGCCCAGGTTATCTGAAACATTGCATCCACCTCAGCTTGTGTACAGGTTCGCGTTGATAAAGCGATTGCGGAGTTTGCCTTTCGGGTCGTAGTGACTCATGAGCTTGCGGAAATCGGGCAGCCGCGCGTAGCAGGGATCCAATTGAGCCTCATCCAGCGTGAACAGCTTGCCCCAGTGCGGGCGCGGAGCGAACGGTTTGAGTGCGGCTTCGATCAGCGGCAATACCTGTTTGACGTCAGGCCATTCCGGCTTCCACGTGAAGTGAATGGCAAGTGATTTGCGCTGATAAGCCATGCTCATCCAGAGCCGGTCGGCCGCGATGGTGCGGAGTTCGGTGACGAAGAGGTGCGGCGAAATTTTATCGTGCAATTTTTCTACTGCGAGGACGGCTTCGAAGCCGCGATCGTAGGGGACGAAGTACTCCGATTGCAGTTCCTGGCCGCTTGAGGGGGTTTGCCCGATGCGGAAATGAGGAAGGCGATCGTACCAGGGACCGGGAATACCCTCTTGTTCTGTGCAACTTACGGCGGGGTGGTCTGCCAGTGGGTGGAGTTTCTGGGTTGCGAGTTTTGCGCCGAAAAGCTCGGGTTGCCACTGATTCTTGTCGCCTTCGACGAGACGGCGCTTTACCCAGACCTGGGTGGCGCGATGCTGCTCCCAATCCGTGAAGACGCTGACGCTGTACCCGCTTGAAAAGATCTCGTCGAAGTGGCGGCCGAGCTGGTCGAAGCTCAGTTCGCGATAGACCGATTGCGCGACTTTGTAGGTTGGCTGCACGTCAAGCGTGGTGCGCGTGACGATGCCGATGGAGCCGAGGGCCACTACTGCGGCGAGGAAGCTGTCGCCGTCTTTCTCGCGAGAGAGGTGGATGAGGCTGCCATCGGCGGTGGCAATTTCAAGGGCGGAGACGGCTGTGGCGAGGTTGCCGTTGTGCACGCCGGAGCCGTGCGTGCCGGTGGCACAGGCACCGGCTACGGTGATGTGGGGGAGCGAGGCCAGGTTGTGAAGCGCGTAGCCGCGCTCGTCGAGCCAGGGGGCGAGTTGACTGTACGTGACGCCGCCGCCAAGGGTTACGGTGCGGGCTTTTTCGTCGAGCTCGATGCCGTCGAGATGCGCGACTGATATCTGCTCGTACTCGCTGTCAGCGATGGTGTTGAAGGAGTGGCAAGTGCCGAGTGCGCGGAGGCGGGTGGCGCTCCTGAGAGCTGCGCGCAGTTCGTCAACGGTGGCCGGGGACTGGAGGTTGGCGGTGCTGTAGGTCTGGTTGCCGGCCCAGTTGGTGCGCGGGGCAGGGGTGGACTGGGCGACGCCGGCGACGCGCGAGAGGAGGGAGCCGGCGACCAGAGTGCCGGTTGTCTTGAGGAATTCACGCTTATCCATCGGTTCTTGACGACCTCACTTGACTGAGCCGCGGCGGGGGGACGCCTACGGTTGCCGGAACAGGATAGGGGTTGAGCGTGAGGAGAGGCAAATGGGAGATCGGCCTCAATCGAGCGCGTTGAGGCGTGCAAGGATCTCCGTTGGCAGGGTTAGTTGGGCTGCGGACAGATTTTCGCGCAGGTGTTGGACGGATGAGGTGCCTGGGATGAGCAGGATGTTGGGCGAGCGGTGGAGGAGCCAGGCAAGCGCGATCTGCATGGGTGTGGCGTTGAGCTCGGCTGCGACGGTGGAGAGTGTGTTGGATTGGAGCGGGGTGAAACCGCCCAGCGGGAAGAAGGGGACGTAGGCTATTCCGGCGGCGGCGAGCTCTTGGATGAGTGCGTCGTCGTGGCGTTGGACGACGTTGTAGTGGTTCTGCACGCAAACGATGGGGGCGAGGGCGCGGGCCTGCTGGACTTGTGTTGCGATGACGTTGCTGACGCCGATATGGCGGATGAGTCCCTGCTGCTGGAGTTCGGCGAGGGTGGTGATCTGCTCCTCAACGGGACCGTTGCCTGGGCCGTGGCCCTCGCCGAAGAAGCGCATGTTGACGACGTCGAGGGCATCGAGGCCGAGGTTGCGGAGATTGTCGTGCACGGCCGAGACGAGTTCGGCCGGGGACGTTGCCGCGTGCCAGGAGCCTTGAGGGCCGCGCCGGCCGCCAACCTTGGTGACGAGGGTGAGGCCGGCAGGATAGGGGTGGAGGGCTTCTCGAATGACCTGGTTGGTGATGTGGGGGCCGTAGTAGTCGCAGGTGTCAATGTGATTGACGCCGGCGGCTACGGCTTCGCGGATGACGCGGATGGCTTCAGGGCGGTCTTTGGGCGGACCGAAGACGCCTGGACCGGCGAGTTGCATGGCGCCATAGCCCATGCGGTGGACGGTGATGGTGGTGTTGGGGAATGTGAAGGTGCCGCCTAGTTGTTGTGGGTTTGACATTGTGGTCTCCGTGTTGTGGGTGGTTCGGTTGTCAACTTTCAGCTCTCGGCCCGGAATTGTCGGGTGGGCTGCATCCTCTCCCGGGTGCCCAAACGCGAGGCACCCGGGGCACCCGTCTTTTGTTCAGGGTCGCGGCGTGTTTTAGAGGCCGGTCATTTTTTCCAGGCGCTCGGGATAGCGCGCGCCTTCTGCCTGCAACTTGTTTGCGCCTTCGTTGATGGTAGCTAGATCAGCGGGGGTTAGTTCGATATTGACTGCGCCGATGTTCTCTTCGAGACGCGAGAGTTTGGTGGTGCCGGGGATGGGAACGATCCAGGGCTTTTGCGCGAGGAGGCAGGCGAGGGCGATCTGCGCGGGCGTGGCGTTCTTTTCTTTTGCCACCGACGCGAGCAGATCGACGAATGCCTGGTTGACCTTCAAGGCTTCAGGCGTGAAGCGCGGGAGGCTGGCGCGGAAGTCGGATTTGTCGAGCTGATCGTTCGATGTGATTGCGCCGGTGAGGAAGCCTTTGCCGAGCGGGCTATAGGGGACGAGGCCGATGCCGAGTTCTTCAGCCAAGGGGATGATTTCTTCTTCGGGCTTGCGCCACCAGAGCGAGTACTCGTTTTGCAGCGCGGCCACGGCCTGCACGGCGTGGGCTCGGCGGATGGTTTTGACGCCAGCCTCCGACAGGCCGAAGTGCTTGACCTTGCCGGCCTGGATGAGTTCCTTGACGGCTCCAGCGACGTCTTCGATGGGGACGTCGGGATCGACGCGGTGCTGATAGAAGAGGTCGATGGTGTCGATGTTGAGGCGCTTGAGCGAGGCGTCGGCGACCTGGCGGATGCGCTCGGGGCGGCTGTTGAGTCCCTGCCAGCCGGGGCTTCCGTCGAGGTTGAGATTGAAGCCGAACTTGGTGGCGATGACGACTTTGTCGCGGACGGACGAGAGCGCTTTGCCGAGGAGGATTTCGTTGGTGAAGGGGCCGTAGACTTCAGCGGTGTCAAAGAAGGTAATGCCCCGGTCGACGGCGGCGTGGAGAAGAGAGATCATGTCTCTCTCTTCTGGGTGGGGTAGATAAGAAAAAGTCATGCCCATGCAGCCGAGGCCGAGGGCGGAGACTTCAAGACCGGTGGAACCTAACTTGCGCTTTTGCATTGGTGCTCCTGTTCGTGAACGGATCGATGTCCGGGGAGAGTTTGTTCTTCCCCGGTCCCCGAAAGCGAGGGACCGGGGGCACCCGGCGCGAAATCACGACCGCGGCTAGTCGTTTTTGAGCGAGGCCATGTCGATGGAGAAGCGGTATTTGACGTCGGACTTGAGAAGACGCTCATACGCTTCGTTGATTTTTTGGATGGGGATGACTTCGACGTCGGAGGTGATGTTGTGTTGGCCGCAGAAGTCGAGCATTTCCTGGGTTTCTGCGATGCCGCCGATGAGGGAGCCGGAGAAGCTGCGGCGCTTGAAGATCAAGCCCATTGCGGCGATGGGCAGCGGCTCAGGAGGCGCGCCCACCAGCGTGATGTTGCCGTCGCGGCTGAGGAGATTGATGTAGGCGTTGAGGTCGTGAGGCGCGGCGACGGCGTCGAGGATGAAGTCGAAGCTGCCGGCGTGCGCGTTCATCTGATTGGCATCGCGGGAGAGGACGACTTCATCGGCGCCGAGGCGCAGGGCGTCGTCTTTCTTTGATTCCGAGGTGGTGAAGACGACGGTGTGCGCGCCAAGGGCGTGGGCGAATTTGACGCCCATGTGGCCGAGTCCGCCAAGACCGACGACGCCGACCTTTTTGCCCTTGGTGACGCCCCAGTGGCGCATGGGCGAGTAGGTGGTGATGCCGGCGCAGAGGAGCGGGGCGGCTCCGGAGAGCGAGAGGTTGGCGGGCACCTTGAGAACGAAGTGCTGGTCAACGACGATGGAGTCAGAGTAGCCGCCATAGGTGACGCCGCCCGAGTGCTTGTCAGGGGAGTTGTAGGTGAGGACCATGTTGTTGCAGAACTGTTCGAGCCCTGCCTTGCATTCAGGGCAGGTGCCGTCGGAGCCAACGAGACAGCCGACGCCGGCAAGGTCGCCTGCCTTGAATTTGGTGACAGCGGAGCCGACTTTTGTGACGCGGCCGACGATTTCGTGGCCTGGGACACAGGGGTAGACGGTGGGCATGACGCCGCTCCACTCGTTGCGCGCCTGGTGAAGGTCAGAGTGGCAGATGCCGCAGAAAAGGATCTCGATTTGTACGTCGTGCGGGGTGGGATCGCGCCGGGCAATAGTGGAAGGGATAAACGGCGACGTGGCGCTCGAGACGGAATAGGCTTTTGCTTTGTACATGAAGGACCTCAGAGGTGCTGGAAGAGTTTTGAGTTGGTGGCTTTATGCAAATGCGCTCAGAGGCTGCGTGGGCCGGAGGGCGCGTTCTTTGTTGCGTGCTTGAATGGCGAGGAAAAGCTTTGTTGGTTGCGAGCTTTGCTGGTCACAAAAACTTGGATTCGTATTCGGTGATGGTCGACTCAGCTTCCAACTAGAGAGTACGGAATTTTTATAGAGGAGCGGTATCCTGATTCTGCCGAATGATTGCCTGATTCTGCCGGGAGATGGATTTTTGTGCACGCGGGGCGGGAATTCGCGCTAGTTTAGGGATGAGGGTGTGATGCGCGTGGAAGCAGCGAAACACAGGGGTGAAAGCGGGCAGACGCGGGTGGCCGGGATGCGGATGGAGCTGGCCCGCAGGATTGGCAACCGCATGCAGGAAGATGGCGTGGCGGCAAGCGCGATTCCGGGGATGAGCCTGTCGCGGAAGTCGGCGCCGACGGCCTGTGCTTCAGCCGCGTACGAGCCCAGTTTGATTGTTTTTGCGCAGGGACGGAAGCAGATCAACCTGGGGAAGACGACGTATGTTTGCGACAGCTCGAACTTTCTGCTGACCTCGGTAGATTTGCCGGTGGTGAGCCAGGTGATTGTGGCGACGGGGAAGGAACCGCTGCTGGGGTTGATGCTGAAGCTGGAGATGGGCGCGGTGCGGGAGATCCTGGTGCAGCAGGAGTTCAATCTGCGCACGGAATCCGCAGGCGCGATGGGGATGGCTGTGGGAACGACGTCGGCGGAGATGCTGGACGCGTGCCTGCGGCTGATGGACCTGCTGGATGCGCCGGAGGACATTCCGATCTTGAGCAGCCTGATTCAGCGGGAGATTATTTACCGGTTGCTGCGGAGCGAGCAGGGGCGGCATCTGCGGGCGATTGCGACACTGGGCGAGCAGGGGCACCGGACAGCAAAGGCTGTGGAGTGGCTGAGGCAGAACTACACGAAGCCGCTGCGCGTGGAGGAGCTGGCGACGATGGCGCGGATGGGCGTGTCGACGCTGCATCACCAGTTTCGTTCGTTGACGGCGATGAGCCCGCTGCAATACCAGAAGCAGTTGCGGCTGCATGTGGCGCGGCAACGGATGGTGGCGGATGGTCTGGATGCGGCGAGTGCGGCGTTTGAGGTGGGGTATGAGAGCGCCAGCCAGTTCAATCGCGAGTACAGCCGGTTTTTCGGATTGCCGCCGATGCGGGACGTGAAGGCGCGGTTGCTGGCGGGGGTTGAGGCGGGGGGCGAGTGAGGGGAGGCAGAGCAGCTTCTAGCTTCTAGCTTTTAGCTCCTAGCTTTGGACTGCTGAGGCGGACTGAGATTCTTCAAGTGAGTTGGCGCAAAAGCAACGACAAAAGCAACCGCAGGTCCTTCGACTCGTCCGCCGCGGCGGACTCGCTCAGGATGACAGATTTTACAGAGATCAGGATGACAGATTCTTCTTGCTCAGGATGACGGGTTTTTCCGGGTTGTATGTCTGTGCGCGGAGTTTGAGTCGCGATGCTCAAGCTGGGTTGGTGTAGGCGATGCGGCCTTCGCTGATGGTCCAGCGGATTTTGCCTTGCATGGTCCAGCCGTCGAAGGGTGTGTTCTTGGCTTTCGATTTTGAGTCGGTGGCGCGGTAGACCCATTCAGTTTTGGGATCGAAGATGACTACGTCGGCATAGCTGCCAACGGCGAGCGTGCCACGGCCCTTGAAGCCGAGCAGCGCTGCGGGCTGCGGGCTGAGGAGGCTGATGACTCGGCCGAGGGGCATCTTCCACTCCTTGTGAAGCCAGCGGAGAGAGAGGCCGAGAGCGGTTTCAAGGCCGGTGATGCCGTTGGGGGCGTGCTCGAATTCAACTTCCTTTTCGTGGGTGGCGTGAGGCGCGTGATCGGTGGCGATGGCGTCGACTACGCCGTCGAGAATGCCTTCGATCATGGCGTCGCGATCTGCGGCCGAACGCAACGGCGGATTCATTTTGCAATGGGTGTTGTAAAAGCCGACGTGCTCCTCGGTGAGCAGGAAGTGGTGGGGCGCGACCTCGCAGGTGACACGAAGGCCGTTGCGGCGGGCCTGACGAACGGCCGCCAGTGCACCGGCGGTGGAGGTGTGGGCTACGTGGAGATGAGCGCGGGACTCGCGCAGTTCGGCGACGAGGCGGATGTCGCGCTCGACGAGCGAGGATTCTGCTTCAGGCGGCATGCCGCGAAGGCCGAGCTTGAAGGAGACGGGGCCGAGATTCATGCTGGCGCCCTGAGTCATGCGGGTGTCTTCAGCATGCTGGATGACGCCGAGGCCGACGCGCGCGGCAGAGGCAAGGACGTCGCGCATGATGTTGTCTTTGAGGATGGGGTGACCGTCGTCAGTGACCGCAACTGCGCCGGCGGACTTGAGGGCCGCGTAGTCGTTGAGGATTTCGCCCTTGGAGCCGCGGGTGGCCGCGCCAATGGGAAAGACGCGGACCGATGCTCCACGTTCCGGGGCCTGCATCCAGCGGGTGATTTCAGGCGAATCGTTGACGGGGGTGGTGTTGGGCATGGCCGCCACGGCGGTGAACCCGCCTGCTGCTGCTGCGGCGGTGCCGGTGGCGATGGTTTCCTTGTGGGTTTGGCCGGGCTCGCGCAGATGGACGTGAATGTCGATGAGGCCGGGGGCAATAGTGAGGCCCGTAGCATCGATGACCTGAGCACCGTTGGCGAGCTTGAGCTTGCCCGGGGCAGCGATTTCGGCAACGCGGCCGTCCTTGAGCAGGATGTCTTTGGCGGCGTCGATGCCAGCGGAGGGATCGATGAGGTGGCCGTGGCGGATGGCGATGGCGGCAGCAGTCATGGGCGGGCCTCCTGGTGGGCTGCGACGAGAGCGCGTTCCATGACAGCCATGCGGATGGCGACGCCGTTGGTGACTTGCTCGAGGATGGCAGACTGGGGGCC
>Ga0302319_10016287_pt1 | contig 13713 bp, 8 predicted proteins | sample Bog_T0_2_FD_203319 | JGI IMG/M metagenome (GOLD analysis project Ga0302319, IMG submission 203319) | Peat permafrost microbial communities from Stordalen Mire near Abisko, Sweden - Bog_T0_2 | ecosystem: Environmental > Terrestrial > Soil > Wetlands > Peat | place: Sweden: Abisko, Stordalen Mire...
TTCGCAGTTCCGCGCGCCAGCATTCCGTCATTCCGCGAACGGCGAACTTGCTCGCATAGTAAGCCGTACCCTTCGCCGCGCCGCGCAGACTGGCGGTCGAGCAGATATTGACGATGTTGCCGCGATTGCGCGCCACGAAAATTTTCGCCGCCTCGCGGCCCATCATCATCACGCCGGTCACGTTGGTGGCAAACACTCGCTCGAAGGCGGCGGTATCCATGTCGACAAGGTTCTGAAACGTGCCGATGCCCGCGTTGTTCACGAGAATGTCCAGGTCTCCGAACTTCTCCAGCACTTCGCGGTACGTGCGCTCCACGTCCGCTTCCACGGTCACGTCGGCCTGAATCGGAAACACGCCGAGACTCGCCGCAGCTTCTTCCAGCCTGCGCTTATCGCGGCCGGTAATGGCGACGCGCGCGCCCGCCGACGTCAGATTTCGTGCGATCGCGCGGCCGATTCCGGCGCCGCCGCCCGTGATCAGTGCCACTGAGTTGGAAAGGTTCATGATCGCCTCTAATATATCGCTCGGGGGATACTAAGAGCGTGCCGGGTCACGAGAAAGGCTACGAGAACCAACTCGCGCAGATTGTCGCGCAACTGAACCGTGCCGCTCCCGGCGCGCGCGATTCCAGTCCGGACGCCCCGCTCGATCCTTCATCGCTCGACGCCGTACTGGCCCACGCGGTACGGCTGGGCGCTTCGGATCTTCTCGTGATCGCCGACGTTCCAGTGACGCTTCGTGTCGGCGGGGTTCTTTCGCCGTCCGCGGGTCCGCCGCTGAGCGCGGAGAGCACGCGAAATCTGCTGCTGCCGCTCATGACGCAGGCGCAGCAGCAGGAACTACAGCGTAATAAGTCGGTCGATCTCTGCTTCAGCCGCGAAGGCATCGGCCGGTTTCGCGCGAACGTTCACCATCAGCGCGGAACCATCGCGGGCAGCGTGCGCCTGCTCCCGGACAAGATGCCGACACTGGAATCGCTGCATCTGCCGCCCGGGCTGCGCCGCCTGGCGGAAGCGCGGCAGGGACTCGTGCTTGTGACCGGACCTACGGGTTGCGGCAAGAGTTCCACGCTCGCCGCGCTGGTGGATCTGATCAACAGCCAGCGGCACGATCACGTGGTCACCATCGAAGATCCGATCGAGTTCGTGCATTCCAACCGCAAGGCGATCATTGAGCAGATCGAGGTGGGTCAGGATGCGCCGGATTTCGCGGGTTCTCTGCGCAGCATCCTGCGGCAGAATCCGGACGTGATTCTGGTGGGTGAAATGCGAGACGCCGAGACCATTGCCACGGTGCTTACCGCAGCCGAAACGGGCCATCTGGTGCTTTCGACGCTGCACACCAACGACGCATCGCAGGCGGTGTCGCGGATTCTCGACTGCTTCCCTGCGGGCAATCAACCGCAGATGCGGCAACAGTTGTCCCTCGCGCTGCTGGCGGTGGTGGCGCAGCAACTGGTCCCCGCACTGGGCAGGGATGGCAGGGAGAGCGGAACACGCTATCCGGTCGTCGAGATCCTGATGGCAACCAGCGGCGTGCGCAGCCTCATCCGGAAGGGCGAGGATCACCAGCTCTACTCCGCCCTCTCGACCGGACGCAACGACGGCATGATTTCAATGGAGCAGTCGCTGGCCGAGATGGTGCGAAGCGGCCGAATTCACCGGGATGTCGCGATATCGCACTGCTTCCGCACGGAGGATCTGCTGCGCTATCTGCAGGGTTAGAGCGCGTTAGAGCCAGTCGCTGGCCGTTGCCGAGTTACTTCGTGCCCCAGTTCGTCACGAGGACATTGACGTCGACGCTGCCAATTCCGGTAGCGAAATTCCACTGTGCTCCCGGCGTTGCCGGATAGGCGGGCGCGAACGACGTGTTGGATGTGGACAGTGCGCCGCCGTAGGTAGTCCCGAAAACACGGCCACCGCGACCGTAGTCGACGGTTCCGATATAGCCGTAACAGTTATAAGGTCCGCTGCAGTTCTGATCGATATCTCCCTGGGTGATGCTGTGGAATGCCGTCGGCACCTTGACGGCCAGCGAATAATAGACCGGATTCGGATTGCCCTGCTTACTGCCCACCGTCTGGTTGATCAGGGCCTGAACGCCCGCCATGATGGGACATGAAAGAGAAGTCCCGCCAGCCCCCGCCCAATTGGAGGGCGCGCCTCTGCACGGCGTACCGCCATTTGAAGCGTCGGTAAAGCAAAGAACGTAATAGTGTCCCCAGGCGCCGTTAGAAGCGAACATCGAAACGTCGGGGATGTCGCGCACTCCGTCGGCGGGAATTCCGGTGAGTCCCGTTTGCCAGGACGGTTTGGCGTAACCCAGGCAGGTACCGCTGGCAATTCCGAGAATCGAGGCCACTCCGGTGGCGCAGTTGCTGGGACCTCCGCTGCCGCCCCCCACCTGGATATAGCCGTTTTGCAGGGCGTAATTGCTGTTGCAAAAACCGTTCTGGCCATAAACCGAGGAGTAGCCGTTATAGCTGGCCGACAGGCTGCTCGCGCAGGAATCGTTCCAGGGAATCTCGGGTACATACGACAGCGCCGAGCCGTAAGTTGCCGTGTTGGTCGCGGTGTTCCAGTACTTGCTCAGGGTGCCGCTGTAAACGTCGGAAAAGTCCGTGCCGCCCACGGCAACGTTGTACTGCGTGGAAGCCTGAGCGCTGACGCCGATGCCATGCGTCGCAACAGACAAATTGGCGTCGCAACTGGCCGCACCTTCATCGCCGGAGGCCACAAAAACGGAGATGCCTTCGGCCACCGCCTGCTGGTAGAGAGAGTTGATCGAGGCGTTCGAGGAAGCGCCGTTATACACTTCGCACTCGCCGTAACTGATGCTGACGATCGGAGGGGGCGCGCTCGAATTCACCAGGTTTTGCCCCGCCAGGAACACGCCGAACGACACCGCTGTGTCGGCGCAGGCCGCGACGACAATGGCTGCGCTTGGGGCTGCGGCAGTGGCATATTCGGCGTCCGAGATCGCCTCAAAATCGGCAGAGTTAAACCCTGGGTCGGAGCAATTGCTGGCTCCGGTCGGCGGCGCGGGGTGGGTCGTAGCGAGAGAGCCCGAGGTATATTGCGCAAGCCCGAAGGCGCTGCGAAATGACGTCCAGTCGGAGGCCTTGTAAAGATCGCTGTCTTCGAGGACTGCGATGGTTTGCCCGGTTCCCGTGGTCCCTTTGGCGAACAACGGATTGAAGTCGTAGATGGTCGCGAGATCGGCGGGAACCACAGCCTCGTAAGTCTGTCCGCCATTGCTGACGGTGTATTGCGGGTTGCCCGCGCCGCCCCCGTTCCTGGCGCGAATCATCGGATGCGGATGGAAATCGTGCAGCGAGACGATCCCCGACACTGCCGGCGCGAGAGCTTCGGGAATCTGCGGATCGCCGAAGTTGGCGATGTGGCGAACGCCGCCGACGTTCAGATTGTGAATCGACGTGTGAAACGCGTTGCGCACCTGGCCGGCATTGCCGGAAAAATCGATCACCATGCCACTCGGGTAAACGGAGTTGACGGTGAACCCGTGCGACTCCAGCCAGCTCGTGATGGTCCGGAGGTCGGACTCCGCCACACCGAATCTCTTGCCGAATTCCTCGGCGGTCAGCCATTTATGGTAATTGGGGGATTGGGGGTCCTGGAGACTGGCGACGAACTGTTCCACTTCCTTTTCCTGTTGCGGCGAGCGCTTCAGCTGAAGCAGCATGTGATCGAGCGGGAAGTTGTCGGCGACGGCGCCCTGGTCGTTGGCCGCGGCGGCCTCCGGGCGGGTATTCCCGGCCAGCGTGACCAGTTTGCTTTCATCCACGTTGCCGCGGAGCAGTTCCCGGCCCGTGGTCTGAGACCTGAGCAGGACCAGACTGCCGGTCAGAAGCAGCGTTACAGACGACAAGACGGCGAACAGCCGATGAGTTCGAAACATATAGTTCTTCCTGGATGATATCAACGCGGGCATTTTCCCGTTACGCGACGCGCGGAATCGGTCTTTTCCGGACCGATCTTAAACGTCTTGACGAACGTAACCGGCGGCGCGAGTACAGAAAAAGCCGCCAAACACGGCTCCGTGCTAACATTCTCCTGGCACCTCCATTCGATAGTCGAAGGTGTGGCATTATGCCTCCGCCACCAATTCAACGGAACGCAATTACCAGCCTGGGCATCTCAAATAACGATGCGACTTGCGATCCCGTCCGGGAAGCTTGTTCTCCAAAAATAAATCTCGAGGGTTTATGCATTTAAAGCGCTTCAACTTCCTGTTTCCCGCGGCATTCATGCTTTTCGGATTGGCGGCGGCAAGCGGCCAGACTCCCGACACCAGCGGAAATGGCCTGCTCAAGGGAAGTTACCGGTTCCGCCATGTCGCCGTCCTGAACGTCGATCAGAATTTCGATCCGTCGGAGATCGCGGCGAGCTACGGCACCATTACCTTCGACGGCGCGGGACACTATACCGTTGCCGGGACGACCATCGATAATACGGTCTCCAACGGCGCGGCGACGGCGCTCAACGGCACCGGGACCTACGCGATCGGCTCCAGCGGGGCGGGTTACGTTTCCAATCCGCTTCCGGTTTATCAAGGCGATTTCAACGACTACATATACGGAGCTGTCGCGCAGGGAGTGTACACGGGGAGTTCGACGGAATCGCTCCTGGATCCCGTCCTGTTTCCGGTGAACGATATTTTTGTGGCGATTCCGGTCGGTTCCGCGCCGACGAATGCAAGTTTCACGTCGCCCTATCAGACCGGCCTGATCGATTTCACGGGAGATCTCACGGGGGCCGGCGCGATTGCCACCAACAACGCCCTGTTCGAACTGACGCCCAACGGCAAGGGCGGCTTCGGCGCCATCACCCTGACCGGGCAGTCCGCCAGCCAGAACGCCAGCGGCTGCAACAGCAGCAGCGGACTGTGCCTCACGCAGACGATCTCGGGCGCGACCTATAACTTCAACAGCGATGGAAGCGCGACGCTGACGATACCGTTGCCGGCGAAAGTGACCTTGGCGAACGCTCTGTTTACGGGGACCAAGACAATCTTCCAGTCCGCGGACGGCAATTTCATTCTGGGATGGACCGCGGCCGGCTACGACATTTTCGTCGGCGTGAAGGCCTTGACGGTTACAGGGACCAACAGCCTCAGTACGGGCTTGTACTTTACCGCCGCCCTGGAGAATTCATCCGGGGCCCTTGGTGGAAACGGGACGGACTCGTATTACGGTGGCACCAATAACACAGGTAACGGCAACGGCGACGGCATACTTCATGAACGTCTGAATGTGCCCTCCGAACCCTCCTTCGACTACGGTTCCGACGATCAGATCGATCTGGCTTCGGACGGAACGACAGGGACTCCCGATTTCATCGGATACGATTACGTCTTTGGTGACGCAGGGCAAGCCTTCGTCGCCATCGGGACATACGGGTTTTTCTCGTTACAGGTCGGTTTCCACGCCCCGGCATTTTCCGGGCCCGGCGTCTATCTGAACCCGATCGGAGTGGTGAATGCCGCCAGCCAGCAGCCTGTCACCGCAAGCATTGCGCCCGGCGAGTTGCTCATACTCGTCGGCACCGGTCTGTCTTCCACGACGCTGGTGACGCAGGGCGGGCAGGTGTTCCCGACGACTTTGGGCGGCGTGTCCGTGACGATTGACGGCTATTCCTGCCCGATCTATTACGTGACGCCGACCCAACTGGCCGTGGCGGTACCGTACGAGGTCGCATCGAACCAGACCGGTCTGGCGAATATTCAGGTGACCAATAACAAGGTGCTGTCGAACGTGGTGCAGGTGTACCTGACGGATGCGGCGCCGGGGTCGTTCTCCGCAAATGCAAGCGGGATCGGGTTCGCGGCCGCCACGCACGCGCTGACGGGCCAGGTGATCACCACGGCCAATCCCGTACAGCCAGGAGAGTATATTTCGCTGTATCTGAGCGGTTTGGGAACGGTCACGCCGACGGTTACGGACGGGGCGCTGGGGCCGACGAGTCCCCTGAGCTATTCGGATGTTTATGAAACCCAGTACAGCTCCGGCGTATTCGCTGTGAATTTCAGCGATTACAACACAGGCTCGCTGTTCAACCCCGGAAATGTTGTGTTCGCCGGCCTGGCGCCTACGCTGGCCGGTTTGTACCAGATCAACGTGCAGGTTCCGACGGGCGTCCTCACGGCCGGAGACGACGTCTATGTGCAGTTCCTGACGGATGCGGCCAACATCAACCAGATCCAGCTTCCGTACGGCGCAGGTGCGGTGACGCCGAATGCCGTGGCTGCGCCGTCGGCAAAGTTTGTCAGGGCGAAAGCCGCCGGGGCCCGGGCTTTGCGGGCGCGAGTGAAAGCGCCGGCGACTCGCCAGGCGAGGGGCGTTCCCGCAGCCGGTTCCGGCGCCGAATAGGGCGGAGCGCGCCTTTTCGAAAAATGGAACCAACCGCCTCCGGCCCGCAATCCAAGTAGCAGAGCTATGTCAATGCCAGGAAAATACCCTTCAGGCTTGCGTCGGGTTTTCGCCTTACTGGCCGGCGCACTGGTCATAATCGGCCTGACTCTTCCGGCCTCGTCGCTGCGCGCTCAGCAGGACGCCACTTTTTCCACCGATGTCAACGTCGTCAACGTCTTCGCCACCGTTCGCGACAAGCAGCTCAAAATCGTCAATAGTCTGGCCGCCGACGATTTCGTGCTCACCGAGGACGGCCGCCCGCAGAAGATCCGTTATTTCTCCCAGGAAACCGATCTGCCGCTGACGCTGGGCCTTCTCATCGATACCAGCCTCAGCCAGCGCAACGTTCTGGGGCAGGAGAAGGACGCCAGCTACGCATTTCTCGACCAAGTCCTGCGGCCGGAGAAGGATCTGACTTTCATCATCCACTTCGATCACGACACGGAGCTGCTTCAGGACCTGACGGCTTCCCGCAAGGACCTGCGAAAGGCACTGGACGCGGTGCGGCTCGCCAACGGGCCGCAAATGCGCCAGGCTGGTCAGGGCGGAGGTGGCTACCCGAGCGGTAACGGCGGCGGGCGGCAGGCGGGTACTACGCTCTACGACGCCATCTTCCTCGCTTCCGACGAGCTCATGAAAAAGCAGAAAGGCCGGAAAGCCCTCATTCTCCTGACTGACGGTGTGGACGAAGGCAGCAAGACTTCGCTTTACGAAGCGATCCGCGCGGCGCAGAAAAACGATACGCTGGTTTACTCGATCTTGTTTTCCGATCGTGACGCTTACGGATCGCAGCCGGCCATTATGCTCGGCGGCATGGGGATGGGCGGGCGGGGCATGCGGCGCGGCGGCGGCGCTCCGGTAGCCGCGCAGCATCCGGACGGCAAGAAGATCCTGCAACAGATTTCGCGCGAGACCGGCGGCGGCTTCTTCGAGGTCACGAGAAAGGAATCGATCGACGACATCTACCGGCGCATTCAGGAAGAATTGCGGAACCAGTACAGCATCGGGTACGTGTCGGATCAGGGCGTTTCGTCGACCAGTTTCCGCCGGATCTCGCTCACCGCGAGGGACAAAGCGCTGACCGTGCAGGCTCCCGAAGGCTACTATCCGGCCGGGCAGTAAGCAGTAATCAGTCGAGCGGCGGGCCGAAGTGCGAGACGACCGTGAATGCGCCGTCGCCGGGCGAGAGCGACGGTAATCGAGGCGACTGGTCGGCGCGGTAATCCTGAATCAGGACCTCGATGCGGGGCTTGAGGGCGGCGGCTTCATCGACGGTCAGCCAGCGCGGCGATCCGGTCATTTGATCGGCGGCCCGGCGGAACTGATCGCGTAGGTTCTGAAGGGCTTCGGCGACCTGCGCCCGGAAGTTCCCCTCACCCGGCCACTCGACCGATGCGAGCGAGGACATCTTCAGTTCGACGGCCGGTCGGACCGATTCCAGCATTCTCGAGATGTACTGCTCGCGGTAATCGTCTCTGAGCCGCGCGCAGGTTATTCCGACCTCGGGAGGGTGCGAGACATCGCTGAGTTCCCTTCTTGCGAAATACACGGGAGTGGGACCGTTAGCGAGAAGGAGCATCTCGAACCGGGATCGGTGCCTGGGTACCGCGAGAGATAGTAAAGGCCCATGGGAGGCCAGTTCGCCCTGACGGACTCGTTGTACAGTCCGCACTCGCTGCCCCCTCCAACGCCGCCACCGCCGACATGTGCTGGATCCAACACCGCTACTGTCAGGTGCTGCGTGAACCGGTTCAACACGCGGAACGCGAACCCGGCGGTGTGTCTGGCGATAAGAATGTTTCCTGCTGCCAGCCAGGCCTCGTCGTAATGCGTGTGATCGAAGATGTCGAGGAGGGCATCCTGTGCAGCGTCCCCGGCGCGAACCAGCAGGATCATCGACGCCGCGGGAAACTCCGCGTGGAGCCGGTGAGCTTCTTCGACGGGTACTGCCGCGTGCAACTGGACCAGGGCATCCAGGACAACCAGCATCATGTCGTGTTCCGGATTTTCGCCGGGCATGACCCGCGCACCCTGGCTTTGGTAAAGCGTCACGATCCGCAGCAGATTCGGTTCCAGGTCGGTCAGACGGTCGACAAGCGCGACGCGCGCGCCCCACGCGATTCGACGCGGGTCGTCCGAATCCAGCCAGTCGGCGGCCCAGGCGGCACGAGTCTGGCTGTCGGAGCGCATCAGATCCGCGGGATCAGTCTGAGGCTTCCGTTGCGGATAGACGAGGTTCGCCGAGAGAACGAACAACGCCCATCCGATCGCCATCGCAGCTTTATGCATGGTTGAAGGTTGGACTCCGCCGCCGTCGTCCCGGTTCCCAATCTATTCCGCGACCGTTCAGGATGAAGCTGTGGAGGTCGTCAGGACGACGCTGGGGCTTAGGGAGCCGCATACGCAGTCTGTGTCGAGAGGGTTTGCGCCACTGGAAACACTTTTCAACCGAGGGCTGAAATATCAGCGCCCGAAATCGTGATAAACTCTGATCCAGGTGCGGGCCCTGTCTTGCCTTCCACAGCGGAGGTCCGGCCTTCCCGAGAGGATGAATGAATTTCAGGACGTCGCCGCTCTTCGTCGTATTGGCTGTTGTCGCGTTTGCGGCGGAATCCGGCACGCAAACCGTGCGGAAGCCCGTCGCCCCACCGTCCCCGGCGCCTGGTTTTGCGACCTCCGTGAAGTCGTTTCTATCGGACAACTGCTACTCCTGCCATAACGACAAAACCACGTCCGGCAATCTCGATCTGACGCAGTTCACGACGGGCGCTTCGGTCGGTCAAAACCGCGCCCGCTGGGAACTGATCCTGCACCGCATCAAAGCGGGCGAGATGCCTCCCGCATTTATGCCCCGGCCCGAGGAAGCGGCGCTTGCGAAGGCGACCCAGTGGCTGGAAGGCGAAATGGCCCGCCTGGACAAACTCGCGCCACCCGATCCCGGCCGCGTCACCGCGCGCCGTCTCAACCGCGCCGAGTACAACAACACCGTCAACGACCTCCTGGGCGTGGACTATAAACCGGCCGACGATTTCCCCCAGGACGACGCCGGCTACGGCTTCGACAACAACGGCGACGTGCTTTCCATCTCGCTCGTCCAGATGGAGAAGTATCTGGCCGCGGCCGAGACCGTCGCCCGCACCGCCGTCTACGGGCCGCAATCGGTGAAGCCGATGATGGCGCGCTTTCAGCCGGTGGGACGCCGCAGGCCCGGCGATCCCGATAACCTTTTCTTCAATACCCATCCCTGGCTGTCGATGACGGACTACGACGAAACGGGCCTGAGCATGCCCAACGCGCTGCACGTGACCTATCGCTTTCCGGCAACGGGAGACTATGTACTGCGAGCCACGCCGGATAACGGCAATCGCCCGGCGGGATCGGAAGCCCTCGAAATCGGTTTCTTCATCGACGGCAAGCTCGTCGGCTCGAAGTTCGCCGATGGCTCGCTCGAAGCCAACACGCAGGAAGTGAAGGTCCGGGTGACGGAGGGCGAACACTGGGTTGCGGTTGGTTTCCCAAGACAGTTTGAAGGCTTGCCGGCGGTGTATGGCTCCAAGAACCCCTCGAAACGGCCGGTGCCTCCGGCGCGCGGCGGTGGACGTGGCGGAAGCGGTGGCCGCGGCGTGATCGGGTTCAGCGGCGCAGGCGGCCGCGGCATCCTCGCCGCCGGTGGCGCGGGCTTTAGTGGACGCGGTCGTGGCGGCGCGGCGGGAGCGGCGCCCGCTGGTGGACAACCCGCGGTCAACGCCGATATCCAGACGGTTGAGTTCTCGCCGCCGGGCGCACCGCCGGGAGTCCGGCTCGCTCGCCCCGACAACATGGGAGTGCAGTCGCTCGAAATCGGCGGTCCGCAGAATCCCGAGATTCACCCCAGCGACGAGAGTCTGAGGAAGATTTTCATCTGTAAAGCGGACGTTCCCGGCTGCGACCGCAGGATCGTCGCGCACCTCGCTCGCCTGGCGTTTCGACGCCCCGTCACCACGCAGGAAACGGACACGCTGATGGCCCAGGCGGCGCGGGCGAAGGCGCGCGGCGATTCGTTCAACGAGCAGATAGTGCTGGCCATCGAGGCAATGCTGGTTTCGCCGAAGTTCCTGTTCCGCATCGAACAGGACCCCGGCCCGAAGAATCAAACTGTCACAGCGGGAAACTATCGCCTAAACGATTACGAACTGGCGTCGCGGCTTTCGTACTTCATGTGGTCGAGCATGCCGGACGACGAACTGCTTCATGCGGCCGATCAGGGCCTGCTGCGGCAGACTGCCGGATTGAACGCTCAGGTCCGCCGCATGCTGAAGGACCCGAAGATGGACCGGTTCGTGGAGAATTTCGGCGGCCAGTGGCTGCAGATCCGCGAGCTGGAATCGCATAAGCCCGATTTCTACAAGTACCCGCTGTTCGACGAGTATCTCCGCATGTCGATGGTGAAGGAGACCCAGCTGTTCTTCGGAAACATCATCCGCGAAGACCGCACCATCATGGATTTCATCGACGCCGACTACACCTTCGTGAACGAATACCTCGGCCAGTATTACGGCCTGCGCGACGTGAAAGGTCCGGACTTCCGCAAGGCGAGCCTGGCGTCGACGAACCGGCGCGGGCTCCTGGGACAAGCCAGCGTGCTGACGGCATCGTCGTATCCGAACCGGACGTCCGTCGTGCTGCGCGGCAAGTGGGTGCTGGAGAATCTTCTCAACGCCCCGCCGCCGCCTCCTCCTCCGAACGTGCCGAATCTGGATGACGCCAAGATCGCCGCCGATGCGACGTTGCGCGAACGCATGGATGCCCACCGCAATAACGCCATCTGCGCGTCCTGCCACTCCCGAATGGACCCCATCGGTTTCGGCCTCGAGAATTTCGACGCGGTCGGAAACTGGCGCGAGAAGGACGGCAAGACGATCGACGCATCCGGCACGCTTCCGGACGGCAGAACCTTCCATGGCCCCGTGGAACTGACCAGGCTGCTGCGCGAGGACGGCGACGCCTTCGCGCGTTGCCTCGCCGAGAAGATGACGATCTACGCGCTGGGGCGCGGGCTTGAACCCTACGACAAACCGGCTATCGATAAAATGGTTGCAGGATTGAAGACAGGGCAGTACCGGTTCTCGTCGCTCGTCACGGAAATTGCGGACAGTATGCCGTTTCAGATGAGAAAAGCGGTCCCGGTTACGGCCGCGAGTACGAAAGATGCCGGCCAGACGATGATAAAGGAGCGAAAAAAATCATGACGGTGAATGGAAAACATCTCTCCCGCCGAACGCTGTTAAGGGGCATGGGCGTTACCGTTGCTCTTCCCATGCTGGACGCGATGATTCCGGCGTTCGTGCGTGCGGCCACGAAGCCCGCCGTCCGCGCCGCCTTCGTTTACGTCCCTAATGGCATGACCATGGCGGACTGGACGCCGAAAGGGGTGGGCCGTAACTACGAACTGACCTCTACCTACGGCGACCCCATCCTGAAGCACTTCCAGCCGTACCGCGAAGACATGCTCGTGCTGACGGGCCTGATGGATCACAATGGCAACGCGCTCGGCGACGGCGGTGGCGACCACGCCCGCGCGGGCGGCAGCTTCCTCACCGGCGTCCATCCCGCGCATACCTCGGGCAAGGACATTCACGTCGGCATATCGGTTGACCAGGTTGCCGCGAAGGGCGTCGGATCTCAAACCCGCTTCGCCTCGATCGAGCTCGGTTGCGAAGACTCGCGGACGGTAGGCAACTGCGATTCCGGCTACAGTTGCGCGTACACCAACAGCTTGTCGTGGACCGGTCCGTCCACGCCGAATCCTCCCGAAACCAACCCGCGCGCCGTTTTCACGCGGCTGTTCGGCGGGGAAGACATCACCCTCTCTCCCGAAGTCCGCGCCAAACGCCTGGCCGACCGCAAGAGCATCCTCGATATGGTCAATGCCGATATTCACCAGTTGATGCCCACGCTCGGCGGAACGGACAAGCGAAAGATGGACGAGTATCTGACCGCGGTTCGCGAAGTGGAAACGCGGATTCAGAACGCCGAAAAAGAAAAACGGCTGGAAGTCACGCCGGATTTCGAAGCGCCCACCGGCGTTCCCTACGAATACGGCGCCTACGTGAAGACCATGCTGGATATGGCGGCGCTGGCATTCCAGTGCGACCTGACGCGCGTGATCACGATCGTTTACGGCCGTGAAGGCAGCCTGCGCACCTACAACGAGATCGGTATTCCCGACGGCCATCATCCGATTTCACACCACGGAAACCGGCCCGAGCTCCTGAGCAAGCTGACGCAGATCAACAGCTTCCACGCGCAACTATTCTCGCAGTTCGTGGGCAAGCTGAAGGCGACTCCCGACGGCGACGGCACGCTGCTGGATCATTCGATGCTTCTCTACGGCAGCGGCCTGAGCGACAGCAATCGCCACCTTCATGAGAACCTGCCCATCGCGCTGTTCGGCAAAGGCGACGGCAGTATCGCGACCGGCCGCCACGTAATCTACGATAAGCCGACGCCCATGACGAACCTGTACCTTTCGATGCTGGACAAGATGAACGTCAGGGCCGAAGCCATCGGAGACAGCACCGGCAAGGTGGAGCAGCTGAGCGAAGTGTAGGCCAGGCTGGAAGGCGATAGTCCGTTCACCGGAGCTCTGAGCCCGTTCGTGGATTATTGGATTATTGTCGATTCCCGCAAAAAACTGCTGTAACATAAGACCGTGAGGAAATCGTCCCGTGTCACGCTGACGTTGGTTGCCGCCATGGCGATTTCGGCGCGCGGCCAACAGGGACCAGCTCCTGCTCCCTCCCCTGCCCCCCAGAACGCGCCGGCGCCTGCCACGCCGAACTGCACCCCCGCGGCAACGCCCCCGGCAGGTTCCGGCAATCCTCAAGTGACCCCGCCCTGTCCTGTACCGCGCGGCGGGTTTGGCGGCCACGGGTCGGGGCATCAGGCCGGCGGCTGATGCGGCGGGTCGCATCCGCCCCCCGTGCCGATTGGCGGCAAAGGGTCGAGTCGGCCGGCCTGACCTGGCATACCGCTGAGGGCCGCCCTTACTGGAACGAATCGGCATTCTACGAATTCACGGCCGCCGAAGTCGACCTGCTTGCCTCCGCGACAAACGAGCTGGAAGAGATGACGCGCGCGGCGGCGCAGCATGTGATCGACAACCGGCTGTACGCGAAGATGGGAATTCCCGAATCCGCCGTTCCGCTGATCGAGCGCTCCTGGGAAGCCGAACCGCCGTCGCTTTACGGCCGTTTCGATCTGCTGTACGACGGTTGCCACCCGCCGAAGCTGCTCGAATACA
>Ga0302319_10016289_pt1 | contig 13712 bp, 12 predicted proteins | sample Bog_T0_2_FD_203319 | JGI IMG/M metagenome (GOLD analysis project Ga0302319, IMG submission 203319) | Peat permafrost microbial communities from Stordalen Mire near Abisko, Sweden - Bog_T0_2 | ecosystem: Environmental > Terrestrial > Soil > Wetlands > Peat | place: Sweden: Abisko, Stordalen Mire...
TTCAAGGCGATCCGATGAGCAAATCCCTAATCGTCCTTGGCTGTTCAGCGACGAAGCTCGCATCCCCCGGCGAACTAACGGCGATAAGTCGGTATGACGGCCCTTTCTACCGGGTTCTCCGGTCGTACCTGCGCGACTATCGTTGGCCAGCGAGTTTGTCTGTCGCGGTCCTTTCAGCAAAGTTCGGAGTCATCGGCGGCCTTACGCCAATTGAAGATTATGACCAGCGAATGACAGCGGCCCGTGCAGAGACGTTGAATCCGCACGTGACTGCCGAAGTCCAGAAGCTCCTGCCTGAGCACGGGCGCATAGACCTTGTCATGGGCAAGGACTATCTGAATTCGATTGACTTCAGCACTTTCGGCCGAGCGTCGAAACGCATCCACCATGCCGAGGGCGGGATTGGCTACAAGTTAGGCCATTTGTACACATTGCTTCATGAACTGCCAGCAGTGAAGCGGACCTACCCGAGGGTAAGGCGAGCTGACAGGTTGCTCTATTTCCTTCCGGATTGGGACGACTTCGTTGATCGCGACTTCGATTTCACGCGGGATAAGTTTTCTTCGTCTCGCCGGAGCGAGCGGAATGAAGTGCATCTTTCCGCTCTGATGAAGCCGCAACGTCTCTGCGACGGTATCCTCGTGAGCTTGGCTCAAAATCTCGGATCAAAGGGATTGTTAAAGCGGTTCAACTCAGTCGCGGATGCGATTTCACCGCGCTCAGTTCGCTCTCATTTTGGTTTGGCAAACGATCAAGTTGCATTCGGCGATTGCGGCGCGTTTTCATACATCAACGAAAAAAAACCACGGCTGACTGCTGAACAAGCCGTAAGCCTTTACGAGCTCTACGATTTCGACTTTGGTGCCAGCGTCGACCATATACCAGCCGAGCGCCTCGTCATAGAGGGCAGGTCCGTTAAAACGACAATCGCAGAACGGAAGAAGAGACTTGCCATCACGCAGGCGAACGCGGCAACCTTCATCACAGTCCACCGATCTCGCGGAGCCAAATTTATACCAGTTGGAGTGATCCAAGGTATCACTGTTCCTGATTACGTGACCGCTATCAATGACTACTGCGATATGGGCTACGAACACATCGCACTGGGTGGCTTGGTTCCAAAGAGCGACACGGAAGTAAAGACTATCGTTGAGTCAGTCACGATGGCACTAAAGCGTTCGAATCGGCGACCGTGGCTGCATCTCTTCGGTATTTATCGTCCGCTACTTCAAGAACTCTTCAAGAATCTCGGCATCAGCAGTTTCGATAGCGCAACGTATTTCCGAAAGGCTTGGCTTCGATCAGATCAGAATTATCTTGCAAATGATGGCAACTGGTATGCCGCAATACGAGTGCCGCCAACTAGTGACCCTCGCACGCTGATGCGACTGCAAGAGTCAGGCCTGAAAGATAACGAGATAAAGCTCCTTGAGAAACAAGCGATGTCTAGTCTGAGGAAGTACGCCCGTCGTGCGGTTGGCTTGGAGCGTTGCCTAGAAGATGTACTCGCATATGACGCGCTCCTAGAACGAGCCGAGGACAACGAACGTTCTGCGGCACAGTACCGCAAGACGCTTGAGTCTAGGCCATGGGAGAAATGCGGATGCACAGTTTGCACGGACATCGGAATTAACGGTTTGATCTTCCGCGGTCTAAACCGCAATAAGCGACGTGGCGCCCACAACACCCTGCAGCTTTTTACGTCCATTGCGCAGGGACCAAAATGCTGACGAATGCCATTTTCGAAGATGCACTCAAGGCTTCCATACCCCGTTTCCAGAAGTATTGGCTCAATGCGGAACAGGAGGGCGCGGTTGCCGCATCCTTGCAACCTCCAACGTTTATAGTTGCCGGCCCAGGTTCGGGAAAGACTACCGTACTAGCGTTAAGAGTGCTCAAACTGATCTTCGTCGATGGACTCCACCCGAAAACCATCCTCGCCACGACATTCACGCGGAAAGCTGCGGCGGAGTTACGCTCAAGGATTCTCTCGTGGGGATTTCTAGTTCTCGAACATCTGCGCGCCTCAAGTGCACTGACACAATCCAAGATGGAATGGCTCGCAAGGCTTGATATTAATGCGGTGCAAATTGGCACGCTCGATGCAATCGCCGGCGATGTGCTCAGTGATAACAAACTGGCGGGACAAATTCCCTCAGCAACCGTCGAAGGCCTCGTTGCGCAAGGGATCATGCGCACTCAGGGCTTCTTTGCGGGTGGACGTAAGGACAACCCGGATCTAGTCTCCTTTCTAAATACGTACGTCCCACCGTGGCCGGGGGCAGCGTCTTTTAGAGTCCAGCTAGCGGAGGCGTCCAGTTTCGCTCAACGAGCCCATCACGACCAGATTGCGTTGAGTGCTTTTGCGGCTTCCGGAAAGGGACAAGGTGTTTTGCGGGACATCGTCGCCTCTTATCAGCAGTTCTTGAGTGACAAACACCTTGCAGATTTCGCAGCATTAGAAGCACAATTCTTAGAGCGCCTTCTAAATGGCACTCTAAGCACTTATCTTGCGAACCTACATGCCGTTTTGGTGGATGAGTATCAGGACACGAACTATCTGCAAGAGCAGATATATTTTAAGTTGTGCCAGGCAGCGAACTGCTCTCTTACTGTGGTCGGTGATGACGATCAGTCGATTTATCGTTTCCGAGGCGCTACCGTTGAACTCTTCGCGGGGTTCGAGTCTCGCATTACAACGGCACTCGGTCCAAGCTGGAAACCGAGCCGAGTGAACCTTGTACAGAATTACCGCTCTAGTCACCGGATCGTGGGCTTCTGTAATCACTTCGTCCAGTTTGATCAGGACTACCAAGGGGCCAGAGTCCCTGGGAAACTGTCCCTGACTTGTGCACAGGGAACTGCAATCAGTGGAATACCCCCAGTTCTAGGTATGTTCCGCGATACCTGCGAAAACCTTGGTAAAGACCTAGCCGCCCTCCTTCACGGAGTGTTCAAGGGGAATGGTTTCGACATAACATGCAATGGGGAGAAATACACCATCAAAGGTGCTCCGACAGGAGACTTGGGAGACTCCGTTCTTCTCGCCCGCTCTGTGCGCGAATACAATTCGGGAGAACCGCCAAGGGAGAGACTCCCGATGATCCTCCGGCGTGAGTTGGAGGCTTTGGGTGTGCCCGTATTCAACCCACGCGGTCGTAGCTTGTTTCAGATTGAATCGGTTCGTCTCTTGCTGGGACTTGTGATGTTGTGTCTGGATTACGATTCGTTGGTCATCAATGAAATCTCTTCGATCTCTCCAACTTCTAGGAATCGATTACAAGCGTGGAAAGCCGAGGCGAATACCTTCGTAAGTGCGAATCCGAAGCCGGGTGGCATCGATCACTTCATCCAAGGTTGGCGAACCCGAAAACCCGGGCCGTCAATGAAACAGTGGCCGTCTGAGTGGCCGGTCTTGGAGTTGATTTTTACCCTCATTACCTGGCTTCCTGAATTTCAAGATCGCCCCGAGGGGCAGGTCTACCTGGAAGCGATTGCGAGAACAATCGACCAGAGTAGTCAGTTTTCTTCGTACAGCGGGCGCTTGCTGAACGGCGCGGGCGTGCATGACCAAGGATCAATAAAGTCTGTGTATTGGGATTTGCTCATTCCGATCGCGCAAGATGAGGTCGATGTGGATGAAGAGATCATGCCGCACGTTCCGCGTACTTACTTCCCAATGATGACGGTCCATCAGGCAAAAGGCTTGGAGTTCCCTCTCGTCGTGGTCGACGTTGGTAGTGACTACCGGACCAATCACCATGCGCAAGCCCCAAGTCGTTTCCCGAAAGTGGGGGATTCGCTCCATTCTTTGGAGACCCTTGTCGCGCCGTTTACCCCGGTTGGGCCAGCCCGGATCGCGCGCTCCGAACTACAGCGGGCATGGGATGATTTAAGACGGCTCTACTACGTCTCGTACAGTCGTCCTCAGAATGTGCTCCTACTGGTCGGTTTGACTAGTCAGACGGGCGCCACTCCTAGAGTGCGGTCCGCTGCCATGGGGGATCTCCCGGATCTATCCCGCCACATTACGCTGGTGTCCGCAGCGAACTACGCGTCATCTAGTGCCGCAAAACAATCGGTGGTTCTTATATGAATACACTTGACGTTCGCTCGATTCCGTTTGAAGTACCCTCGTATAGTCTCACGGGCGACATTCTGTCTTATCTTCGCTGTGGGCTTCAATACCGTTATTACAACGGTAGCGCTTTACCACCATCGAGACCGATTCAGATGTGGACAGGTGAGTTCACTCACGGCGTGATGGAGGAAGCGTTTCGATTCTGGCAGAGCCATTTGCCCGCGTTTCCATGGCCCTGCAACATGACTCCGTGGCCACCAGATCTCACCTTGCCGTTACAGGAGTCGCACGATATCGGCGTGCTCGGTCATCGCACCGAGGTCCGATTGGCCGCTGGCGGAAAGCGTTCTCGTAGCCAAGACGCCCGTAGAGCTGCATATGACCGCGTAGGAGCTGCGGTCAACGCGCTCGGCCCGCACTTATTTCCTTTGATCGCTTCCGCAGAAGAGCGCATTTCTGGTACCCGCTTGATGCCGTTGCTCCCTCCCGGTGTCCATGCACGCGGAGACCGTTATGAGCTTACGGGGATTGTGGATGTCATCACGAGCATGGCAATCGACGCGCAAAGTCCGAATGTGTTCATTCAGATTATTAAGGACCGACTCCCGAACATACCTGACGGCGAATACGATGTGATCGTCGACTACAAAGCAGGGAGGCGTCCGCCGCTCGGATCGGAGTTCCGAGATCGATTCACTTGGCAAGTACAAACATATGCCTGGTTGCGGAATCAGGTCAGCACCAACAGGAAAGTCGGAGCAGGGGTCCTGATTTTCATAAACGAGCTCTTGCATTCAAGGAGCGATTTCGAAGATCTTCAACGCGAAGTCAAGTCAATGCAAACTGATGTAATCCCCACCGTAGGATCTGCTGATTACTACGCTATACATGGATGGACACCTGGCAGCCAAGTACCGGACTTATCCTTAGACTTTCGGCTACGAAGAGCTTTGATGATTATCGACACTTCAGACGCTCTCACACAGCAAGCAGTGCAACACATCGATCAGGTCGTTTCGAAAATTGAATCATCTGCTTCATACGAACACGATACCGGCGCAATACAGACTAATTGGCCGGCGTGCGGGGAGGTCCAAGACTGCGATGCCTGCGATTTCTCTCATCATTGCCCCAGCCCCGCAAAAATCCGAGCAGCTCAGAAAAAGAACCCCACAGCACCGGTTGTGCGTTTCCCGCCTGATGCGCCGGGCTAACCAGACTTCGAAATGAACTCACCCGCGGAAACTTAATCAGAGTGCTCTACCGCATACATGTCGGGCCTTCAACAAAGAAAGTCTGTCTCCTCTAGCGATCGAAGACCGCTAGTACGTTCATGTCTGGTTCGGATTTCATCGAACCGACCAAGCGGATACCGTGCTTGAAACCTCGCTTAATGAAATTGTAAGCGAAGATTCCGGTGTCGTATTTCTCTGCCGGACAGACATGCAGGTGGAGAGTGGCGCCCGAATGAGAGATCGGCAGTCGATAGTCAATCCAGCGGATTTTTCCGTTCACACTCGCCGCATTTTCCACGGCGATCATGGCCTTAGTTGCGCTGAACTTGGTGTCGAACCAATTCCAGTATTTGGCGCGTTCCTCTTGCGAACCTCTTTCTGGATATGCGGGCAACTCTTCGTCTGTAAAAGCAAGAGTTTTATATAGCTGGATAATTTTTCCGTTTTCAAACTCTGCGGCTGTGGGAATCAGCCGTGTTTCCGGTAAACCTTGGTGGTTTGCCTCGGCAGCACCGGGCAAGGACAGGAACGTCAGCGCTCGTGGAACGCCGGCGACCCAAGCGGGATCGGTCCAAGGCGTGATATCGTGCAAGTCCGCGAAATTTAGCCGCTGTGCCTGGTTGAAAAGGTAGTAGAGAGCCAACTGTTTGAGCTGTCTTTGGGGATTATCAATGGTCTCTAATTCTATCGTAGTAGAAGACGCTTTATGGTTTTCGTGATCTACCCCAGCCTCCCCCGCCAGCTTCAAAGTTGGTTTGATGAATCCAAACAGGGGCATCACAAGAGCTGCGAGCTTTTCCGTTGTGACCGATGCATCGACTCCGAGCTTTCCCTTGAGAGCGGTCGAAGTCTCGTCAGAGAATGTAAGGCCAACACTCTTCTGACGATTTTCAGGATTTGCTATAGCGTCATAAAATCTCTCGATCAAACCGTCGTCTGTAAAAAGTGCAGCGTCTTGTAACCAGTTAAGACCTGCGGGAAGAGTCGGATACGCGGGTGCGGCCATTTGTGTATTCGTTTCCAAGATGTGCCTCCAACGAACTTTCGTTATTCGTTTGACCAATGCTGATTATATCGACTTCTACGGACATGCCCGGGCCCCCGGCGCAATGCAACACGCGACAGCTAAAGAGGAAGAGCACCGGACTCGGCTGCGTCCAACGCTTTCTCGAGCATCTCTGGGCTGTTGTTGCGAACGTTGGTGTTTGGTTGGAGCGATGCTGCAAGGTGGGTACGGCTGGCCTGTTGATCTCCCGGAATCAGATCTCTTTGAATAGGCTGTAAAGGGCTCCACAGATAGGCTCCGCCAGCGACCACATCCGTCGAACCTGCGAAGTGATTGCAAAGTTCCTCCCAAGCGAAAGCAGCCGCCAGCGCCCCTAAACTTGGCGCCGTAGCTTGAATGTTCTCATATACGACCCGCCCACACCCACCTGGGGTCTCGTCTAGCTGACGAAGAAACTCAGTTTCGATCGGTGGCAGGGGGGCCTGAACGGCTGGCTCAGGAAAGAGCTGGTGAGCCAACGTTCGGCTCGGAGGAAGAGTATGCCAGGAAACTCTCGGCTTTAGAAAGTCGGTGCCAACTCCGCACTCTACCAGCCAAGAGAACCCACCTTCGACACCGACCCGACGCGATTCCATGTTGTCGAATCCCAAAAACGCGACCGCGCTAGAACTCAACGGTGTTTTCCAGCCCCAATCAATGCGAGTCCGTTCTTGCGTCACAGCCCACCCCCAGCGGGAGCACAACTGAGAGATAACCGCAGTCTTTGACTGATCAAGCCACGTCGTTGCGTCTTCATTGATGAGCAACTGGGACCGGTAGTTCTCGGATTCGAAAAAGTCGTCATCCACCAGATGTACACGTATCGGTCCGTTGGGCGTCAGAAAAAACCCGAGTGACAGAAAGGCTTGCCCTATCTGTCCGAGGCCGAGAACTCCAATCTCCTTCGCGCTTAAGTTCATGGATTTCGGGAGTCGCAAAGAGACTTGACTCCGAGTCCAAGTCTGGTGAAATGGAGGAACTCCCGCCGCCTCCCCCAAGGCCGCAAAGCCGAGGTATCCCGCTAAGGCGCAGCAAGCGATGGGAGAGGCCTGTTCGACAGTATCTGCGAGTTCCCTATACGTAATCGTCCCGCCCCTGCAATCTCCCCAAATCCGTTTGTCATCCGAAGTCGAAATCCCAAGCCCGATTTCCAACCCGTTATGAGCAAAGCCGTCGGGAACGAACCGGCACCGCGGTCCAAGGTCGGTGGGTGCTGGCAGCGAGGCGGATGGCTTAGCCCGGATGAATATGTTGCCGAAGAATTGCCTCTCTAGGATCGACGCGAGGAACCAGAGACATGGCCAGAGATCACCGCTTGCCCTCGTTGGATCAACCAGAATCAAGACATCTTGCGACAGCCGCAGTTTGACTGCATCCGGAGTGAAAAGTCCAAGATCCGCTTTCAGAAGGCCATTTACGATTCGATTGTTCTGCAGTTCGTACTTCACTCAATCACGATCCGTTCTTTAACGTCTTGGTCAGAAAACTGATACCAGCCCGGGTCGACCCGAATATGCACGCCCACCGTTGTGAGATCCCAAGGCCGCTGCGCGTAGAAGGGAACCACCAGTGACCAGAACCCAATCCGCGAGCATAGCTGATTCGCTCGGTCGACCCGGCTTAAGCCAACCCAATCCTCGGGATGTGTATGGATCATGCCAAGTAGCTTCTGCCCCCTCCTGCTCAACTCGCGATAGAGCCAAAACTTAGCATCTTCCGAGAGCTCAAGAGAATGCGCGCCCCCTTGGTCGTCGCAGAGATCGTGCATAAAGAAGACGTCTTGAACAATCGAGTTCGGTCCGTCGACCGCGCCGGCCCAGATCGCGCCACTCTCGCGCCACCCACAACTCCTGCCCTGGAGTTCGCAAACTGTCCTGTCTAGAATGGTCCGATCCATGAATAAGCGTTCAAAAGCTACTTCTGCCGGGAGTAGCCGTTCGACGTGATATGCAGCATCCTGCGCAGGAAGTTCAGGTATGTGACAATCTGATTCGGCTCGCTTTGCCATCTCTTCTGGGGTAGCCATTCTTTGTGTCCTCCGATCTCAATCCCCCCACCGTCTTGATCCCAACAAATGAATGGAGGCACCTGCGGATGAGGTTTGAACTTGATCCATCTTAGAAACACATCGTTGCCGTTGGGCCAGCAGGAAAGATCGACCTGTCTGGTGCGCGGATTTGCAAAAAGGCAGACAATCGGCTTCTCCCAGTAGGACGAACAGTCTAACCGGGCAAGGAAGGACCTCTGGTCCGGAGCGTGAAGGTTGACGTAAACAAAATTACCGTCACGCTCCGGCAAATCCCAGAATCCCTGCTCAACTCCGTGGAGGTACTCGGGCGAAGCAAGATCGTTTGCCAGATCAGCCATTGTTTTCGGGTCCTGGCTTGACAAGCCACACCACGGCACAGCCATGGTGGTGGCCGATCGGCTTCGCTTCGTTCAGCACCGGCCCCTTTGGGTCACCGCTATGCACTTCGAGATTTGCACAGGCGTCACTGGCGACCTTGAATCTCTTGCAACCCCACTGATGCACCCTCTCCCATGTGGCCGAGGGCGGAAAGTGATGCTTGGCGGATTCCGTTTCAAAGTGAACTTCGACACAAGCGAGCTTCAAGTTACCGTAATGATGCTCAGGATGAAGCACTTCGGGATTTGAAATTTCGGCCAGGATTTCCTCAGCTTCGAGCTGCAGCACCTCCGCAATGTTTTGGGCCAATAAAAGGTGGTTGATCGATCCCTCAAAGGCCACAACTACCTCTTCGGTTGGCAGACCGTGCCGTTCGAGATGGATGCGAACTTCAATGGTTTCGAGCTTCAATTCGTGGTGATGGTGCTCGCTCATGATCTGAGCCTCCTATTGGTTTGTGGTGCCGGGTTGAAGGCCAGTCCGCCTTCACGGATTGGTCAAGAGCCTAGAGGGTGGACCATCTGATGCACCTTTAGGGTTACCCAAATCCACTGGCGCTGTCAAGCGGTTTCTTTTACCTTTTAGGTGAAAGACACGTAAATCATGATGCGACTGCGTTTTCGATCGCCCGCCCTCGCCTCTGTCTGCAACCGGCAGGCACTCCTTGATGAAAAATGGGGAGCCGTGCTCAGCGCGGCAGTCCGTCGAATCCTATGCTTGCTCGCGGCTGTCCCGAACCTTGAACTGCTGATGCGGTTTCCGGGAGTTGTGCAAGAGCCGCTCCCCATTGACTCATCCGGACAAATCTCGCTGACGGTTCGGCAGGATTGCACGATCTTGATCCAACCGGACCATGATCCCATTCCTCGTCTCGCCGGGGGTCTATTGGCGTGTGCAAAGATCAACGCAATCGTCATTTTGGAGGTAAACGGATATGGTTCATAATCCTTCGACCAGCTTTGCGCCGGATTATGCTGTTCCCCCGGGCGAATATCTTGCTCATGTCCTAGAACTCAAGGGTATGTCCCAAGCTGAACTCGCCACTCGTATTGGACGCCCACAAAAGACAATCAACGAGATCATCAAGGCGAAGGCCGCAATCACACCAGATACCGCAATTCAGTTCGAACGTGCGTTGCGTGTTCCCGCAGAGATATGGAACAGTCTTGAAGCTGCTTATCAGTTGAGGCTTGCCACGCAGCGTGACGGGGCTCGTCTGAATACCTTTGCTCCTTGGGTTAGCCGGTTGCCAATCTCTGAGTTGCGTTCCCGCGGCAAATTGCCGGAGACGAACAACAAGACCGATCTGATCCGTGCGTGCCTAGAATTTTTTGGCATAGACAGCCCGGATGCACTACCTCAATCGTCAACGCTAGCCGCGTTTCGCAAGTCACCGGCCTTCAATCCTGACGATCTTTCCATGTGCACTTGGCTGCGCCTCGGCGAAATCGAAGCCGAAGCGATCTCTTGCAAACCCTTCAGTCGTACACAATTTCGCGCTGTGCTCGATCAACTTCGGAGATTGACCTTGGAGAATAATCTGCAACGAGTCAAACAGTCGCTAATTGACTCATGTCGCCGCTGTGGTGTCGCTGTCGCGTTTACCTCGGAGCTTCGCCATACCCATGTAAGTGGTGCGGCTCGATGGCTGACACCCGACAAGGCCATGATTCAACTCAGCTGCCGCTACAAGTCTGATGATCACTTCTGGTTCACTTTCTTCCACGAATGTGCTCACATTTTGCTTCATGGGAAGAAGGCTGGCTTTCTGGAAGGAAGCAACGAGATGTCGGAGGACGAAGAACAGGAGGCCAATGCATTTGCCGCCAATCTACTGGTTCCCCATCAGGCACTCCTTGCTCTCATGCGCGAGCGGCCGCTTCCGAAACAGCGAATTTTGGAGTTTTCTCAAGAGTGGCACGTGGGGCCTGGGATAGTTGTGGGCCAACTTCAAAAGTACAAGAGATTACCAATGGTGACGCCATTCAACAAACTCCGTCGATATTCGTTCGATCTGACTGCGCTCTGAAACCGGCGGAAGTCGTTACGCGACTGTGGCCATGAATGTAAGCGCTGGAGACGCATTCCTCAATGTCATCGCCTGTGCAAGTCGTCACTCTTAGCTTCGACCAAAGGTAAAGAGAGGCTGCATGTCGTGCTGGTCAGCAGCGCGCAAAGCGTCGATATAGGAACGCCTCACGTCGCCATCCGCTCCGAGATTGCCTTGGCCCCAGGTAAAGCGCGGTTGCCCCAGGCTCACCGCGAGAAGGTCCGCTGCAAGGCGGGCGTGTCGACCGTTCCCGTTGGGAAAAGGATGGATCGCGACGAGCCGATGGTGGAAACGAAGGGCTATTGCATCGGGTGGATAGGTGTCGTGATCCAGCCAGTACCGTACATCGTCTAGCAGTTGGCGCAGCTCGGTGGGGATACGGTAGGCCTGCACTCCGATATTGCGTTCGGTGAGGCGAAACGTCCCGGCCCAGCGCCATACCGAACCAAACATACGGATATGTAGCCCGATCAGGAACCTTTCCTCCAAAATCGTGCTGCTGCTTCGTCGACGGTTGAAGGCCCAGGTGTCGGCTTCAAGAATGCCGGCTTGCTCGACTTCGTTCAGCTCAGAACGCAGGGTGATGTGGTTTGGAATGAGCGCCTCCTGCTCTTCCCGCTCCAAGGGCGTAGCGCCGTCATCGTCAGCAAGAAGATCGGTCATAGGTCAACCCCACAGTCGTCGGGGTGTTTCGGCAAGGGTTCGCGCCAGCCGCTCCCGTTCGCTTTCAAGTTCCGCAGCACTGATGCCCTGATTTTCCAGCCGCATTGTCTGGTCGATCCGCGCTAGTTTGTCCGCGGCAACGGCGCGCGCGCGGTTTATCAACACCTCTTCGAGAGGCTGATGGGGTACAAGCGCGTAGACGAAGGTACAGCCAAGCGCTTCGGCGGCGCGCTGCATGGACGTGATCGTTGCAGAGCCATCTACCTCAGCACGCTCCAATGCCGAAATGCGGGACTGGGATACCTTCATCCGTTTACCGACCTGTTCGGCAGTGATGCCCAAAGCCTCTCGGATGGCTCTAATCCAACCACGTTGCGGACGGGCAAAATGGCTGACCGGCCTCATACGGTCAAGTTTCTTATCGAGATGTCTGCGCGCGAAGCTGGTCATATTGAGAACCTATATATTCTTAGAATACCTCAATTCTAGAATATATAGATTCTAAAAAGCAAGTCTTTCTAGAATATAAATGTTCTATAAGTGACCGCCTAAGCGTGCATGACGATCCTACCGCTGTCTCCTGTTCCTCCCCAATTCTAGCCCCGATATTTCCTAATCTGGGGAGGAGGTTTCCTCCCTTTCTTCAGCCACTTACATGGCTTCCGCCACCCTTCTCAGCGGGCCTTTCCCGCCCGCAACGCCCACCCTGTAAGCGTCCGCTTCGCGATCAAGAACGGTTGACAGGCCCTGCGCTAAGGGGTGAGTGTACCGGGACATGCGTTACGCTGTGGACCTGAGACATCCGTTACAAGCCCCTTGCGGCGGCAATGCTCTCGAGTTGAGCGGGTATGAGAAGACAACTATCTAGTCGTCGAGGCCGTGGGAATGTGGGAATCCCGAAGGGATTTCCAAAGAGTGTGGGAAGGGTGGGAAGCCGGCTTCTTGGCTTTCCATGCTTTCCATACTCTGTCATTTCCATGGCCTGCTTTTCGCGCAGGCGCCGCTGGGTTTTTACAGCTAAATCGACCAGCGCAATGGGCCGTACTCGGAAGGGATGTTCGTCGTGATTGTTGTCGATGAGTGCTTTGGAGATTTCTCAATAATTGAGAATGTGCCCTAACTCCTGATTGGCGATGCCCAGGAATGACCGAGTAGATGCGCGTTATAAGTGTCCGAACAATGGTTAAGAGCATTCCAACGAGTAAAACAGGAGTCTTCACAGGTCGCCATCAGTCGTGGGTCGATTTTGGAGATTGTTCAGTAGGAGCGGGAGCGCCGGGCAACAGACGCATAAGTAGGGGAAAGACAAGCGCCACAATGAAGTAGGCAACAGTGCCTGCGAAGGCGAGTAGTGGTAGGCCAGCTCCGCAGGCCATGCCTATAGCGGTGACAAGCCACACGGTCGCGGCTGTCGTGAGCCCCTGCACCCGATCTCCTCGCACAAAGATGAGGCCCGCTCCGATGAAGCCTATGCCGGTCACAATCTGTGCGGCAACACGCGAAGGGTCGAGGACGATCTTTCCGTCTACCAAGACATCGGTGAAACCATATTTCGAAATCAACAAGAAGAGCGCCGCTGTGGTGCCGACAACTGTGTAGGTTCGCAACCCGGCGCTCTTCTGTCGAATCTCGCGCTCCAGACCGATAGAGGCTGACAGGGTGAACGCGCACCCTAGTTCGATGAACTGCCGCATACCCTGCCCGTCGATCTCGAAGATTCTCATGCGATCATCGTAATTCTCAAGCAGCGCCTTCCGCCTTCGTGCGATACACAAGAAAGAATCCAGCAGGCACGAGGAAGACTGTGAGGATAACAGAGAGAGTCAATCCGCCTATGAGCGCCTGCGCCAGAGGAGCGTAGGATTCGCTGCCTTCACCGAGTTTGAGTGCCATCGGCAGCAAGCCGATGACAGTCGCCAAGGAAGTCATCAGGATTGGCCGCAAGCGCACTCGGCAGGACGTGACGATGGCGACCCGAACGTCTTTGCCTTCACTCAGGAGATGCTTGGCAAACTCGACGATAAGGATGCTGTTTGATACCGCAATTCCGGCCAGCATGACGACGCCCATGAGAGACATGACGTTCAGCGTCGTACCCCACAGCGGGAGCACGATCAGGACGCCCGCGATGCCGGGAGGAAGGGCCAGCAGAATGATGAACGGATCGACGAACGAACGGAACTGGGCGACAAGAATCAGGTACAACAGGAGAACCGAGAGAGTGAGGCCAA
>Ga0302319_10016291_pt1 | contig 13710 bp, 15 predicted proteins | sample Bog_T0_2_FD_203319 | JGI IMG/M metagenome (GOLD analysis project Ga0302319, IMG submission 203319) | Peat permafrost microbial communities from Stordalen Mire near Abisko, Sweden - Bog_T0_2 | ecosystem: Environmental > Terrestrial > Soil > Wetlands > Peat | place: Sweden: Abisko, Stordalen Mire...
ATGTCGCCCGGCCGCACCATGCCACGCACAATCACGTTTTCGTGCTGGTTGTTCATGAAAATCTGACGTCCCGCTTCGACGACGAGGTTGCCGTTTGGAAGCACGGCAATCACCTGCCCCGTCAGGCTGGTCGCAAATAGAGTATTCGACGCCGTGGATCCCTGTCCCTTGAGCGCCGATGACGAATTTGCGGACAGCAGCGGGCTGGTAGCTGCAGGCGTCCTGCCCATGATGCCCGTGATGGCTGAGGTGGTCGTGAAGGTTCGTTCGCTATCCATTGAACCTGACTGCGCTGCGGTTGTCTGCACGGCAACCTGGATGGTGATGGTGTCGTTCAGGTGATGCGCCTTGTAATCCACAGAGAAATCGCCAAGGGGGCTCTGCGCCGTCCATAAGCTTCCGACGGTGTGCTCGTCCGTTACCGGAACGTACTTCTCCTGCAATCGCGCGATATATTCCGTGCGCAGTTGATCGGGAGATTTTGGATGCGCCTTTAGCGGGTTCGCAGCGAAATCGAAGGTCGACGAGGCTCCCAGCAATGCGAGGACGGCGATGTGTCTGGTCATGATCCGTCTCAACAACATCTCAGTAACTCCTCTTAAGCAGATTCGCGTCGATCACTTCAGCTGTATAGACCTGCTTACGGTCCGGGCTGGAAACACGAATTTTGTCCCCGGCATTGCCGTTTTCAAGACTTATGACGGAGACCTGAATATGCGATCGGTTATCGTCCATTTCCAGCATGGCGTGCGTACCCACTCGCATGGTGATGGCAGCATTCGCTTTTAGCCTGTTGTTCGCGGAAGCGAGAGGAGCGCCGGCCCCACGAGGGGCGGTTGTTGCTTCCGGCCATTCCACGATGGCGTAGAAAGGCAGACATGTTCCGGGCACATGGCAACCCAGTTTGATCAGGGAGTGAGATTCGGCGTGTCCTGAGGTCCAGCGAACACCGAGGGGTTCGAACGACAGGACATCCAGCATTGGGTGCGGCTCGGTCGCAACGACCTTGGCGAGTAAGGATATACGATCTTCTGCAATCTGCAATCCCCGGTCTGATAGAGTCCGGGCGACCTGCTGTGCACTGAGATCAAAGCAGTCCTGTGACTGGGACTGCGCCCGCCCTGAAAAACCCGTTGCCAGTAATATTAAGACCGCTGCGCATCTCGCTATCATGTATTCCTTCCGCCGCCTCTTCCGCTAGTTGGTAAAAGTTCCTATTGAGCGAGTTGATTCAGTTGCTGCAACATTTCATCCGCGGCCTTGACGACCCTTGAATTCGATTCATATGACCGCTGGGCAAGGATCATTGCCACAAACTGGTTGACGACGCTGACGTTCGATTGTTCAAGCATGCCCTGCTGCAGGGTGCCCAATCCTTCCGCGCCGCCAGGTGTCCCGACTATCGGTTGACCGGATGCAGTCGTCGGCAGGTAAATGTTGTTACCCACGCTGTTCAGACCGCCAGCATTGACGAACAATGCAGTCTGTATGCTGCCCACCTGTGTGGCCGCGGTCTGACCCGGCTGAGTCACGCTGACTGTGCCATCGCTTCCTACGGTCACACTGAGCGCATCCGCGGGAATCGTAATCGCAGGTTGCACCGGATTACCATCCGCTGTTACAAGCTGACCCTGAGCATTTGGGGTGAAGGATCCATCACGCGTATAGCCAGTCTGCCCGTTGGGCATCAGAATTTGAAAGAACCCCGCGCCGGAGATGGCCAGGTCGAGGGGGTTGCCGGTGGTGGCGAAGTCGCCTTGTGTCTGGATGATCTCGGTTTGGCCGGGGCGGGTGCCAAGGCCGATCTGCAACCCCGCCGTCACCGTGGTCTGCTGCGTTGCGGCGGAACCCGGCATGATCTGATTCTGATACAGAAGATCGGTGAAGTTTACTTGCCGTTGCTGAAAACCTGTCGTACTTGAGTTCGCAAGATTGTTGGCGATGTTATCCAAGTTCAACTGCTGGGCGGACATTCCGCTGGCTGCCGTGTAGAGGGCACGAAACATATCGGGTTCCTTTCAAATCTGATTCGGTTGTCAAGCGTCTCTCGATCAGCTGACGCGTGGCAAGTCCTGAGCCGCGGACTTGTCCATCTCGGTGGTGAACATCGTAAGAACGCGGCGCATGGTCTCAACTTCGCGCTGAGCGGTAATCAACTCCACCATGCTGGTGACTGGATTGACGTTCGAACTCTCGAGCATTGCTTGACGAACCTGAGAATTCTGGGCGACAACCGCGGAGCCGGCCGGTGCCGTGTAGTATGTGCCGCCCGCGCTATTTATCTGGATTCCAGGTTTAAACTCGACCAGCTTCAGCCGCCCCGAGATTGCACCATCTGTCGAGATTGTTCCGTCGGGACTGATCGAGACGGGGTCTCCGACGATCGTGATGGGACCATTCTCGCCCAGTACAGGATCGCCCGCCGCTGTAATCAACTGTCCTTGCGGCGATACACGGAAGTTCCCTCCGCGCGTGTAGACAGTCCCGGTTGCGGTTTGCACCGCGAAGTAGCCAGACCCTTCCATTGCGAGATCGAGACTGTTGCCCGTCGGTACCAGGGAACCCTGCGATGTATCCAACTGGGTTCCGCTCAACACACCATAGTCATTCGTGTCCTGGTTAAGAACAGACAGAGGAGTATCGCTCGTAGTCGCCAGAACGGAGCTGAAAATGTTGTGGCTCGCTCGAAAGCCAGCGGTGCTCACGTTGGCCAGGTTGTTGGCTATCGTGTCCAGCGCTTCCGTACGGGACATCAGCCCGGTGCAGGCTGCGTAGTATCCACTGCTCATTGTGTGCCCTCGGCGAAGAATGTGCACGCCGATGGCCACTTACGCCACGCCTCAATTATCTGCACTTTTGCCCCATTTCCCAGCAGGTGGCAAAGCTTCAGATGGAAAGGACACGCCGTTTATGAGGAGTCAATGAGAGATGAATGAGTGCGAGGCTTTCATCTGCACTGCTGCGAGGCTTATCTCTGGCGGTCAAAGGTGCCCTCCCCGGATCGCCGCAGTGTCCTCCGCGATCTCTCGCAGGCATTTTTTTCAGAGCAACTTGATCTCCCCGGGGATCACCGCGGGAATCGATGTCGGAACCGGATCATGCCCGCCGCATGCAAGCTCATGAGCTGCGACTAGGACGAACTTCCAATCAGACGAAGAACCGGAATCATACACGCTGCGCATGGCATTGAGGATGACCAAAGGCAATGCACCCTCCATCGCCAGCAGGGCGCCAGGACCTCCGTTTGGCCAACCCAGAACCGCAGGAATATCACCAATCCCATGAAGCAACCCAACCATGTATGCGTCTTCCGGGGATACGCAGTCGGTTGACTCAGCAACAAGTCTTGCGTACTCCGCCACCAGGCGGCAGTGCTGCCAGAGCGCTGTCACTTCCGCATGTTTCCTGCCGCAGACAAATGTCCGGGCTGAGATTGCACCGAACCAGATGTCTGCTTCCAGGCTTGCCAGACAGTCGCTCATCCTGCGAGGGCGATCCTCGTCGAAATCGCGCCCTCTTCCAATCAGACGCAGAATCTGGATTGTTGCCCCTACGTCGCTCAAGATGAATTCTGAAGCCGCCCTTAAGTCGATGTCCGGCTCATGCAGAAGCATCTCCAGGCCGAGAACCGTTGCCGACATAACCGGCACTTCATCCAGAAGATCCTCGTTCTTCTGCGCGATACTCTTTCGCTCAATGAAATGGCGGCGCGGGCACGGAGTCGCTGGTGTCCAGCCGCGATTTATTGCATCGTGAAGCGCGTAAGTGAGCAATTGGATTCACCTGCTGCGTCTCTATCGGCATGAACAGAGGATCTGTCCAAACGAATACATTCATCATCAGGTCTGGAATTCGAATTGAGGATGCAGGATTAGGTGTCAGGTGAAAGCAAATGCAATGGAACGAGACTCATTCAGCCTTGAAAAGAAGGTCGACTTCTCTGGCGCCACAAATCAGACGCGCCCATAGGAACTCCTTGCACTTTCCAAGAATGACCTCATCTGCTTCGAGATCGGCTCCATGGCGACAGAGAATACGGGCTATTTCCGCTGCGCTATGAACGCTCTCGAAAATGACTTCCTTGGGAAAGGAGTCGGCACTCTTCTCCTCGACCTCCAGATTTCGGTGCGTCTGAGCCTGGAAGTCGCTGGGCGTCACGAAGCAGGGTTGGGTCTTACACCCAGTCAGCTGCTCGATTGCATAAAGAAGCCCGTACTCGACGCCACGTACAAAGCCCACCAGCAGCAGCTTCGTCGCGGCCACGTAATGCAGCGGCACAGCGGAGTACCGTTTGAGAAGCGTCGATGGGACATGAATACCGGGGTTCAGCTGACGCTTCGGCATCGCAAAGACCGGGCAGCCCCACTGCGTGGCGCGAACGGCCGCTACCTGCATTTCACTCACAGAGCCACGCCGAACCAGCAATTCGCCAATCTCGCCTCCAACCTCTTTCTGCTCCCCTGTCACTTCTTTGAACTGGGCACTGGTCAACAAACCTTGACTCATCAGGATCAGCCCCAGCGGCATGCGCGAGACATGGGTCCCATGCTCCACGCCCGATTTCAGAAGCTCTGAGAGCTCTTCCTCGGCAGCAGATGTAAAGCAAAGCGAACTGCAATACCACGCGTCACGCATCCTGATTCCGGCCTTGCGGGCGGAAATCTGTCGTAAGGCCATTGATCGATTGCAGGCGCGGCATTTGGAGGTCATCACTTTCAACCCGGCAGTCCAGATTGGCGTGGCAATGGAATGGGCTGTGTTCATGTATTCCTTTTCTCCTGCTCAGCATCTCGTCCACTGTGTCCTCGAATGTGAGATTCAGCGCAGTACCGCGGAAGAAAGCGGTTGCGACACTTCGGTCACACGAAGGCCATAATTGCCGTCAACAACGACCGCTTCCCCCCTGGCGATCACTACGCCATCAAGGAGAAGTTCCACAGGCTCCTCTACCTGCCGATCGAGCTCAACGACGGATCCACTGGTCAGTTCAAGCACCTCGCGCAGAGTGAGTTTGCGCTTCCCAAAACGCAGCGTAACGTTCAGCTCAACATCCATCACGAGATCCAGGTTAATCTGCTCTGCGATCCCTTTTCTTCCAACTGCCTTGATCAATGTTTCAACATCGGCGGCCGCGCTCCGCGCCTTGGAGTCAACCGCTAACTGTTCGGATAGCATTGAATCTATATACATCCAAATCGGCACGCGATTGCCCCCGTCGTCTGCGACAGTGACTCGGACACAATTCGTGCGGTTGACCGCGGCCTCGGATTCCGAAGAAGCTTTGGCATCGAATACTCCATATCGCTGTCCAAGCTCCGAACGAACCAGTCCGGCTCCTGCTGTAATCAGTTTCACCAGGGACTCCGACTGTTCTGCACCGAATTCAACGACCGGGGTTTGAAGGAACTTTGACACCAGCATGGCTGCTTCGGTGCGCCGGAATTCCAGCAGGCATTCGCCTCGCAAGCTGCCTTCGAGGGTAAGCTTGATGCGAGCTGGGTCGGCTTCATCCGGAGTCAAGTCGGAATCTGGAACGTCGACAATCTGCCAAGGCGACCCGCTGGCATCCGTAAGTGCGCTCGCGAGGGCGTTGAAAAAGACTTTCGAAAATAAACGATCATTGCTGCCGGCAGTATCTTCCGTCGTCATACTACTCCTTCTTAGCGGCTGGTTCCTGTGACCGGGATGAGAGTTGGGCTGCTTTCCGTGTACCATTCCGAACTGGTAATGCCTCGAAGATCTCGATGCCTTCCACGGTAAGCCGTCCCGGATTCCTTACTGGCGCCTTCATCTTGACAACCGTTCCCACCTTCAGATCAATCAGGTCCTTCACAAGTACCCGCATCTGCGTTATGTCTGCAGCCACCTCAAAGTCGCAGTCAAGAATCCGCTCCCGGAGACTGGGGTTTCGGATTAATCGGAGGTTCGATATTTTCTTCGACTGTGCCGCTTTCAAGTGCCTCAGCAGGAAACCCACGAAAGATGTGGGCAATACCAGGTTGAAGGGCCCTGTCGTGCCTCCAATGGTCATCTCGAACATCAACAACACTAGCTTCTCGTTCAATAGGAATATCTGTTGAATCAGCGCCGGCTTTATGCAGCGCCCCGGCGTCAGTGAGAGATTCAGTGTTCTCCACGAGGATTCAATCTGTTTTACGATCAGAGCTGTAACGCTCTGCATGATCTCTTCATCGATCTCGGTAAGCTCACGAGCTCCGTTTGATGCTATGCCCGCCCCGCCGAGCAGGAGGTCGATAATCGGGAAGACCAATGCACTGTCCATCTCCAGGAGACAACTGCTCTCCATGATGTTCAGTGCGCAGGGCAGCAGATAGCTGTTCAAAGTCATTCCGCCGATGTAATCGACGATGGCCATCTGTTCCAGTGAAAGAAGCTTCAGCTGCAGAGACGTACCCAGATTGAGCTCCAGCGAAGTGGTTACGTTCAGTGCGAACTTCTCATGCATTGCGGTCAAGGCTCTTGCATTTTCATTGGACAGTCGGCCCGCATAGCGAAAATTGCAGGAATGAATCGTTCGCGACCTGGTGTGCTTCACATTGGCCATTGCTGCTGTCTTCGTTCCATCAGATGCCGGCGAGTTTTTCATTGCTGCATTCTAGGCTGCCGATGATGGTCACCCCGGCTCATTTGCGATAGGTGAACTGGGGGAGCCGTTTCACTTTCGCGCAGATGGCCCAGCGATGCGCTAAGCTTCAGCATGGCGGCAGCGTGGATTTGCGACACGCGCGAAACGGCGATGCCCACCACCTGTCCGACCTCTTTCATGGTCAGCTCTTCCTTGTAATACAGCGACAATATCAGTTGCTCTCTCTCCGACATCCGAGATACGGCCTCTGCAAGCTGAGCCTTTCTCTCGCCCATCAGACAGAGGTCAAATGGATTGTCCCCGCCGGCGCTCGGCGCCGATTCAATCAGGTCATAGGACACAGATTGGTCGTGTGAAGAATGTGCTTGCGGTCCAACCAGGTATAGACCATCCAACTGTGTCATTGCGCTCTGCAGTTCGTCCAGACGCATTTGCATGTCGGTTGCAATCTCTTCTACAAATGGAGGTCTTCCCAGGGACGACTCAAGCTTGGCCACCGATGAGGCGATCTCGCGCCCCTTCCTGCGCAATGTGCGGGACCCCCAATCCAACTTCCGAAGACTGTCCAGAATTGCGCCGCGAATGCGAAATTTTGCGAATGTGGAGAATTGCGCATCTTTTGTAGAATCGTAGCTGCGGCAGGCTTCCATCAAACCGATGACGCCCGCCTGAACCAGATCCTCCAGTTCCACACTTTTTGGCATTCGCTCGCGAATTCTCGAGGCCAGGTAATACACTTGCGGCAACTCCTGCATTACGAGATCGTTGCGTTCATCAATGCTTTCACTGTTTTTGCGGTAGGCTAATTCTGCTGTTGTCATTCAATCGCTCCCTCTGTAATGCAATTCCTCGGTTCCGCTGGTACATTCCTGCTTCCGTACTCATTCGCCGGCACCCTACCTGCCTGTCTCTCTATTTGCCATCGAGCAGCTCAATGGAGAACCGCCACGGATTGCACCGGCGTCAGCGCGGGAATCTCCCCGGGAGAGATGACAACGATCCTGGGAATGAACGGTTCCAGCAGCCGGCGAAGGTAGTATCGGCCGGGAGAAGAGCAAAGCAAGACCGGCGGCGCCGACCCAATCTCTTTGCCGAAGTTCGCCCGCAGTCCATCAAGCACGCGGCGCGCCAAAGTCACCTGCTGCGGAGTTGAATTGGCTTGGTTCGGTTGCAGGTTTGAACCCCGTAGGCATTCATCCTCGATTGCGGTGTCCAGGGTCACGACCTTCAATTCACCCTGATCGTTCAGTAACGGTCTGATCACCGAGCGCCCCAACGTGTGGCGGACTGCCTCGACAAGCGCAATAGGGTTCTTGTTATACGAGGCCGTGTCGAGGAGAGTCTCGAGTATTGTTCCGAGGTCGCGAATAGAAACCTGCTCGCGCAGCAGTTGTTGCAGAACCTTCTGCACTTCACCGAGGCTCATGAGCTTGGGAATCAGTTCGTCGGTTAGCTTTGGATGAGACTCGCCCAGGCGGTCGATCAGTCGCTTGGTCTCGTGCCGCGACAAAAGTTCATGCGCATTGCTTTTCACCACCTCAGCCAGATGAGCGGCGAGCACCGACGTCGGATCCACCACCGCATATCCAGCCGCAATTGCCTGTCCCTGCGTCTGAGGAGCAATCCACTTTGCCGGCACATCGAAAGCTGGCTCGCGTGTATCCTGACCGGGCAGCTCGGGAGCATTGGCATTGGAACTGATGGCGAGCAGGCAGTCCCGGCGAAGCTCCCAGCGTGCGATCTCAACACCGCGCAGATAGATTACGTACTCCCTCTCTCGCAGAGACAGGTTATCCGCAATGTGGATCGACGGAACCAGGAAGCCAAGTTGTTGGGCCAGATTCTTCCGCATGGACTTCACCCGAGCAAGCAGTTGTCCTCCCTTTTGCGCGTCGACGAGAGGTACCAGGCCCATTCCTACTTCGAGCATAAGGTCGTCCAGCTTAAGTATTGCGTCCATGGGATCGACTGCAGGCAGAGCTGCCCCGCCCGCCAGAGCGCTCTTGGCATTCAACTCCAACTCGTCGACCTCATCCTTCAGGGGCTGCGGCTTCATCTTCCAGGCTGCAAACATGAGCACGCCGGCAAGGCTGAAGAAGGCCAGTTTCGGCAGACCAGGAATCATGCCCAGAGCCGCCAGTGCCCCGCCCGCGATCCACAGCAGGCGCGGGCTATTGAATAGCTGCTTGCCGACATTCACGCCCAGCGATTCTTTCGAGGCAGCCCGCGTAACAACGATGCCGCCGGCGACGGAGACAAGCAATGAAGGCAGAATTGTGACCAACCCGTCGCCGACCGTCAGGATCGTATAGGTCTTCAGCGCTTCCTGAAAAGGAACACCTTGTTGAAATACTCCGATCAGGAACCCGGCAATGATGTTGATGGCCATGATCAGAATCGTGGCCAGCGAGTCGCGTTGACTAAATCGAGCCGCACCATCCATCGCGCCGCAGAACTCCGCCTCTCGCGCCACGCGCTCACGCCGTGCCCGGGCCTGTTGCTCGTTAATGATGCCGGCGTTAAGATCGGCATCGATCGCCATCTGCTTACCCGGCATGGCATCGAGAGTAAAGCGAGCGGTAACCTCTGCCGTTCTCACGGCGCCGTGAGTGATGACAAGAAACTGAATCGCGATGAGTGCGAGAAAGAGAACGAAACCAACAATGTAGTTCCCACCCACGACAAACTGGCCGAATGCTTCAATGACCTTGCCCGCGGCCCCCGTACCCTCGTTGCCGTGCAGCAGAATTCGCCGTGTGCTCGCCAAGTCGAGCGACAGGCGAAGTAACGTGAGAAGCAGCAGCAGACTCGGAAAAACGGAGAATTGGACTGGACGCAGAATCTGGATCGCAGTAAGCAGCACCAGCATCGATGCCGTGATGCTGATGGTCAACAGCAGATCAAGGACGAAGCTTGGCAGCGGCACCAGCATCACAAACACCATTGAAACCGCTGCGATGGGAGCAATCCACTCGCCGGACTTCCGCAGGACAGCCGAGATGCGTGCCATCACTTCGTCACCCCCGGTAAAGATGTAGCCGGACCGGCTAAGCTTTGAATCTTCTGACCAGAGGCATTTCTTGACCGCCGCTCGGCTTCAGACCGTCGCACTTCGGCCTGTGCACGGAAGACAAGGGCGAGGATCTCGGCTACCGCCTGGTACAGCCGCGCTGGAATTGAATCGCCGACCTCCACGCTTTTGTAGAGCGCCTGAGCCAGGGGCTTGTTCTCCACAAGCATGATCCCGTTGTCGCGGGCCAACTGCTTGATCTTCTCTGCCAACAGATTGCGCCCTTTGGCCACGACAATCGGCGCGGGCATTTCGGTGTCATAACGGAGGGCAATTGCGTAGTGAGTTGGATTTGTCACAATGACGGTCGCGGTTGCGGCAGCCTTCAAGGACTGCTTCTTGCGCATCGCTCTTTGAAGCTGACGGATTCGCCCCTTGATCACAGGATTGCCGTCCGTCTCCTTGGATTCCTGGCGCACCTCCTGCTTGGTCATCTTCAGGTCGCTTTCCATCTTCCTCAATGTCAACACATAGTCGACCGCAGACCACGCCAGCAGGGTGAGTCCTGACTTCCAGGTCAACTCCAGCACCATCGATCCCACGAACGTAGCGAACGGTCTAAGCCCAAGACTGGATGCATGCGTCATCGTTTCCCAATGCGCCCGTATTGTGTTAACCGCGATCCACAGAATTGCCCCAAACGGGAGAAGCGACTTCAACAGATTGCTGAGGCCCACGGGAGAAAAAATCTGTCCAAGCTTACTGGCGGGATTGAATCGATCGAACTTCAGCGCCAGCGCTTCGGGGGCAAAGTTGATCCCTCCCTGCGCCAGTCCGGTGAGCATCGAGATCATCATTCCCGCCATCAGAATTGGAACAATCCACCGCATCACTTCCACAGCGCTCCAAAAGAGCACCGGTCCGTTGCTCTCAATGTCGCCCGAAGTTGCAGCGTAAAGCGAGTTGCGGAAGAGCGCCGTCCAATGGGTGACTGCTGTAGGCCCCATCAGCGCAATTACGCCCACCACGGCAGCGAGCGCAAAGACGCCGGGCAGTTCGCGCGAACGGGCAACCTGGCCCTGTTCCCGCGCCTTGTTCCGCCGCTTCGGTGTCGCCTGTTCTGTCTTGCTACCGTCAGCCATGTTTTCCTGTCGCTTCCGTCGTCATTGAGCCAGGTGAAGAAGGTGGTCGGCTTGCACAATCGAGTTGAGAAACAAGCGCTCGAATAGATTCGGCCAGTACTTAAGCGCCGAGATCAGAATCAGAAGTCCGAGAATACTTTTTACCGCGGGCCCCAAAAGCATCAGCGGCAATTGGGGTGACGCTTTTCCAAGTAGGCCGAGCGCAATGTCGGCAACCAGTGTGGCGGAGAGCACCGGCGCGGCAATCTGGATGCCGATCGAAAACACAGCCGCGCCTCCATGCAACACCTCAGAAGTGAACGCCGCCCCAAAATGACCGGACGCGGGTGGCAGATACTCGAAACTGTGCGCCAGGGCTCTCAATATCCAAAAATGAACATTGAGACGCAGGAAGATCAGCATCGCAATCGTCTGGTGAAAGGTGGCCACCACCGTCGATTCCACCTGTGTCTGGGGATCGAGGATGTTCACCAGCGAGTAACCCATCTGCACGCTCAATACCTGCCCAGCCATTTGCACGCCGTCGAAGACAATGTTCGTCATTACACCGAATGCCACTCCTATCAGCAACTCACTGAAGGCCATCATTGGCCACTGGCTGATGCTCAGATGCGGAATCCTTGGGGAAACCATCGGATAAAGCAGTGCGGTCAAAGCCATCACGAGCACCGCCTTCACGCGGGCAGGAATCGCGACGCTGCCGAAAAATGGCGCGAAGAGCATGATGCCTGTGAGCCGGGCGCCGATCGTCAGCAATGCTCCGAAAATCTGGACCAGGGAAATGTTCATTACTGCAGAACCTGATGAAAGTCGGTTAAGAGACTGGTCGTGTAGTTTGCGAGGTGCCGCCACATCCACGGCATCATGATGAAAAGAGCCGAGCCCGTGACAATCAGGCGGGGAACGTGCGACAAAGTCTGGTCCTGCAGAGACGTCAGCACCTGAAGAATGTTGACCACCAGGCTGATAACGATAGCAGCTAACAGGATGGGTGCTATGAGAATCACAACCTCCTGCAGCATGGAACGGCCCATCATAACTACAACGTCGACGCCCATCAGTTGAAACTCCTCATCAAAGCGCCGATAAGTAAGTGCCAGCCGTCGACCATAAGAAACAGCAGCAGCTTGAGTGGAGTCGAAATGACCACGGGAGGCAACTGCATCATGCCGACGGATGTTGTGATCGAAGCCACGACCATGTCGACCACAAGGAAGGGCAGAAAGAGGACGGCGCCTATCTGAAATCCCGCTTTCAGCTCTGAAAGAATGTAAGCCGGCAGAAGAACGCGGAAGGAAACGTCGTCGATACTCGCTGGACGCGGCTCCTTAGCCATCTCCAGAAACAGCGCCACGTCTTTTTCACGAACATAATGCGACATGAACTGGCGCATCGGTATTCCTGCACGGGCCACCGCATCAAGGGCAGTGATCTTCCCCTCTTGCAACGGCACAACCGAGTCGTGATAAATTGTCACGCCAATCGGCTGCATGAGGAAGAACGTCATGATTACCGATAAGCCGATAAGGGTCTGGTTGGACGGCGTCGTCTGAAGACCGAGCGCCTGACGCAGGAAATGAAAGACGATGAGAAGCCGCGCGAAGGGCGTCATGCAAATGAGGAGCGACGGAATGAGGGTAAGGAAAGTCAGCAGAATGACAATCGTCCATTGCGTCGAACCGCCGCCCAGCCCCGAAATTGTCAATTCGTTCGGATTCGATGGGGGGGGTACCATCTGGATGGGTGCGATCGCGGGCGGCTGCGCTGGCCTCTCAATAGGTGCGTTCATAGACCCTTCTGTTGGCTGGCTTAATGGCGAAGGGGTTGTCGGTTCGACAGGCATGTCGACAAAGTAGGTCGGTGCTGCCTGGAGCAGCATCATAGACAAAGTTCCAGCGCTGGAACCATTCGGCATCGGTGAGGCCTTTGCGAATGTTTCCGCAAAGAGAATCAACAGACAAAGCGTCGCTCGGCGTATCACAGAGTTCGTCACTTCTGTTCCCTCGCTTGCTCAGCTGTCAGATCCCCAATCTGCTTCCGATTGACAGTCATCGTCTCCTGCAGTAAGGCGCCGAACGATTCCTTCCCGTTCAGTTGTGCCAGAAGCGCGACGTTTGTGGCACCACCGCCTATGAGGAACTGAAGTCCATCTATCTGGATCAAAGCTACAAAGCGCTTATCGCCAAGCGAAACCGATGCGGCCACCTGCAACCGCCTGTTGTTGGATCGGGCAGACTGACGCGCCCGGATCCAATTCAATCCGCGAGTGAGCAGCCCTCCGGGGTTCTGAAGAGTTCTCAATGGTGCAACATCGGCAGGGGCTGGAATCGCCAGCGCAGGACATGACGAGACAATCTTTGTTTCGGGCTGATTGGGCCTTGACACTTCGTTCGCGCCTGACCTGGCCATCCGGTTTTCCGGTCGCAGGTAAATTGGCGGAGGAACCGCAGGACGGACCGATGTGGGCGAGAGGCCGCAGCGAGCCGATAGCCCACGAATTCCGAGTTCAATGATGGATGCCCTCGAACTTTGAGCCGTCACGATAGGTCCGTGAGCCGCACGGCAAGGCGTTCGCCAACGACCTCGAATTCTGTCCATCCAACCAGTTGTCCATTCACGCGCAGGGGTAGATCGCTGCTTTGGTGATATGCGGTCTCTACGATGGAGCCGTTCGCCAGACTTAGCAGGTCGCGAACCGAAAAACGTACCACCGGAATATCCAGCGCGAGTGTGCACGGGAGCCAGGGCAGAGATTCGCAGGGGTCCAGTTCCTGGTGTTTTTCCGCTACCTGTGGACCCTTCGCCGATTTCGATTCAGCCATCGGTGTCGCGATGTTCATTTATCCCTCTCTCCCGCGGGCGCAATTCTCAGCGCGCCGCGGCTCCATAGAAGCCTCGCGCATTGCAGGTCATGCATCTGGGTTGCTATCCGGCAGTCACAAACATCGGCT
>Ga0302319_10016294_pt1 | contig 13709 bp, 12 predicted proteins | sample Bog_T0_2_FD_203319 | JGI IMG/M metagenome (GOLD analysis project Ga0302319, IMG submission 203319) | Peat permafrost microbial communities from Stordalen Mire near Abisko, Sweden - Bog_T0_2 | ecosystem: Environmental > Terrestrial > Soil > Wetlands > Peat | place: Sweden: Abisko, Stordalen Mire...
CCCCAGCGTTCCCCAGCGAATCTACCAGTTCGTAGGAGTTTGAATTCCATGAACGACGTCTTCTGGGTCAAAGGAGACCCGCCTGCCCCGCTGGCCATTGTGCTTCGTCCACGCGGCGGCGACTGGCTTGAAGATGAACTGCTGAGAATGAAGCGCCAGGGCGTCGAAACATTGGTGTCTCTGCTGGAAAAAGATGAAGCCCGCATGCTCGATCTGGCTGAAGAGGGTCCGATCGCAGAAAAGATTGGATTGCAATTCCTTTACTACCCGATCCCCGATGTTCATGTTCCGCCAAACACCGCCGATTTCCGAGAATTCGTCACAGACCTTGCCAACCGCCTCCGCGCCGGCGAACACCTGGGCCTGCATTGCCGGGGAAGCATTGGCCGCGCCACCGTCACCGCTGCCTGTGCGCTCATTCATCTAGGCTGGCACCCCAAGGATGCTCTTGCGGCCATTGAAGCCGCCCGTGGCTGCATGGTTCCTGACACTCAGGAGCAGCAGGAGTGGATTTTGCGCTATAAGGCCAAGCCGTGACTCCAGATGAGCCCCCTCGCCTGCCAGGCACAACCTTCGATGACCGCTTCTCGCACCGCTGGAAAGCCGAGATTCTCTCCGCTCGCCCGCTCATCCTGCCGAAACGCCACTATGTCTATCCTCGCGACGCCGAAGAAGTAGAGCGCGGCGCTCTCGAAGTCCTCATCCGGCCACGCACAGAGCCGGTCGAAGACCGCGATCCAAAACGTTCGCCCTCCGCGCAGGAGTTCCTGGCCACCTGCGCCCTCGGCTTCCGCGATCCCGCCGTCCCCACAGGCCTCTGGTCAACCCCAAACCCAGATGAAATCTGCGCCGTCTCCGGCGGCTATGCCTACCTGATCGACACACAAAATCCCGAACGTTTCACCATGATTGCCTTTCGCCCAGTGCTTGAAGTGCGTCCCGTTCCGGCCCAGAGCCTGCTTCTCTTTGTCGGCCACCATGCCATTCTCGCCTGGGGTATCAACGGCCGAGCCTGGCAATCCGAAAAGCTCTCTTCAGAAGGCGTGACCATCATTTCCATCGTCGGCCATACCCTCCAAGGCCAAGGCTGGGACATGATGACCGACAAGGAAACCCCTTTCGCCCTCGACCTGCGCACAGGCCTGCGACCCTCACCGCAATGCTGAAGTTGGCGTATCCTGTTCCCAGCGCAAGAGCGCCGCACGCGAACACATGAGAGCCCTTAACCACGCCGAACTGACGACCGTTGACCTGCACAGCGAACTTCGCTTCACCGTCGTTCGTTATACCGGCTGGCTCGACATGATCGCTCTGCCGTTGTTGCTCGGCCTGCTGCTCGATCTGTCCTGGACCCACCCAGCATCCTGGCCCCATCTACTCGCTCAAAAAAGCACCTGGCCGCTTCTGTTGGCCGCGCCGGCCTGCCTGGCGCTTCTTGTCAGATGGATGCAGGGCCGCTCTACCGAACTCCGCGTCACCAGCAGCGAGTTGGTGGCAACGGGAAACATCGGCAGGTTGTTTTCAACTGAAGCCACGGTGCCTGCCTCAGGGGTAAAGTCCATCGCATATAAACCAGGCGGTCACGGCAGGCAAGGTGGCTTGTATGTGAAACGAGGCTGGCGCAGCGTCTGCCTTCTGCCCGGCGTCAATCCTCATCAAGCCGGCGCAGTGGCCCGTACCATCTTGCGCCGCTTCCCGCAGATCGGCACCGAAGATCGCGATCCCGATTCGCTCCTCTTCGGAAAAGACAGCGATCTCACTGCCCTGGGCCTCTCCACCGCCCAAGTCAAAGGCAGGAATCCAGAGTTCTAAACCGAGCTGAAAGCCGGAAGGCTTACCCTGCCGCCCGATGTTCCTGTCGCATCAGCCCCGCATACACCGCGTACACGCCTTCAAACACCGAGTCCCAACTCATGGTCAGCGCGTGGGCTCGCGCAGCCACGCGCATGGCCGCGTGCTTTGCCGGATCGTCCAGAATCTCAGCAACAGCCGCCGCAAAATCTTCATCCTGCACAACCCGGCCCGTCACACCGTCGCGAACAATCGTCTTCGGTCCGCCGTCGGTCGTAACAATCGCAGGCACTCCGCTCGCCATGGCTTCGAGCACCACGTTGCCAAACGTATCGGTGTGCGAGGGAAACACAAACAGATCCATATTGGCGTAAGCCTCTGAAAGCGCCTCACCCCTCAGCACACCGGGGATCTCCGCCCGCGGCATCCGTTCGCGCAGACCTTCATCCTCAGCGCCGTGCCCCACGATCATGAACCGGAAATCCTTGTGCCCGATATGCTCCAGTTCCTCCTGCACCTGGGGTAGCAGGGTCACATTCTTTTCGATCGAGAGGCGGCCCACAAACCCCAGCACCTGCTCCCTGTCTTCTGGCTCGCGCTTCCGCTTTTCAGGATTGAACAACTCCGCATCCACCCCGCGCGGCATCAGGTGGCAGGGGCGCCCCGTCATCTGCTCCAGCAGCGCGCACAGCTCCGCGTTGGGCGCAAACAGCACGCCTGCGGCAGAGTAGAACAGAGCCGCCGCAGCCATCGCCAGGTCTTCGATCTTCTGCCCTGTTGCCACCGACTGGCGCTTCGGCAACAGGCGCAAAAACCAGTCGGACCGCCGCGCCGCATACTCATGCACATTGGTGTGCCAGCTCGCCGCCAGCGGCACGCCAAGATAACCTGCCAACCCAGCCCCCAGCATGCCTATTTCGCTGGGCCCCGTAATGTGGATCAGGTCGGGCTTGAAGCGATCAAGCACCTCGCCGATCAGTGGAATGTGCCGCAGAAATGCCGGATCGAAGCGAAGATCCTTTTCCAGCGCAAACGAGAGGAAGCCGCGCGAAAGCTCAAGCGTCCAAATGTTGCCGTCTTCGAGAATGGCCTGGGTCCGGTCTCCTGCGCGCACGCAGAGAAACGGCAGATTCCGCCGCCGCGCAAACGCCTCAAAGTGCCGGCTGGTATGCGCAACCCCGTTCACCTCGTGAAACGAGTCAGGAAAGTAAGCCACCCTTGGAATGCGTGCGGTCATCGTGTTGCACCTGCCCATGTCGCCAGAACAGTCATCGACAATACCCGTGGCCAAGACGCAGCTGCCTGGCGCAGCGGCAACCAACTGCCACTTGCGGAGAGAAACGTGGGATTGTTATGAGACTCTTTAGCCGTCGTGCTCGCCCAGAGCCAGCCGTAACTGGTCAGCCTCGCTCCAGGCAATCTTCAGACCGCCAGACACCACGCCTCTGCCCATCAGTTGCACCAACCGGATGCCCAAAGTCATCGCCCACGGCGGCGTTCCGTCCGGCCAAAGCTCACTCAACGGTCTGGGGATCCCGTTCGCATCCGGGTGATACACGCGCTCATCCCATGTTCGTGAGCCTTGCGGGAACTCCGGATACTCGCGAACGGCGTCGATCGCCGAACGCAGAATGCGGTGCCTCCACGGCTCCGCGTACTGAGGCATGAAGAGCATGTCGCTCTTCTTTTCGCGGCGGATCTCGTGGACAAACTCCGTAAAGCTCTGCGCATTCGTCAGGTTGATGTTTGCGTTCGGCTCTACCCCGTGCCGGTCGCCGCCTGTGATGAGCAGCATGTTCCACTTCTCAGCCAGACGGCGCACTTTCCGGTTCTCATCCCAGTGGCGCAATCCGTTCAGTTCCAAGGCATGAAGGTAGTTGCCGTTCTGCTGCAAGAACTGGTTGACCAGGAACTCATGCTTCTCACAGCCCACCAGGTAGAGATCCCACATGGGATGATTGAAGACCACCAGCACATTCGGTTCTTCATGCAACGCAATCAGCAACTCGGTCAGCCGCTTGTCGCTTGGGTGCGCGGTAAAATCCTCAAGGGTTTCCATCCATTCCGTAGCCCTGGCGCTGGGCAGATTATGCACTCCCAAATGAAACGACTGCGTTCCATAGGGCGCCGACCACTCCACCGAAACAGGAATCTGACGCGCGCTGGGCACCGAACGCAGCATCATGGGCGCCTTGATGCTGTCGTGATCTGACAGCGAAACCATCGACGCAATATCCAACTTCTCGATCTGCTCACTCTCCAGATCGAACGCCAGCTTCGGCGTCATCGGAGGCGTCCAATAGCTCTCCGCGTAGTTCACCGGCAATCCGTGGCATTCCCGTGACTTGCGCTCAAGCCGCGACATCAGCGGCCGAATCAGCGGGTACTGGTTACCGACGTTTGCCAGAAAATTCAGAGTTTCTTTGGATTGGTTGGTGTGACCGTGCAAGGAAACACCTGATCGAAAGCCCCGCGCTGCGTTGGGGTCGCGCCACAAGTACGAGATGGTCGAGTTGGCCATTTCCGCTCCTTCTGCTCGATCGTGCCCTGATTTCTGCATTCAGTATCCACCTCCGACCATAAATGCGGGATTAAGAAGCTGCGAATAGCCCAAGAATTAGCCCAGGAATCAACAAAGTCACCCTAAGTTGTCCCCAATATTTCTTGCAATTGCCCGTCAAACCCTGAAAAAACCGAGAACCTTGATGCGGCTGCGCAACTTCAAGGCTGGTTTGGAGTGCCGTTTCGACGAAAACCTTGGGGAGAGGCGTGAAATAAGCCTAGCAGAATCAATCCATTTCGATACAAAAAAATCTGAACCCCGAAGAAGGAACCAGGCCTCTCACCAGGTTTAACCCTACCCAATATTCATGGATACAAGAGGTTGACCGCGCCCGGCTTTCCCGCCCTCCCCAGGCGCACACCCTTACCAGCCCCGCCTTTACCAGCCCAGATAGTAGTCCTTTTCAAGCCAACCTGGCCAAGGCATTGCAAAATGCTCCTGAAGCATCTTCTCGGCCACGCAAATCGCGCCTTCCACCCAGCCTTGCTGGCCAGAGTAAGCTTCGCCGCAAATATGAATTTGCTCGGCGACGTCCGGCTTCCTCATGAACACCATCACGTCCTCAATCGAATACCCCGCCTTCCACGCATGGTACCCGCCACCAAAGGGGTCCTTCGACCAATCCTTGAACCAGGTGACGTAGGGCGCGGGCACCACGATCGCCGGTCCGTGCAATTCCCGCAGTTCGTGAATGATTTCATCGACCATCATCTGGCTCGCCTGCGAAAACGCGAGGTGACGCATCGATTCAGCAGGCACAAGGCTGGTCGACTTTGCAGAAAACTTGTGCGGGTGATCGCAGAGTACCTTCCAGAAGGTCACCGTGCTGATGTCGTTGTAGCTGCCCAGCAAAAGCGAATGCGAGGTGCGCGGGTCCACGCCAAAGTAGTAACACTGCCTCAAGGGCAGGTCGGTGATCGAATGCCCCGACTTCGCCCCGAACGCTTCCCACCATGGATGCTCGAAGCCCATCAGTATCTTGAACGAAGACTCCGCGATCACCGATTTGATGTTGTCTTGCAGATCGGTTTGCGTCTCAGGATTGAAGAAGAAGTTGAACTGATCCAGAAGCTCCAGCGACCGCCGGGGCAGCGCCAAAACGATGCTATTGGCATAGACCTTCCACTCGGCTTGTGACGGAAGATTGAGAAACACAAGTTCATACCTGTACCCCTCCCTGCTCGACCGGTTGAATCGAATGAGCTGATTCTCCGTCCAGATGCAGGCGCCGGGATGGCTCATATAGGCAGAGGCAAGGGCGTAAGCGATGCCATCGTACCCGCCTTGAATGGTCTTGTATTCGGTGCCGGCGTTTGAAAAATCGCCGACCATATTCACAAACGCTTCTGCCGCGTTCCAGTTGATCGTATTCGAGTTGTAACCACCCGCATCCGATAGAAAGTTGAATCCCTCTTCTGAGACCTGATCTTTGATCAAGTTCCAAAAGCCGATGCTGTTTACCTTCTTGCCCTTGTACGGCCCTTCGAAACAGTAACTCAAGGCTGGCTTGATCTGGTCCCAGTCCTCATTGCTGAATTGAAATTCAAAGTTATACTCATCGATTCTTTTCACCTTTGCCGCAAAGGGTGATCCGACGAACCACGGATCGGTCATCATCACGTCATACACGATGCGGTTGAACAGTTGATCCGCATTGAATCCAACGTCTCTTTCATTCAGAAAGTAGCGGGTCACCAGCTTTTCTCCGCGGTTCTGCGACTTGACCCATTCATCCGCCTCCAGCCGTTGCTTGCGCAAATACTTGAACAGGTGCGCATCGTCGCCCATGGGAAAGTCAATGCTGGTCAATCGGTCCTCGAACACTTGCTCAATCAGCGTCGAGACCATTCGTTGCGACTCCATGTAGCGCATGCCGCCTAACTCGCCGCGGATGTGCATCCCCGGCAACTCCACGGATTCCAGGCGTCCGCCGATGCGGTTGCCCATCTCGAATATCTGCACCCTGCCTGCGGGCATCTTGCTTCCGGAACGATCGTTGTCAGTCACCAGTCGATAGCCCGTATAGAGACCGGATACCCCGGCACCAACGATTGCAACGTCGATTTCAAGCCCATCTTGCAGCTCCGCATTCAACTCAACTTTTCTGATGTTCTTCATCGTGTACTTCCTCGTCGATCGATAATCAACCACGAAACTTCAATGCGCGCCCGCCCTGAACCTCTCTACGCGAATCGCAGGCGCAACACACCCATCCCTGCACTGGAACCGTAGATGAGGCCCGCGGACACGGACACCAATGTGCCATTCCAGAGCTGCTGCACTCGAGCGTTTTCGCAGTCGGTGTAGAGTGGTTCTTTGAAATGGCACGATTTCAGTCGTGCCGCAAACGCAACAAAATCATGGCGGGCTTTAGCCCGTGAGGGAATGCACCTTCCCTATACCTTCGGGAGAAATGCGCTAAAACTGTCGGTCGGCGGAAACTGTTGGGGAAAAGTGTGCAATAAGCCTAGCAGAATCAATCTACGTGCAACTATAAAAATCAAGGCTCCCAACGCCTTCTTTGGCGGCAAGCCCCTGTCCGAAGCGGAAGCCTCGCGACCAGGCCCGCTGAGCCCAGGAATTCTGATCCGTCTATACCGTTATCGAACCTATAGCGCTACTGAATCCCGTGCTGATTCATCCAGAGCGTGTATTTCTGATCCGATCCCTTAATGTGCCCCCTGAACCAATCACGGACGAAATGCAGGAACTCGACATACGAGGTCAGGTCGTGCTCACTTGGGCGCGAGAGAAACTCAGCCACTTTTGCGGTCATCTCGGCGTGTTTGACCCGGTGCTCGGCCAGCCCCGGATACGCGGTCGATTCCATCAACTCTTCTTCAGTGGAAAAGTGTTCTCTCGAAGCGCAAAGAGCCTGACTAAGCAGCGGGCCCGCAACCTCTCCGATTTTGCCTTTGATAGCTGCCGCGTGAAGCTCATTCAGGATTCTCAAGATCGTCCGGTGCTGATCGTCAAGGACTTTGACTCCCACGGAATACTTCTTGCGCCAACTCGCTAACGCCATGATTTTTCCTCTCAGCTACATTCGCCCCATGAGAGGTTCATCGGCACTGAATTTAAGAATCATTAAGCGAGAGTTGCAGTTATTTCAGCGTCTTGGCCATCTCAGGCCCAAGAAAATCTTCCAGCGTTCCCGCCATCAGGTCTTCGCCATGCCCAGTTCCTGGGTTTAGCGGCGCCGTGCCGGCTTCCCTCTCGTCCAGCAGATAATTCTGCGTAAGCCCCTCTCGCAGCATGTCGAAGGCCTGCTCCGGCGTATCCGCAAACTGGAAAAGCTCAATGTCCTTCGGGCTGATCGCTCCCGTATCCACCAGCACATCGAGATTGAAAACTTTCTTCCAATACTCAGAGCCGTAGATCACCACCGTGATCTTCTTCGCCAGCTTTTGAGTCTGCGCCAAAGTCAAAATCTCAAACATCTCGTCAAGCGTTCCAAAGCCGCCCGGAAACACCACCAGCGCCTTTGACATGTAAGCAAACCAAAGCTTGCGCATGAAAAAGTAATGGAATTCGAAGTTCAGCGATGGAGTGATGTAGGGATTCGGCGATTGTTCAAAGGGCAGCCGTATATTCAACCCGATCGTCTTCCCGCCCGCTTCCCAGGCTCCCCGGTTAGCGGCCTCCATGATTCCCGGCCCACCCCCTGAAGTCACCACAAACCGGCTGCGCTTCGACGGGATTCCCTTCGCCCAGTGCGTCAGCATTGCAGCCAACCTGCGCGCGTCTTCGTAGTAGCGAGCCATCTCGACGGCCGCCACCGCACGCTTGCGCTGCAAATCTGTAGCCTGTCCCGCGGCAATCTCCGGCGCGCTCGCCGGCTGCTCGTGGCTCGGCGCAGCCTGGCTCGATCCGGTGTTGTCCAGCAGTTCCAGCGCGTGATCGGCCTCTTCGCGTCCGCGAAACCGCGCCGATCCGAAAAACACCACTGTGTCTTGAATCTGCTCGTGGCGGAACCGCGCAAGGGGCTCCAGATACTCCGCCATGATGCGGATCAACCGCCCATCGGCCCCGTTCAGAAATCCAGGGTTCTCATATGCCAGCGGAGCCTTCGCCAGCGGCGCCGGAGCCCCAACTTGTCCCTGAACCCTGAACCCTGTTCCCTGTTCCCTGTTTCCTGTTCCCTCGTCCGTCATCTCTCATCCGCCCCGTGCCGGATTGCGTCTTGCAGCGCGATCCACAGATTCAGCAGCCCCAGGCCCGACACAATGCCCCGTACCGCACCATTGGCAGCATAAATCGAAAGTGTGGGGAATTGCAGAAAGAGTGGATTCTGGTCCCAGAACATTGGCCACCAGGGCGCAACACACACGGCCAGCCCGATATACATCCGCAGCAGGACCCGCAACAGCAGTTCTGCCTTCTCAAGCCAGCGCGGCAGCCGATGCGGCCCGTGTCTTCCGGTCGCCATTCCCAGCCCGCCCTCATTCCCTTGCCCCGCAACCACAAGCCCCGGCCCAGGCTTGGGAGCCGGGCTCGCGGGCAACGAAGGCGATATCAATTCCGGCTGCTGGGGCATTCTTTGGTTACGCGTGTCGCCCTCGATTCAAGTCAAATCGCGGGCATTCGCCAGAGGCTCTTCACGCCGGCCCGGCTCACGAACACCGTATTGCAACGGTATCACAGCAAGCGCCACGCCAAACCCCTCGACACATCCCACCATGCCGGCGTCACTACCCCAAACGCCACGTCAGCGCCCGCTGCCGCGTGTTACCCTTTGGTGAATTCCCTATAAAATGAACTTGACGCGATTATGCGAATTGCCCTCTTCACTGAAACCTTCATCCCAAAAGTGGACGGCATCGTCACCACGCTCTGCCAGACTGTGAAGCAACTGGAAAGCCTTGGTCACCAGGTGCTGATCTTTGCCCCCGAGGGCGGCTTCGACCGCTTTCAGCAATCCCGCATTGTCGGGGCAAAAGGACACGCCCTCTTTTTTTATCCAGAGCTACGTCTTGCCCTGCCTCGCGCCTCCATTCGCAAGGCCATCACCGACTTCAAAGCCGATGTCATCCACGTGGCCGACCCCGCTTTACTCGGCGTGGCCGGTCTCTATTACGGCGGTGGAAAAAACGGCGGGGCTCTCCATCTGCCCCTGGTCGTCTCCTACCACACCGATCTGCCCAAGTACATGCATTACTACCGGCTTGGGTTCATGGAGCCCTGGGTCTGGGCCATTTTGCGCAAGCGCCACAACCGGGCAACGCTCAACCTCTGCACCTCCGTGGCCATGGTCGAAGAATTGCACGAGCATGGAATCGAGCGCCTTGGCTTGTGGCCCGGCGGCGTCGACACCGACCGATTCCAGCCCTCTCGCCAATCCGCTGAGATGCGCGTCCGCCTCACCGATGGCCATCCCGAAGCGCCGCTGTTGCTTTATGTCGGCCGTCTTTCCGCGGAAAAGGAAGTCGAGCGCCTGAAGCCGATTCTGATTGCAAACCCTACCGCCCGCCTCGCTCTTGTCGGCGGGGGGCCCCATCGCAAGCAGCTTCAGCATCAATTCGAAGGCTTGCCCGTCCACTTGGCCGGCTTCCTGCACGGTGATGAACTGGCCCAGGCCTTTGCCTCCAGCGACATCTTCATCATGCCCTCTCGCTCGGAGACCCTAGGCCTGGTCGTCCTCGAGGCCATGTCCTCCGGCCTGCCCGTTGTCGCCGCTCGCGCCGGGGGAATCCCCGAGATGGTTCAGCATGGCGTCAACGGCTACCTATTCGATGACGAGTCCGAGGCGATCGCTGCCGTCCAGCAGCTCTTGGCCTCACCTTCTTTAAGGGAGAGCATCGCAGCAGCCGGCCGTGAGCATGCCGTGCAACACGGCTGGAAGGCAGCAACGCTGCTTCTCCTCGACCACTACAAGGCAGCCTGCAGGCAGCAGTGCATCGTGCCCAACGCTTCGTCGAATGGCGCCCACCCAACCCTCAGAACCCGCGCCAAAAGCCGCCTCCGCAAAGCCACCATCTTCTCCATCCGCAAACTGCTTCCCTAGCGAGCCTTTGGATGAAGAATTGGGGCGGCAATCAATTCAATTGATTCTTCGGCCTGGAAAGGCGCATTTTGAGACAAAGCCTTTAAATATTTGCCCGTTTAATTCCCGGCAAGGTACACAGGACTCGAATCAACCTGATAACTTCCATAATCGATCGTCAACGTAGCCGTGCCGCCAATCCGCACCTTGGTCTCGCTCCGAATGATCTGTGGCAACCAGAACCCGTGAGCCAGCACGCTCGTGTAATGAATCAACGTCCGCGAAATGAAGAACGACGGATTCTTTGCCGGTTCCGACTCCATCTTCACAACCTCAAAGTCGGCCGCATCCACCCAGATCTTGCCTCTATATAGAAACTTGCTGTCCGTCAGCGGTTCCACTTGCATCACGTAGGCCGGTCGTCCGCCAATACTCTCGGTGCCCACCATTTGAAATCTGTAATTCGCAGGCGTCAGCTCCGTCGCACTCTTGTTCTGCGACGCCTCTTGTTCGCTGTCCACGGCCTTCTTCAGGACCTTATCGCAAAGAAACTTCGACCCGCTCTCTGAAACAATGCGAAAGCTCATCCCCTTGGCGGCGTCGTAGTTCGCCTCCACATCCATCTTGGCTCCAAGCGTCGTCGCATACCCCTTGTACTCCACCTGGTAATGCCGCAGCGCCTTGTAGTGCTTCAACTCCTGAATCCGAACCGCAGTGTGGCGATGCATCTGCTCAACCACCTGCACTGAACTCAGATTGGGCGCTGAACCTGCGCCCGCGCCAGGGTCCGATGCCCACAGCGCCGCACCCGCGCATACCAGCGCGAACGCCAATAATAGGCCCCTGGATTGTTGAAAGGACATGAAAGCTATGATACCTCGTAATCAAGCTGGGCGGAGACCGACTCAGTCCAACCAAGCCGGAGGTACAAGTTTCAACAACCCCATTTTGGGCCACTCAGGCCAATCTCGATTCAGATCTAGAACCTGAAATAAGCCCCAATCATCGGCTCTGCCGTATGCGTGAACCGGCCCGTAGACGTAAACACCGTGGTCAAATCGGGAGCGTTATACAGATTCCCGCGGTATTGCCCGCGAATGCCGAGATGGGGCAGCAAGCCCCAATCCAATCCCGCGCCATAGATAAAGACCGGCTTTGTATTGATGGTGGTGCTCGTCTGCCCGCTGGTCGGAACGTCGAAAAGAAACCCGACACCTGCCAACCCAAATGGCCGCAGGTTCGCAACCTTCAATGAAACCACCCAATCGCCCGTCACCTCGTGCGCATTGGCCAACACCGGTACCTGCTGACATAGCGGGTTCAGGATGCCGCAACTGGTATAAGTCTGGTTGCCGCGATTGAAGGAGTACGTGCCCTCATATCCAATGATTGGATTCACAATGTGGCGCAGCTCGATCATCCCGCCCGCCGCGTTCGATGGGCTCTGCACAACATTGTTGCCGCTGGTAGCTCCGCTGAAGGCGCCATACAGGCTCACGCCCACATCTGTACGTCCAGCGCCCCGCAACGCATCCACCTGCGCCATCGCCGCCGTGCAGCTCCATGCTCCGAGCCCCGCCAGGCCCACCAGTAGAAAAGCCGTATGCATCTCTTTTCTTTGCATCATGGTCTCCTAAGTTGAATTCAGCTGAGTCATTTCAGAAAAAGTCGTCTCTATACCGGATGCCAATCACTTGGACACCAGGCCCCGATTTTTGTTGTGGAATCTCGGTTCTGCGAATCACCAAGGTAATCGCCGGCCCCCATCCGCGATATCCTGTGACCACACCATGACCCGACGGCCCACTTTCCCCGTCCTTGCCGCCCTCACCGGCGCCACTCTCTCCATCTCGCTCTCCACCGCCGCCCAGAACCCATTGAAGGAGGGCTCGAAGAACGTGATTCCCTATCTGGACGAGCAGCCAGTCCGAGCCCGCCATGGCATGGTCGTCAGCGTCCACCATCTCGCCTCCGATGCGGGTGTGCAGATTCTGCGTGCTGGCGGCAACGCCGTCGACGCCGCCGTAGCCACCGGCTTTGCCCTGGCCGTCGTCCATCCCGCCGCCGGCAACCTGGGCGGAGGCGGCTTTCTCCTCCTGCGCACTCACGACGGCCACGCGACGTTCCTCGACTTCCGCGAGAAAGCTCCCCTGGCCGCCACCGAAACCATGTATCAGGATGCCGGCGGCAACGTCATTCCCGACACCAGCCTCGACTCCTCCGTCCTCGGTTACCGCTCCATCGCCACGCCCGGTTCCGTTGCCGGCCTCGTCTACGCCGAGCGCAAATTTGGCAAGCTCGGCCTCGAACGCGTCATGGCTCCCGCCCTCAAGCTGGCCACCGATGGATTCATTCTCAGCGCAGAAGAAGCCAAGGAGCTCACCGACCCTGACCTTGCCCACTTCGCCGAGTCAAAGCGAATCTTCCAGCGCGACGGCAACCTATATAAGGAGGGCGAGACCTTTCGCCAGCCCGAACTGGCCCGCACCCTCGCCCGCATCGCAGGCGACCCCGACGACTTCTATCACGGCAAAATGGCCCACGAACTCGTCGACGAACTCCACAAAGGCGGCGCCCTGCTCACCCTCGAAGACCTCGCCCAATACACCGTTGTCGAGCGCACCCCGATGGTCGGCGCCTTTCACAACTACACGGTCATCAGCGCTCCACCGCCCTCATCCGGCGGCACCGTGCTGCTCAGCGTGCTCAATATCCTCGAAGCCTACGACCTGGCCAAGCTTGGCGACCGCACACCGGCCTCGATGCACCTTATCGCCGAGGCCTATCGCCGCGCCTACATGGACCGCAACGAATACATGGGCGATCCTGACTACAACCCCATTCACGTTCAGCAGCTCACCTCAAAGGCCTACGCCGCCGCCTGGCGCGCCAGCATCAGCCTCACCGCGGCCAGCCCCAGCGCCAGCCTGGTCCGTCCCACTGGCTTTCTGCCGCCCGCGCCCGAAACCGCCGGCCAGCGACGCCCGGAGTCGAACGACACCACCCACTACTCCGTCGTCGATGCGGAAGGAAACGCCGTCGCCGTCACCACCACCCTCAACGACCTCTTCGGCTCCCGGGTCACCGCCGGCTCGCTCGGCTTCCTGCTCAACGACGAGATGGACGACTTCGCCGCCAAACTTGGCGTGCCCAATATCTATGGCCTCATCCAGGGCCCCGCCAATGCCATCGCCCCCGGCAAGCGCCCGCTCAGCTCCATGACCCCCACCATCGTCCTCGAAGACGGCAAGCTTCGCTTCGTCCTCGGCTCCCCCGGCGGCGCGCGCATCATCACCACCGTCGCCAACATCTTTCTCTCCGCTTCTGAGGGCGGCCTGAACATCCAGCAAGCCGTCGATGCACCACGCTTTC
>Ga0302319_10016296_pt1 | contig 13708 bp, 11 predicted proteins | sample Bog_T0_2_FD_203319 | JGI IMG/M metagenome (GOLD analysis project Ga0302319, IMG submission 203319) | Peat permafrost microbial communities from Stordalen Mire near Abisko, Sweden - Bog_T0_2 | ecosystem: Environmental > Terrestrial > Soil > Wetlands > Peat | place: Sweden: Abisko, Stordalen Mire...
CGCAGTTTCTCAACACCCTGCTAATGTCGAGTCTAAGCCCGACACAGGAATCGCTTCCATAACATTAAAAAAATGTTAAATCGATGTTTGGATTTGGCATCCGATCTGCTGAACTCCAAGTTCATCACGGTCGTCAAAAACCGGACCTTAAAGTTACATTACAGGCCCCCACACAACCCAATCAGACATGGCTAAACTCAAACTGGAATACATCTGGCTCGACGGTTACACGCCCATTGCAAGTCTTCGCAGCAAGACGAAGATAGTGGACGGCGATGCCGCCAAGCTGACACTTGCCGATCTCCCCGTATGGGGTTTTGACGGCAGCTCAACGCAGCAGGCAGAAGGCAAGAGCTCCGATTGTTTGCTCAAGCCCGTGGGCCTCTATCCCGACATCACCCGCAAGAACGGGTTTCTCGTGATGGCCGAGGTGCTCCTGCCCAATGGCGATCCGCACCCGACGAATTCCCGCGCGACGATTCTCGACGACCCGGGCGCCTGGTTCGGCTTCGAGCAGGAATACTTTTTCTACAAGGACGGCCGCCCGCTCGGCTTCCCCGCCGCCGGCTACCCGGCGCCCCAGGGACCGTACTACACGGGTGTCGGCTACAAGAACGTGGGCGACGTCGCCCGCACGATCGTCGAGGAGCACATCGACATCTGCCTTGCGGCCGGCGTCAACATCGAGGGCATCAACTCAGAGGTGGCCAAGGGCCAGTGGGAGTTCCAGATCTTCGGCAAGGGCTCCAAGTCCGCCGCCGACCAGATGTGGGTCGCCCGCTATATCATGGCCCGCGCCTGTGAAAAGTATCAGATCGACATCGAGTGGCAGTGCAAACCGATCCGCGGCGACTGGAACGGGTCCGGCATGCACGCCAACTTCTCGACCACGCACCTGCGCGAAGTCGGAGGCAAGGCCTACTTCGAGAAGCTTATGGCCGCCTTCAACACCCACCGCGACGAGCACATCGCCGTCTACGGCCCGGACAACCACCTGCGGCTGACCGGCCTCCACGAGACGCAGTCGATCGACAAGTTCAGCTACGGGCTGGCAGACCGCGGAGCCTCCGTCCGCGTGCCGCACAGCTTCGTCAACAGCAACTACAAGGGCTACCTCGAGGATCGCCGCCCGAATTCCGCGGCCGACCCCTATCTGGTCGCCTCGCGCATCCTGAAGACGATCAGCACGGTGCCGCTGAGCTGATCAGGACGAAACGATTCAGCCAAAAGGGCGTCCGCGAAGGCGGGCGCCCTTTTTTTCGGCTCCCTTACTTCAGGAGCATTTCCTTGACCGACTTGCCGGCGGGAATCATCGGCAGCACGTGCTCGGTGTAGGGCACGACCACGTCGAGGACAAAGGGGCCGTCGTGGTCCAGCATTTCCTGGATGGCGCTGCGAAGTTCGCTCTTCTTGATCACGCGCCGGCCCTTGACGCCGAAACCCTCGGCGATCTTCACAAAGTCCGGATAGAGGGCGTCGGGATTGTCGGGACCTCCGACATTGTTCTCGTCGCCCAGAATGGTGTTGCCGCGGACGCTCCCGTAAAAGCGGTCCTCCCACTGGACCACCATGCCCAGGTGCTGGTTGTTCAGGATCATCGCCTTGGCGCCGATCTTCTCGATCTTGGCCGTGGCGAGCTCCTGCACGTTCATCATGAAGGAACCGTCGCCGTCGATGTCGATGACCTGCTTGTCCGGGCGGGCCACCTTGGCCCCGAGCGCGGCCGGATAGCCGAAACCCATGGCCCCAAGGCCGAGCGAGCTGATGTAGCGGCGCGGCTCGTCGAAGCGGTAGAACTGGGCGGCCCACATCTGGTGCTGGCCGACGCCGGTCACGATGATGGCGTCCCCCTTGGTCAGCTCGTAAAGCGTCTTCACGGCCTCCTGGGGCTGGATGTGCTTGCTGGTGTCGAACCGGAAGGGGTGGTCGCGCTTCCATTCCGAGATCTGCGCGTGCCAGGCCTTGGTGTCGGGCGCGGCAAACTTCGCGGCGGTCATCAGCTTGACCAGGCGCCCAAGCGCGAACTTCACGTCGCTCAGGACCGGGTGGGAGATCCGCTTGTTCTTGTTGTGCTCCGAGGCGTCGATGTCGATGTGGACGATCTTCGCGTGGGTCGCAAACTTGCCGGTGTCGCCGGTGATCCGGTCGTCAAAGCGGGCCCCGAGCACGATCAGCAGGTCGGACTGGTCCACGGCCCAGTTGCCGTAGGCCGAACCGTGCATGCCGAACCACTGCATGGAGAGGGGATGGGTTTCCGGAAAGCAGCCGAGCCCCATCAGCGTCGAGGCGACCGGCACGTTGGCCAGCTCCGCGAACGCCTTCAATTCCTTGTGCGCTTCCGCGGAAATGATGCCTCCGCCCACGTAGAGCACGGGCTTCCTCGCCTCGGAGAGGAGCTTGATCACCTCCTCCAGCTGTTCGTCCGACGCGTGCTGCTCCCGGGCGATGTATGGGTTGCGGAATTCCGTCGTCCTCGGGAATACCGGCTGGAATTTCTTCTGCTGGACGTCCTTCGGGATGTCGATCACGACCGGGCCCGGGCGCCCCGTGCGCGCCAGCTGGAAGGCCTCCTTGAAGACGCGAGGGAGCTCGTGCGCATCCAGGACAAGATACGAGTGCTTCACGATTGGGAGCGTCATCCCGAAGAAGTCAGTCTCCTGGAACGCCATCTTGCCTATGTACTCCTGCTTCACCTGGCCGGTGATGGCCACGAGCGGGATGCTGTCCATGAAGGCGTCCGCGATCGCCGAAATGAGGTTTGTGGCCCCAGGGCCGCTGGTCGCCATGCACACGCCCACATCGCCGGTCACCCGCGCGTAGCCATCGGCGGCAAAGGAGCCGCCCTGTTCGTGGCGGGGCAGGATCACCCGTATCTTCTCGGTCCGAGCGAGCGCCTGGTGCAGCTCCTGCGAGGCGCCGCCCGGGTAGGCGAAGATGACCTCGACGCCTTCCCTGATCAGGCACTCGACGACCGCGTCGGCGCCATTCATTTCACGGCCGATGTCGGCTTTGGGAAACTGGGCGGGGGAGGTATTGGTTTTCATGGCTTAAAACCCGGAAAGGGAGGCTAGTATTGAAAAGCCTTGGGGGCATGGTAGGCAAGCCCCATGCACAAGCTCCTGTTTGTCGGCGACATCGTAGGGCGCCCCGGCCGGGACGTCGCTGCCGCGCAGCTTCCCCGGCTCAGGACCGACCTCGGTCTGGACTTCATCGTCGCCAACGCCGAGAACTCGGCTGCCGGGGCCGGGATCACCGGGACCATCGCCGAGGCCCTTCTGGCCGGCGGCATCGACGCCCTGACCCTGGGCGACCATGTCTGGGACCAGCGGGGCTGGGAGGCCGAAATAGGCCGCTTCGAGCGCGTGTGCAGGCCCGCCAACCTGCCCGCCGCCTGCCCCGGCCGGGACCATGTGATCATCGGGGCCCGGGGAGCCCGGCTGGCCGTCTTCACCCTCCTGGGCCGACAGTACCTGAACCTAAAGTCCGAGTGTCCATTTCTTTGCGCTGACCGGATGCTGGAGCGCCTCCGCGGCCAGGCGGACCTTGTTTTCGTTGAAATCCACGCCGAGGCCACTTCGGAAAAACAGGCCCTGGGCTGGTACCTCGACGGCCGTGTGGCCGCCGTCATCGGCACCCATACCCATGTGCCGACGGCGGACGCCTCGGTGCTTCCGAAGGGCACCGCCTATCTCACGGATGCCGGGATGACAGGCCCCTACGACGGCGTCCTTGGGCGGGAGAAGGCCCCGGTGATCGCCAGGTTTCTCGATGGAATGCCCCGCCGCTTCGAGATGGCAACCGGGGATGTGCGCCTTTCCGGCGCACTTGTTCAAATGGACGCAGGCACGGGCCGAGCGGAAAAGATTGAACTTGTGACCGCAAAGGCCTGATATCGCGGGCCCAGCTTGCTCCGCCTGCCTTCCCAGCGGGCCCCACCACCCAGAGATGGAAACCTTCCTTATCGATGTCCCCATGCCTTCCATGGGTGCCACCGTCAACGAACTCACCGTGGTCAGCCTGAAAATTGCCCCCGGGGCTCAGATCGCCAAGGGCCAGAAAATCGCGGAGCTCGAGAGCGACAAGTCGGTCTTCGAATTCGAGGCGCCCTGCGACGGCACGGTGAAGGCGATCCTGGCCAAGGCAGGCGAGGTCAAACTCTCCGGCTCGCAGTTTCTCCAGATCGAGACGGCCGATGCCTCGCTCCGCCATCTCCAGGCCAAGGCCCCTGTCGCAGTCGCCGCCGCCCAGAGCCCCGCCGGCGCTCCGGCCGCGATCATCTGGACCCCGCGAGCCACCAAGCTGGCCCAGGAAGCCGGGCTTGATCCGGCCAAGATTTCAGACATCAAGGGAACAGGACCCGGCGGCCGAATTTCAGGCGACGATATCATACGCTACCTCGCCAAGAAAAAAACGTGAGTACCCCAAAAATCCACGATACGGTCTGCATTGCAGGAGTTGGCTACGCCGTACCGTCCAATATATTGGCCAACAGTGAGATACTGAAGGCATTCCCGCATCGCACAGAGGACGAAATCGTGCGCCTGACCGGCATCCGCGAACGGCGCCATGCCACCGACGACGAGAGCGCCACCGCCCTGGCTGCCGAAGCGGTCCACGCCGCGCTCGAAAAGGCCAACATGAGCGTCGATCTGATCGACGGCGTCATCATGGCCACCCTCATCCCCGACCAGCCTGTGCCGTCCATGGCGAGCGCGCTCGCCCGCCAGCTGGGCATCCCCCGGGCCCTGGCCTTTGACCTGAACGCCGCCTGCGCCGGCTGGCTGTACGCCCTCGAGGTCGGCCGCACCTTCATCCGGGGCGGCACGGCCCGGAACCTGATCGTCGTCACCGCCGAGCTTATCTCCAGGATCACCAATCCCCAGGACCACGACACGGCCTTTCTCTTTGGCGACGGGGCCGGCGCCGCGATCCTCACAGGGGCCCCCGGCGGCCACCGCCTGCATCGCATGGGCCTTTCGGGAGACGCGGACCAGTTTGACGCCATCCAAAGGGCGGGAGGCGGCGCCATGAAGCTCGTTCCCGACCCCACGGGTTACGACATCGACAGTTTCTACCTCCAGATGGACGGCGCCTCGGTCTTCAAGCATGCGGTCGTGGGCTTTGCCGACCAGATCGAGCAGACGCTCGCCCGCGAGGGTCTCCGCCCGGAGGACATCGATTGGATCGTCCCCCACCAGCCAAACGAGCGCATCCTCAAGGCCGTGAGTAAGCGCGTGGGGATACCCTACGACAAGTTCGTGATGACGATCTCCCAGTACGGCAACACGAGCGCCGCCAGCGTCTCGATGGCCCTCGGCTGGGCGGCAGAAGAAGGCCTCTTCGAACCCGGCCACAAGATCATCTTCTGCTCCGTCGGCGCCGGCCTGACCTTTGCCGGCGGCCTGCTGGTCTGGTAGGAACCTGAGATGGGGTCGTTTGCCTTTCGCTGCCTCTCCATCCTCCTGCTCGTCGGCATCGGATTCCTGCGGGCGCAGCCGCCGGACGATTTCAAGAAGGCCCGCGCCTTTTACGACCGCGGGAGCCTCGGGGAGGCGAAGGCTTCCTTCCTGCTTGCCGCCCAGGAGGACCCACAAAACGCCGAAGCCCAGTACTTCCTCGGGATCATCGCCCTCAAGGACCGCGACCCGGCCTCGGGAGCCAAGTATCTGGAGAAGGCGGTCGAACTGAAGCCCGGCACCAGCGAATACCTCCGCCGCCTGGGCGACGCCTACGCCGACCTGACTTCGAAGGTCAACATGTTCGCGGCCCTCGGGGTGGCCGAAAAGACGAAGCACGCCTACGAGGGCGCCGTGGCCGCCGATCCCACCTCCCTGCGGGCCCAGTGGAGCCTGATGGAATTCTGCCGCATCGCCCCGGGCATCGCCGGCGGGGACATCGCCCGCGCCTACGCATTAGCCGACGGAATCCGGGTACTCGAACCCAAGGCCGGGCGATGGGCGCGCGCGATGGTGCTGCTCTCCGACGGCAACGCCGAGCAGGCATTCGCACTCTATGACGGCGCGCTGAAGGCCGATCCGGCCGACTATGCGGCGCTCTTCCAGCTGGGCGATCTCTCGCAGCAGAGCAGGCTCCATCCCGACCTCGGCCTGGAGGCTCTCCAGAGATGCCTCAAGCTCCAGCCTGTGCGGTTCCACCCGTGGTTCGACAACGACGACCACGCCCGGGTCTACTTTGAGATGGGCGAGATTGAGGCGGCGCGCGGCGACACTCCCGCCGCCCGAACCGACTACCAGGCAGCGCTCGCCCTAGACAAGGCGTTCTCCGAGCCCCGCGCCGCCCTAGCGAAACTCGGCGGCTGAGCGGCCCTGTCCTGTCAGATCCCCGCCTGCAGCTCGTACCCCAGCACGCTCAGCGCATACACAGCAGCCGTTTCGCACCTGAGCACCAGCGGCCCCAAGGTCACCGGCTCGAAGCCGCTGCCAATCGCCAGGTTCATCTCCGCCTGCGAAAAATCCCCCTCGGGCCCGACCAGCCACGCAGCCGTTATCGGGGCACCGGCTGGCTTCCCAGCCCGTGCCGCCCGGAAGGCGGCCAGCACGCTCTGCAGCGGCTTGGCACCCGGGCGAAGGCTCGCGATCAGCTTCAGGTCGTAGCCCCGGGCGCCGTTGACGAAGGCCTCGACCGATTGGATGGGGGAAATCTCCGGCAGCCACGGGTTGCCGCACTGCTTGGCGGCCTCGAGGGCGGCCGTCTGCCACTTCTCTATCTTCCGCTCTGAGCGGTCCCCGTCCATGTGCACCTGCGTGCGCTCGCTCTCCAGCGGGGCGATCCGCTTCACGCCCAGTTCCGTGGCCTTCCGCACGATGGCGTCCATGAAGCTGCCCTTGGGGAGGGCCTGGGCGAGCGTCATCGCGTAGGGGAGGGGCTTCATTTTCTGCGCGAACCTCACCTTGAGCCGCGCGGAGCGCCTGTCCGCGAACACCAGTTCGCAGATCCATTCCGTTCCCCTGCCGTTGAACACGGTCACCGTGTCGCCCGCCTGGGCCCGGTTCACCGTGGTCAGGTGGTGGGTCTCGGATTCCGAGAGTTCGATTTCCGACGGCTCCGCCGCGGGTGGGAGGCTATAGGCTCTGAAGTCGGCCATGGGCAGGCCCCAAGAATTTGCATTTACACACCCAAATTGCCAGCCAACGTTCGGTCGCTCGGAAAACACGCCCGAATGGCGGAATTGGTAGACGCGCTGGACTCAAAATCCAGTTCCCTCTAAAGGAGTGTCGGTTCGATTCCGACTTCGGGCATTTCCCGCAACACCCCGCGCAGCACCCCCGCCCATGGCCCCGCACCCCAGACTGCGGATAGCGATCGTTGAGGACCATCTCATGTTCCGTGAGATCATCCGCAAGATTTGCGCCGACGACTTCGGCCATGAGGTCGTGGCCGAGGCGGGCGACGGAAATTCCGCGCTCGGCGCGATCCTTGGCAGCTCCCCCGACCTTGTGCTCCTCGACATAAGCCTGCCCGACATGGACGGCTTCTCCGTGATTGAAGTCCTCAGGAAGGCGGGCTCCAAGGCCAGGATCATCGCCATCACCTCGGCCAAGGGCGCCTTCACCCTCTACCGGCTGGAGCGCGCCGCGGTCCAGGGCTTCATCGACAAGAGCACCAGCAGCCTGAAGAACCTCAGGGAGGCCATCGAGGCCGTGGGCTCGGGCCGCAGCTACTTCTCCCCGGCCTTCGCCAAGGCGAAGGCCGCCAGGCTCGCCGATCCCGGGTCCTTCGACAAGGTCCTCTCGGACCGGGAGCGCGATGTGCTCGAGCTGATAGGCCACTCCCTCTCCGACGAGGAAATCGGGGGCCGCCTCGGGATCATGCCCAAGACGGCGGAGTCCTTCCGCACGAAGATCATGAACAAGCTGGACATCCACAGCACGCCCAAGCTCATCCGCTTCGCCATCGAAAACGGCTTTACTCAGGTTTGTCCGCCGGACGGTGGCGGGGCAGCGTCTCCCTGAGGGTCGCGATCTTCGCGGCCAGGCTGGAGGCCAGCTTCTCCAGTTCGGCAAAGTCGGCGAGCTGCGACTTTTCCTCGAGCTTCTCGGCCGCGTGCGCCAGCTCCGTGGACCCGATCAAATGCGCATGCGACGCCACCCGGTGGGCCGAACGCGCCAGCCCGGCCCGCGACTTGTTCGCCAGCGCCGAGAGCACCTCGCAGGCCGACGACCCCAACGAATTGAGGAAGCGCGACACCTCCCGGTCGAGCCCCGCCCGCGTGCCGTCGGCCAGGTAGGCCAACAGGCTCAGGTCGCCCTCGCCGGCGTTGGAAACCTCCACGGGCGGCGCGGCCTGCTTGGGTCTCATCCATTCCTCCAGCACCGCCTTCAGTTTCTCGGGAGTCACAGGCTTGGCCAAAAAGGCGTCCATGCCGGCCTTCAGGCACTCCTCCCGGTCCTGGATCGTCGTGTACGCTGTCGTCGCCACGATGAAGGTCCGGGGCACGGCGTGCTCCCGGGCCCGCAGCCGCCTGGCCACCTCCAGCCCGCTCATCCCCGGCAGGTCGCAGTCCACAAACACAAATTGGAAGGAGCCCTCGGCCGCCAGCGCCAGGGCCTCATGCCCGTTCCGGGCCACCTCCGCCGTGATCGCCAGCTTCTTCAGCATCGTGCACAGGGCGTCCGCGTTGTAGCCGATGTCCTCAACGACCAGCGCATGCGCGCCGCCCGCATGCGCCGCCGGGGCCGACGAACCCCCCTCCACCCGGGCCTCCACCCGGGGAAGCTTGAGGAAGAACGTGGCCCCGCACCCCGCGTCGCTCACCACCCCCACCGAGCCGTTCATCCGCTCGGCCAGCATCCTGCAGACGGCGAGCCCCAGTCCCGTGCCGGGGATTTCCGCCTTCCTCGCCGCCTTGAGCCTCGAGAACCGGGAAAAAAGGCCCGTCTGCTCGGCCTTCGGGATCCCAGGCCCGTTGTCCGCCACGGAGAAGACCATGTCCTCCCCGTCGGGTCTCGCCGAGAGCTGGATCCTGCCGCCGCCCGCGAACTTCAGCGCATTCGTGGCATAGTTGACCACGATCTGCTGGATCCTCGCCGAGTCCCCCACCACCCTCGTGGGAAGCCCGGGGTCGATTGCCACCTGGAAATGCGCCCCCGACGATGTCGCCTCCTCCGCCAGCATCGCCGCCACCGCGTCCAGCAGCTCCGCGGGCGAGAACGGTTCCGGCTGCACCGTGAAGCTCCCCGACTCGATCGACGAGAAGTCCAGCACGTCCTCGACAAGGGACGCCAGGAACGTGGCGCAGTGGTGCAGTGTCGCGACCAGCTCCCCCTGCCTCCTGTCGAGCGAGGTGTCCGCCAGCGCCATGGCTGAGCCCAGGATCCCGTTCATCGGGTTCCTGATTTCGTGGCTCATGCTCGCCACAAACTCCGTCTTGGCCGCGTTGGCCTTCTCCAGCTCGGCCGTCCTCAGCTTCACCATCTGCTCCAGCTGGGCCGCCCTCCGCCGCAGCCTGCCCACCCTAAGCCGGTAGATCCCAAAAAGCGCCAGCACGCCCCCCGCCGAGAATCCCGCAAAGGCCCACGGCGTCTGCCACCACGGTGGCGCGATCGTGAACTTGAGCGAGGCCGCCTCGCTCACGGCCCCGGTGTCCGAGAGCACCCTCACCCGAAAGTCGTAGCTGCCCTGCCTCAGGTTCGGCAACTCGAGCTCCGCCGAATTGGTCGGCTGCGACCATGCGCTGTCCGCCCCGGCCAGCATCGTCTGGTATCTCAGGGTCTCCCTCAGGCCGTACTCGGCCGAGGCAAACTCAAAGCGGAGCCTATGCGTGGCGTACGGCAGCCTTTCCCCCAGCGGCTCGTCCTCCTCCCCGTTCTCCCCCCGCACCCAGCCGTGCAGCAGCGGCCTCCTCGGCACCTTCGCCACCAGCTGGTCAGGATGGGCCACCCGCAGCAGCGAGTCGTTGCCTCCGATCCAGAGCACATTGCCCTCCGACGAGGGCTCGATCCTCAGCATGTGCAGCGAGCCCACCGTCTCCAGCCCCTCGATCGACTTGGGGCTCCACACGACCCCGTCGCCCACAAACGAAAGTTCTCCGACCCTCGGCGGCATCCCCGGGTGCTCCCCTTCCAGCGCCACCCACAGGTTCCCCTGGTCGTCGCAGTTGGATACCGCCTCCACGTCGCCCTGTGGGAAGCCCGGGATGCCCCGGAACAGGTCCGTGCCAGGGTCCAGCCAGTGGGCCCCCGCCGGGTCGAAGGCCACCACCGTGTCCCGCATCAGCCCGACAAAAGTCGCGCCATCTCCCGCGGCCAGCCCGAAGCGGCTCCCCACCGGCTCCGCCGCCGACTTGCCGATTCCCGGCTCGATGACGAACAGCCCCTTCGTCCCCGTTCCCGCCCAGATCCTCCCCGAGGGCTCGTCCACCAGCGTCGACGCGCTGTCCGGCAGTTGCTCCGCCACCGTCTCGTGCGCCCCCGACTTCGGGTCCACCCGCAGCACGTCCCGCCCCTGGGCCACGAGGAGGGTCCCGGGCTTCGCCTTCGACGGCCGGACAAGGAAGACATCGGCCTTTCCGCTCAGGAGGTTGCGGGTGCCGGTGGGGGTGACGAGGTCGAGCTTGCCTCTATGAGCAATGGTTCCTTCCGATCCAGATGACAGTACGTCCCAAGTGTGATCCGAAATGCTCCCGAACGGTGCAAACGCGGGCAATGATCGATCTCCATTTCGGAAACTGAGAAAAAACGCTCCAATGTCGGTAGCACAAAGAAATGTGCCCGAAATCTCTGCGGCATTTAAGCAACCCCCAGACGGCAATCCTGTTCTGCCGTCATAGACTGCGTTCCCCGAGTTTAAACCGATTCGAATTATGTGAGAAAAAGAAGTGGCCCAAAGCGCGCCACTACGATCCACAAACATCGAGAAAATTTCCTGGGTTGGGAGACCGTCGCGAGCTCCTAAAGTTCGAAGCATATGCCAGTCGCGATCGACGATAACGATTCCCCCGCGGAGAGTGCCCAGTGCGATCGCTCCCCCGGGAAGCATTACGGCCGATGTCAGGTCGTTTTCGCGCACAAAATCCGATACATCTGGCGCTATTGGCGTGACGCCACCTTTCCTGAGAATCTCCAAACCTCCCGCAGTGGCTAGAACTGTGTGCCCTTCTCGTTCACCCATCCAAAGTATCGCCCGGTTGCCGATTGTTGAGGCCGGAAGCACAAGGGTTGGTCCGCCAGCGTCCAGGCGGAAGAGACCCGTAGACGTGTTTTGAATAAAAATACTCTCGCCGACTCGCATAGCGAATAGCCGACGGTTTCCGTGAAACTCCCATGAACGGAAGCTAGCCCCATCCCAATAAGACACTTTGTCTCTTGAGACGAAATCAGCTCCGGCTCCCTCTGGGAAAACGTACCAAATGTCACCGAGATTCGAATCACCGGGCGGTAGGTGTGACCGCAACGAATGGTAGGAAAGATCACCATTTGGTCCGGTGTCGAACCAACCGATCTCATTGACGGCAGCTGCCCAGAGGCGGCCATCCGCGCCAAAGCTTAGGCCCCGCACTGCATAATTTGGACCCATTGAGTGGGGCCGCCAGCGGTCACCATCATAACTCAAAACCGAATCACATCCGAAATAAAGAACTCCATTTGCATCTTGCGCAATCGACCAGCTTCGGGTGTCGCTCCCAACCTCGCGCGATGAGTATGAATGGACAAGCGGCAAGCCAAACCAAGTGGGCTGAATCTGGTACGCCTTAAGTCCGACGTTCGAAAATGCGGCCAAGAATGCGAAAGTCGCCCAAGCTCGCCTATTGTCGGTGGCCTTCATCGGGTTAGAGGTGTCCCTTTAGAGCAAGGACCTGGCCTGTTGGCTACCGTATTTTCCGACAGAATAGGAAATTTCCTCATCGGACAGGAAATTACAGGATTCAAGGCACTGGTGTTCCAGGTAAGTAACCTGTTGCGGTAGCTCTCGCTATGAAGTCCATTCGAAAAATAATCCTCGGGCTGGCCTCCAGCCTTTTCTTGGCGATCGGGTTTGTCCGAGCCGCCGAGTGTCTTGATCCGACGGCAATCCGGAATACAGCAACAAGGTCGAGCATCGAGTCACCATCGATGACCCACTGCGAGCTTCCGTGCGAGCCGCCCAACTGGTAGAAAAATGCTCAGTTTGGCCAGCTTTCGATATCGGGATGTCTTTGAGCCTGATGGCGGGCCTATTGAGCGAATAGTTACGGCCGAGTTCCCGGTTTTTGGGAGGCGCCTTTGGCAAGCCAATGCTTTCCTTAGGCCGGGACTCGTGCCGCTTCGCCGCCTGGCGATGTATTGCAACTGCAATGGTACGGGTGCACACCAATCGCCAATGGTGGCACGGCAAATGGCCGTATCAGAGGCGCTTGAGCGTTGGGCCTTCCACTCTACGGTCCGGTCTGTTAGTTGTTCCGAATTTGGATTTGACGTAGATGAAAGTTCAAATGGCATGGCGGCATTTCCAGGATTCTCGCGTCGGCCGGCGCGCCAAGCAGCTGTATTTGAGGCTTACGAGCGCTTCTGCCTCCTACATTGGTGGGAGCGCAAGATTGATGGGGTTGTCTGTGCCACCGAATGGCCAGGGGTCACGGCATTGAGATTCGAACCAGCGCCGGGCGTCGTAGCGGTGCTGCTCTTCGCGCGCTCCGCTTCAGGCTTCCATGTCTATGGCCATTCGGCCTCGGCGTCGTTTTTAAAGGCCTGTCGGCGAGCCCTATTGGAGCTCATCAGGAATGAGATTGTTGTTCGGTATGGCTGTGTGGTCGCGAAGCGGAGCTGGGGCGAGCGGCTAACTGACCGATTCGAGCAGCGTGCATGGTTCTTCTCAACAGATGAAGGCCACGAGCTCATTCAAGCGCGCTTGGCCGAGCGCGTACGAGATATCCCGTCGATCCCTGAAGTCATCTGCGACCGCGAGATCGTTGGGCCGTGGTCGGAATATGCAACCATCTGGAGATTTGCCTTTCGTCCGCCGTCAAAACGGTTCCTAACCGACGACGAGCGCTATTTTTTTTGGTAAGCTACGGCCGCCGAAGCTTTGCTGAATAACGCTCTAGCTCGCAGGGAATTGAATCAGGGCCAGAACATCACGGAGAAGCTCACGCAGCAACGCGGCCAGCGGATGGGGAGATGATCGAAACGTTCGATCGCACCCATGAGGCACACTATCGCTCCGCTACATCGCCTTCACCGAATCATTTCCCTGAACTGCTTCGTGTCCGGTAGGGCTGTATCAGCCGTGATCACTGCGTTGGGAAAGCACGGCGCGCCCATCGACCACAGCTCCATGCTGTCAAAGGTGTGCGCCAACAAAAAGCGATTCATGCGCTGCGCAAAGAAAGCGGCTCTCTTATCGCATCGAATCTCGGCATTGAGGCGGCTCGCCAGCATCTCGGTCATCGGGACATTCGCACGACGTCGTCTCATTATGTGGACAAGAAAAAGCGGATCGAAGTGAAGCTGTCGTTGGAAGCGCCCGAACACCTTCGCGCGACAGCGAGTTGATGCTAGAAGCGGCCTATCAGGCTGCCCGGACGACGGACGGCTTTGGCGAAGGGTATTCGCTCCTGGCAGCCTACGAACCCGGAGTCCTGCGATCATCCCTGCGTTGCTTTGCTAGGATCAAGCGTTGGGGTTCAGTAAAGAGGCGTTCAAGCAGAGCGGTAGTGAAATCCTGAATATGATGCGGATTCCGAACGCCGACTTCCTCGAACGAACAGGCA
>Ga0302319_10016298_pt1 | contig 13708 bp, 13 predicted proteins | sample Bog_T0_2_FD_203319 | JGI IMG/M metagenome (GOLD analysis project Ga0302319, IMG submission 203319) | Peat permafrost microbial communities from Stordalen Mire near Abisko, Sweden - Bog_T0_2 | ecosystem: Environmental > Terrestrial > Soil > Wetlands > Peat | place: Sweden: Abisko, Stordalen Mire...
CGTCGAACCAGGGATGGCGGGTGAGGGTGGACACGCTCCTTTCGGACATCAATGGCGAATATACGCCGCTCTATTTCAAGCTGGTGCAGGGCGCCACTTTTTTTGTCCTGCTGGTGGTGAGCGCGAATATCGCCAATTTGCAATTTGCGCGCGGCATTGCGCGGCGTCCCGAGATTGCCATGCGCACCGCGCTGGGCGCCGGTCGTTGGCGGCTGCTGCGCCAATTGCTGACTGAGAACATTCTGCTGGGATTGATCGGCGGGGCGGGCGGACTTCTGTTCGCCATGCTTTATCTGCATCTGAGCATTGTCTCGATGCCGGAGCGGGTGGCACGTTATATGTCCGGCTGGTCGAATATCTCATTGAACGGGCGTGCGCTTGGCTTGTCGTTGTTGCTGGCCGTGGTAGCGGGTGTGGTTTCAGGGTTTGCGCCGGCGCTGGAAGCCCTGCGCGTGAACCTGGTGGAACAGCTCAAGTCAGGATCGCGGTCCGTGGTGGGCACGGGGCGGAGCCGCAAGCTGAGAAATGTTCTGGCGGTGGCGCAGATATCGCTTGCGGTTGCGCTGGTGATTGGCGCGGCGCTGATGGGCAAAGGGATGTTGGGCATGCTGCACCTGGCCGATGCCTTCCAGCCCGCGAAAACGCTCACCTTCAACGTCCATCTGCCTGCGGCGCGCTACGATACGCCGGAGAAGCTGGCCGGGTGGTATGACAAGAGTCTTGACCGGCTGCGCGCACTGCCGGGCGTGGAACATGCCCAGGTGTTGAGCGCGCTGCCTTATAGCGATTGGGGCTGGCTTGACGATTGCCAGATTGAGAATCGGCCGCCGATGCCGGGCAAATCGCAGACGGGGCTGCGCCTGCCGGTGACGCCGGATACTTCGACGCTTTCCATATCCCGATTATCTCCGGGCGCGCATTTAACAAGAGCGACGATCTTCATTCGCAGCCGGTGGTCGTGGTGAGCCGGGCATTTGTGGCGCGATACTTCCCTGGAGAAAATCCGCTGGGTCATCGCATTCGCATGGGGAGCGCGGGACCGGAACCGACACCGTGGCTGACGATCGTAGGTGTGGCGGATGAAGTGAACTACTCGCTATTCCTGAAGGATCGTCCGGCGGCGGTGTACATGGATACGGCCCAATTACCACCCGCGGGCATGATCTACGCGATCACCACGAAGGGCGATCCACTGGCGCTGGCGCCGGCGGTGCGGAAGGCACTGGTGGCGATTGATCCGACGCTGCCGCTGGACGGAGTGCAAACCTATACACAGTTCCTGCATGAACGGTTGACGGGCATATTTTACGTGGCCGCGATGCTGGGCTTTGACGCGCTGGTGGCGATGCTGCTGGCGGCCATCGGCATCTTCGGAGTGATGGCCAACCTGGTGGGCGAACGGACGCGGGAGATTGGCGTGCGGCTGGCGATGGGGGCGCAGCGCGAAGACGTCTTGCGCATGATCCTGCGCCGGGCTGGATGGCTTACGGGCATTGGCGTGAGCGTGGGGCTGCTGCTGGCCTTTGGCCTGGCGCATGGAGTGGCGAGCCTGCTCTACGAAGTGAGTCCCAACGATCCGGTGGTGTTTGGGAGCATTACGGCGGCAATCACGGGGATTGCGCTGCTGGCAAGCTGGCTGCCGGCGCGGCGGGCGGCGAGGATTGACCCGATGGTGGCATTGCGCGACGAATGAGGGCGGCTGCGGCGCGTGGGGAAAACAACTGCATGACAGTTTTCCAAGGTGGTGAAGGGCCGGGCCATCGGCGGATTGGCGCATTGGCCCATCGTCCTCGAGAATCTGATTGCCTTGAAGATCAGCAAACCGCGCGTTGCCCTCGAAACTCCCCAAACTGCTGCCTCGTGGAGTATCTTTCCATCAGTACAAGTGATCCCACTCAGTTCTGTTTCTTTTTGAAAGAGGCTGCATGCATTCGCCGGAGAACCACGTTGTTCCTGAGATTCAGGCCTCGCCTGAGGAGTCACCGTCTGCGGAGGCGGAAGGAAGAGCGGAAGTGCAATCCGAGTTCCTGGTCCCAAGCGCGGAGGCCCATGCATTTCCTGGCCTGGAGTGGTTCTTTGTTGGCAGCCAGGGCCTAAGGGCCGGGTGGTCGTTTCTGATCTTCTATTGCCTGTATTTTTGCTTCAGCCGCTTGATGGGGACGGTGGCACTGGCAATTGATCCTGCTCTTGCGAATCTCGTCTTCTCGCCCACCATGGCGCTGATTGGGGAACTGATTCCCTTTCTGGCAATCCTGGGAGCCGTTGCAATTGTCGCGCCTATCGAGAAGCGCAGCATCCTCGATTACAATCTGACCGGTCCGCGCCCCGCATTTCACTTCGTCAGCGGTCTCGCGGTGGGATTTGCCGTTCTTTCAGCGCTCGTGGGAGGGCTGTTCTGGGGCGGATGGCTGCATTTTGGAGCGATCGCCTTGAGCGGCAAGGGCATGGTTGAGTTCGGCGCGCTTTGGGCGCTTGCCTTTCTGCTGGTCGCGCTGGTGGAGGAGGGGAGCTTCCGCTGCTACATGCAATTCACGTTCACGCGCGGACTCAACTTCTGGTGGGCGCTGGCAGCCATAGGTGCGGTGTGCCTTGATCTGGCGCTGCGGACCAAGGGCAACGGCGTGTGGGGTGTCTATGTCATCGCACTGCTGGGCCTGATTCCGTGCCTGCTGCTGCAATTGAAGAATGGGAAGGGATCGAGCTTCTGGCAGGCTGCATGGGTTACTTCCACCCTGTTCGGCTTCATCCATACCAGCAACAACGGAGAGAACTGGATTGGCATCTTTGCCGCGGCGGCCATTGGATTCGTTTTCTGCGTGAGCGTGCGGGTTACGGGCTCGGCCTGGTGGGCGATTGGTTGCCATGCGGCGTGGGACTGGGCGGAAACCTACTTCTACGGCACGGCCGACAGCGGCTTGCAGGCACAGGGACACTACCTGACGACGAAGCCGTCCGGCGCCATCCTGTGGAGCGGTGGAACGGACGGTCCCGAAGGCAGCTTGCTGATCATCCCGGTGGTGCTCTTGCTGCTGGCGGCGATTCTGGTCCTTTACGGGCGGAGAAAGCCTTCTGCTTTGGTTGCGACACGCCTAGAACAGGCTGCAGGATAGCCTGATGCGCCTGTGGCTCAACCGTACCGGTGAAGTCTCGCTGCGCGAGCAGTTGATTACCCAGGTGGTGCTGGGGATCCTTTGCCAGGAGTTTGTGCCTGGGCAGCGGTTGCCGAGCACGCGCGACCTTGCGCGTCGGTTCGGCATCCACGCCAACACGGCGAGTGCTGCGTACCGCGAGTTGGAAAGCGAGGGCTGGCTTGAATTTCGCCATGGCAGCGGGGTTTATGTGCGGGCCAACCGGCCTGCGGCGCCGCTTTCGCCGGAGATCGCCGTCGATCAACTGGTGGGCGAACTGGTCGCGAAGGCTCGCAAGCTGGGCGTGGCGCCGGCGTTGTTGCGAGAACGCCTGCATCGCTGGCTTTCTCTCGAGCCGCCTTCGCGCTGGCTGGTTATCGAACCCGATCCGGAGTTGCGCAGCATTGTGGTCCACGAGATGGAGCACGCGCTGGCTCTGCCGGTGACGGGCTGCGCTATCGAGGGGTGCGGCGACGCCGTGGTGCTTGATGGCTCGATGCCGGTGGTTCTGCCGAGCAAGGCTGCGGCTGTGCGCAAACTGTTGCCTGCTGGAGTGGAGTTGACCACGCTCCAGGTTCATCCCGTATCTCCGGAACTGCAGACTTATCTCAAGCGATACCTGCCGGAACATAGCGGAGAGTTGATCGGCATTGCATCGCGCTGGTCGGAGTTTCAGCGGATTGGGCGGACCATGCTGATTGCCGCCGGGCTGCCTCCGGAGAGCCTGCTGGTGTGCGATGCTACGCGTCCGGGCTGGAAGCGTGGATTGGATGCAACGGCGGGTGTGGTCTGCGATTCGGTGACCGCGCTGGAGTTGCCGGCGGGTGTGTTTGCCATGCGCTTCAGCTTGCTCGACGCGGCATCGCTTGCGCCCCTGCGCGAGATGGAAGCTACGCTTTCAGGCGACGCGGATAATTCGCCCGAATAGATTGCGGGTTGTTACACCTGCGAAACTGTCCCATTCGCCGCCCATCTCTGACCGCCTCAAACCTAACATCGGTCCTTGCAATAACAAACAAGGAGTTCCGATGAACCGTCTGATGATTCAAGCCCTTCTTTGCCTTATCCTTTGCTCACTACTCAAGGCACAGCAGCCAACGCAAGCCGTTTCAACCTCCGGCGCCCCGCAGCCCGCGCAAGCCGTCCTAATCACCGGCACACTGCGCCTCACTCAAGACGCGCAACAGCCGGTAGAGGAGACACCGCTGGCCGCCGCCGACTTCGACCGCAGCCAGACTCTCAAGAACGCGCGAACAATCCTCATCTGCTCGGAGACAGAATTCCTCACCTCCTCCACGCTGGACCGCGCTTTAATGGGCCAGAAGGACTGGGACAGGCTGGGCCTGTCGATCGTCAGCGGCTCGTGCTATAGCGATCCGCGCACCAGCAAGCCGCGCCCTGCCGAACTCAAGCTCCAGATCAACCGGGTCATCTTCACGCACATTCACACCTACATTCTTACCGACAAGGCGTCTGGGATCGTTCTTGCCTCGGGCAGGGTACGCGCCTTCGACGGGGTGGTTGCTTCCGGCCCGATGGCCGAGCAGATCGTGAAGATACTGGCTGCGGCCCGGCTGCAGGGCCAAGCGGCAAGCGGTGATTGAGAAGTCTGAGTTCGCGAGAAGGCGAATGGGTTGACGGAGGAATCGCCATGATGAGGAAGTTGCTTCAATTTGCGCTTTGTCTTATGCTTTGCCCGGTGCTGGCGGCGCAGCAGGTTCCGGCGAATGCCGTGTACCCTGACGCTCCGGCGACGTCTGATGCAAGCGACTGGACACGTGTGGCGGAACTCGCGCGGGGCGATGAGATTTCGGTCGCTCGCACTGGAGGGCGCTCCATGCGGTGCGAGTTTGCGGGCGCAACCAAGGACTATCTGTTCTGCGACGCGCGCTTCAGGGACGGGGAATATCGCTTTGACCGCGCGGAGGTGGAGCGCGTGAGAAGAGACGATGGGAGAAGGAACGTACACATTGCTATCGGCGGGCTGGCCGCTGCCGGATTTGTGTGGGGATTGGCGGACCCGCGCTTGCAGAGCAAGGGGACTCCGCGCGTTCTGGTTGGGTTAAGTGGAGGGGCGTTTGGCGCGCTGACAGGCTGTGCGATTTCAATACCGGTTGCACTGCTGGTGCCGGGCAGAATGATCTATCGCCACCCGTCGCTGCCAGTCTCGGCGGTCAGATAGAGCACCTTGGTCGCGTGGCTGTTCCCGCGGCGGTATTCTGTACATGACAGATGGCCAGCCCTCAGTTTCCAGATGAAACACCTTTGACGCCTACTCCACCTCTCGCGCGCAGACGCAGGCGGCGGTGGCCGCGGGTTCTGCTGTGGCTCGCAGGATGCCTGCTGACGCTGCTGCTGCTGGCAGCCGGCGTGGGCGTGTTGTGGCTTCGTTCGGTGGCGAAGGCGGCATTGCCGGTGCTGGACGGCGACGTGCATCTCGCCGGACTCACGGCGCCCGTGACCGTCGAGCGCGATGCACACGGCGTGCCCCACATTGCTGCCGGCAATCAGGACGATCTGTTTGTGGCGCAGGGGTACGTGACCGCGCAGGACCGGCTATGGCAGATGGATGTGTTCCGGCGGAACGCCAATGGGGAGCTGGCTGAGATTCTGGGTCCTTCTCTGGTGCGGCACGACAAGGCGCAGCGCAATCTTCAGTTCCGTTTGACGGCCCACCGCATCTACGCCAACCTGCCTGCGGCCGACCGCACCCGCTTTGACGACTACGCGCGCGGGGTGAACCTGTTTATCGCGCAGAACCCTGATACGCTTCCACCGGAGTTCAAGCTGCTCTTCTATCGGCCGCAGCCGTGGAGCGGCGTGGACTCGGTGAGCATAGGCCTGATGATGGTGGACACGCTGGATACGCATTGGTACGCGAAGCTCTTTCGCGAGCGGATTGCGGCCAAGCTGCATAACTCGAAGCTCGAGGCGAGTCTCTATCCGGTGGGCTCCTGGCGCGATCATCCGCCGACGGGCACGGTGATCGACTGGAGCCAGCCGCACCCGGCGCCGCCCGGCACCTCAGACGATGAAGACGACGACCGCACGCAGGCGAGCGGAAACCATTCCTCGGGGGCTGAGGCCCGCGCCGGTTCAAAGGCTGTTGCGGCCCGACTAAAGTCGGGCCCTTTCAAAGCAAGTACGATGAAAGCGAATGCGATCGATGCGAACGCGATCAATGCGAATGCGATCAATGCGAGTACGATCGATGCGAATGCGACCAATGCGAATGCGGTCAAAGCGAACGCGATCGATGCGAGCGAAGATGTTGGTTCTTTGCGGGTGTTGCTGGGGTTGCCCAACTGCGACGGCTGCAGGTCGGGGTCGAACAACTGGGTGATTTCAGGGCAGCACACGGCAAGCCGCAAGCCGCTGCTCTCAAACGACATGCACCTGGGCCTTACGGAGCCGAACATCTGGTTCATGGCGGACTTGAGTGCGCCGGGATTTCATGCAGCCGGGGTTACGCTGCCGGGCGTGCCGTTTGTGATCGCCGGCCATAATGAGCATGTGGCCTGGGGCTTTACCGCCCTTTACGCCGACGTGCAGGACCTTTATGTAGAAAAACTGGACGGCAACGGCAACTACCAGGCCACGGATGCGACCGGCAATGTGACATGGAAGCCGCTGGCAGTGGACCATGAAGTGATTCATGTGCGGGGCGGCAGCGATGTGCTGCTCGATATCCAGTCCACGGAGCACGGGCCGCTGCTGAATCAGATTTTTACGAGGGACACGCGGCCCATTGCGCTGCGATGGACGCTCTACGATCCGGCGCTCAACACGCTTCCGCTCTACGCCATGAACGTTGCATCGAACTGGGACGAGTTCTCGGCGGCCTTGCGTTTGTGGTCATGGCCGACGCAGAATCTGGTCTACTCCGACGACCAGGGCCACATTGCTTACCACGCCATCGGGCAGGTTCCGCTGCGGCCGGGGGGGCTGGTGGGTGTACCAATTCAAGACGCCGCGCACGAGTGGCAGGGCTACATTCCATTCGACGATTTGCCCGGCGTGCTCGACCCCCCTTCAGGGTTTCTGGCTACGGCCAACGCGCGCGTGACCGCCGACAAACCCGCTTACCCGCTGACGCTGGAGTGGGCAGATCCGTACCGCGTGGAGCGCATCTACAAGGCTTTGCAGGGCCGCGATCAACTGACGCCCAAAGACCTGCTGGCCGTGCAGACTGATATTTACAGCGAAGTGGACCAGGAGCTGGCGCATCGCTTCGCTTACGCGATTGACCACACAGCCGGGATTGACGACCAGCTGCGCAAGGCCGCCGATCTGATGCGGAGTTGGGATGGCCGATTGACGACCGACTCTGCCGCTGCCTCCATTGTGACCCAGACCCGCCACGCTCTTTGGCCGATGATTCTAGAGCCCAAACTGGGCAAGGATGACGCCGAGGACTACGACTGGGCTGAATCCAACTTTGCTGAAGAAGAGATTGTGATGCATGCCAGTCCCGACTGGCTTCCTTCGACCTACAAGAACTGGGACGCACTGCTCACCGACGCCGTGCGCAATGGCATGAAGAGCGGCAAGGCTCCCGGCGATGTGACCAAGTGGAGCTATGGAAGCTGGCATGTAATCGATATCGAGCACCCACTGGCAGGATTTTTTCCGCTGGTGAGCCGCACAGCCGGAACCGGCGCGCAGCCCCTTAGTGGCGACACCACCACCGTGAAGCAGGTGAGCCGAGCATTCGGGCCTTCGCAACGATTCACCATGGACTGGAGCAATATCGACGGATCCACGGAGAACATCGTTCTTGGCGAGAGCGGCAACCCGTACAGCCCGTACTTCCGCGACCAGTGGAACGACTATTACGGAGGAACCACCTTCGCGCTGCCGTTCACTCCGGCAGCCGTAGCAGCGCAGACGCGGCACACGCTGCGGCTGCTGCCGTGACGAGCGAGGGATCAGAGGCCAGGGGGCAGGGGGCGGGGGCGAAAGCCGCGCGCTGGAGTCGCTACGCGGGGCCGGCGGTTGTGCTGCTGGCCGCGGCTGTGGCTATTGGGCCGGAACTGGTGAAGGGCAACTCGTGCGGGCACGACTTCGACTTCCACCTTGTCTCCTGGCTCGATGCGCACAACAGCTGGCAGCAGGGAATCGCCTACCCGCACTGGACACCGAGCGCGAATTACGGAGCGGGTGAACCGCGCTTCGTTTTTTATCCGCCGTTGACGTGGATGCTCGGAGCGGCACTGGGATTTGTGCTGCCATGGACAGCGGTCCCCATCCTGCTGACCTTCCTGCTGCTGGCCGGTACGGGGCTGGCTTCTCGCGCGCTGGCCCGACTGGCGCTGGACGATTGCTGGGCGACCCTGGCTGGATGCGCAGCGTTATTTTCCGGGTACGCGCTTTTCACGGCATATGAACGAACGGCTTTTGCGGAGTTGGCCGGTGGCTTTTGGATTCCGCTGGCGCTTCTGTACATTTTCCGCGAGGGCAATCGCACGGGCGGCTTGCTAAAACGCGCCTTCGACGGATCGGCTGTGCCCCTGGCGCTGGCGGTGGCCGGCGCATGGCTTTCGAATCCAACTGTCGGCGTGATGGCCAGCTACTCACTCGCCTCTGTGGCCCTGGTTGTTGGCTTGCTCTCGAGATCGTGGGCTCCCATAGTGCGGGCCATGGTTGCCGCGGCGCTGGGGATGGGACTGACAGCAATCTATCTTGTGCCGGCAGCGTGGGAGCAGCGTTGGGTCGACATTCACCAGGTCACCAACGATCCGGGGCAGACCGTCGAGAACAATTGGCTCTTCGCGCACCATGCCGACCCGTCCCTGGCGCTTCACGACGCGGTGTTGCACACGGCATCTGCGATCGCCGTGCTCATGATCGCGGTTGCTTTGGCATGCGTGCTGGTGAGTTGGTTGCGTGGCCGTTTGCCGGGAGAGCGCCGCACGTGGATTCCCCTCGCGCTGATTCCGGTTGTAATTCTCTTTCTGCTGTTTCCTGTCTCCAGGCCGGTGTGGAACCTGCTGCCCGAGCTTCGCTTCCTGCAATTTCCTTGGCGCTGGCTGATTGTGTTGGAGGCTCCGATGGCGATCTTCCTGGCCACTGCGGTTGGATGTTCGCGGCCCTGGCGGCGGGTTGCGATTCTGGCTGCTTGCGCCGCGGTTTTTGTGGGTTTGACCTGCTATGCGGCGAAGGACCTTTTTCAGGTCTGCGACGATGAAGACGCTGTGAGTCCCATGCTGGCCGCGTACCACAGCGGCGCCGGGTTTGCGGGCACCGATGAGTACGAACCCATGGGCGCAGACAACTCCCTGGTCGCCACCGGCCTTCCCGCTGCCTGCCTGGTCAGCGACAAAGACACGGTGCTGGGCGCCGTAGCCGGGGGCGGCCCGGATGACGCTGTCCCGGCCTGGGACACGAGCCAGCATAGTTGCGAAGCTACGTTTGTCTGGGCACCGAATCCCGGCAAAGCTGCGTCAGAGCATATACGGGTTGCGGCTGTCACGCCTCATGCGGGGTACCTGGTTCTTCTTCTGCGCAGCTATCCGGCCTGGCGTGTCGCAGTGAATGGCCGGCCCGTGGATGGGCTGCCCCAGCGCGACGACGGATTGATGGCCGTGCCGGTACCGCAAGGCTCAGTCGAGGTGACCGTGGACTGGACCACCACCGACGATGTGATTGTCGGACGCTGGCTGAGCGCGCTGGCCCTGCTGTTACTCACGGCCCTGTGGATCGCGGAACGAAAGCTGTCGCAAAGCCGGTTATCATGAGAGTAATGCTTGCCGACGTGAAATCGCTGAGGAAAGAGAGCGCCGAACTCACGGACCGGGCGCTGGAGGAGCTGCTCCCGAGCCTGGAAACGGTGCCTGCGTCGATTCATGGCGCCATGCGCCACTCCACCTTTGCGGGGGGCAAGCGGCTAAGGCCGCTGCTGGCGTACCAGGCTGCCGTAGCGATTGCCGGCACGCTGCCCAAAGGTATTGCCCGGCTGGGCGCGGCCATCGAAATGTTGCACACCTATTCGCTGATCCACGACGATTTGCCCGCCCTGGACAACGACGATCTTCGCCGCGGCAAGCCCACCTGTCACGTAGCCTTTGGCGAGGCTATTGCCATACTGGCCGGCGACGCCTTGCAGACCCGCGCTTTTGAAGTGCTTGCGGGCCTGGATGCGCCGCCTGCAGCCGTGGTGCAGATTATCGGCCTGGTGGCCAACGCGATTGGGACCGTGGAGGGCATGATCGGCGGCCAGGTGCTGGACCTGGAGAGTGAGCACCTGAAGCCTACACCGGAACTCGTTGAAGCTATTCATCGCGCCAAGACGGGCGCGCTGATCCGGGTGAGTGTGGTGGCGGGAGGCGTGTACGCGGGGGCGAACGCGGACGACGTGACACGACTGGACGGGTTTGGACGCAAAGCCGGGCTGGCTTTTCAGATTGTGGACGACGTACTCGATATGACCGAGGATTCGGCTCATCTGGGCAAGACCGCGGGCAAGGATCAGGCTACGGAAAAAGCTACCTGGCCGGCTGTCTTCGGCCTTGAGCAGAGCCGGCGCGACGCTGCTCATCTGATCGAAGAGGCCTTCGCCGCCCTGGAGCCTTACGGCAGCCGGGCTGACGGATTGAAATCTGTGGCCCGGTACCTGGTGGAGCGGAAGAACTAGCAGATGCTCTCCGAGGCGGACATTTTAGCGGCGCTGCGCGACTGCTTCGACCCCGAAGTTAAGCTGAACCTGGTGGATTTGGGCTTGATTTATGGGGTTTCGACCGGTCCTGATCCGGACTCTGCGCCGGCCTGGCCGCGCCAGTGGGTGAAGGTGACCATGACCCTGACAACCCCGCAGTGCCCGGCCAGCGGGCTCATCTTCGAGCAGGTACACAACCGGCTGGCCGGACTCTCCGACATCAGCAAAGTGGAGGTCGACCTGGTTTGGGAGCCTAAGTGGACGCCCCATCGCATCAGCGAAGCAGGGCGTCGTCAGCTCGGGATATAAACGCGATCGAAAGCAGGCTCGTCAGCGTTTATTTGGCGAGAATCTGTCCCAGCTTCTCGCGGTTCTCGGCGACATCCTTTACGGTTGCCTGCAGCTTGTCCAGCATGCGCTCGACCTGGTCAAGGTAGCCGGGAAGACGATTCCACCACGTATGCAGGGTTTCCTGCTGGTCAAGCAGCGCCAGCGCGGTGCCTGAGGCGGCAGTGATCATTCCGGCGCGACGTTGGCCTGCGAGCAGCAACACACCACCGGCCAGCAGCGATCCTGCCGCCGCGTACCGGGCAACATTGCGAATATCGGAATCGGGAGCACGCAGCGCAGCAAGCAAACTGTCAACTTCGTTGGTTTGTTGAGGAAGCGATACAACCACCATAGAGTCTCCTTCCATCTCCGCCGTGGTCCCCAGGGGAGAGGGAACGGTGTCTAAAGTATCTCTCGAATTTGCGGGCTACGGCGAAGAAGTTCCGGTAAACCCGTGTTACCTCTGAGTCCGCTATCGCTTTATTCCAGGTCGAAATCGCGCAACGGGCGGCCCTCAGGAGCGTCCTTGGCCTTGCGCATGGCCTCGGCAAACTTCTTTTCAAGCAGGTCGGCCTTGTTCTTTTCCGCGTCTACTGACTGGCGGAAGATTGACTCCTTGCGCTCGTCCTGGGCGCGCATGGCCTGAGCGGCTGTCTCCAGATCCTCAAACATGCGCTTGCGCGGAGCAGAGGTATGACTCACCACCAGCCCGGTGGCTGCGTCAATCTTGATCATCGCCCCGCAATCCGGGCACGCAACCTCGAAAATCTGATCCTTTGGCTTGGCCATATCGTTCCATCCAGAATTGTATGCGCATCGAGGCCAGGTTGCACAGCTTTTCAGAAGGAGGGACCTTCGCGCCTTTTAGCGGTGGTCGCGCTAGCTGCTTCACTGAACTTTCTCTACGAAGTCTGCGTACGTCCTGTCAGCATTTCCAATTCTTGGGCATTTTCTTGTCTAGTGGAAACAACCGCATGAGCGCGGAGTCAAACGGATTGTTCTCCGCGCGGGTAAGGAGAGCGATGAAACGCATTTTCATGAGAAAACTGGTCGTAGTTGTGCTTTCGGCATTGGCGCTGTCACCGGTGTGCAGGGCGTTGCAAATTGCAGGCGATTGGCAGGGAACGCTGAGCGCTGGTGGCTCGGAACTACGCCTTGTCCTGCACATGACCGTCGCGAAAGACGGCAGCCTTACGGCCACCCTGGACAGCGTTGACCAAGGCGCAAACGGAATCCCGGTCACTTCGGCCACCCTCAAGGACGCCAAGCTCAGCCTCGTGGTTGATGCGGTGCACGGGACTTATGAAGGCAATGTCAATAAGGATGCGACGGAGATTGACGGTACCTGGACCCAAGGTCAGCCTCTGAAACTCGACTTCAAGCGCGTTCCGGGAGGAGTTGCGGCCAACGCAGCGCCAAAGCCTGCCGCGCCGTCGGACATAGATGGAACATGGCAGGGGAGACTCGATACCGGTGCAACCGCACTGCCCGTCGTTTTCAAGATCGTGAACACGCAGGACGGCCTGACCGCCAAGATGCAGAGCCCCGACCAGAGCCCGGTTTGGATTTCCGCGACGTCCGTGGTGCGCAGCGGCGGTACGGTCACGATGACGATCAAGGGGATTGGCGCAGTGTTTGACGGAAAGGTGAGCACGGACCTGAGTTCCATGGATGGCACATTCACACAAATGGGTAACGCTCTGGTGCTTGTGCTGAAGCGGGTGAAGGAATAGGGCGTGTAAGCGGGCTTCGACATCCTGCGATAATCTCGGTGAGTCTGATTGGCCCACGAAGAACGACGCTTTGAGCACCACGGACAACGTGGCCGTGGTCTCCGCGCAAAACCCGCAAGTGATCGTGCACTTCTCCGGCCACACGCCACCGTTCAACCCTGTACCCACCGTGGAAAGAATGCTGGCGTATGTCCCACCGAAATACCTGGTTGGACTGAGTGAAGTTGTGCTCACCAATTCCAGCGGTTTGTCGCGCAAGATTCGCAGGAGCGTAACGAAATCAAGCAAGCGCAAGTTCAAGATTGTGGAGTGCCGCGGGCTCTACCGCCAAGCCTGGCAAGGCACGCCTGCATGGATTCAAATCTTCTTGGACAACACTCTGAAAGGTTGGGAGAAGGGGTGGTGGCTGAAACTGCCACTTCTTCGCGATATTTTGCTCAGCGATGTTCTATTTCACGAGGTTGGCCATCACATCCACTTCACAGCCCGGCCTGAGCTTCGGGAAAAGGAGGACGTTGCAGATAGTTGGATGCGAAAGCTCAGGAGGCAATATCTTCGGCGCAGATACGACTGGCTCATTTCTCTAACCCCTCTTCTGCGCCCATTGGGGCATTGGCTCGCGGACTCCGGTAAAGCTAAAACAGCCACTGGGAATTTAAAAAGCCCCGCTTATGGAGGCAGGGCTTTTCTGGTTCAATCCTCGTAGTGTGTAGACGCTCTCAGCGTTTTTCCGCCGCGGTGGCCAGTTTGGCTTCGGCTTCGGCGATGACGTGGAGGGCTTCGTCGTACTTCTCTTCGCTATCGCCGGCCTCGCTCCACTGCTTGTGGCCGCGGTCCAGTTGCTGTTGGGCGCGAGGAACGTC
>Ga0302319_10016299_pt1 | contig 13707 bp, 10 predicted proteins | sample Bog_T0_2_FD_203319 | JGI IMG/M metagenome (GOLD analysis project Ga0302319, IMG submission 203319) | Peat permafrost microbial communities from Stordalen Mire near Abisko, Sweden - Bog_T0_2 | ecosystem: Environmental > Terrestrial > Soil > Wetlands > Peat | place: Sweden: Abisko, Stordalen Mire...
CTGGGGGCGGGGTGTAGTGGTCTGATTCCACGGATGGCGCTGGTCGATCGGATTGCCAAGCGGGTCATGCGTCACGAATTTTTCACCCCCATCCCAATCGTCGTAAAACGAGCTGCCGAGCAGGATGCGGATTCCGAGATTGATCTCGATGAGGTCGGTGGTAAGCAGCTTGCCGTCGAGCACGATGCCTGGTGTCACGAACATCGCGCGGCCCCATTCGCGCATGGTCTCGTATTTAAAGTCGCACACATCGGGATTCTGAAAAGAACCCCAGCAGCCGAGCATCACGCGGCGCCGCCCGACTTCCTCATAACCGGGGAGCGCCTGGTAGAAGAAGTCGAATAGATCGTCGTGCAGCGGCACGCAGCGCTTCAGGAAATCGATGTACTTGAGCAACCGCACGAGATAGTCGTTGAAGATCTGGACGCTGGCGACCGTGCCGACGCCTCCGGGATAGAGCAAAGAGGGATGCACATGCCGGCCTTCCATGAGACAGAACATCTCGCGCGTAAGCCGGCTCATGTGCAGCGCTTCGAGGTAGAAGGCGCCGGAAAAGGGATTTAGCGCGCGCATGATGTCTGCGATCGTCCGGTAACCATGCGTCGCGCCGTGCGGCGCCTCGGTCTTTTCGGCCATGGTGAATACGCCAGGGTTCGTCTCGCGCACGATCTGTTCGCAGAAATCGACGCCGACGAGATTATCCTGGAAAAGATTGTGATCGAACATGTACTCGGCCGCCTCGGCGAGGTTGATGATCCACTCCGCTATGGGCGGCGGCTTTACGCCGAAGGCCATGTTCTGCGCGTAGACGGCGCACGTGGCATGGTTATCCCCGCAAATGCCGCAGATGCGGCTGGTGATATGGTGCGCGTCGCGCGGATCCTTGCCGCGCATGAAGACGCTGTACCCGCGGAAGATCGACGATGTCGTGTGGCACTCGGCCACGCGGCGATTCTCGAAGTCGATTTTCGTGTGAATGCCGAGGCTGCCGACGATCCGCGTGATGGGATCCCAGGACATTTCGACGAGCTTCTGCCCGAGCGGCGTTGCCGGCTTTTCGCTCATTCGCGCGACGGCTCCGGCTTGCGCCGGAGAGGCTCCTTGTTCATTGACGCCTGCGTGAAGGCCCGGAGTGCGCGGATCGCCTTTCCGTAGGTTTGAATCGCCTGCGTCGAGAGGATCGAGCCGGGGGGCTGATCCATGAACGGCATGAATTTGTCGGCAAAACCAGGCATCGTACAACCGATGCAGATGCCTCCGACATTCGGGCAGCCGCCGATTCCGTTGATCCAGCCGCGTTTGCCCACGTTGCATTGCACGACAGGCCCCCAGCAGCCGAGCTTTACGATGCACTGCCTGGCGCCGTATTCCTGGGTGAAATCGCCCTGCTCGTAGTAGCCGCCGCGATCGCAGCCCTCGTGCAATGTTTCGGCAAAGAGCCACCCCGGCCGCAACGCGGCGTCGAGCGGGATCATCGGCGCCGCGCGGACGGACTGCCGCAGCAGGTAGAGCAGCACTTCCATGAAGTTGTCCGGCTGCACCGGGCAGCCAGGCACATTGACGATCGGAATGCCGGCCTTCGATTTCCACTCCCAGCCGAGATAATCCGCGAGCCCCATGCATCCTGTCGGGTTCCCTTCCATCGCGTGAATCCCGCCGAAGGTCGCGCACGTGCCCGCCGCCACTACGGCCCACGCTTTCGGCGCGAGCGTGTCGATCCAGTCGCACGTAGGGATGGGCTGACCGGTGGCCTGGTCGATCCCAAACCCGGCCCAGCATCCCTCGGTGTGGTTCTTTTCGTTCGGAATCGAACCTTCGATGACCAGGATGAACGGTTCGAGCTTTCCCTCAGCGGCATCGTGGAAGAACTGCATGAATTCATCCGCGTTCTCCTTCGCGAGCACCGGGTTGTGGAAACGGACGCGCGGGATTCCTGGGATGATCCCGCAAACGATGTCCTCGATACTCGGCTGGGTGGCAGCCGTGATCGAAATCGTATCCCCATCGCACCCGAGTCCGGCGGTAATCCAGAGGATATCCATCTGATGGATCGGCTCGCTCACGTCGCAGCAAACCACGCGCGCTCGATGGCGGTCAATGGCTTTCTCTTTTCCAGGCAGCAGCGCCTTCGAGCGCGTGGAAGCGATTCAGACGTCCGGACGGGCGAAGAATTCGCGGACGGAGCCACAGACATGCGAGAGTTGCTCGTCGCTCAAGGTTGGGAACATCGGAAGGCAGACACCCTGCTCGTAGCCGAAGATCGCGTTTGGGAAGTCCCGATCATCCAATCCCTCCAAATAGGAAAAGGCAGGCTGCCGATGGAGCGGATAAAAATAAGTGCGCGTTTCGATCTCCCGGCTTTTCAGATGCTCCATGAGTTGGGGAGCGCGCGGCGAAAGCATGCAGAAGCGAAACGGAATCCAGTCGGCGCCCGGATCTGGCTCAAAGAAAGTGACCTCGGGAAGCCCGGCCAAGCCCTCGCGGTAGGCCTGGAGCAACTCTCGCCTTCGCGCGATGATCCGGTCCAGCTTCGTGATCTGCACGAGGCCGACCGCAGCCTGGAGATCCGTCAGCCTGAAGTTATATCCCATCTCAGGATGGATGAAGCTTCCGCGATCCTTGCGCCCCTGGTTCCGCATGAAGAGGAGCCGGTCATAGACCAGAGGATCATCAGTGACGACCATTCCGCCTTCCGCGGTGGTGATTGTCTTGTCGGCGAAAAACGAGAAGATCCCGGTTTTTCCGAACGTGCCCGCGTGCCTCCCCTTCCAGCGCACGCCTATCGCCTGGGCGGCGTCCTCGACGACGAGGAGGGCGTGGCGGCGCGCGAACTCGATCACGCGGTCCATATCGGCCACGGAACCATAGATATGCACCGGCAAAACGGCCTTGGTTTTCGTTGTCACAAGGCGGTCGGCGCCGGATAAATCGATCTGAAAATTGCGGCGGTTGACATCCACGAAGACTGGGCGGCCGCCCACCATCTCGACTGCTGAGGCGGAGGCCATGAATGTGAAATCGGGCACAAGAACCTCATCGCCCGGCCCGATTCCGGCGGACCGGAGCGCAAGATAGAGCGCAAGCGTCCCGTTTGGCGCGAGCACGCCGTACTTCGCTCCCGTGAGATCGAGGATTTTGAGCCTGAATTCCTCGGATTTCGGACCCTCTGTGATCCAGTTACTCTTGAAACAGGACTCGAGCGCCTCGTACTCCTCCTGGCCCACCCAGGGCATAAACTGCGGCACCTTCATGAAGTTTGGGGACTGCTCTCTCCCGCCTTTTTGAGCCCGAGCCAGGTATTCCAGGTGATCCGGGCAAGGATGAGGCCATGCTTGACCACCCGCGTCTTGGTCTCGCCATACGTCCGGGGGCGATAGTGCATCGGAATCCCGCCAATCTTTAATCCCAAACGCGCGGCGCCGATGAGAAGCTCGAAGTCACCGAAAGGATCCTCGACTCCGAGCTTACCCCAATTCTCGTGGATCTTGAGGTAGGCCTCTTTCCTGATGCCTTTGATACCGCTCAGTACATCCGAAAGGTTCAGCCCCAGAATGATCGAAAGAAAGCGTGCGAAGAGAAAATTGCCCACCCGGTTGACCCAAGGCATTGCGCCTCGGCAAAGGGGCATCGCGAAGCGGTTTCCCACAATGAAATCAAGCCTTCCGCTTGAGAGGGCCTCGTAAAATGGAATGATGTCATCGGGATCGGAAGTGCCGTCGCCCTCGTAAATGATGATGCAATTCCCTTGAGCGCTGTAGAACCCGACCCGGGTCGCGTCGCCTTGCCCGATGCCAGGCTGCCCAATACGGCGAACATTTTTTTGCGGGTAGGCAGCCGCTACCCGATCAATCTCTTCCACGGTCCCATCGGTCGAGTGCCCCTCGACAAAAAGGATCTCCTGCCGTTCGCAGACAATCGGAAGATCGCGGACGATCGGCTCAATATTGTCGCGCTCATTGCGTACGGTAATGCAGATCGTGAGATTCAGGGGAAATTCCATCGCCTGACCATATTAGGATTGATCGCCTTGACAACAAGAGACGCCTGTTTTCTTGTGCTTCGCGCACATGCATGAAAATAGTGTCATCTTCGTCTCGGGCCACCGGGGAATGGTTGGATCCGCCTTCATCCGCAAGCTTGAAAGGGAGGGCCACCGATCCATCCTCGTGCGAACGCGCCAGGAACTGAACCTTCTCGATCAGCGCGCGGTGCTCGAGTTTTTCCGCGCGCATCCCATCGAGCGCGTGCTCGTGGCGGCAGGCAAAGTCGGGGGAATTCGCGCGAATGCCCTGGCGCAGGCGGACTTCCTGTACGAGAACCTCATGATCGGGGTGAATTTGATCCATGCGGCAGCCGAGACCGGCGTCAAGCACCTGCTCTACCTCGGGAGTTCCTGCATTTACCCCAAGCACGCTCCCCAGCCCATGCCCGAGAGCGCGCTGCTGAGCGGGCCGCTCGAGCCGACGAACATGGGTTATGCCGTGGCCAAGATTGCGGGGGTCAAGCTCTGCGAGACGTATTCGGCCAAGTACGGCTGCCGATTCGTTCCGGTGATGCCCACCAATCTCTACGGTCCCGGTGATAACTTCGATCCCCTGCAATCCCATATTATTCCATCGCTTCTCAGACGCTTCCATGAGGCGAAGCTTGCCCGTTCGCCGGACGTCGCTGTCTGGGGCAGCGGCAACGCGGTGCGCGAGTTCCTCCATGTCGAAGATTTCGCCGATGCGCTCTATCTTCTGATGGGACACGAGACCCATTCCGAAATCATCAATATCGGCTCAGGAGGCATATGCACCGTGCGGGAGGTTGCCGAGATGATTCGCGAGGTGGTGGGTTTTGAAGGCAAAATCGTTTTCGACGCGACCCAACCCGACGGCACGCCGATCAAGATTTCCGAGAGTTCGCGAATTCTCTCGCTTGGCTGGAGGCCCAGGCACGAGCTGCGCGGAGGTCTGGCGGCGCTCTACCAATGGGCGCAGGATCACGGCGTTCTCAAGAATCCAATACCGGCAAAGTCCGCCAGCCAGGAGCAGTCCTTCGGAGGCGCCCGCTCCAAGCGGGCGGCGAGCGCGAGCCCCCAGACGCGAGGGGCGCCCATCTCCTAAGAGGGCGTCCAAGCCCTTTTGCCGATGCCCGAGCGCGGGTTGCGGCGCGGCGCCTCTCCGGGTGGTGAAGACGCGCCTTGAATAAGTTGTTTCCATGGACGTCGAAGAGAGGGATGAGGTCTCCAGCTCATTGAATTCTGCGCCGCCCGTAATAGTTTGCGTTCTGAAATCTCTCGCGCATTGGCCGGAATCCTGCTCTCTAGTCCCCCCCTCCACTGTGAGCTTCCCCAAAATCTTCATCATCGGCCTCGACTCCGCGACGTGGACGCTCGTCCGTCCATGGATCGCTCAAGGGCTTTTGCCGAACCTGGCAAAACTCGTGGCCGAAGGCGCATCCGGCCCGCTGGAATCCGCGATCCCGCCGCTCACACCTCCAGCGTGGACATCGTTTATGACCGGGAAGAATCCGGGCAAGCACGGCATCTTCAATTTTCTCGAATCGCAGCCTGGAAGTTACGCCATGCGCTACTCCAACGCCGGCTCGCGCCGTTCGTCCTCGATTTGGCGGCTCCTGAGCGACGCGGGCTTGACCGTCGGCTCGATCAATGTGCCGTTTACTTTTCCGCCGGAAAAAATCGATGGCTTCCAGATCTCCGGTCTCGACACGCCTTCGGAAAAGAGCGCGTTCGTTCATCCGCCAGGGCTGCGTGAAGAATTGGAAAGCGCTTTCGGTCCGATCGAGATGGACAACCTGCACCTCGGTTTCATGACCAACAACGAGCGGCGGGCTCAGGTGCTGGCGAAAATGGAGGAACTCGACGAGCAGTGGACGCGCATCGGCCTTCATCTTCTCGAAAAACATCCCGCCGATGTGATGATGCTCACCTACATGTCGATCGACACCGTCCAGCATCATTTCTGGCAATACATGGATCCGGGGCATTTCCTGCACGACGCCGATGCCGCCAAGCGATTTGGCGACGCGGTGCAGCGGGTTTACATCCGGCTCGACGCGGCGGTCGGAAGATTTCTCACGCGCCTTCCGGAGGAGACAGTGGTATTGGTTGCTTCCGATCATGGCGGCGGCCCGACCTCGGATCGCCGGGTTTACTTGAACCGCTATCTCGCCCAACTCGGGCTGCTAAAGTACCGGGAGACCACGCATTCGTCGCTTGGAATCGTCCGGAGCCGAATGATCCAGTTTGCAGATCAATTGATCCGCAGCACACTTTCTTCCAGCCAGAAGAAGAAACTCGCGGGCTGGTTTCCTGCGTTGCGCGCGAAGTTCGAGAGCGCGGCGACATCGTTTGCGAATATCGATTGGGCGCGCACAAAAGCTTATTGCTCGGAGATACTCGCCTCCCCGCCAAGCATTTCGATCAACCTCAAAAATGCCAAACCGCATGGGATCGTCGAGCCGGATGAATACGAATCATTGCGTGATTTTCTCATCGCGAAACTCGGCGAACTGCGCGACCCGCGAGACGGGGCGCGCGTGATACCGCGGGTCTTCAAACGCGAGGAGCTTTTTCACGGCCCGTTCACGAGCGAAGCGCCCGATCTGATCCTCGATTGGTGGAGCGACGGAGCGTTTCAGACGGGGCAAAGCTCCCCGCGAGACGTCGGTCTGCCGGCCCTGGAAATCTGCGAGCGCAAGCCCAACCCCGAACCCGAATGGGGCGGCACGCACCGACTCGAGGGCATCCTTATCGCAAAAGGCCCGGCCACCCGAAAAGGAGCATCAATCCAGGGCGCGCGGTTGATCGACATCGCGCCGACGCTGCTCCATTTGATGGGCCAGAAAATCAGCGCGGACATGGATGGCCGCGTCCTCGTGGATTTGTTCACGCCGGAATTTCTCTCTGCCCATCCGGTTGCGTTCGAAGGAGCCTCCCCTTCCTCCGTCGAACACGCGGAGCCGGCGCCGTATTCCGCCGAGGAGGCCGCGCAGGTCGAGGAGCGATTGAAGGCGCTGGGCTACATCGATTGAGCATGCCCCCCCACCGCATCGTGATGGTCGCCGCGTGTCAGTTTCCCGTTAACTACGGTTCTCCCGCAGCCATTCGCGAACTTACCGAGACGCTTTCGAATCGCGGCCAGGACGTCCACGTCGTCACCTATCCGGAAGGGGAAAACCTTTCCGTGGGCGCGGCGCGATTACACCGCGTCGGGCGTCCGCGAGCAGTGCAGACGGCGCGCGTCGGACCTTCGGTTATCAAGCTCTGGTGGGATTTTCTCATGCTCATTGAAACGGTGCGCGAGCGATGTGAAATCATTCACGCGCACAATTACGAAGGCTGCCTCATCGGGGTCATGGCGAAACTGCTCACCGGACGGCCCCTGATTTACAACGCGGTGAACCTTATGTCCGACGAGCTGCACACGTATCGTGTCATGCCGGAATTCGTCGCTAAAATGCTCGCGCGTGCGCTCGACTGGTTCGTGCCGATCTTTCCCGATCATATCATCGCGCTCACGCCGGAGCTGCGGGACTGGTTCATCCGAGGGGGCGTCCCGCAGGATCGCGTGACGTTTATTTCCGCCGGCGTGACGCCATCGCTGCTCGAGGGCGTCGATCCGGCGGCGGTGGAGGAATTCCGCGTGAGGTATGAGATCGGCGCGCGTCCGCTGGTTATGTACACGGGCATCAATAACGCCTTTCAACGCGTCGATTATTTGCTGCGCGCGTTCACCCTGGTGCGGGAAAGGATTCCCACCGCGGTGCTGATGATCGTCAGCCCCATCGAGGATGAACCGAATCGCCCCGCCAACGAAGCGATCGCTCGTGAACTCGGCATTGGGCGCGATACGCGTTTCATTGGCCCGCATGCGCTGGGTGATTTGAAGAATTATCTGGCGCTCGCCGATGTTTGCGTCGTATCCCGGCCCGACTGTCCCGGCCAGCCGATCAAGCTGCTTAATTATATGACCATGGCGAAGCCGAGTGTCTGTTTTGCCGGCGGGGCAAAGGGGGTGACCCATATGCACGACGCCTTGATTGCGCCCGACCACGACTGGCGCGCCATGGGCGAGGCAATCGTGACGCTGCTGCGCGACCCGGTGCTGCGCGCGCGCATCGGCGCGAACGCCCGCGACACGGTGTTGCGCGATTTCGACTGGGCCTTGCTTTGCGCCAAAATCGACGCAATTTACGATCGATTGACCGCCCGCGGAGAATCACCTGCGAAAGCTGCCGTCGCCTGACCGGCACGCTCCGTCGCCGAGTTTTTGTTTGAAACAACGTATGGCCGCCCGTCCGCCAAGCAGTTGTGGTTTTTGGCTCAATGGTGTTGGCGCTGGACTTGCTCTGAGCGAAAAGTAAAAAAATGCTTGCCATTGAGCAGCGTTTTAACCGTGCACCAACCCATTTCACATGAGCAGTCGCCGCGCGCCAAATTCCTCTCGTGGATCATGATCGCGATCGGCAGCGTGGCGCTCGGGGCGCTCGTGCTGAAGACGTTGATTCATGTGCGCGAGACCGATCAGCTCAAAGCGCGCGCGCTGCGCGGTCCGATTCCGATCGAAGTGGCGCCGGCGCGTGTGACGCCGATCGAGGTGGTCTTCGGCGGCAGCGGCGAGGTCGAGCAATACAGGACCGTGACCGTCTATTCGAAACTCGGCTCGCGCATTGTGGAGTTACCGGTCATTCTGGGCTCCTTCGTGAAAATCGATGGACTGCTCGCAAAGCTGGATGACCGCGTGCAGAAGGCGACGGTCATGGCGAATCGCGAGATGGTCGCGGCGGACAAGGTAAAGGCGAAGGATTACGAAATTCAGCTCAATCGGATGATCGCGTTGCGGGCGCAGCACCGGGCGGCCGATTTTGATGTCGAGACCGCGGAGGTCAATTACGTGACCAACAAACAAGCGATAGCGGCCGCCGAGCAGGCGCTCGTGCAAGCGGAAGTCGATCTTGAATACACCGAGCTGAAATCTCCGGTGAATGGCGTGGTGATCGAGCGTCCCGCGAATCTCAACGAAATCGCGCAGACCAACGCCGAAGTGCTCAAACTCGGTGAGATCGACGACGTTTTCATGAACGCAAAAATCGCCGAAGAGGCGGTCGGCTACGTGCATTTGAATATGCCGGGGGAGGTGAGCTTCGATTCCTATCCGGGCAAAGTATTCAAGGGCATCGTCGAAAAAATCGATCCCAAGACGAACCCGCTCACGCATTCTTTTCCGGTGTATGTTAAAATCGCAAATCCCGGCTGGCATCTCACGCCGGGGCTCACCGGCTTCGCGCGGCTGAAACAATCTCGAAGCGCGCTCACCGTCCCGAATGCGGCAGTGCTCAATCCTGTTGGCGATCATGCGAGCGTTTTTGTGATCGATTCGGATCACCGCGCGCATCAGCGCTCGGTGCGCGTCGGCGTGATGTCCGGCAATCTCACGGAGATCCTCTCCGGCTTGCAGGAAGGCGACGTGATTGCGGTGGCCGGTCAGCTTTATCTTTTGGAAAATGACGAAGTCCGCATCAATCCGGCGAATGCGCTGCGCTGATCTTGCCCGCATGCTATTTGCGGCGGCGCTATTCGCGCCGGTGGCCGCTTTTGGGCAGACGCATCGGCTCACGCTGAAGGATTGCGTGGGCATCGCGCTCGGGCGCAGCCCGGATCTGCGCGCGGCCGATCTTGAGATAAGGGCCGCGGGCGAAACCGTGACGGCGGCGCGCGCGAGTTTGCTGCCATCCTTGTACGGAACAGCAACCGCGCAGACCATTTCAGGACAGGCGACGAACGCGTTTTCGCTGCTGAACATCGTCGATGTGCAGGATAATGGCGTGATTTCCAAGGCCAACACGAGAGGTCTGGTTGGTTTCGGCTCCGTGACGCTGAATTATGATTTGTTCAAGAACGGCAGCGTTTTCGGTCTCAACGATGCGCCGGTGATTGGAGTCGCCAAGGCGCAGAAATCCGTGCTGGTCTGGACGAGAGCCCTCGATCGCGAGCAGATCATTTTCATCGTCACAACGTCTTTTCTCGAGGCCGCGACGCGCGCCGAGCGGATTCGGCTCGACGCGAGACGAGTCGAATTGTGCCAGCAGCGCCTGCCCTACATTGAGCAACAGGTCGGGATCGGGTTGAAATTGCAGACCGACATCGACTTTGCCAAAGAACAGCTCTTTTCAGGGGAGGAAATGCTGCGGCTTTCGAAAGCGCAGCACGTGGCCGCGCAATTGCACCTCGCCGGATTGATCGGTGTAAGGCCCGAGACCCTTGTGGTTTCCACGAAGCTGCCCGCCGTCCCGGTGCTGCCCGCCACGGATAAACTGGTCGCGAACGCGCTCGCAAAACATCCCGGCGTTGGCGTGGAAAGCGCGATGATCGATCAGCGGTTCAACACCTACCGGTTGGCTCGCTCGCAGTTGTATCCGCAGGTCACGCTCGGCTCTTCGGCCCTTTACGGCGCGGATCTGACGGCGTCCTCCGACCAGCATCTTTATAGCGGCTCGCTCGTGATCAGTGTGCCAATTTTCGATTTCGGAATGCTCCAGGCGAACAAACGCTCCGCGGAGGACAAATACCAGGCGGAAAAGTATCGCCTCCAAAAAGTGAGCGACGACATTCGCCGTGCCATTCTGGATGCCTACGGGGCGCTTGTCATCATCCAGGAAACAGCGGCCCTGTACGAACGCAACGCGGTCCGGGCCGACACCGCGTTTCAAGTGGCGCTCTCGCAATCGCACCAGGGGCTCGTGCCGCCGCTCGCCGCGATCGACGCCGAGTTACTGATGATTGATAACCAGGAAGCGCTCAACGACCAGCGTGAGAAGGAACTTCAACAGTTTGCCACACTGCAAAACGCCGCTGGCGGAACCTGGGCGTGGATCCGATGAAGCAGTCGCAGCGGATCGTCAAAAACGCGGTATTCGGCGCGGCTGCAGCCGCGGTGGGCGGCGGGATCCAGCTCGCGACCATCCTTTTCATCGCAAAAAAGGTATCGGTCGATGAATTCGGCAAATACTCGTGGGTGCTCGCGTTTGCGATGTTTTTCCAATTCCTCGCCGATTCGGGACTGAGCCGGATTCTCGTGCGCGAGGTCGCCACGCAACGTGAAAATCAGGCGCGGATTGTCGGCGCCGCCGTCGCGTTAATTTGGATTTCGTCGATCGCGATGGGGCTCCTTCTTCTCGCGGTGTTGCCGTTTCTGCGAATCGGCTTCGATGTGAAACTCGCGGCTGCGGTGATGGGCCTCGCGACTTTGTCGCAGTTCCACGCGTCCGGTTACGGCGCAGTCCTTCGCGCGCACGAAGACAATGAATTGAATCAGCTCGGCTACGTGTTGCACAAGATCGTGCTGTTTTCTGTCGTATTCGTGAGTCTGCACCGCGCGTTCGGACTTGTTGGGATCGCGGTCGCGCACCTCGCGGCAGACTGCACCCTGTGGGCTTTCTACTATTTCCTGGTCACGCGATTCTACCTGCGTGTGCATCTCATCGCCGATCGCGCGCTATGGAAAAAGCTGATCGTGACCGCGCTGCCCATGGGCGGCGGCGTCATGCTTCGTCAACTGGCGCTGCAAGCTGATGTGCTGGTATTGAAATCGATGGCGAACTTCAGCGCCGTCGGGCTCTTCAGCGGCCCGTACCGCATCGGCATGGCGTTGCGCATGGCGCCCGAGATGCTCGCGCTGCCGCTATTTCCGCTCTACGCGCGGCTGGCGGTGGAATCGCGCGAAAAGCTCCAGGCGGTGTATCAGCGCAGCATGAAATACTTTTCACTGATGAGTTTTCCGTTCGCGGTTTTTCTGATCGCATGGTCGGACAAGATCATCCGTTACGCGATGGACCCGAAATACGAGGCGGCAATCCCCGCGCTTCAGCTTCTCGGCGCGGGCATCGTGCCGCTTTTTGCATCCACGCTTTTTCCCTACTTGTTCGCTGCCCTCGATGAGCAGCGGCGGTTTCTGGTGAGCACGAGCATCTTCAGCGCGCTGCGGCTCGCGCTCGACGCCGCATTGATTCCGCGTTTCGGTTTTCTTGGCCCCTGCATGGCCTTTCTTCTGACGGAATATCTCGTCGTGGGCGTATGGATCGCGCAGATCTCGCGGCTCGGATTGCGCCTCTCGCCGGGCGACGCGTTCTGGCGGCCGTTGCTCGCGAGCGCGGCGATGGCGCCGTTGTTAATTGTGGTCAAACCGCTTTCGCTCGGCTGGCAGATCACGGGCAGCGCCGCATCGTTCGCGGTGTATCTCGGGGCGCTGCTCTTCATGAAAACATTCGCCACCGAAGAAATCGCGACGGCGCGCGAGGGGCTCGCGTTTTTCCGGCCGCTCCTCGCGTACTGGACGCACACCTTGCGAAGAAGAATATGAATCGGGCCGCCGCCTTCGCCGATCGCTGGCTCACGCGGCTGATTGCGTTCTTCGAGCGGCAAACGAAGAATGCCGCTTTTGGCGTCGCAGCGTTCTGGCTCCTCGTTTCTCTGCCGCTCGCGTGGGTCAACGCGCCGCTGGGCAAAAATCCGCGCGGGTTTCAGTTCGCCCTGTTCCAGGACATTCCGATGCTGCCGCATTTTCAGTTCGGATCGTACGGCGTGGCCGGCATCGTGGTGTTCGCGCTCGCCATGGCCGCGCTGCGCATGGACCGCCGCGCGGCGGTTTGCGGCGGTATCGCTCTGCTCGCGCTTACGCTGGCCGCGCCATTGCAGATCGCATTTTCGAATCCCGACATCTTGCGCCGGCTTGCGTCGGAGTTCGCTCAGCAACAAAAGGTGAGTGCGTTCACGACAAACCTTCTGCCAGTAAACCAGGGTCAGGCGCCTGAGATCTGGACTATTCTCGAATTCGACACGATGTGGAGCCGCTTCGTCAGCGCCTGGTATTTTCTCACAATTGGTTGGTACGTTTTCACGGTCGCCGCATTGATTGTCTTTTTCAAAGGCCTGCTGCTTTTGGATGGCCGCCGTTGGCGAGCGGTCTTCGCGTGCATCCTGGCGCTGCTGATTTTCTCCGCAGTCCTCGTTGCGCGACCATTTTACGCGCACACACAGCTCGATCGCGCCTACCTCGCCGAAGCGCGCGGCGACGCCGACGAGGCAATTGCGCTTTATCGCGCCACGATGCGGCTGGATCGCTGGTATGCCTTGGGGCCGGAGCTCTACGGGCAAATCGGCGAGCTGCACGAAGCCCGCGGTGTGCTCGATTCCCCGGAGTATCGCATCTACAAGGGCCAGTTCTTTGAAAATCAGGGCATGCAGCCGATCGCGATCGATGAATTTCGGCTCGCCGCCCGCGGCGGCGGCAGTCTTGAATCCGTTGGCCGCCGGGAAGCGGCGCGCGTGGCCGGGAACTTCGGGCTGACGCTTTACCGTCAGCAGGCATACGGCGCTGCGCTCGCGCGGTGGCAACAGGCGTTCGAGGAGGATCCTTTTCAACTCCAGGCGCTGTTCTATCTTTCGCGCGTCAACTTCGAGGTCGCGCAATATCGCGAGGCGATCGCGGCTGGGGAACAGTTTTGCAAACGCGCGTCGAACACCTACAGGCTGGCTGATATTTATTCCGGCATGGGCGACAGCTACACGAAACTCGGCGATCACCCGAACGCGCGCGTTTGCTACGAAAAATCGTTCAAACTCGACTACATCGTGAATGCGCGCGGTCTCGGCGCGCTCGCCGGAAATTAACATGCGCGCGCGCATTGGACGCTTCCTGAAAA
>Ga0302319_10016300_pt1 | contig 13706 bp, 9 predicted proteins | sample Bog_T0_2_FD_203319 | JGI IMG/M metagenome (GOLD analysis project Ga0302319, IMG submission 203319) | Peat permafrost microbial communities from Stordalen Mire near Abisko, Sweden - Bog_T0_2 | ecosystem: Environmental > Terrestrial > Soil > Wetlands > Peat | place: Sweden: Abisko, Stordalen Mire...
TTCGGCGGCGCCGGCGTCACCAACTACTCCATCAAGGCCGGTGGCGAGAAGATGCATGGCACCATCTTCGATTACGTCCGCAACACGGCCTTCGATACCTGGGGCTACTTCACCAAGGTGCCCGGAGCCAATGGATTCGCCGTCAAGCCGGGCGAGCACCAGAACTCCTACGGTGCCTCCCTTGGTGGGCCGATCATCCAGAACAAGCTGTTCTACTTTGTCACGTATGAGGGTTTCCACTACACCAAGATCAGCAACACGCCGCAGTACCTCACCGTGCCCACCGCGCGGGAACGCACCGGCGACTTTACGGATGCCTTCGGCACCGGCGACGCCACACAGATCGGCGTGGCCGGCATCTTTGACCCTACCCCGGGAGGCAATCGCAACCAGTTCCGCGGCCTGCTCAACGGTGTGCCCACATTCAACGTGATTCCTTCCACGGAGATCTCCCCCATCTCCCAGTACATGGCGAAGGCGCTGCCCGCGCCCACCAACCTGGCCACCATTAACAACTATCTCGCCGGCCTGCCGCTGGAGCAGGACGACTACCGCGAGGACGTCCGTCTGGACTACACCATCTCAGCCCGCCAGAAGCTCACCATCATCGGGCTGGGCGGTCTGAACGGTTACAACACCATTCCCCACTACAGCAACCAGATCCAGTTGCCCTACCCCTACGCCTCCGGCACCTTCACCTCACAGAAGACCTCCACCGGCATCATCACCTACACCTTCAACGTCAGCCAGACGATGGTCAACACCGTGAACTACGGCTTCACGCGCGGCTGGGGCCAGTCGTTCTCCCCCACGCAGAACACCCAGTACTCCGCCTCCAAGACCGGCATCGGCAATCTGCCTCCCGGCAACGCGGCAGACACCTCTCCGGGGGTCACCTTCAGTGGTGGCGGCTCTTCGGCGGAGGCCGCGCCCTCCGGCTTCGCGTCCAACGTCAACAGCGGTCCGCAGGCCACCAACAACTTCACGCTCATTGACAATTACGTCTGGGTCAAAGGCCGGCACAACCTCACCTTCGGCACCCAGATCCAGTGGCTGGAGACCAACGCCGCCTCCTACCGCGGCTTCAGCGGTGCCGTTGCTCTCACCTACAGCGCGTACAACACGGAGAACTTGAACTTCACCAACAACACCGTCACCACCGGCAACTACATCCTGGGTGGCGGCTCGGCGTATGCCAGCTACCTGGTGGGTGCCGTGTATACCGGCAACGTCCGCACCCAGACCATCTCGGACGTCGGCGGCCGCTACCGCCCCATCGCTCCCTATGTACAGGACAGTTGGCGCATCACCTCCACGCTCACCCTCAACCTGGGTCTTCGCTATGACTATCTACAGCCCTACCGCGAGGTCAAGGACCGCATCGCCTTCATCAACCCCACCCTGACCAACCCCGTCACCGGGAACCTCGGCGTCGTCCAGTTCGGAGGATTTGGGTCCGGTCCCAGCGCCGCTTACGCCCCGTACGTCTGTCAGTGCCACTCTCCCATCACTCCCTACAACCGCAACTTTGAGCCCTCCATCGCCTTTGCTTACTCCCCCAACAACAAGATATCGATCCGCGGCAACTTTGCCGTTATGACCACCCACGCGGGCGGCACGGGCGGCCACGCCAACGCAACGGCCGGCCCCGGCAACAACTCTGAGTACGCCTATACACAGGTGTGGCAGGGCACAGGCAGCACCTCGCCGCCGTCCTTCTTTCTCACCAACGCCAACATCCCCGGCTCTCCGGTCAACAGTCTGTATGCTCCCGGACAGGCCGGCCCTGGCGGCACTGGCGGTCAGGCAGACTACGCCTCACTGCCGCCCTGGCCTGCTGCCGGCAACGTGGTGAATCCGCTGGGTACCACAGGCAACTATGCGCTCGGCAACAACACAACACAGTTCCAGTGCGCCAACATTGACGCCTCCAACACCTACTGCAATCCCTCCACCCAAAACTATGTGGACAAGTACTACGGTGGCCGCGGCCCGCAGTTTGTCAACTACAACTTTGGCATTGAGCAGATGATCAATCACTCCGCCGTTCTGAGCATCAACTACGTCGGCTCACAGACTCACTTCCTGCCCGGCGGCTCCGGCCGCGGCTACGCCACCAACTCCATCTCGCCGGACTGCATCCAGGGCATCAACGCCGTCGTCGCTCCCAACACCCTGGTCACCACGTTGACAGGCCCCCAGATCACCGCCATCCAGGCAGCCTGCCCTGCATGGAAACTCCCCTACGCCAACTATCAGGGCCCGCAGGCCACCGTTGCCCATGCATTGTCTGCGTTTCCGCAGTTCGGCAACCTGACCGATATCTGGGGCGCCACCGGCAACTCCAACTACAACGCACTACAGTTGATGATCGTGCAGCGGCCCTGGCATGGGCTGAGCGGTTTCATGAACTACACCTGGTCCAAGTCCATTGACGACACCGGCAACCACCGGACGCAGTATCCCGTGGGTCCCCAGGACGGTAACTTTACCCGGTCTTACACGGCCAGCGGCATCGACCGTGGCCTGGGAACGTTCGATCAGCGCAGCAACTTCAATGGAACGTTCAACTACGAGTTTCCCATCGGCCGTGGCAGGGCCTTCTTCACCAACAGCAAGTTCGCCACGCTCGTCGGCGGTGGTTGGGCGCTCTCCGGCATCTACAAGATCCGGCAAGGCTTCCCACTCCAGATCACCACGCAGGGGGCCTGTCTCACCTCGGAGAATGCGTTCCAAGGCAGTTGCATGCCGGACTACAACCCCGCCGTGCTGCCGTCCCAGGCGCGCATCAATGGCCAGTGGGGGCGCGCCCCAGGCGCCAACGCCAGCAACATTCAGACTATCCAGTACCTGAACCCCGCCGCGTTCACTTACCCGGACAACAACTCCAACAGCTACAAGCTGGGCAACGTCGCCCGCTCAGCTCCCGACGGCCTCCGCGGCCCCGGCTACAAGGATCTCGACCTCGGCATTCGTCGCACCTTCACCATCCGCGATACCGAGAGCCTGCACCTCACCCTCCAGTTGGAGGCGGACGTTACCAACGTCAGCAACACCACGTACTTCAGCCTTGCCTCCACCGCCACCCAGTGGAACACTTGTGCAGCCGGTCTGACGACGATCCAGCAGTGCGCCGCCAATGCCTACGGAACCATCGGCGGCCAGAATGCCAACGTGCCTCCCCGGGACTGGCAGTTTGCAGGCCGCTTCCGCTTCTAACGGACCTCTGCATCACGGACATACTCTCCCCACCCGCGCAGGGCCCTGGCACCCGCCATGGCCTTGCGCCAAGACCATGCGCTCAAAAAGCAGTTCAAGGTGCCGATTTGCAGCACGAAAGCCACCTCAAGCATCACGAAAAACGCAGGTTCGGATCCGCTTTCCTCCGCACCCTTTGCGCCTTCCTTGGCGTCCTTGGCGTTCGTTTTTGTCTTTTGCAATCAATCACATAGAAGCCAAACCCCAGACTTTGGCCCAAAACGTCATGTCAAACCCTCCGGGATCCTCGAAATCCACCCAACTAGCTGAAAATAAGACAGATAAAAAATAATCAGAAGCGGTAATTAATTACGCCTTCACCTGCTAGTCTTAATGCATAGCTTCGAGATCGAGGCTCACACACCGCCCGGTGCAATCCTCCGGGCGATTCGCATTTAACACGGTGAACTGCAACAGAATCAACATTTTGCCGCTAAAATCTCTCGAATCAGGATTTTGGGCCACAGGTCACCGGCTATCTCGCTGATTCCAAAGATTCGAACCCGCGAGAGGGGGGTGGGGTACACCCCCAACCCCGCGAGCCCGATTGAAAGGATGGTGGCCAGAGACGGGATCGAACCGCCGACGCCGGCCTTTTCAGGGCCGCGCTCTACCACTGAGCTATCTGGCCTTGGCACTGCAACGAAGGACGCGCGGCCAAGTGCGCCCGCCCTGCTCTTCGTTTCGCTTCGCCTGCCTGTAAGGAGGGGAATAGGCCCGTCGGATGACGCGGCCTTCGAGAACGTCGACGCTCAGTATACCAACCCGGCCCGTCCCCCGCCAAACACTTCCTCCACTCGCAAATCAAACACTCTCAACTCCAAGCTCTTCAAGCCCCCGCTTCAGCAGGTAGGATGGAACCCACATTCGCTCCAGTCGCCGGAGGCGCTCCAATGTTGGCCAAACTCACCCGTTCCGTCCTGCGCGTTCTATTGCTCACCTGCGCCGCTGCTGCCATCCCGGCGCAGCAGCCCGCGCCGTCCTCAGGCGAACTCCGCGCCTCCGCCGCCTTTTCCGCCGCCCAACAGGCCGGCCCGCCGGAGCTCTACGCCTTCCTCGTGCCCATGCCCAAGGGCGCCGACCTGCACATGCATCTCTCCGGCGCAGTCTATGCCGAAACCTTTCTCTCCGAGGCCATGCAGCAGGGGCTGTGCATCGATCCCGTCGCGCTCAAGTTCGTCCAACCCGCGGCTCCCGACACCTGTGCCGCCGGCAGCGTCCCTGCCTTTACGTTGCTCAAGGACCAGCATCTCTACGACCAACTGATTGACGCCTTCTCCATGCGCGCCTTCGTCCCCAGCGAGGCCTTCAACGGTCATGACCAGTTCTTCGCCACCTTCGGCCACTTCAGCGGCCTCAGCAATACCATGGGCGCGTGGCTCAATGAGGTGGCCACCCGCGCCGCCGCGCAGAACGAGCAGTATCTCGAGATCATGAACACGCCCACCTTTGACAACGCCGCCAGCCTCGGCGCGAAGATCGCGTGGCCCTTGTCTGCGCCCGGCGTCGCGCCCGACTTTGCTGCGATCCGCAAAACCCTCCTCGCTGCCGGCCTTCAGTCTGAGGTCTCCACCGACACCCAGGAGTTTGCCGCTGGCGCGGCCGTGCGCAACCAGATCGAGCACTGCGGCACGCCCGCGGCAGTCCCGGCCTGCGGCGTCCAGATTCACTTCCTCTACCAGATTCTGCGCGGCTATCCGCCGCAACAGGTCTTCGCGCAAACGCTGCTCGGCTTTGAGGTCGCCAGCGCCGACCCGGACGTCGTTGGCCTCAACTTCGTCATGCCCGAGGACAGCCGCATCTCCATGCAGGACTACCACCTGCAGATGCAGATGCTGGACTACTTGCACTCCGTCTACCCCAGGGTGAATATCTCCCTCCACGCCGGCGAACTTGCCCCCGGAATGGTGCCGTATGAGGGCATGAGATTCCACATCCGCGAGGCCATCGAACTCGGACACGCCAGCCGCATCGGCCACGGCGTCGATCTGTTCTATGAGACAGATCCCACCGCTCTGCTGGCAGAGATGGCTGCGAAGCGCGTCATGGTCGAGATCAACCTCACCTCCAATGACGTCATCCTCGGCATCGCCGGGAAGGAGCACCCGCTGCACGCCTACATGGCCGCGCATGTCCCCGTCGCGCTCTCTACGGACGACGAGGGTGTCAGCCGCATTGACCTCACCCACGAATACGTCCGCGCCGCAGAGGACCAGGGCCTCGGCTACCTCGACCTCAAACGCATGGCGCGCACCTCGCTGGAACATGCCTTCCTGCACGGAGAAAGCCTGTGGGCCATGCCCGACGACTTCACCCAACGTACCTCAGCCTGCGCCGCGCCCATCGCGCCCAGTGCGTTTCCGCCCGGCCCCTGTGCTACCTTCCTGCAGGCCAACGAGCGCGCCGCCCAGCAGTATCAACTGGAGCAACGCCTGGCAGCCTTCGAGGCAGGGATTCATTAGCCCCGCTGCTACACTTCTCTCGCGAGCATTCCCTTCAGGAGTCATTCTTGGTCAAACGCATTCTTCTCACGCTGCTCCAGTTCCTCGCCTTCTGTATCCTGCTGATGGTCGGCGGCTACTGGGACATCATTCGGCTGGTTCTGCAACTCCGCGCACCGTCCCTCAATCTGATTCCGCTCTGGAAGTTCCATCTCAGCGCCAGCCACGATCTCATCGCCAACGGCCTCGTCTTCGCCTTCCTCCTGCTTCTGCTCTTGCTCGGTCTGCAGGCCTGGCGTCGGTGCCTGCGGCCCTGGGCGGCCCTCTCCACACTGGCCTTCGTCGCGGCGGCGGTGCTGTGCTTCGCTGCCAAGGTCGGGCTGCCACCTTCTTCCTGAGCGGCAGGGAACAAGTACGGTGATCGATTCCACCCCGCATTTTTTTGGCCCTGTCCACAAATCCTGTAGGACATGGAAATAAACAGTTTCCGGATTGGATTCTTGATAAAATAAAGGCTTACGAACAATCTCCTGGCCATGCAGCTCATGCAGTTGACCAGGCTAGGTTGTTCACGGGTCAACTTTGCTGCACTTCTAGCCGTTGCCGTACAGGCTCACGCTGGGCCGAGACAAGGACGTTCCGACCGCATGAATCATCCCGCACTCGATCTGGCTGACCGCAAAATTGCCTACTTCTCCATGGAGATCGCCCTCTCCAAGTCCCTCCCCACCTACTCCGGTGGCCTCGGCGTATTGGCCGGGGACACCTTGCGCTCCGCCGCGGACACCGGCGCATCCATGGTCGCCGTCTCGCTCGTGCACCGCCGCGGCTACTTCCAGCAGCACCTGGACGCCGCAGGCCAGCAGACCGAGTCTGACGTAGTTTGGAACCCGGAGACTCTGCCCCCGGCCGGCCGCCTCATCCATCTCCAGCTCCAGGACCGCCAGATCACCCTGCGCGCCTGGCGTTTTGACGTGGTTGGCGTGACCGGACACATCATCCCGGTCTTCCTGCTCGATGCCGACATCGAGGGCAACGATCCCTGGGACCGCAAGCTCACTGACCACCTCTATGGCGGCGACACCTACTACCGCCTCTGCCAGGAGGCCATCCTCGGCCTCGGCGGCATTCATCTGCTGCACGCCCTGGGCTGCCAGCCTGAGGTCTGCCATATGAATGAGGGCCATGCCTCGCTGCTCGCCATCGGCCTGCTTGAAGACCGCCTCAGTCCCGCGCCACTCTCCTCGGCCACCACGGAAGACGCTGACGCCATCGCCCAGCAGTGCGTCTTCACCACCCATACCCCGGTGCCCGCCGGCCATGACCAGTTTGGCCTCGACCAGATGCTGCAGGTGCTCGGCCACGAGCGCTCCGCGGTCATTGAGCGCTTCGGCGCGCTGCACAACAACCTGCTCAATATGACCTATCTGGCGCTGCGCTTCTCGCGCTACGTCAACGGCGTTGCCATGCAGCACGGCAAGGTCTCGCAGGCCATGTTCCCTGAAGTCCATGTTCACGCCATCACCAACGGCGTCCACGCCGCCACCTGGCTCTCGCCCGCCTTCCAGGAACTCTTTGACAAGCAGATCCCCGACTGGCGTCATGACAACAACTACCTGCGTTCGGTCTACGGCATTGATCCCTCCGCCATCGAGGCCACCCACCAGCTCGGCCAGCAGCGCCTCTTCGCCACCATAGTGCAGCGCACCGGCGTGGAGCTGGACCCCAACGTACTCACCCTCGGCTTCGCCCGCCGCGTTGCCACCTACAAGCGCATCACGCTGCTCTTCCACTCGCCGCAGCGCCTGGTGGAGATTGCCGAGCGCATCGGCGGCCTTCAGATTGTCTTCGCAGGCAAGTCCCACCCCGCGGACAACGCCGGCAAGGCGCTCATCCGCGAGGTCTTCGCTGACGCTGCCAAACTGAACAGCTCCTCGCTGAAGATTCTGTACCTGGAGAACTACGATTGGGATCTGGGCGAGCAGCTCACCGGCGGCGTCGATGTCTGGCTGAACACCCCGCTGCGTCCCTATGAGGCCTCCGGCACCAGCGGCATGAAGGCCGCCCTGAACGGCGTGCCCAGCCTGAGCGTGCTGGACGGCTGGTGGATCGAGGGCTGCGCAGAGAACATCACCGGCTGGGCCATCCCTGACCTGCACGACGAAGCTGCTGAAGCTGCAGCCCTCTACGACAAGCTGGAGCACAGCATCGCGCCCATCTTCGCTGACAAGCCCCGCCTCGCGGAACTGCGCCGCCACTGCATTGCCATGAATGGCGCCTTCTTCAACACCCACCGCATGTTGGGCCAGTACGTCGGCAACGCCTACTATCCCCTGGCTTCGACCATCGCCTCCACGGACGAGGTGATCGTCAACGACGAGGCCCGGCACTCGGTCCTCGCATAAAATCCTATGGATCATCGAGGAGATCCGATGAAACTAGAGCATGTGAGAGAGAGTCTTGAAGCTAGCAAGTGCAACCTTGCTGGTTCGACTTTTGACGATGTCAATCTGGCGAATGTGGTGGTGGAAAATGTGAACCTCTCCGGCGGACGCCTTCACGATGTGAATCTGTCCCATTTGCAAATCACCAATGCCTGCTGTCACGATGTATCGATCAGCGATGCCACGCTGGATGGCATGACCATCAACGGCGTTCTCGTCAGCGATCTATTTGCAGCCTATGAGCTGCAACAAACCAGAACACAGCAACACAAATAGGAGACCGCTTCCATGCAGCTCGGCAAGAAAGTTGAAGACTTCGCCCTCCCCGACCAGGACGGCAACCCCATCACGCTCAGCAGCTTCAAGGGCTCTCCGGTCGTTCTCTTCTTCTACCCCAAAGCCGACACCCCCGGCTGCACCATAGAGGCCTGTGGTTTCCGCGACCACTTCAAGAAGTTGCAAAAGGCCGGCGTGGTCGTCCTCGGCATCTCCCGCGACACCGTAAAGGCGCAGAAGAAGTTCGCCGAAAAATATGACCTCCAGTACCGTCTGCTCGCCGACGCCGACCAGACCATCTGCAACCGCTTTGGCGTGATCGTGGAGAAGAATATGTACGGCAAGAAGGTCACCGGCATTGAGCGCACGACCTTTGTGATCGGCCCTGATCAGAAGCTGCTGCACATCTTCACCAAGGTCAAGCCTGAAGGCCACGCCGAGGAAGTGCTCGCGCTCTTGAAGCAGAAGTAGGCCCTTAGGGTAGCTACCACCCTCGTCTTATTCCATCGCGTCCTCCGCGCAACCTTGGCGTCCTCTGCGTTCAAGGTTCTTGCTGTTGATTGTGCCTCTCTTGTTTGTCATTCCCGAAGACGGGGCTCCAGCGAGGGCACTTGCTCGCTGGGGTGGGAAGGGAATCTGCGTTTTGTTCACCCTCGCACCAGAACTCGGAGGAGGCGTCGCCGCTGCCGCCGTGACCTTCGCTTACGCCGCGCTCAGCCCATCCTCGCAGCTCTGCGGCCGCACGCTCATCGCGGGCAACGAACCCAACGAAGCCGCGCTGACCTTCGACGATGGCCCCAACGACAACGCCACCCCTGAACTACTGGACATCCTCGCCCGCCACAACGCCCGCGCCACCTTCTTCCTGATCGGCAACTTCGTCCGCATCCAGCCGGAGCTGGCGCGTCGCGTCCACTCTGCGGGCCATCTCATCGGCAACCACACGATGCATCACCCTTGGTTGATGGCGAAATCCTCCCGCGTCATTCGTGAAGAGCTGCGCGCCTGCAATCAAGCCATTGAAGACGCCATCGGGCAGCCGGTCCGTTACTTCCGCCCCCCCCACGGTGCGCGCCGCCCAGCCGTCCTGCGCATCGCGCGCGAGCTTGGCCTGACGACGGTGCAGTGGAACGCCATGGCCTTCGACTGGAAACCGATCGGTATTGATCCGATGATGACTCACCTGGACCGTGGCCTCCGCCGCGCCCGCCGCCGCGGCACCGGGGCCAACATCCTGCTGCACGACGGCTTCGACCAGTACCTTGGCGCTGACCGCAGCGATACCATCCGCGTGACCTCCAGGCTGCTGGAACGCTTCGCCGCCAACGGCACCCGCACCGTCACCGTCGACGCCTGGGGCTAAAGACAAATGCGGAGTTCGCAAAGGCCCTCTTTGCCTGCCTTTGCATCCTCCGCGTTTGCAGTTTTGGAATGGTGCGCCCGAGAAGATTCGAACTTCTGACCTACAGCTTCGGAGGCTGCCGCTCTATCCAGCTGAGCTACGGGCGCGCAGATTAAGCGTAGCATAGGGCCATCATGACCTCCACCCGCCGTACGTTCTTCGCCGCCGCCCTCCTCGCGCTCTCCGCGACCGCCCTCGCCCAAACCCCCTGCCCAACCGCCCCGGTCGCCGACCACGGCAAGTCCGTGGAGGGCAAGCCGCTGGCCTCGCCGCCTGAGGTAGCGACCACAACCATGGGCAGTGCATCTCTCACGGTCAACTACAACGCGCCCGCCATGCGCTGCCGCAAGATCTTCGGCGGCCTGGTCCCCTACGGCAAGGAGTGGCGCACCGGCGCCAATCCCGCCACCACCTTCATCACACCGGTGGACCTGATAATCGGCGACCTCAAAGTTCCCGCCGGAACCTACACGCTCTTCACGCTGCCCAGCGAAGGCACCTGGCAGTTCATCGTCAGCAAAAAGACCGGCGAGTGGGGCATACCGTATCCAGCGGGCTTTGACCTCGGCCGCACGCCCATGCATCACGCCAAGCTGCCCGCCCCGCAGGAGGTCATGAGCATCAGCTTTGAGAAGACCACAGCCACCTCCACCCAACTGCACATCCAGTGGGACACCACCGATGAGTGGGTGACGATCAACGCCGCAAAGTAGTTTAATTCCCCAACCCGTGTCATCTGGACCGCAGCCGTAAGTTAGCTTCGTTCCACCAACCTGTGTCATCTCGACCGGAGCGTGACAGTTTTATCGTCACGCGCAGTGGAGAGACCCGCAGCTCCGCCTACCCCTTCACGCTCTGCACAATCCCCTTGGCGCGCAGCACGGCCTCGGCCTCCGCAAAGTAGTCCTTCACCGTACCCTGTGTCTTGATCCACGCCACATACCGGGCGATGCCTTCCCCGATGGTCGTGCGTGGGGCATACCCGATGGTCTCAATGCGGCTGATGTCGGAGATCAGCGAGCGTATCTCGCCGGGCCGGAACTCTCCCCGCGCCAGCGGCTCCATCTTCACGCCCAGTTGCTCCGCGATAATCCCCGCTAGGTCGCGCACGCTCGTCGCGCGGCCACTTCCTACGTTCACCGGCAGACCATCCAGCTTGTCCGTCGTTGCCGCCAGCAGGTTCGCCCGCGCAATGTCTTCCACAAAGCACAGGTCGCGTGTCTGGTTGCCATCCTCATACATCACTGGAGGCTGGTGGTTCAGCAACCTTGTGCAGAAGATCGCAATCACGCCGGTGTAAGGATTGAACAGCGACTGCCGCGGCCCATAGGTGCAGCTATAGCGCAGTGCCACCGTCGGAATCCCCGTCTGCTGCCCCCACAGCAGCACCAGCTTCTCCTGGTCGATCTTGGTGATGGCATACACCGTCTCGCCGCCTCCGGGCATCGTCTCCGGCGTCGGGATGCAGGTTGTGACCTTGCCGCACAGGGGACAGTGAACGCTGAAGTCACCGGCCCGAAGTTGTTCTACAGGACGGATGGTCGGCGTGACCTTGCCATGCTCCGGGCACATCGCAGCTCCCTCGCTGTAGAACACCTGCGAGCTGGCTACGAGCACCTTCTTCACCGGCAGGTTGTGGTCGCGGATAATCTCCAGCATCTGCGCGGTCCCGAAACTGTTCACCAGAACGTACTTCGCCATCTCGGGCATATAGCCGCCGTAGGCCGCCTCATGAAAGACCACGTCAATGTTTTCGAGCGCCGACTTCATCGTGGCGTAGTCCTGCACCTCGCCCTGGCGAAACTCCGCTGCCGGGTTCACCCATGCCGGCTTGCCGAACTTGTGCGTATTCGGCTCCAGGTTGTCGAGGATGCGGACGGTCCAGCCCTCGCTGAGCAGCAGGTCGGCGATGTGCGAACCGATAAGGCCAGCGCCCCCGGTAACAAGTGCATGCTTCTGGTGGGTAGACATTTCTTTACTACTCCTGGGCAAACTGCAAACGCGGAGGTTCGCGGAGGACACGGAGGAACGCGGAGTGCAGTATCAAAAGTTGTTGGCGATTCGGGAGATACCGTCTTTGAGATGAACGGTGTTGAAGTTCATCAATAGGCCTAAACGCTTATTCGAGAGTCGGAGATAGGAAAGCAACTGTGCCTTGTGGATGGGAATGATAGCGTCAACCGATTTGATCTCAATAATGAGTTCGCCTTCCACGAGGATGTCAACACGGTAACCCACATCGGCGAGCTTTTGACCCTCATAAACGAGCGGAACCAGAACTTCGATCTGCGCGGTTAGTCCAGCCTTAGCAAGCTCAAATGCCATACAGGCCTTATAGGAGCTTTCAAGCAGGCCCGGTCCAAGAGCAGTATGAACCCGGAACTCACAATTGAACGTAGCATCAACGATGTGATTCAGGCGCTCTTTCGTCATTGACTGAGCATAACTGCAAATTCTGAAGTTGCGAAGGTTCCCTCCGCGAACCTCCGTGTCCTCCGCGGTCTCCGCGTTTGCAGTTCGGCCTACCACTCCTTTGCCGCTGTATCCACGGTCACCGGCGTCGCTGCCGGCTGCGCCTTCCACCGCAGCACCGGCTTGCGCGCTGCCGTGGTCTCGTCCAGCCGCCGCAGCCGCGTGTTGTGCGGAGCGCTCGTTACCAGCTCCGGATTCTCCTCCGCCTCGCGTGCTATCTGCTTCAGCGCATCGATCAGCAGGTCCAGCTCCTCGCGGCTCTCGCTCTCGGTCGGCTCAATCATCATGGAGCCGCTCACCACCAGCGGAAAGCTCACCGTGTACGCGTGGAACCCGTAGTCGATCAGCCGCTTGCCCATATCGCCGGTCTTCACGCCGTTCTTCGCCTGCAGCTTATCGCTGAACACCACTTCATGCAGCGACCGCGTCTTGTACGGCAGCTCAAACGTTCCCTCCAGCTTGGCGCGGATGTAGTTGGCGTTCAGCACGGCGTCTTCGGTGGTCTGGCGCAGACCGTCCGGCCCGTTGGCCAGGATGTACGCCAGCGCGCGTATAAACATGCCAAAGTTCCCGTACCACGCACGCACGCGGCCCACGCTCTGCGGACGGTTGAATTCGAGTCCGAGCGTTCCGTCGGCGTTGGTCTTCACCACCGGTGCGGGCAGGAACGGCTCCAGGATCTTCTTGCACGCAACCGGGCCGCTGCCCGGCCCACCACCGCCGTGCGGAGTGCTGAAGGTTTTATGCAGGTTCAGGTGCATCACGTCAACGCCAAAGTCGCCCGGCCGCGTCTTGCCCACCAGTGCATTCATATTCGCGCCGTCCATGTAGAGCAGCGCGCCCTTGGCGTGCAGGATGTCCGCAATCTTGTGGATGTCACTCTCGAACACGCCGATGGTCGAAGGATTGGTCAGCATCAGCGCAGCCACATCCTCATCCACCATGCGCTCCAGCTCGGCCAGGTCCACCATGCCCAGCTCATTGGACTTCAGGTTCGCAACCTCATAGCCGCAGATCGCCGCCGTCGCGGGGTTGGTGCCGTGCGCGGAGTCCGGCACAATGATCTTCTTGCGCGGATTCCCGTTCGCCGTGTGATACGCCCGCGCCAGCAGGATGCCGGTAAACTCGCCCTGCGCTCCGGCCGCAGGCTGTAGCGTGATGGTGTCCATGCCGGTGATCTCGATCAGGCACTCGCTCAGCAGCTTCATAATGCCCAGCGCGCCCTGCGACAGCGCCTCCGGCTGATACGGATGCGCCTCTGCTAAACCTTCAAGCCGTGCCACGGCCTCATTGATGCGCGGGTTGTACTTCATCGTGCAGCTGCCCAGCGGATACATCCCCAGGTCGATGGCATAGTTCCACGTCGAAAGCCGCGTGAAGTGGCGGATGATCTCAATCTCGCTCAACTCCGGC
>Ga0302319_10016301_pt1 | contig 13706 bp, 12 predicted proteins | sample Bog_T0_2_FD_203319 | JGI IMG/M metagenome (GOLD analysis project Ga0302319, IMG submission 203319) | Peat permafrost microbial communities from Stordalen Mire near Abisko, Sweden - Bog_T0_2 | ecosystem: Environmental > Terrestrial > Soil > Wetlands > Peat | place: Sweden: Abisko, Stordalen Mire...
ATAGCGTGCTGAATATGCATCACATCGGGCTTTATCCGCTGGATCAGCAAACGAAGTTCGTCCTGCCACAGAGGGCCCCGGAAAGCGGCATAGCGAAGCTTATTGCCAAATCGGCCCTTTGGGGCACGCTCCACGGGCACCACGAACGACTGCAATTTACCGTTCGATGAGGCCTCGGATGTTTTTGCCGTCGCGGGGATGGCGACAGTGACGTCGATACCTTTGCCGATGAGCGCTTGAGCCAGGTCGGCCGTGTAAATTTCGGTCCCGGCCTGGCTGAGCGGGTAAATCCCATGTGAGATGTGCAAGACTTTCATAGAACACTCCAAATCATCCGAGCAAGAGGCTTAGGCGCGATCGCAAACGGCATGGAACAGGCTGACAGTGGCCTCTGCAAAAGCGTCATCATCTTGCTCTCTCCTTCGAAATCGCTATGGACCGTGCAGGCTTTCAGGAATCGCCAGACTGCTTGTGAGTTAGCCGACTTCAGGGGGACGAAAATAGGGTTTGCGACAGGATTCGATGCACTGCTTTCGTTGAACTTCCGGGAGGCTGCACTCACCCGAACATACGTGCGATCCGTATCCTCCATCGACAGAGTGGAGCCACCGGACCAGGTTCGTGCGGGCCAGGCGGTTCACCTTTAGGAGACGCGCCAGCGACAGCCACCTAGATGCCAAACCGGGTGAGCACTCTTGAAGCAACTGGGCAGCCTCATCCCACCGCTGGTCAGCGATCAGATTCTTTGCGTATTCGATCCGGGAAGCCTGTTTCACGCGCTCGATTTCTTGCGGCTGGCAACTTAAGCGCTTTCCGGCCATGTCGATGCTCGCCAAATCCGCCCGCGCCATCTTGAGATTATTCGCCGATTGGTTCTGCCCCGTGTCCCGCCACTGGTATAGGCCGATCTCCGATCGGACAAATCGCCAATCCGTCAATGCAATCTTCAGCCAAAGAGTCAGGTCCTCGACTCCCATGACGGCTCTCGATTCCTCAAACCCGCCGACGTCAAGCAACGCCTGTTTCCGCACAAGCGCTCCGCTGGGCCTAATATGAGCCTGCCTGTGCCAAAGATTGCCGAAGCGGATGGGATCGAATCGATCGGAATGGATGACCCCGGTATCCGGGGTTGCGAATCGCAACTGAATCTCCGTCTTTCGAGGGTGCCAAGCATCATCGTGGTCGAGAAACGCGATCCACTCTCCGGAAGCGGCATGGATTCCGGTATTCCTCGCAGCGGCCTGGCCGCCGTTAGGCCGTCGAATGACATGCGTCCTGGGAAACCCGGCGGCGGCCTCCGCCGTACGGTCGGAGGATCCGTCGTCCACGACGATGATTTCAGAGATTTCGTAGGTCTGCGCGAGAACGCTCCGAATCGGATCGGAGATGAATCGCTCCGCGTTGTACGCGGGAATCACTGCACTTACCGAGACATCGCCCCGATGCACTCCCATTTCCCACCTTCCTCGATGTCACGGGTTCCGCACGCAATCAAAAGTCAATGGAATTCGCTTGCCGCCATCGACGACTTCAAAGTCCGTCACCTGCAGGGTCCGCAAATCGTGGGGGCCAAAATCGACGTCGGCATACTTTGCTTTTGTGTCAGCGTCGTTCTGTGCGGTGAGGGCGATGTTGCCGCCGTCTGCCAGGAACATGCCGTATTTCTGCATGGCTCGCGCGACGATTTGTGCTTCAGGCATCAATTGCGACACGTCGTAGGAGGCCTTCAGACGAAAGTGGACGCCATACGGCGGAGCGGAAGCCGGTCCGGTCGGCCCACCGGCGTGTGTGGCTGGATACACAAAGTAGTGCGCGCGCATGCGCGGATTGGGAAGAGTGAAGCGAATGGCGTGATTGATGCTTCCGGAGGCGATCTCGTCCGCATTGAAGAGCAGCGGAGCAATGGGGAAACCGGCTGCGTCGGGACTGCTGCACTGATCGCCGCGTCCTGACGGCGGATAGATGCGGTTCAGATCCCATATCGCGATCTCGTTCGCGTTAAGAACGCCGTCTGCGTAGTTGGCCTGGTAGGCTTCATACAGCTTGCCATGGCTGCGATCGACTACCAGCAGGTGGCAGTCCTCCTGTGGAACGGGACACTGATAGCCCGTATGGCCTTCAATGCCGCCTCCCTGGGGAAGCGGAAAAGTAGACGGATGGTCGCTGTCCGCATCTGGGATCAACCCTTTGACAGGGACGAACGGGGTGTTGGCGTCAGCCTGCAACACGCGCATGCCGAAGTCGATTTGCATCTTATTGTTATTTCCCCAGCCGCCCGCATCGGCGAGCCAGGCGATGATGGTGGAGGACTGGGGATCGAGGGGAGCATGACTTATGTCCTGTGTCCAGATGGCGCCAGGGGGAAAATACTGCGCGGGCGGGACGATGTGCTCCTGCTTTGCGGCCCGGACCTTGGCGCTGAACGCTCGGTCCAGCGCTACGACAGCGTGCTCCTTGAGGTGTTGGGCTTTTGCGGCGAAGTCGATATGGTTGTGGAGACCATAGCCAATCACGGCAATGCCGATTCCCAGCAAGGTTCCCAGCGCAAAAATGGCCGACGCTTTCATCATGTTCATGATGATCGAATGCTCCTCTCATCGTTGTGAATCATACAAGAGAATTCTACGCCTGATCGTTTCCTGCGGCAGGCGCAAAGAGTTCCGGCGACGCAGATTTCGCTGTTGCAGGTATTGCAGCCGGCTCTCTTGGCTCATGAGAGGTCCAAATCTTCCAGAGCTGCCCGCGCGTTGAGAGAAGCCTGTAGAGCACGACGACGGCGGCCGCATTGAGCACGGGCGGCGCACTGGCTGGGGCCGAGATCAGTGACAACCAAGAAGACGGCCTTCATTGGGCGCCTCTCCGCAACACGATCGTTTTGATGGTCTCAAACATGATGAGCAGGTCGAGACCTAACGACAGATGCTTGACGTAGTAGAGGTCGTATTCGAGCTTTTGCTTCGTCTCCTCCAGGCTTGCGCCGTACTGATAGCGCACCTGTGCCCAACCTGTAATCCCTGGACGGATCAAGTGTCGGAGGTCGTAGAAAGGAATCGCGGTGGTAAGCCACTGCACAAATTCGGGGCGCTCCGGCCGGGGACCGACAAAGCCCATTTCTCCGCGGAGGACGTTCCAAAGCTGTGGAATTTCGTCAAGGCGAGTCTTGCGCATGAATCTGCCAAGTGAAGTCACGCGCGGGTCGTTCTTGGTCGCCCACACGGCTCCCTTTGCCTCGGCGTCCTGGCGCATGGTCCGGAATTTGACGACGCTAAAGAGCTGTCCGCGCAGTCCGACACGCGTTTGGCGAAAGAAGATGGGCCCGGGCGAAGAGAGGCGCACGGCCAGAATAATGAAAGGGATGAACGGCAGGCAGATCACCAGCCCAATGAAAGAGACAGCGATGGAGACCAGGCGCCGGACAATCTGCTGCGACGCCTTCACCTTGAAACCGTCAGTGAAAATGAGACTGCTGGGATTGAGCCCATCCAGCGGCAGCTTGCCAGAGAGGCGCTCCATGAGGGCGCTGGCATCTTCAATCACAACTCCCCTAAGCCTGAGATCGAGGAGTTCACGAACCGGCATCGATCCGCGGCGGTCTTCCATGGCAACGACGATGCGGTCAATGCTGGCCCTCGCGTTACGGAAGGAGCGAAGGTCGGCCGCAAAACTTTCGAGACTCCCATGGGACGCTTCTTCGCCGTCCACGTTCACAACTTCCATGCCCGCATCGCGCCGAGTGCGCAGCATCTCGATTAGGGTGCGTGCCCGCTTGCCGGAACCCAGCACGTAGACGCGTTCGCGGAAGACAGCAAGGCCAACGACCCACTCATAAGCCCTTCGCCAAATGACGAGGGCAATAGCAAGGATAAAGACGCCGACAACAAAAACATTAGGTCCAATGTCTAACTCAGGGAAGAAATAGACGAACCCCGCGAGGAAAAACGAAATAACGCTAAGAACCAACAACAGCCGAAAGTAGATCTCCCAACGTTCTGAGATACGTTGCGGTTCATACAGATCAAAGTAATAAGAGAGCAGCAAAGTGAGAACGGTGACGACCCCGATCTTCAGAAGCCCGTTTTCGTACATCAGAGCGATATATGTATCCGACCCAATGAGGTAGGTGGTGGCCAGCAGAAATGAGCCACTTACGATGAGCGCTTCGCAAAGAAGCAGCACAAGAGTCCGGGTTGAATAGTAGACATTAAAAAGCCTGATCATGCTTGGCTACGCTTATCCTTTTGCCCTTTCGCTAAGTCGCTGGCCTCCGGTCCACCATAGTAGTAGGAGTAAGATCCGCGGCGTGGAGCGTCCTTGACGGCATTGAGCACAAAGCCGAGGATGCGCGAGTTGCGGAAGGCGGCTTGCGCGCGCTGCGCAACATCGTAGGGAGTATTGCCTCCGCGCGCCACCAGGAGAACGGCATCGGCGGCGCTGGCAATGTCGACCGCATCAGTAACCACCAGGACCGGCGGGGAGTCTATCAGTATCCAATCGAAATGCGGCGAAAGAGTGGAGATCAGTTCCTCAATGCGGTGATTGGCCACGAGTTCAGAAGAGTTGTCACCGCACTTGCCCGCGGGGATAAACGTGAGGTTGGAAAAGCTGTGCCCGCTTGCGGTATCAACGGCCTTGGGACTGCGGTTGCGCTGCAGGATGTCATTCAATTCTGCAGTTCCCGCCAAATACTCCGATAGCCCGGGCGTGTCGGGAGCACCCAGCATACTGTGGAGCGTGGGACGGCGCAGATCGGCGTCGATGAGCAGAATGTTATTGACATTGTCGCGCGCCAGACTCATGGCCAGATTCGCCGCGACAAAGCTCTTGCCTTCCGAAGGCATACCGCTTGAGATAAGGATCGTCTTCAGCGGAGCCTCATAGCGAGCCTGGTAGACGCGCGAGCGAAGGCTGCGAAACTGCTCGACACCTGCGCCGCGTTCTGCGAGCGTGGGAAAGGAAGGCATGGATGGCTTCCACGAATGCTGCGCGATGTTGTCAAGGACGACGTCGGCCTTGGCCGCCGGCGGTTCCTCGATGCGGGGGACAATTACCGGCTCGGCAACCTGTTTGGCTTCCGATTCTTGAGCGACCTTCCGCTCCTGATCCGCTCTTTGAAGCGCTTCGTATATGTGGCTCATAGCTCACTGTCCTTCAGGGAATCGGTGCAATCCGCGACGGGGTTGATGGTGTTGAACACGGTTGTCGGCAAGGTATTCCCCTGTAAACCTGACAGAGCCATGGGCGAAATCAGGAAGGGCTGGTCATCCAGATCGAGTTCTGTACTGACCGATTCAACGATGCGCGCTGGGATGGGCTTGATCTGCTCCACGTATGCGCTGATCATGGCATGCTCGCAAATCAGATTGATGAGGCGAGGAATTCCCTTCGAGTAGCGATAGACAAGCTGTACCGCTTCGGGCAACAGCACAGGCTGGCGAGCGCCGGCGATGCGCAATCTTTCGGCGATGTAAGCCTGCGTCTCCTCGCTGGACAGCGGATACGTTTTGCACCACATCGAGATGCGCTGACGAAGCTGGCGAACGGAGGGGTTGCGAAGTTTCTCTTCGAGCTCAGGCTGGCCGGAAAGAACAATCTGCACGAGCTTCTCCGATGAGGTCTCGAGATTGGTGAGCAAACGAATCTCTTCGAGAAGTTCCCAGGAGAGATTCTGCGCTTCGTCGACCACGATGGCGCACAACTCTTGGTTGCGAAAGCGCTCGATAAGCCAGCGATTGAGCTGCAGTAGCATGCCTGACTTCGTCCGGGCCTTGGGCGGAATGCCGAAGTCTGTAAGCACGAATTCAAGAAAGTCGAGCACATCCAGCCGCGGGTTAAAGACGAAGGCCGTTGAAACGCGATCCTTGGTAAACGAGCTGAGGACGGTCTTGAGCAGAGTCGTTTTTCCTGTGCCGACTTCTCCCGTCATGACGACAAAGCCCTTGCGTGCGGCAATGCCGTATTGCAGACAGGCAAGCGCCTCCCGAATCCGCGGTATCATATACAGAAACCGCGGATCTGGGCTGGCTCCGAAAGGAAGGACCCGAAGGCCGAAGAAGGATCTGTACATGGCTATCCGCTCACGCTTTCCATGGACTTATTCGTTCGTGAAAAAAGCTTCCAGCGACCGTGTACTGGAGTAGGCTGGGGAAGGTCGTTTATGTAGGCAATGATGGCCAAAGTCGGCAGTTTGGTGAAGGCGAAAATATCCCTCTCATTGCGCAAGGAAGTATCGTGATACTCGAGCAGCCCGGCAACGAGCAAACCCAACATCAGGCCCGCTGCAAGTCCGCCGCCTGCAAAGGCGGGCCGGTTAGGGAATGTCGGCGCCTCGGGGAGATTCGGAGCATCCATCACGCGAAACTGCTCGCCCTGCTGGCGACGCTCAAGGGCGGTTGCCATGGACGATTCGTTCATTTTGCTGAGCAGAGTGTTGTAGAACTGCAGAGCCGTCTCATGGTCTCGTGTGACCTGCTTGTACTCTTGCTCGACCTGCGGGCTCGAGTCAATCCTCGCTTCGTATGTGCGAACTTGCTTCTCGATCCCAGTCTGTTCCTGCTTAGCGGCGGCCATGGCTTGCTGCGCCGCGTGAAGCTGGGCCTTGAGCTGTTGCAACTGTGGCGTGTCAGGGCTGGTGACAGCGGCTGTTGCCGGCGCCGGCTGAGCTGGGACATGCGCTATCTCTGCCTGTAGGTCTGCGATTCTGCGCGAGATCGCAACCACGTCGGGATGGTCGGGCGTGTAGAGAGTCTCCAACTCCTGCTTCTGCGCAATGAGAGCCTTGAGTTGTGCACGGCGCTCGTCCGCTGAGACCCCGGTGGCCGAGTCTGTGTGCTGGAGTTCGCGCGTCTGCTGCGAGACTATTGCTTCGAGAAATGTTACAGTCTGCTGAGCGCGATTCACCGTTTGGTTTGCGGCGTCGAGTTGAGTTGTAAGCGCCTGAAGCGCATTCGCATTCGACGGTTCTTGTTCGGGAAGTCTGCCGAGATACTTTTGCTGGAAGGCCGCGAGCTTGGCGTCCTGCTCGTCAAGGTTCCTCTTGGAGTCGGCGAGTTGCTGCTTCAGGAAATCGGTGGTACCTTCCGCAGACTGCTCACGTGCACTTAGATTCTCGCTGACGAAGAGTGAGGTGATCTCGCCGCATACCTGTTGGGCTGTCCGCGCGTCCTGCGCCTTGAACGTAATAAAGAAGCCCGGCATGCCGCCACGCGCAGATGGGATTGGTTTGATCCCGATAGCCTTCTGCGTCATTTCGACGCGGTCGTCCATGGTGGCCTTGTTGTCGGTGAACAGATTGAAGCGCTCAATAATCGGCTGGATGCGCGAGCGGCTCAGGATCTGCTCCTTCATAGACGCCAGACGCGCCTCGAGATCTTCAGCGACGACGGGCTTCACATAATCTTCCGGAACCTTCTGCTGCTCTATCAGTACCAGCGTCTGCGACACGTATTGCGGAGGCACGACATAGCTTATGCCGACACCAACCGCAAGGAGAAGGATCGCGCAAGTCAGAATCAGCCAGAATCGCCGCTTCAATATCCCCGCGTAGTCCTGCATTGTCATTTCACGATGCCCGAGCATACGACTCCTTCATGATTTATTGCCTTAGATGTGTTTCGCGTGGCGAATACGCAATGCCGAAACCAATCACCTGATAAAACCCGTTGAGAACATTCGATTGAGCTGCTTGACTTGATAGTGCCGCTTGATTCGACGACTGGTTTTCCGCCGTGTAATTCGCGAATACGCTGAAATACCGGCCCAATTGCCTCGTCGCCTGAGCTCCGCCATACACCGCGTCGATCGCCGCGCCGCCTAGCTCCAGCGCGTCGCTGCGCATGTAGGAGGCCGTCAGCCCGATGGTTAGGTCCCTTCCGAATAACCGCGAAAAGCCCGCGTAGACAGAATCCACCGTTGCGCCGGGAAGAACTCCTCCACCACTACTCCCTCCCCGGGTGTAGCCAAGGCTCGCGGATTCAAACCTGAACGCGTAATGGACCGCCGCGTTCACGGCGACCGTAGTAGTGGATGGTTCGATCGCGGCATTTGAACTGCTGATCCACTGCGGTCCCACGGACACGGTTGTCTGAAGCTTGGGACTCCACACGCGCTGGAAGCCGAACATGGCGGTCATGAGCTCGGAATCGGGATAGGGAGCACTCGCGGAACTCTGGCTAGTATCGAGAGCTTGATTACCGTAGTCGTAGCGGGAAAACATGAACTGACCGACCAGCGAATTCCGCGCGTCGAGGCGCCGCGTGAGCCCGGCATTCGCCGCCAGCCCGTTCGTATCCACGCCGTTCCCGTCAGGGTAGTGAAGCAGATTCGAATTGCCGCCAAGGTTAAGAGTGGTGGCGTAGTCGATGTGATAGCCGATCTGTGCCGCCGCCGTGTTTTCAATGGTGCGGGTATTCAGAGTCAATACCGACTGGCTGGATGGAGGATTCGAGCCAGGCCCGCCGATCGGTTCCCCTGTGCCGGGGATTCCCGAGAAGCCCGTCGTCGGGGATTCCGGCGTGAAGCTGATGTTGTCGGAGACCATCGCGTTCCATTTGTGGCCAACCAGGCCTTGCGAGATCAACAGATGCTGAAAGACTCCGGTTTCGTAATCTGGTCCCGTGAAGGTCTTGGTATAGCCGCCGCCATAGCTCAGGCTAAACGGGTGTCTATCTGTCCCATTCGAATAGTCCACCGATCCGGAAATAGTTCCCGTCTGCCAGTCACCCAGGCCGCCGAATTCAGCAGTCTGCGAGTAATGCAAGGCGTAGTGCAGATTGCCGCTGACCGGCAGCCTGGCCGGGCCCGTCGCTTCGGGCACAACCTGAGCGTATGCCCCGGCGCATCCGGTAAGGAGGATTGCCACGAGTTTGAGTGTCGTCTTCATTTGAGCCGCCTTACGGGACAACAATCGTGTCGCCGGACTTGAGAACGAGATTGAGTTCGCTGTTGCCCTTCAACGCTTCTTTGTAATGCACAGGAATCTTCTCGTGCTTTCCGGCATCGTCGCGTAAGATATACATCTTCTTTGTGTTGGCGTAGTCCGTGAGTCCCCCAGCACTGGAAATGGCCTCCAGCAAGGTCATGCCGGGCGTCATCTCCATCGGCCCTTTCTTTGCGACCTCGCCGAGCAGGTAGACCTTCTTGCTGTTGATCTGGGTCAGTACGACGGATACGTTCGGGTCCTGGATGTACTTCTTGAGCTTTGTCGAGATTTGATCTGCCAATTGCAGCGGGGTCATGCCAGAGGCCTGAACATCGCCCAGAAGCGGCACCGAGACCATGCCGTCAGGCCGGACGAGGAGGCTGCCCGAGAGGGTCGGTTCCTTCCATACAGTGATGGTAAGTACGTCGGATGCGCCAATGACATAGCTGTCGCTGGCGGCTCCCGCAGCCGAGGCCAGCCCGGCCGGCGCGGGCGCGGCCACCTGGGCAGGCTTGCCGGCGGGCTCTTTGTCCTGGGCATGGCAGAAGAGCGTTGGCACAAAGAATGCCACAATAAGGAGATTTCTCGTTTTCATAGTGCGACTCCGTTTTTGCCGTATGAAGATTGGTTTTCTGTTTCGATATGCTTGAGCTTATAGAGCAGGGCCTTGTAGCTGATCCCCAGTTCATTCGCGGCGCGCTTGCGATTGCCGCCAGTCGCAACGAGAACCTCGGAGATCAACTGCCTCTCGATTTGGACCGACGCGGTTCGTGTGGCTTCCTTTAGCGACAAAGTCTTGCGATGCCCATTCGACTTCACCGTTGGGGCAACTGCCTTGAGTGCGGCGAGGGAGATCGACTGGTCTCCGATGGCGACAAACGTCTTGATCGCGGTCTGAAGCTCAGACAGGTTCTCGGGCCAGGTGTGCTCCATCAGGTATCCAATGATCTCCTCTCGTAGAACCGGCTTGGGGCGGTCAAACTGCTTCGAGTACTGAGTCAAAAGGTCATCGGCCATGGAGAGAATTTCGGACTTCCTGCAGCGCAGAGGTGAAATCCGGAGCGTTACGGCCGAGACCAGGTAGTAGAAATCTTCTCTCATTCGCCAGGCTTTGACTTCCTCCAAAAGTTCGCGGCTCGTACCACAAAGGAGGCGGCTGCATTGCGCCTCCTCGGAGTGAAAATAGGTGTTGATGATCAGCTCCTGAAGGGCAACGCTCAGATCCCCGATTTCCGCCAGATAGACCGTTCCCTTGGAAGAAAAAGCCGATAAAATACCTTGCGCATCGGTATCAGCGCTGTGAATCTCCGTATAGATGCTGCGGGACCGATGCGACTGCGCGTGGATTTGCGCGGCAATCGAGCGCTTTCCAACGCCATGCTCGCCCACGATCAGGACAGGGCAATCGCTCTCGGCAATGCGGCCGATTGCGCGTTGAATCTGGGCCTCAATTGGGGCAAACGGTTTCGTCTGTCGCTTCACGCTTTGGATGGTTGCACTGCTTGCCATGAAGGGTCCTAGGTTCACACTGCTGCTATAGCAATGCGGGTTCCAAACCCTGGGGACAGGACGCGGAATGGGATTTCCATGCGGCATATCCGCTTTTGGGCGCATTTCCTGAAGGGGCGGTTGCCGAAGAGATGGAAAGGTTTTTCCCTTCCAGTGGAAAGAAATGTGACATTGATTTCCCTGAAAAGTGGAAACGGTTTTCCACTTGCCGGGAACGAGTGACACCCTATACAGAGCAATTCATCGGCAATACCCCTTGGATCGAGCCGTTCCACTTTCGGCATTCCGATTGCTAAGGAGACTGTAACGGATTGAGATCCCCGCAGGATCCATTTACGGAGAATATGGCCCAAGACATACAGATTCCAGTGATTTCCAAGAGCCGCTGGTCCTTGCAAAACGCTCATTTTGCATGGGGTTCGGCGCTCATCGGCGTTCTGATGGCGGAGGTTTACTACCGCGTGCTGGCCAAGCTGGTGACCGACTGGTGGCAGATACCCGATTTTTCTCACGGCTTCCTGGTGCCCATTTTCGCCGCTTACCTGGTTTGGACAAAGCGAACGGCTCTTCTGGAGACAAAGATCGCACCCACCTGGAGCGGAATTGCGCTGGTCTTCCTGGGCCTGGCGGTTCTGCTCCTGGGGGTCTACGGAGCCGAACTGTTCCTTTCTAGGATTTCGCTGGTGATCCTGCTGGCAGGGTTGGTGCTTGGTTTTGGCGGCTGGCAGTTGCTCAAAGAGCTTCGTTTCCCTTTGCTGGTCCTGCTCCTCGCCATCCCGATTCCCTTTATTGTTTTCAATGAGATAACCCTTCCGTTACAGACTCTGGCATCGAAGCTTGCCAGCGCCTTGCTTCCTCTGTTCGGAGTTCCGGTTCTGCGCGAGGGAAACGTCATTGAGCTCCCCGCAATGAAGCTGGAGGTAGCGGAGGCCTGTAGCGGCATCCGCTCCCTGATGAGTCTGTTCACGCTCGCAGTTTTCTATGGATACTTTATGGATAAATCCAACCTGCGGCGGGTATTACTTGCCTTGGCCAGCATTCCCATTGCGATCGCGGCCAACGCGCTGCGCATTCTCGGCACGGGGCTGTGCGTCCAGTATTGGGATCCGGATAAGGCCCTTGGCTTCTTTCACGAGTTTTCCGGCTGGGTCATGTTTTTGGTGTCCCTCGGATGTCTTTATATCGTCCATCGTGTCATGTGCCTGTTTCGGGCGAAGAGGAGTCAGCCATGAAGAGCGCTCGATTCTGGGTCGTTGCCCTGCTGTTGGCTGGAACGGCGCTGTTGCTGCAAGTACGAGGCAGTCGCGACCTGATTCCCGCTAGTCAGCCCTTGGCGCAGGTCCCCACCACGATCATGGGATACACCGGGAGAGATGTGCCGATCGACCAGGAGACGCTCGATATTCTTGGCGTCGGAGACATCCTCTCGCGCATCTACACCCAGGGAGGACAGTCGCCTCCGATCGGGCTGTTGCTCGCCTATTACCCCACGCAGAGGACCGGCGTCACCATGCATTCGCCGAAACACTGTCTGCCAGGCGCGGGATGGTTTTTTGAGTCATCGCGTTATGTCGATCTGAGCGATGCGCACGGCAAGTTGCACCAGGTTGGCGAATACGTCATCTCCAACGGGGAGAATCGGCAATTCGTCATCTATTGGTTTCAAGAGCAGGGACGCAGCATAGCAAGTGAGTATGTGGCCAGGATCTATCTGGTGACCGAGGCAATGCGGCTAAATCGCACCGATGGCGCGCTAGTCCGGGTGATTACGCCAATCGGTCCCGGAGATGACACATCGACGGCAAGGGCTCGGGCCGAGGCGTTTACCGCGCAGCTTGCGCCCATTCTCCCGAGGTTTATCCCCGACTAGGCGGATGGGTCGAGGTGGAAAGAGGCAATGTCGTTCTGCAAAAGGACTTCAGGCTGCAGTCGAGCGATAGGCAGCCAGTAAGGATGGAAGACAGTGGACGGCTCGTTCAAAGCAGTTCAATTGAGTTTCGATGGGAGGTGGAGAAGGATGAACCGGAGAGGATCTCTTTGGGTAGTCATGCTCTTTGTCGCGGTCGCTCTGTTGGCCGGGTGTCACGGCGATCCAAATGTGCGGAAGCAGAAGTATCTGGAGAGCGGAAAACGGTATAGCGCCGAGAGCAAGTATAAGGAAGCCGCCATCCAATTTCAGAACGCTCTGAAGATAGACAAAAACTATCCCGATGCTCATTATGAGTTGGCGCAGGCGTACGTGCATTTGGGCCAATTTAGCGCAGCGTATGGCGAATTGGCGCGCACTGTGGCCCTGCAACCCACGAACTACAAGGCGCGGATCGACCTCGGAAACCTGTTGCTTGCCGGCGGCAAGATCGACGACGCGCAGGCACAGGCCAACGCCGTGATGGCAGCGCAACCGAACAATCCCGACGTTCACGCCATGCTCGGCGCCATAGCGGCCAAGCGGGGGCAGAAGGATCAGGCTCTGAACGAGCTTCACCGCGCTCTGGAACTCGATCCGAACCGGGCGGCATTCCACGAGGATCTCGCACTCCTGCAAGCAGGTGATCCAACCAAAACTTCCTCTGTGGAAGATGAGCTGAAAAAAGCTGTCGCGCTCGATCCGAAATCGGTGAACGCCAAACTGCTGCTCGCGGCCTTTTATGCCAAAAGCAGCCGCTGGCAAGAGGCTGAGAAGACCAGTTGGGATGCGGTGGCTACGGATCCCAAGAGCCTTTCCGCACGCGAAAGTCTTACCCGCATCATTCTGAAACAGGGCGATCAGCCAAGGGCCGAGCAAGTGCTCCGTCAGGCGTCGAAGGATCTTGCCGACGATCCGCAAGGAGTTCGCATACTGGCAGACTACTACGCAGGTTCCGGACAGATGGACAAGGCTAAGGCGGAGTTTGCAAGCCTTTCCGCGAAGTATCCGAAGAATATCTCTGTGCAGAAGGGATACATTCGCGTTCTTCTTGAAGTCAAGGACTATGCGACCGCGCAGAAGGTGGTTACCGAATTAATGAAGAAGAACGCCAAGGATCCAGAAGTCGCGGGGTTGAACGGAATCGTGCTGCTGAATAATGGCAAGGCGAGTGACGCCGTAAATGCCCTGATGGATGCAACGAAGAATTTTCCCAAAGACGCCTTCCTGCAGTACTGGCTGGGCAAAGCTGCGCTGTCCAAGGGCGATAGCGATCTGGCCGAAAAGAGCCTTCGTCAAGCGGCGGACCTGAATCCATCCAGGTTGGACGCAGAGGAGGAACTGGCGCGAATTGCAGCGCAGCGCGGTGACATG
>Ga0302319_10016302_pt1 | contig 13705 bp, 7 predicted proteins | sample Bog_T0_2_FD_203319 | JGI IMG/M metagenome (GOLD analysis project Ga0302319, IMG submission 203319) | Peat permafrost microbial communities from Stordalen Mire near Abisko, Sweden - Bog_T0_2 | ecosystem: Environmental > Terrestrial > Soil > Wetlands > Peat | place: Sweden: Abisko, Stordalen Mire...
AGCACACAAGGGGGCCGTCTAAGGAGCGCAGGCGGCAAGCGCAAACCGTTATACTGATCCCACGAGCCCTTGAGTCGCCGACCTTGAACAACCACGACGATAAAAAGACCATTCAGGTCTCGCCCGCCGTTCTCGATGCAGCGCGCAAAGACGGCGATGAACTTCTTAGATCCCTCGGCACTTCGGCGTCGGGACTAACCGACTCTCAGGCTCAGGATCGCGCTCGTACCGCCGGTCCGAATGAAGTAGCCCAGGAAAAAACTCAGAGCGGGTTGATGCGCCTGCTCCTGATCATGCGCAATCCGCTGGTGATCCTGCTGGGAGCCCTTTCAGCTATCTCCTTTGCTACCGGCGACGCACGGGCGGGCAGTGTTATGGCCGGCATGGTCGTACTTAGCGTCGCTCTGCGCTTTATTCAGGAAGCCCGCGCCGATGCCGCCGCCGCCGAGCTCAAGGCCATGATTCACGTTACCGCAACCGTGGTGCGCGATGGCACAGCCCGCGAGATGCCTCTCCGCGACCTCGTACCCGGCGACGTCATCCAGCTCTCGGCAGGCGACATGATCCCCGGCGACGCTCGCGTTCTCACCGCGAAAGATCTCTTCGTCAGCGAAGGGCGCCTCACTGGCGAGTCTCTGCCCGTGGAAAAGCTTCACGATCCGGAGAATCACGAAGTCAGTTCACCCACCGACCTGAAGAACACCTGTTTCATGGGAACCAGCGTGGAGAGCGGAACGGCGACCGCCGTCGTCGTCGCCACCGGCGTAAGTACCTATCTTGGCAGCATGGCTGGCTCCATCACCGCCGAGCCCCCGCCGACGAGCTTCGATATAGGCCTGAACAATTTCACCTGGCTCATGATTCGACTCATGGCCGTCATGGTTCCGCTGGTGTTCTTCATCAACGGATTCACCAAGCACGACTGGAAAGGTGCATTCTTCTTCGCTATGGCGGTCGCCGTGGGCCTCACTCCTGAAATGCTGCCCATGATCGTCTCGGTGTGCCTTTCCAAGGGCGCACTGGCGATGAGCCGCAAAAAGGTGATCGTCAAGCGTCTTAATTCGATTCAGAATTTCGGGGGCATGGATGTCCTATGCACCGATAAAACAGGCACTCTTACGGAAGACCGAGTCACCCTTATGCGGCATTGCGATGTCACCGGCAAGGAAACCGAAGCCGTATTGCTTGACGGCTACCTCATCAGTTACTTTCAGACCGGTCTGCATAACCTGCTCGATCGGGCGATTCTTGACAGCAAGGATTTCCACCAGCAGGAACTCGTGGCCAAATACCGGAAGCTGGACGAAATTCCTTTCGACTTCACGCGCCGCATGATGTCCGTCCTTGTTCGAAATCCCGACGGAAAGTCGATCCTGCTCACCAAAGGCGCGCCCGAAGACGTTTTTCATCGGTGCACCCAGTTCGAGCTTGACGGCAAGCTTTCGCCTATGGATCCTGACCGGATGACCGGTTTGAAAACTCAATACGACAGTCTCAGTAACGACGGGTTTCGGGTCCTGGCCGTCGCTACCAAAGAACTGGCCGGCATCCAGGCCTGCGCTAAGGACGACGAACGCGATCTCGTTCTCAAGGGCTATGTCGCCTTCCTCGATCCTCCCAAAGAGACGGCTGGCCATGCTGTTGAGGCACTGCGAAGCCACGGTGTTGCCGTTAAGATCCTCACGGGCGATAACCACCTCATCAGCCGCAAAGTCTGCAAAGATGTTGGGCTCGATCCCGAACCTATGCTCGTCGGCAGCGATATCGAGAAGATGTCTGACGAGGAACTGGGCGAAGCGGCGGGTAAGACCACTCTGTTCGCCCGCATGTCTCCCGCACATAAACGCCGCGTGATCCAGTTACTGCGAGGTAGAGGCCACGTAGTCGGTTTCATGGGCGACGGCATAAACGACGCTCCCGCCCTTCGCGCCGCGGATATCGGTATTTCGGTAGACACCGCCACTGATATCGCCAAGGAATCCGCCGATCTGATCCTGCTCGAAAAAGACCTGATGGTGCTGGAACAGGGCGTCACCGAGGGCCGCAAGGTCTTCGCCAACATCCTGAAATATATCCGGATGGGGGCCAGTTCCAACTTCGGCAACATGTTCAGCGTACTGGGCGCCAGCGCCTTTCTGCCCTTCATTCCCATGGCGCCGATTCAGGTGTTGACCAACAACCTGCTCTACGACTTTTCGCAGGTTCCAATCCCTACCGATGCCGTTGACGATGAGCAGGTCGCGCGCCCCCGGCCGTGGAACATTGACGAAATCAAACGCTTCATTCTGTTCGTAGGACCGATCAGCTCAATCTTCGATTACACGACGTTCTTCGTAATGCTTTACGTCTTCCATTGTTGGGACCCATTGCGTGCGCCGCTGTTCCAAACGGGCTGGTTCGTAGAATCGCTGATGACTCAGACGCTGATCATCCATGTGATCCGCACCAACAAAATCCCGTTCGTCCAAAGCCGCGCGAGCTTGCCGCTGACTGCGACAACGCTGGCTATCATGGCCTTTGGGATGTGGCTGCCGTTTTCGCCGGTCGCATCGGCCCTGGGGATGACAGCACTGCCCCCGCTCTATTGGCCTATCCTGCTGGCTACGCTCTTCTGCTATGTAGTGCTTACCCAGGTGATCAAGGTGTGGCTGCTCAGGAAGCACTGGATTTAGGCAACACCGGTGGTCTTAGCCACCGGTGTTGCACCAGCATCAGAAGTAAAGCTTCAACCCAAACTGAATATACCGGGGACCGCCGCCGGTGGCACCGGCGCTTCCCGGTTGATATAGATCGCCAAACCCCGCATTATAAGCAGTTCGCAACTGGTAGTCTTTATAACCCTGAATAGTAGTGATGTCATACGAATTAGCGGTGCTGGCGAAGAAATTCGCGGGCAGAGGCACCGTGAAGAAATCGTTCGGCAAGACACCTGCCGCGTTGCGATAGCTGTTCACGTTGTTGACGATCTGGTTGTATAGAACGTAGCCTGGCGAACCCGCCGTCGCGCTGTATGCCGGCTTACCATTCGCCGCCGCCCAGGTGTTATAGGCTGAAGTAGTTAGGGTAGCGGTACTGGGAGCGCCCATAAAGTCCGTACCGCCCGCGTTGTTCGGGAAGGTCCGGAAGATCGGATGGTTCAGGACGTTGAGGAAGTCCACGCGGAACTGTAGTCTGCGCTTCCCGCTCTCCCCAATCCTGAAGTTCTTCTGGACCGACATATCCCAGAACTGCGCCCAGGGTCCCCGAGCGCCATCCAGAGTCCTGGGAGCGTCGCCAAACGCGCCGACCGGCGGACGCTCAAAAGCGGCCGGGTTCAGGTAGGGTTGACAAGTCGGGCCCGTTGGGCAATTGATATTGAACAACGGGTTGATTAAAGGTACGCCGGGAATGATGTTTGGCCGTGCGTCGTGGGTTTCCGAAGGATCGCCCAGATTGTTGCTGTCCGAAAGGGTTGCTGTCGCGGGAAAGCCATCGTTAACGCGAATGATATTCGACGTGGTCCATCCGCCCAGCATGAAATCCACCACTCTCGGAGCATGAGCCAGGAACTGCCGGCCTCGTCCAACAGGTAAATCGTAGAGGAGCGAATTGTTCCAGACGAAGCGCTGATCGAAGGTCGATACCGATCGATCGAGACTGCGCGAGGCACCGAACGCTACCAGACCATCGGATTGGCCCCCAACATTGGTCAGGACGTTTTTATCGCCGCCCTGGCTCGACGAATCGTCGATCGACTTGCCCCAGGTAAAGTTGGACGAGAGGGTCAAGCCGTGGCGTCCGCGATGGACCACACTGACGTAGCCGGCCTCGCGGTGACTGTCGGCCGAAGCGTCATAGAGCATGTAGAGGCTCGAGAAGCCAAGATACGGGCTCCCGAGAGTTCCGGGCTGAATGTTGATGACCTTTCCGTTGGTGCCCACGCGACCAAGCGGGTCGGGAATCGAGGCGGTGGTGGTGTTGATGTTCTGCGCCTCCTCGGCATTCAGAAGACTGAGGCTGCGGGGATCGATATCTTCGTGTGGCTCGAAAAGGTGCGTTCCTTTCGAACCGACGTAAGCGACCTCAACGGCCGTCGAAGAATTCGCCTGCCAGGATAACGTGAAGTTCCAGTTCTGGACATAGGGAGTGTGATAGTTCGGCGAAATGGCGAAACCGATACCCGCCAGATTCAGACTGCTGTTCAGAGGTGCATTGTAGAGAAGGCCATTCGCCGGAGCACCCACCGCGACCGTGGGAGTTACCGGGTTCAGCGCCGGGGGATTTTCGCCGAGCCGGAGGATATAAGCCGGATTGACCTGCCCCGATGTTGGGCTCCACGCACCCGTGGTCGCACCGAAGTCCGGCGACGGCAATCGGTTCGCGCCACTTACCGGCGCATGCGACAGACCATAGCCGCCGCGTACGACGACGTGCCTGTCTTTCAGGAAGCCCGGGCTCCACGCGAAGCCGAAACGCGGCTCGAAGTCCTTGTAATCGGGAGGTGTCAGATAACGCGAATTCCCGCCGCGGCCGGCGTAGGCGAACGGAGGCACCAGCACGGAACTTACCGTCGTTCCGTCAGCCAGCGTCATAGGCGTAATCGGGAAAGACTGGGCTAACTGCGGCTCGAACCAGCCCTGGTTGTTGTACTTCTCAGTTCGCGGCATTTCAAGGTTATAGCGGATTCCCAGATTAAGAGTCAGGTTAGGCCGAATCTTCCAGTCGTCCTGAACGAAACCGTCATAACTCCACCACCGGTAGTAGTAGGGAATAGTTGCCGTTCGGAACGTAATTCCACTCGGTACGCCGAGTTCGAATGAGGCGAAACTGTTGCCGCCTGTGCCATTCGAAGCCGCGGAATTGGTCTGAGCGGCCGAGAACGAGTACACACCACCGATCGCTGCATAAAGAGGCAGCACATTCTGGAGCGCCTTGTTCACATCGCCGCCGATCTTGATGCTCATGTTCCCTTTGGTCTTGTAGAAGATATTCGTGATTGAATAGCGTTCTTCGACGTCGTTGTTCTGCGTGGATCCCTGGCCGCCCAGATCGGGCAATCCAGGCACGCCGCCGTGCAGAATGCTCGGCAGACCCAGCAGCGTGTTGAGGTTGATGCCATTAGTCGGATCCCACGGCTCCGCTTCCGTCGTGCTGAAGTTGCCTCGCGTGTAATTCAGGCGGAGATCGTTCACCATAGTGGGCGAGACAGTCTTCGTATAAGTGAGCAGCGCCTGTTTGGCGTAGCTGTATTCGGACTGATCGGTGGTAGGCGAAGTCGGCGTGTACTGATTCTTCACAATCGGCGTTGAAGTGAAGCGAGCACTGATGTGATCGTTCGAAGTCAGGATTTCGTCGACCTTGATCGTGAACCGTTTTTCGTCCTGGCTCAGGGTTCTGGGATTGTACAGATTCTCAACCGCGCCGCTGGAACCGATATACCAGTTCGCGGCCGGCGCATAGTACGGCAAACTTTTCAGATAGGTGGAATCGAGCAGCGACTGCGGAATGATATTCCCCGGAAACGGCGTATAGGTTTGGCCCGCTGCGGGCACGGGAGCAGCCACGAACTGGTTCCCATTAACAACCGAAAACTGGTTATAGATGGTCGCATCACCCGTGCTGGCAAGTCCATACTGTTGAGCTACCGAAACCGGCAAAGTGCCGGAAGACGTCACAATCGTGTTGCTCCAGTCGCCCATCCGCTCGGCCGCTGTAGGAACGTTGGCGTCCTGCGCCAGGAAGTCGCGCCGGTAGTTAGGTTCGAATGCCGCAAACCAAAACGTCTTATTCTTACCGTTGTAGATCTTCGGTATCCATACGGGTCCGCCGGCAGCCAGAGAGAACTGGTTATATTTCAAAGTAGGCGGGCTTCTGTTTACGGACGCCAGCGTGAAGGGCGCAGCCGCGAAGTCCGGGTTCCGGTTATACCAAAGAGCCGTGCCGCTGAACTGATTGGTGCCCGAGCGCGTCGTCGCATTGATAATGCCGCCGCCGCTGGTCCCGTATTCTGCAGAATAAGCCGCAGTCTGCACTGTAAATTCCTGCACCGTTTCCGGCGAGAAGCTCACCATCGTGCGCGACAGACTGACGCCCGTGTTATTGGCTCCATCCGAGAGGAACTGAGTGCTCATCGAACGCCCGCCGTTCAAACTCAGATTGCATCCCGGACATGTCGTTACACTCACCAGCTGAGGATTCTCAGTGCCCACATCGCCCGATATATTGGGCTGTGTCAGAGCCAGATCGAGCACGCTGCGATCCGTCAGTGGCAGATCCTGAATCTCGCGCTGCGTCACCACACTGCTTGTCGTACCCGATTCCGTATTGATCATGGCCGCACTGGCCTCCACCTGAACGGTAGTGGCAAGGGTACCCGTCTGCAGCTTGAGAATCACAGTCGCAGTTGCCGTTGTGTCGACCTTGACGTCCTCTACCGTTTCTCGCTTAAACCCCTGGGCTTCAGCGGTTACACTGTAAGTGACCGGGTCGAGATTCTGCACGTTGTAGGCGCCATCGGGAGCGGACTTGGTCTTGATCTCCTGGTTGGTGCCTTGATTCTTAACGATGATTGTGGCGCCGGGAACTGCCGCTCCCGATGGATCGAGGACCGTGCCGGTGATACCACCCCGGTTGGTCTGTCCCCCAAGAAACGCTGCGCTCAAGAGCAGCGCGCCTGCAACACGGCAAAGTTTCATGTCTACGACTCCAGAAGCAAATTTTACTTTCCCTCACAGCTTGCGGTTAAGCTTGGTTGAACCAATTCTGAGATCGACTTCGGTTAACCGCTTACTGGAACAAATGACCGATATCGTTTCATTTTTCGATTCCAGACGCAAGCATTTTCTCTATCCTGAACATCCGGTTTTATGCTGCAAAACAACTGACCATCCGTTGGCAGTTGGTATAAACTCGGTCCCGTGCATTTCGAACAACCTAACATCGAGCGCAACAGCTCTGGTCTGGCGCGCTACAAGAACCGTCTTGACTCGCTGGTAGAAACGCTTCGCAAGACCGTCGAAACGGTTCCCGGTGCCGAGGCGATTCGTGAACTTAATGGCCCGACCATTACCTATAGTCAACTCTGGCAACGTTGCGCCCAGATAGCGGGTGGCCTGCGCGCGCACGGTATAACCCGAGGCGACCGCATAGCTATCCGCCTGCCTAACTCTCTCGATTGGTGCCTTGCGTTCTTCGGTATTCAACTGGCTGGAGGCATTGCCGTTCCAGTAAACACCCGCTTCAGCGAAGACGAAGCCAACTACGTCATTCAGGACTCAGGCAGTTCCTACGTCTTCACAGCTACCCAACCACCTCCGATTGGTTCAACCTTTGCAGTTGAGGACCTGAGCCCTACCGACGTCTCGGCCATTTTCTACACCAGCGGCACCACCGGGTTTCCTAAAGGCGCCATGACCACTCACGAGAATTTCCTGGCCAACATGGAAACCTGCCGCCGCGTGGACTTCATGCCAGCCGGCCCCGTGCGAACGCTGGTCTCCGTGCCCCTTTTCCACGTCACGGGCTGCAACAGCCAACTGCTGCCCACTTGTGAAGCCGGCGGAACGGCGATTGTCATGCCGTCCTTCAACGTGCACGAGTTCCTCCGAGCCATTGTCGATGAACGCATCGACGTACTTGCCGCCGTCCCCGCCATCTATTGGCTTGCGATGCACCAGCCGGACTTCGCTACGTTCGATATGAAGCATGTCCGCCGCGTTATGTACGGTGGCGCGGCAGCCGCTCCGGAACTGATCGCGCGCATCATCGAAGCCTTTCCCAACGCGCGCGTCTCGAACAGTTACGGACTCACCGAAACCTCTTCGATCGCCACCTTTCTGCCCGCCGAGTACTCGCTGACGCGTCCAGAATCCGTAGGACTTGCCGCGCCGGTTGTCGACCTCAAGCTCGCCGACCTCTCGGGCGATGTTGGCGAACTGCTCATCCGCGGGCCGAACGTAGTAGCCGGTTACTGGCGCAAGCCCAAAGCCACAGCCGAGACCTTCGCCGGAGGCTGGCTCCGCACCGGCGACCTTGCCCGCATCGATGCGCAGGGCTTCGTTCAGATTGTGGATCGCAAGAAAGACATGGTGAATCGCGGCGGCGAAAACGTCTATTGCGTCGAAGTCGAAAGCGCGCTGACGGCCCACCCGGCTATCTTTGAAGTGGCCGTGCTCGGCGTTCCCGACCATATGATGGGCGAAAAAGTGGGTGCCGTTGTGGTTCCTAAGCCGGGCCGCGAAATCAGTATCCCGGACGTGATCGAATTTGCCGCTTCGCGCCTCGCCGATTTCAAAGTGCCGCAATATATGGTGGTGCGCAGCGAATTCCTGCCGCGAAATCCGGGCGGCAAGATACTCAAGAAATATCTGCGTGAAACTGTCGAATGGGGTAAACCCCTGAGATGACCCTGGAATCGATCGGGAATCTTGTCGGGCGGGAGGTAGGACTGAGCGATTGGTTCGCCTTAACTCAGGACCGCATCGACTCGTTTGCTGAAGCTACCGAAGACCGCCAGTGGATCCATGTCGACTCACAGCGTGAATCGCCCTACGGATCGACAATTGCCCACGGTTTCCTCACGCTTTCTCTCCTAAGCCATTTGTCGCGCAATGTCCTGAAAATCGATAACACCCAGATGCGAGTTAACTACGGTCTGAACCGCGTCCGCTTCCCGGCCCCGGTCAAGGCTGGGGCAAGAATCAGAGCCCGGTTTGCGCTCGCGAACCTCAAGCCGCTTGAAGAAGGTGTAGATGTGACATTCAACGTGACAATAGAAGTCGAAGGTTCTCCGAAACCCTGCTGCGTAGCCGAATGGATCGTCCGCTACTATGCCGCCTGATGCGATTCCCGTTCGTACAGGCGAAGAACTCAACATCGGTGCCCTGGCCGCTTACCTCAAGACACCTGTACAAGCCTTCCAGTTTCCCCACGGCCACTCCAATCTTGTCTATCTGATCCGCACTCCCGGGGAGGAATACGTTCTCAGACGCCCGCCTCTTGGTCCGGTAGCGCCTAAAGCCCATGACATGGGCCGCGAATACCGAGTTCTCAAAGCTATCCATCCTTACTTCCCGGAAGCCCCGCAAGTCTTCACTTTCTGCGAAGACGCCTCCGTCATTGGCGCGCCATTCTTCCTCATGGAACGCCGCCACGGAATCATCCTCCGTGATCGCGATCCCGCCAACCCGCAACAAGTCAGCGAAGCCTTCATCGATTGCCTGATTCGCCTTCACTCGATCGACATCTCAAGTCCGGACCTCAGCGCCCTCGGCCAACCCGAAGGTTTTCTCGACCGCCAGATCCGCGGCTGGACCGACCGGTGGCATAAAGCCCAAATCCATCCACAGCCCGCCATGGACCGGGTAGTCGCCTGGCTTACCGCTTCCCTGCCCACCCCGCAGCCCGCCACCCTCATCCACAACGACTACAAGCTCGACAACGTAATGCTCAACGCCGCTGAGGACAAAATCGAAGCCGTTCTTGACTGGGAAATGGCCACTCTCGGCGACCCGCTCGCCGATCTCGGCCTGACGCTCTGCTACTGGAACAACCCTTCTACCGCGTCCGCCCTCACCGCCGCCAAAGGCTGGTACACCCGCGAACAACTCATCGAGCGCTACGACGCCGCCACCGGCCGCAATATGACGAACCTCGCCTGGTACGAAGCCCTCGGTATCTTCAAACTAGCCGTGATCCTTCAGCAAATCTATTTCCGCTACCATCGTGGCCAAACCAAAGACGAACGTTTTCGCAACTTCGACAGGCGTGTCGAGGAACTCATCCGCCTCGCGGTGCAAAAGGTGCAGCAGGAATGAGCCGCGTCTACCTTGTGCGTCATGGCCAGGCCGGCACTCGCCAGGCTTACGACGAGCTGTCCGGCAAAGGCCGGCTCCAGGCCCGCCTGCTCGGCGAATACTTCGCCAGTCAGAACATCCGCTTCGATCTCGCCATAACCGGTTCCCTGCAGCGCCAGCGGCAAACCGCCGCCTGCGCCGGTATGCCCGAAGCCATCGTCGATAAAGGCTGGGACGAATTCGACCTCGACCATGTTTATCAGATCCTCGCGCCCATCCTCTGCGAGGAGGACCCGGACTTTCGCCAGGCCTACGAGGCCATGCGAACCGAACTCGCGGATGCCACCGAACACTCCGCCGGAGTGCACCGCCGCTGGACCCCGTCCGATCTCAGAATCGTCCAGGCCTGGCTCCAGGGACACGCCGGATACACCGGCGAATCCTGGCTCGCATTCCACAAACGCATCGCCGAGCGCCGCGCCGCCCTCGCCGCCGCTACCCACGATTCCGACGAACACAACATCGTCGTCTTCACTTCGGCAACGCCTATAGGCATCTGGGCCGCGCTTTCGCTCGATGTCGAAGACCACCGAGCCATGCGCCTGGCGGGCGTCCTCCACAACGCGTCATTCAGCGTCATGCGTCTGCGCCACGACCAGCTAAGACTCCACACGTTCAACTCCATTCCGCACCTCACCGATCACGAACTCCAAACTTATCGCTAACCGCCATGCATTTCGATTACACCGACAAAGTCAAAGAACTCCGCACCCGCCTTATCGCGTTCATGGACGAACACATCTATCCGAACGAACGCGCCTTTAACGAACACTCCAGAGGTCCGAAACGCTGGCAACCCGTCCCCGTGATCGAAGAGCTCAAACCCAAAGCCCGCGCCGCCGGACTTTGGAATCTCTTTCGCGACCTGACCAATCTCGAATACGCTCCACTCTGCGAGATCATGGGCCGTTCCGCCTTCGCACCCGAAGTCTTCAACTGCTCCGCGCCCGATACCGGCAACATGGAAGTCTTCGATCGCTACGGCACTCCCGAACTTAAACGCCGGTGGCTGGAACCGCTGCTCGCAGGCGAAATCCGTTCCTGTTTCGCCATGACCGAACCCGGCGTAGCCTCGTCCGACGCCACTAACATTCAGGCCAGCATCGCCCGCGATGGCAACGATTACATCCTTAACGGCCGCAAATGGTGGACCTCCGGCGCAGGCGACCCGCGCTGCAAAGTCGCCATATTCATGGGCAAGACCGACCCTGCCGCGGCGAAACACAAACAGCAATCCATGATCGTCGTCCCCATGGACGCGCCGGGCGTTAAGATCCTCCGCATGCTCCCCGTCTTCGGCTATGAGCAAGCCCCGCACGGACATGCCGAAGTGCTTTTCGAAAACGTCTGCGTCCCCGCCGAGAACCTGTTGCTCGGCGAGGGCCGCGGATTCGAGATCGCCCAGGGTCGCCTCGGCCCCGGCCGCATCCACCACTGCATGAGGCTCATCGGAGTCGCGGAGCGCGCCCTCGAAGACATGTGCCGCCGCGCCAAATCCCGGATCGCCTTCGGCAAATCGCTCGCCGAGCAAGGCACCATTCGCACCGATATAGCGCAATCGCGAATTGAAATCGAACAGGCTCGTCTTCTAACACTGAAAGCCGCCTGGATGATGGACACGGTCGGCAACAAGGCCGCCAAAACCGAAATCGCCATGATCAAACTCATCGCGCCCAACGTCGCTCTGCGCGTGCTCGATCGAGCGATTCAGGTTCACGGAGGCGCCGGCGTTTCAGACGATTTCGAACTTGCCGCCGCCTGGGCTAACTCGCGAACTCTGCGCCTTGCGGACGGTCCCGACGAAGTGCACCTCGAATCCGTCGCCCGATGGGAACTGGGGCGTGGATAACGGAAGCGATCGAACATCCCAGCAGCACCGCAAACAGAGGGAACACTTCAAACATAATCCGGTTCTGATCGGTGAAGTCGTGCAAAATTACGACCGCTGACACGTAGGCAATATTGCCGAATGCGAAGAAGATGGTTAGTTCCTGGGCATTGCGGGCCTGATGCCGAATCGCGCCCCTGAGCCAGCGGACCGACCGCACCAGGCCGAACCAAAGCAGCAGGGGAGTTGTGATGTAGGACAGCCATGCGAACTGATGGCCGGGGATTGTGCCGGTGGTCGCCAGATCGTACCGCGCGAGCACGGGCGCCAGAACCAGCGCATTCGTATCGGGCCGGCCGTCGAAAGGCCAACCGATATCGGCGGGCAAAAAATAGCGGCCGATGTTATCGCGGATCGTCCCCAACACCGCCAACGGACGATAGCGAAGCAAGCTGACGCCATCCCGGCGCAGTTGTTTACACACCTCCACCATCCACAAACTGTCCAGGCTCGCGACACCCGTCGATTTCACACGATTGTCGAGTATGGGGATCCCCGTGGGCAACGGAGGCGGCACGATGGGAGTGACCTTATCGACATCGTCCAGTGTGTACACGAAGAGCCGGGAAATCAGCCCTTTGGTTGCAAGGCGCGCCAGTTGGTATCGGGTCAGGTCGCCCCTTGCCATCGTGGAGAAGGCGATGCTTCCGTAAACATCGTTGCCCGGTGTCCAAACACCGAAGAGCAGCAGACTCTTCGCGTAGAACGCTAGCAGCATGATGGCCGGACCCGCTGCGCACAGCAACGTCCTGCGCCGCCAGCGGGGCATCGCGTAACACAGCAGTGCCGCGATCGCCAGAAACCATACCCAGTGATAAATCACGCGGAATAATCCGAGACATGCAAGGCACGCGAAGAACACCAAACCGTCGCGCCTTCGGCAGTCGGTGGCGTAGCGATGCAGAAACAAAGTGGCGGCGCAGAATAAAACGATGATGGGATATTCGTAAAAAAGCCAGTTCTCATAGAGCACGGTGACCGGGCTGATGGTGCACACCACAGTGATGAGCACTGCGAGCCACCGGCTCACACCCAGACGATCCAACAACAGGAACAGACAGACCGCCAGAGCAAGTCCCATCGCCATATAGATTGGATAGAACGCGCGCCCGGGATGCTCGGGAAATAAGTGCGTGACGATTGCGATTAATACGTTCAGTGCCGGAGGCTGGTTTCTCAGATAAAGCAGACTCTGCCACGGGGCGTCTCGCAACAGAACCGGATCGATAATCTGCCAGTAGAAAAGGCGCGGCGCGGAATCGAAGGAAACTCCGAGGCTGGAATAAATAAAACGAGAGAGGACAAAAACCGCTCCGATTAACGCAAGGCACCATCTTCGGTTCCGGAGCCCGGAAGCAACGGGACGCATTGACTCCATCTTAACCGCGATACCGCTAACGCCGGCCCGCGATACCATCAAGGCATCGAATGATCCAAACTCTCTTCGGCTCCGTCGAACAGGAGCCGACGCTTCTCGAAAAACTCAAGCAGGGCGTCCAGAAGACCCGCGACGGCCTTGTCTCGCGAATAGAAGACGTAATCTCCGGCAAGAAGGAAATCGATGCCGACCTGCTCGAAGAGCTTGAATACACTCTCATCAGCGCCGATATCGGCGTCGCCACAACGCAGGAAATCCTCGAGCGCATCCGCGAGCGGGTCGACCGCAAACTCGTAGGCGATTCCTCCGAGCTTCGCGGCCTCATCCGTGAATATCTGCTGGAAGTCCTGCAAACGAACGACCGCCCGCTTCCCTATGTCGATGAGCCGCCGGTGGTCGTCATGGTCGTGGGCGTAAATGGCGCGGGGAAAACCACTACCGTCGGCAAACTGGCCGCTCATATGAAGTCCGAAGGCCAAACCGTGCTTCTCTGCGCGGCAGATACCTTCCGCGCCGCCGCCATCGAACAGCTTGAAGTCTGGGGCGAGCGCACGGAAACTCAGGTGATTCGCCAGCACACCGGCGCCGACCCCAGCGCCGTGATGT
>Ga0302319_10016303_pt1 | contig 13705 bp, 8 predicted proteins | sample Bog_T0_2_FD_203319 | JGI IMG/M metagenome (GOLD analysis project Ga0302319, IMG submission 203319) | Peat permafrost microbial communities from Stordalen Mire near Abisko, Sweden - Bog_T0_2 | ecosystem: Environmental > Terrestrial > Soil > Wetlands > Peat | place: Sweden: Abisko, Stordalen Mire...
GGCCTACTCTCCAAACAGTTGGTAACCCTGTGGCGAGTTGGTAACGCAGTTTCAGCCTCGCGGGACGATGCAGAGTGCGATTGAATTAAGCAATTCATAGTTGCGAAAGCGGCGATGGAAAGCCGGATTGAGATTGAGAATGCATTTGAGCGCAAGGCAGGAATGTGCAAGACTCGCTTGGACGCGAAGATTCATCCGCTGCGCAAGCTGAGGATGCAAAGTTCGAGGACAGACGGGGATTCATCGTCGACCCGGTCGTCGATGCAGGAGTCGGGGCAACCCGAAGACGCAAAGACGACACAGCCGGAGAAACTGAAGATTCGGGGTAACCCGGAAATTCACTCGCCGGTGCCGCTGAAGGATGCATGACTCGAAGCGATTCGACGATTCATCCATCGGCGTAGCCAGAGAAACGACGATTCGGGGCAACCCGGAAAATCACCTCTGGCACAACCGGAGGATGCGGAACCTGGGGCAACCTGGGAACCCATCGCAGGCGAAGCTGGTGCAGTGAACCTTCGGGGCAACCCGAAACCTCACGGCCAGCCAAGCTGAGGGATGCGAGACGCGAGGAGACTCGAGCCTCCATCGCCGGTAGAGCCGGAAGATGCAGGACGCGGGGAAACCCAAATCCTCATCGCAGGCGGAATTGGTGGAACGGAGATTCGGGGCGCCCCGGAAATTCACTCAACCGACCCGCTGAAGGATGCGAGACGCGAGGAAACTCGAAGATCCATCGCCGGCACAGCTGAAAGGACGTACACTGCGGGGTAACCCGTAAATACGTCGCCGGAGTCGCCGCAGGATGCAGACGAGGGGGAACCCGAGAATGCGAGGTCGGCACAACCGGAAGATGCAGGCCCCCGGGGCAACCCGGACCCTCATCGCAAAGCTGGACGGGACGATCATGATCCGATGAGCTGCAAGGACACCCGAAAACGCCAGGGACTCCGGTCTCTGGCGTTTTCATTTTCCGCCGATTCTGGCCGCCTGCGCTGATCCGATAAAGCAGCCTTGAAAGGGCACAACCTTAATGGCTGCGGAAAATTTCGCTACAGCCGGAAATCTCGAAGGTTTTGTAACAGGGCACGACTTTAGTCGTGCCGCTGGAGTTTCTACATTCTCTCAAGCGGCGGCAGCCTGAACCAATTCTGGGGGGCTGAATTTGAGGGCAAAGGGATCGAGCAGCGTAGTTGGTTGCGTCATTTCCTTGAGTAGCAGGGTAATAAGGTCCAAACAGGATGGCATAACTCAGATTCGTAGTGATGATCGTGGAGTGGCGGTGATAGCGTTCTTCCATCAGCTTGAAGAAGATGTTGGACTGTTCGGGCTTCAGCGTCAGGTAGCCAAGTTCGTCAACCAAAAGGACGTCAAGCCGTACCAGGCGGTTCAGCAGTTGACGCGAGGAGCGGTCGGCCAGCGAAGCATACATCTGATCGAACCGGTCCTGTGCGCGGATGAACTGGCAGCCGTATCCATTCTCCAGCGCTTTCAACAACAGGCCTGAGGCGAGTCCCGTCTTTCCCACTCCGGGCGGCCCTACCAGCACCAGGTTCTCCGCCTTTACGATGAAGTCCAACTCAGCCAGTGTCTGGATCTGCTTGCGGCTGACGCCGGGCTGTCGCGCAAAAGGGAAGCTCGTCAGCGACCAGTTCTCAGGCAGGTTGGCGCGCTTGATTCTCCACGCCAGCGCGGTCTCCTGACGATGATGCCACTGTGCCCGTGACCCACTGTAACCGAAAACCATAATAATATAAAGCATTATCTGGACGATGTACTAGTGATGAGGCGCCTCCCGGCGATACATTTGGCTTCTTTACTCTCAATGCGAGAAAAGCAGGGCCGACCGCCACTTTGGAAAGATCGTTAGCCTGCTGCTTGCCGCGTTGCATTCAGTCCTAATTGCGAATCAAACCATTCGCTCAGGATAGAGACCTGCGGTCTGGCCGTATGCAGAAGGGAAAGTTCGCGGCATTTACCTCGCCCCTCTCTACAAGGGGGCACCCCAAGCCGCTCTGCGCGATCCCAGTTTCTACGGCGTCCTGGCCCTCTGCGACGCAATCCGTAGCGGAAGAACTCGCGAACCGAACCTCGCAGTCGAACTTCTGGAGAAGGAGATTAATGCCTGAACCGTTGCCCTTCTATCGCCGGCATGCGGAGAATGTATCCGGGAGGCTACCTATCTGGCTCATGGTGCGGAAGGGAGGCGAACTGCTTGTCGCACTTTTTTTGACGCGGTGCGGCGCACGTACCAATAGTCGCCGCGGCCAAAGACACCGGCGACTACGAACTCCTTGCGAATCGCCACCGCTTTGACCACGATTCCGGCAGCCGTCACCGCAGCGGCCGCGCGAAGTATTCGGCGATTGACGCTCGTCCCCTGGAACGCTCGGGAGATGGTTGCGATGGGGTCATAAAGCAAGGGCCTTCAATTGAGTCGTTCGATTGCTTAAGAATTGTCGTCATGGGGCCAAAAGGCAATTTTGAGCACACGCATCTGGACTTAGACGCCAATTGTGGAACCTGGCGAGCAATTCCTCTCGTGTAAAGTGGACAACCCTGCGAGGCGAACGCGCATCTTGGCATTTGCCGCATTTCAGACGCAGAGTAGGAACAGCAGAGTTTGAACAAGAGGTACCCGGAGTCGAGTAACCGCTTTGCAACCATCACCAACAGTTCTCCGCTATTGAAGAGAATCAAGCTACGAACAGATGCTTCCCGAGGTTGCCAGTCTGACCATAGAATTCGGCAAAGAGAAAATGTGCAATCGTTTGTGGGCGTCGAAATTCCAGAGGCACGCTGAGGAGTCATCGGTTTTCATTTGATCGCTCTCTGCTGGCGATAACATGGACCCATGTCCTGGGTCCGTCACACCCTGCGTGAAAGGGGCAACTTATGCTGGGAACCAAACCTCGAATCATAGTAGCCGATGACGAAGAGGTGATTGCTAATACGCTTGCGATGATCTTGAATCAGGCTGGCTTCGAAGCACGTGCCGTTTACAGCGGCGAGAGTGCGCTCGAGTTAGTGCAGAGTTTCAGGCCGGATATGTTGATCTCCGATGTGATCATGCAAGGCATCACTGGAATAGAAACGGCAATCATGACGCGTACTATGTTGCCGACTTGCAAGGTTCTCCTCTTCTCGGGGCAGGCGCGTACGGCGAACCTGCTCGAGCAGGCGCGTGCCCAGAGATATGAGTTCGAGATTCTTGGCAAGCCTATCCACCCGTCCGATTTACTCGCCCGAATGCGCGCTGCTGTAGCGGACCGCCCCGGCGAGGTCGCCCCAGAAAACGAAGTCACGCTCTCTTCCAGCCGACCCTAATAGATACGAACATGTTAATCGGAGGGACGGAAAGCCTCGGATAGAGTACTACAGTGAGCGCGATGCTCTCGCGTAACAGCGTTCCCGATAATGACTACAGTGTCTCGCGGAAGTGACACAACTCCACCTTTTTCCGCCACGACTCCCCCAGATCCAAGGAATATCTGGGCATCTTTCAGCATCTGAAACCGATGCTCTTCGGCTCCCAGGTTAACGCAGACGGAAATATCGCCGCGTTCCATCGAGAACCACTTCTCTTCCTCACTATACGAAATCCGCGTATGCCCTGGCCGGCCATCCTTCAAGGAAAACAGGTTGCGCCTCAAGCGAATCAATTCGCGATACCAGTCAAGCATCTCCTGGTGCTCTCTCTCGTGGAGTTCACTCCAATTCAACTTCGAACGGATAAACGTTTCGCGGCTCTCTGGATCTGGAACAGATTCCGGATTCCATCCAAATGCCGCAAACTCCTGTTTCCGCCCCTCGGAAACAAGTCTCGCCAATTCTGTATCTTCGTGGTCGGCGAAATATTGAAAGGGCGTTGAAGCTGCCCATTCCTCGCCCTGAAACAGCAGCGGAATGAATGGGCTCATCAATACAATTGCTGCCGCAATTTTTGCGCGGGCGAAACCCGCATCCACGGTGAGCCGGTCTCCTAATGCGCGATTTCCAACCTGGTCGTGATTCTGAATATAACCAAAGAATCTGTGTTGCGAAATATTGATTGCCTTGCGGCCATGCACCCTGTCCCGAAACTTCGAATAAACCCCGTCATAAACAAAGGTGTGTTCCAATGCCTTTGCCAACTGGCTCAATTCACCGAAATCGGTATAGTACCCCGTAACTCGCTCGCGGCATAAGACTGCGAAAAGCGCATGATGAAAATCATCGCTCCACTGTGCATCCATGCCCAGTCCGCCCTCTTCGCGCGGAGTTACAACCCGCGGATCGTTCAGATCGCTTTCGGCAATCAGCGTGAGTCGCCGCGCCAGAGATATGCTCAGCAATTCCACCTCTGCCGACAGTTGTTCAAGGAAGTGAATGGCCGACCGATCTATAAATGCGTGGACCGCGTCCAACCTTAATCCATCGATATGAAAGTCGCGCAACCACATCAGCGCGTTGTCGCAGAAGAACCTTCGAACGTGATGCGATCCTGCATCTTCTAGGTTGACAGCGCCGCCCCATGGCGTCCGATGCGAGTCCACAAGATAGGGGCCAAACTTCCCCGCATAATTGCCCGCTGGGCCAAAGTGGTTGTAGACCACATCGAGCAGAACGGAAAGCTGCTTTCCATGGGCCGCATTCACAAACCGTTTCAATGCATCCGCGCCGCCATAGGGCTCATGTACCGAAAACAACGCCACGCCGTCATAGCCCCAACCGTGATCGCCCTCGAACGAGGCCACCGGCATCAACTCCACATGCGTTATGCCGAGGTTCACGAGATAGTCGAGTTTGCCGATCGCCGCATCCAGCGTGCCCTCTGGCGTGAATGTCCCGATGTGCAGTTCATAAATGACGCCATTCTCCACTGGGGGCGGCTGAAACAACGCGTCAGCCCATTCGAATGAATTCTGGTCATACACTCGCGACATTCCGTGTACACCATTCGGCTGCCACTGGGATCGCGGGTCTGGGTAACATCTCTTGTCCGCATCAATCAGATAGCCATAATCCGTGCCTGCGCGGGCCTCGTCAACTTCGAGGCGCCACCATCCCTGTTCATCGGGGCCTTGCATCGGTAGTGCCATGCTGTTCACTTGCACTGCAGCTCTCTTCGGCAGTGGCGCCCATACTTCAAATCGATGCATCGTTACTCCGCCTCCCGCGTCAACAGGGCTACCGGAAAGCGCTGCAGTAACGTCTGCACACGTACACGGCCACCGATTACGAACTCGTTTGTGAGGATGTTTTTCCAGTTGCCCGGCGTCAATTCAACGGTCGTCGAGGACCAATTCCCACGCAGCTTCAGCGGCCATCTCGGAACGAGCACCGCGACAGAGTCACCCCGCTGGTATCCCACCAGATGGTCGCTCTTCGATCCTTCCGCAAGGATTGGGCTATATACCGACTCCGCAACAAACCACTCTGGATGATCGCGCCGCACGCACAGCGCCTTGTGCGCGACCCATAGCTTTGGCAAGCCGCTGTCCATTCTCCGTACAATCTCCGCAATGTCCACGCCACGCTGAAGTTCGGCCAACATCTCTTTCCGCAACTCATAATCGACCGGCCTGCGATTATCTGGATCCACCAGGCTGAGGTCCCACAATTCGCTGCCTTGATATGTGTCCGGCACGCCCGGCGCGGTAAACTTCAGCAGGGTCTGGGCCAGGCTGTTGATGCGGCCTGCCAGCAGTGCGCTTTCCACAAACTTCTCCAGTTGCGTAACAAAGTCGCCCGATTCGAGAACCTTTTCTATGAAGACTCGCAGCGATTCCTCGAACTCTTTGTTCTGTTGTGTCCAGCTAGTTTGTTGCTTGGCCTCGCGTGTCGCCTTTTCCATGTAAGCAACGACGCGATCCTGCGTAATTGGCCACGCTCCCACAAGCGTCTGGTAGAGGAGGTATTCAGTGTTGCGGTCAGGATACTTCCCGGTTCGAAAGTGTGCATTCAAACGCGACCAACGATGCACCGCTGCCCGCCATCGTGCCGGGAATTCAGTGAGCACGGCCAGCCGCGCGCGCACATCGTCGGCACGTTTGGTATCGTGCGTCGAAAGTGTGGTCATGGACAACGGGTGCGTCGCCAGCATCTTCGCGCAATAATCGTGAAACTCGGCTATAGTGATACCGTCGTTAGCCGGCGCAGCGCCGACTTCGTTCAAGCCGATCATCCGATTAAAGCAGTAGAGTGCAGTGTCCTCCACTCCCTTGGCCATTACCGGAGAAGTAAACTGCTGGAAGCGCAGTAAGAACTCGCCCTCCATCTCGCCGCGCACACGCAATGTCAACACATCGGCGATGAAATCGAACAGGCCACCATCAATGTCTTGTCTCCGCTCCCTGGCTTCGGCGATTGCGGTCTCAATGTGAATGCGATCCTCTTCCATGATCTGATTCCGCGCAGGAATCACATAGGTTCTATAAACTGCAAAACACGAAGCCACTTCTCGGAGGGCCCTTCGAATTTCCGCACGGGTGTAGTCGCGCCGATCCCGATTGCTTTCGCATATTTCTACAAAAAGGCTTGTCAACCGATTGACATCGCTACCAAGTGTCTCTTGCTGCACGTTCAACTTCTTATCGTGCGCTACTAACTCAAAGTCGATTGGCTCGCGCGTGAACTCGCTGTAGATTGCGGTTAGATCCTTCAGTCCGTTTCCATCGACAATCAGGCTGTTGCAAACATTCAGGAAGTCGTACCCGCTGGTGCCCTCAATCGGCCAGCTTTCGCGCAGGAATTCACCCGGCTCAAGAATCTTCTCGCCGATAATCCACGCGTCCGGTGCCCGCTCTCGTAGCCTTTCGAAGTATTGCTGGGGGTCGCGCAATCCGTCCGGATGATCTACGCGCACACCATCGAGCACGCCTTTCTCGAGCCATTCCAGAATCCTGGAGTGCGTCGCCTCGAACACGTGCGCACGTTCCATCCTCAGGCCGATAAGAGTGTTGATATCGAAGAATCGCCGGTATCCAAGTTCCTGGTCGGCGGTTCGCCAATATGCCAGCCGATATTGCTGTTGATTGAGTAACTCGTCCAGCACATCGTGATTGTCGTTCAGCTCATTGACAGACCTTTCAATTGCCGCAACGACTTTCGGGTCCTCTCCACGCAGCCGGTTCAGCAGTCCGTAGATCACCGTCTTGTCGCGATGCCTTGCCATGGCAATTTGTCGATCGGTAGACTCCGGCGCCGGCAATTGTGCAAAGCTGTCGGCGATAAAGTTCAGTGTGTCATTGTTGGCGTAATCCGCGGCTTTTGACAGCAGGGGCGAGAGGGACCGCGGAGCCACTGGGAAGAGGTTGTCAATGTAGCGCACCTGAAAACGCTCGCCGTTGTGCTCAACCTTGATCTGCCCCGCACTCAGTATTCGCCCGTATTGATCGCCAAGGACCGGGATCAGTACCTTGTTTTGGAGTTTCACTTCGACCGAATGCCAGTCAATATCGAACCACGTTGCAAACCTGCTCGATGGACCGTTCTCCAGCACGTCCCACCAGTACCGGTTATCGGGACCGAGAGCCATGTGATTGGGAACTATATCCAACACCTGCCCTAGCTCCAGTTCCTTTAATCTCCGGCAGAATCGGGCATGCCCGTCCTCGCCGCCGAGTTCTTCATTCAGCCTCTGGTGATCGACGACATCGTATCCATGCATGCTGCCCGGAGCCGCCTGAAGATAGGGAGAGCAATACAAATGCGAGACGCCCAGCGCCTTCAGGTATTCCGCTATCCTGGCCGCATCGTCAAATGTGAAACCGCGGTGCAACTGAAGACGGTATGTGGATGTGGGTATCCGTCGCATACGATTCCTTGCGCATCCCTCAACCGCTGGCATGAGCGCTTATGTCTCTTAGGAATCAAATATTTCGATAATGGTTGTCAGGCTCCCAAATACCGGCAAATTGTTTCATTCCGCTGAAGAATGGACTCAGCGCGAAGTCAATTCTGGGGAGACGCCGAGGGTATTTGAACCCTCGCGACATGGGTCTCAGCTGCCACTGCCTCTATCTCGCTGTTGATTTCGGCGCCGAGGAGCAGCATGAGGCCGGTAATGTAGAACCACGTAAGCAAGATAATTACCGCACCGAGAGAACCGTATGTGAATGAGAAGTTATTAAAGAAATGAATATAGACACGAAGTCCCAGAGAGGCGATGAGCCAACCAAGAATTCCGACAGCGCAACCCGGAGAAAGCCAATGCCAGCGACGAATTCGCAGGTCTGGAGCCCAGTAGTAAATTACCGCAAAGGTCAAGGCAAGAAGAACCGTTGCCATGACCCAGGCGACCAGTCTGGTTGCTATGGCCGCGGTCAATGCCAGCATGTGAAAAGGGATGAACCGGTAGGCCAGGGCCGCCGCAACGTCTCCACTCAACATGCAGGCAAGTCCAGCAGTAACGATAATCGTAAGCAGGATGGTAAGCCCGATGGCATATATACGGGCTCGAATGTAGGAGCGCCTGTCCTGGACCTTGTAGACGACATTCATTGTGTCCTGGATGGCCGAGATACCCACGGATGCAGACCAGATTGCCGCAATGAGGCCGAAAGTGATCTTTCCCGAAGTGGCTGCGGCGGTCGTTTCATTAAAGGTCTTGAGGACAGTTCCGAGGGCAGCGGTGGGGATGAGGATAGCGAGGTAGTCGAGGAGCCTGTCGTAGATCTGGTGCGCCGACCGCGCCGCGAGACCGAGAATGGAACTGGCGCTCAAGAGCGTCGGGAAGAGCGCGAAGAGAAAGTAGAAGCCAAGTTCTGCCGCATGTCCGAAAATACGGTCCGAGATCAGCGAATTCCAAGTCCGTAAAGCCAGTACCTTTGCCGGGACGCCCTGCAGATTCCACAGTGAGCGCAGTGGGGAGAGAGAAACAAACGTGCGGATTTCCTGGTCATATTGGTTGAGTCGCCCTTCGCTGCTGCCAGGCGCGCCGGTAATTGAGGAACTTGGACTGTTCATGACCGGTCCCCAGACGATTTCTCTCCTAAGATAGATGCGAGATGCGTCTCAGCCGATGTCATCCCCTATCAATATGACGGCCTGCGTGGTGTTCCGTCCGATCCAATTTCAACCAATGTCAAACCCCTTAGCTTGCTTGCGCATCTGAGACCACAGTGGAACGGACAGAGGTCAGACCCCTCATCACCAGTTTTCGCACAGCCCGCCCCGGCGTCAAGCAGCGCCTGGAGCGATGGTCCATTGCGTTCATCCTTTGTGGTTTGAGCCTGCTTTTACTGCCGGCCTCGCGAGGAGAGGGACAGACATCACAGCAACCCTCGACTGCCGCGTCGACAGCCACTTCGACTGCCTCGCAGATCATTTCATCCTATGAGGGACAAAACGTAACCGCCGTTCAGGTGGCCGGGCGGCCAGAATTAGCCACCTCCCAGTTTGCGTCGTCGTTTGCACAGGCAGCAGGCCAACCGTTTTCGATGGAGAAAGTGGATCAAACCGCGGCCGCGCTCAAAGCTGCGGCCAACTGCGAATCGGTCCGAGTTCAGGTTGAACCCGAAGCGAATGGTGCGCGGGTGATTTTCGTTCTAGAGCCCGCTGTTTATTTCGGGATCTTCGAATTTCCAGGGGCCGAGCGATTCAACTATTCCAGGCTGGTTCAGGTTGCTAATTATCCGACCCAAACGCCATTCAATGCGGAAGACGTAGAGCAGGACCGCATTGCCATGGCTGCGTACTTTCAACAGCAGGGATACTTTCAGGCCGATGTCAAGTCGGAGGTGAAAGTCGACTCGCAGCATGGAGTCGCCAATGTCGTGTTTCACATCGCGTTGGGTCGCCCAGCCAAATTCGGCGATATTGACATTGAAGATAGTTTGCCTGAACAGGCTGAGCCTCTTGTCCATAGCCTGCAGACCTTCCTCGCGCGGTTGCGAGGTTCTGCGATCCGGCCTGGACGCGCTTATCACTACTCGACGCTTACAAAGGCGAATCAATTTCTGCAGTCGCAATTACAGAAGAACGGTTTTCTAGGCGTTCAGGTAAAACTGGCCGGAGCTCAATATCACGCGGAGACTAATCGGGCGGACATTCACTTCAGCGTGGACACCGGCCCCTCGACTACCGTTGCAATTGAAGGCGCGCATGTATGGAGTTGGACGCGCAAGTCGTTGCTACCTGTCTATCAGGGGGTCAGCGTTGACGATGAATCCGTGGAGGAGGGCCGCCAGGCGCTCATGTCGTACTTCCAGGCGAAAGGTTTCTTTGACGTCAAGGTCGATGCGCAACTGAAAACTGCGAATTCAAAACAGTCCATCGACTATCGGATTTCAAAGGAGAAGAAGCACAAAGTCTCCGGAGTTACGGTTACCGGAAACTCTCAGTTAAAGAGTTCCGATCTGACTCCACATCTAACTGTTGAGAAATCGCACCTGTTCTCGCCAGGAAGCTTCAGCGAGCGGCTTGTACGATCGAGCGTCAACAATCTAGTTGCTGTCTACCATTCGGAGGGTTTCAGCAGCGTTCAAATTACATCGAAGATAATGAACGCCGGCGGCGACGTCCAAGTGTCCTTCCACGTGACTGAAGGGCCGCGTGACATTGTAAGTTCCATAAAGATAGAGGGCGCCGATACATATCCAGAGGCGGAATTCGCGCCGGAAGGATTAAAGCTGGCGGCGGGTCAGCCCTATTCTCAGGCACACGTACAGGCGGACCGTGCCAATATCATCTCGCACTATCTGAAAGCGGGCTATCTCAACTCCAGTTTTCGTGAAACCGCAGCGGCGGCCTCAAAGGCCGACCCACATCACATCGATGTTGTGTACCACATATACGAAGGCCCGAAGGTCGAAGCGGGTGATTTGCTCACCCTGGGACGCGCGCATACTCAGCAACGTCTGATCGATGAGGACCTATCTGGAATCAAGACCGGAACGCCGCTTACCGAATCGGAACTCCTGGTCGCCGGTAGCAAGCTCTATGATCATCCCGGCGTATTCGACTGGGCGGAGGTTGATCCCAAGCGCAACATCACTGCACAAACCACGGAAGACGTATTAGTCAAGGTGCATGAGGCGAGTAGGAACGAGCTCACCTATGGCTTTGGATTCGAAGTTATCAATCGTGGCGGGAGCATACCGAGCGGGACCGTTGCATTCCCAAATCTGCCTCCAGTGGGGCTTCCACCCGGCTTTACCACAAGTCAGACAACCTTCTATGGTCCGCGTGGAACAATTCAATACACGCGTAACAATGTCGGCGGAAAAGGGGACTCACTTTCCTTTACGGGGTTTGCTGGGAGACTCGATCAGCGCGTCGCGACTTACTACATCGTGCCGAATTTCCTGTGGTCGCCATGGAAGGCAACGAGCTCATTCTCTGCTGAGCGCGATGAAGAAAACCCTATCTTCTCCTCACAGGAAGAGATTGCCAGCACCCAGATTCAGAGAACTATCGACAAAGCAAAGAAGGACACTCTATTCCTGCGTTACAGCTTCAGCCAGACGGACCTGCCCAGAGTTTTGATTGCCGCGCTTGTACCTGAGCAGGATCGGAACGTGCGCCTCTCAACCCTGGCCGCGAATATCACCCGCGATACTCGGGATAATCCGATGGACGAACACAAAGGCGTTCTCCAATCACTTGAGCTAGACTTCAACACGACGAAACTCGGTTCGAGTGCGGACTTCGCAAAGCTAACCGGGCAGGCAGCCTATTACAAACAAGGATTCAAGAATATCGTTTGGGCAAACAGCGTTCGAATTGGCCTGGCGCAGCCCTTCGCCAGCAGCTTTGTCCCACTCAGCGAGGAGTATTTCACTGGTGGCGGGAACTCTCTGCGCGGTTTTCCATTGGACGGAGCCGGACCTCAGCGGCCTGTACAAGTGTGCAGCAACGGCGCCAGCACGGGTTCGGACTGCACCAAGATCCAGGTTCCGAGCGGCGGTAATCAGTTACTGCTGATCAATTCAGAAGCTCGCATCCCTCTACCATTCAAGAAAGGGTTAGGGCTGGTTGTCTTTTACGATGGGGGTAATGTATTTCCGAGCGTGGGGTTTCACGACTTTACTTCCCTCTATAGCAACAATGTTGGCCTGGGTCTAAGATATTCGACGCCCGTGGGCCCGATCCGGCTGGATTTGGGCCACAACCTCAATCCGGTTCCAGGAATCACTTCGACACAATACTTCATCAGTATCGGACAAGCGTTTTGAATGAGGCTCTTCATGACTAGCTCTTTGTTACCAACTGATTGGCGCGATCGGCTTGATAAATACCGGAGAGGCCCACGGCCATTATGGATGCGGATTGCCGCATGGGTATGGGTTAGTGTCACCGCCGTGACTTTGTTGGCCGCTTGCACTCTCATAATTCTCGCCAATAATCCACGTTTTCGTCAATATGTCATTCGCACAATAGAGTCGAACGCGAGCAAGAGCCTTGGTGTTCGCGTCCAGTTGCAAAACTTCGCTCTGCACTTGTCTACGCTGAGCGTTGATCTGTACGGGATCACGGTAGATGGAGCAAACCCATATCCCAACCCTCCGCTTCTCCATGTCGATCACGTTGAAGCAGGAGTGCGCATTGTTTCCATCCTTCACAGAGCATGGTACTTCGATGACCTGCGGATCGATCGCCCCATTGCGCGCGTCTTTATTGACGATCACGGCGTTTCGAACATTCCTGTGTTCAAGAAGACCGATAGCAGCAGCAACACCAGTGTTTTCGATCTTGGTATCCGTCATGCCTTACTCGATCACGGCGAAGTCTACTACAACGACCACCCCAATACCCTTGCAGTCGACCTTCGAAACTTAGTCGTTCGATCCTCTTTCGATAGTTCCTTAAAGAAATACTCAGGAGATTTGAGATACTCTGATGGCCGTCTCGTTTTTGGGACGTTTCAGCCCCTCACGCACAATCTCGAGGTACAATTCTCGGCGACTCCCGACGCATTCGAACTCACCCGAAGCAAACTTACGATGGGCGCTTCACAGGTCGCTCTCAATGGAATCCTGCGCAACTATGATAGCCCCGATTTGCAGGCCCACTACGATGTCATAGCCGATGGCAAACAGATTGCCGCTGTCTTGCACAATCCGTCCGTCCCTGCAGGAACCATGCAGACTTCTGGCTCGGTGCAATTCCGGCAGGTTTCGAATAAGTCCAATATTGAAGCGCTGATTGTGAACGGCAGCCTGAACAGCAAACGTTTGGATATAAATGCGAGCGCGCTCAAGGCAGTCGTTGCGAATCTTGGTGGGCAATATTCCCTTACCAATGGCGACCTGACGTTACAGGATTTCCGCGCCGATCTTTTTGGCGGCGGAGTTACAGCCCAAGGGGTGATGAAGAATATTGGCGGTAACTCGACTACTAAAATCACCGCATCATTGCATGGGCTGTCGCTTGGTGAGTTGATACGAGCGGCGGGGACTTCGTCCTCTAACCTCAACATAGCCATGGCAGGCAAATTGAATGCCGACGCAACAGCCACATGGGGAAAGACAATTGACGATCTGGTCGCGCACGCGGACGCGACGATCAATGCCCAGGCCTCTGGCGGACAAACTCTCGGAAGCCGGGGATCAGCGGCTCAGGGCGCCAATAGTCCAGGCGCCGCAACAACTTCGACTCCAGTCGAGAGTGCGATTCACGCGACTTATGCCGCAAGGAGTGGCGAGATTGCGGTTGAACAGAGTTATGTGCGTACTCCCCAAACCAGCCTCACAATGAATGGTGCAATAAGTGCACACTCCAG
>Ga0302319_10016305_pt1 | contig 13702 bp, 12 predicted proteins | sample Bog_T0_2_FD_203319 | JGI IMG/M metagenome (GOLD analysis project Ga0302319, IMG submission 203319) | Peat permafrost microbial communities from Stordalen Mire near Abisko, Sweden - Bog_T0_2 | ecosystem: Environmental > Terrestrial > Soil > Wetlands > Peat | place: Sweden: Abisko, Stordalen Mire...
ACCCGCTGTTCCAACGTAACGCTGCTGAACATCTCATCCTGAACTCGCTCGTCTCCACGCATACTCAATAGACGAAACAGACTCCAAATCAGACCGAGACTGGAACCTTTTTCAACAAGCTCCTAGGACTCCCGCAAGGCTTGATTCCGCGACTATTCTTCGCGAGCACGTTTGGTTCCATTCGGTGCAGAATGAGGCGCTGAAAAAGTTCGACTTAGGGGTCGATATTCGGCTCAGTATCTGCCGCTTTTGTCCGAATGCGCAGACGGATGTTCAATAGCGAACAGTAGATCTTCGCGAAATCCATCTTCAAATCTGCTCACGGCAGATCGATTCCATACACGGGAACCGCTTGATCGAGTTTGAATCCCAGGGTGCCGGCGCGCCAGGTGTAGTCCGATTGCGGGAACTTGTCGCGAAGGCGCTTGAGCAGGTCATTGGCGCGGTTGTGGGCTTCTTCGGCTTTCTTGTCGCTGCCGTCGGACTTGTACATATCGACGAGCACGGCCTGGCGGTAGACGGCCTGATAGAGAGCCTGCGCCGTGCGGGGACCGTCCGGGAATTCGTCGGCGTATTTTTCGTAGTATTCCGACTCTTTTTCGGGGCATTTGGGTGAGCCTTGCCAATCGCCGCAGAGCTTGTTGTCGATCAGTTCGTAGGCGGCCAGCGCGGACCAGCGGGTTTTGGGATAGAGCTTGAGAATCTTCTTGAGCTCGTCTTCGTCGATCTGGTCGCGCATGTAGGCGTCGCGCTCCTTGGATGAGGGGCGGTTGGCGGCGTCGGCCTTTTCGATCTGCCACTCATCGTCGGCGGAGCGCCAGGTTGCCTCTGGCATCAGGGGGGAGTTGGGAAACATTTCCACGATGCGGCGGTAGAGCAGGCGGGCGCTGCGGGCGGCGTTGGCCGGGCCGCGCGGATCGGAGGCGAGCGCTTCCTGGTTGGCGGCTTCGCCCATCAGGATCTGGTCGCCGTTGGCGGTGGTTTCAATGACCACGCCCTTCGACTCGATCCAGCCGGAGACGGGCGGCGGGGTGTCGTTGGTGCTGAAGACGGGCTCGTCTTTGGTGTGGAGCTCCTCGATGTCGGTGTTGGCGTAGACGCGCAGCCAGGGGCCGCTCTTCTCGGCGACCACCATTTCACGGCCGATCTGAACGCGGTCGACTTTCTGCGATTGCAGGTCGGGGGAGACATAGAGGATGGTGATGCGCAGCGGCGTGGCGCGCGGTCCGGCCAGCGGCTTTTCGAGGTTGGATTTCTTCTGGGCCGAGGTGGGCTGGACGGCGACAAGCAGGGCAATGGCGAACGCGAGCATTGCTGGCCGGGCGATAGGGGATTTCATCACACCGTAAATCATAGTCGAACGACGTTCGGGGGCGCTTTCAGTGAGCGAGCGCGACCTCGCGGGAAACACGCTTGGTGGCGTAGTCTCCGCGAGGCCAAGAAAATGCCGGGCACCGAAGTGCCCGGCCGATGACGCGAGTGAAGTCAGTGCGGTTAGAACGGCGCGACGAATTTGGCGCCGTTCGGAGTTCCGATTCCGGTGACATTGTCCCATCCGGGAGCGGTGAAGAGGGAGGAATCCGTGCCGAAGGTGAGGGTGTAGTAGTAGCCGCCGCCGGCGCTCCATATCGATTCCCAGAAGAGCTCTGAGTTCTGATAGGGGGCCGCGAGCTGCCACTGCGAATACGAAGTTGGGATGCCGTTGTAGAAAATGGTGCCATGGGCGTTGGCGCCGGAGTAAACCGGCTGCACATCGGTCACGACTCCGGGATTGGCCGCATTGGCCGCATACAGGAGGGGAGCGGCGTTGCCGAGGTTGCCGCCCGCTTTCTGCGCCACGAGCGCCCATGTACCGGAGAACAGGGGGGTGGCCAGGCTGGTGCCGCCGATTACCTCGACGTATTGCGGGTCGCCGGCAACGCTGTCGGGCGTGATGACGATCTCGACACCGGTGTATGGGTCGGCATCGAATGCAACGTCAGGCTGCTGGCGGTATGTGTTGCCCAGAAAGGTGCTCTGCCATGCGGGTGCAGCGGTCACCGAACTGGTTCCCCCGCCGCCTCCGAAGATGAAGCCGAATGGAGTTGGCGGAGCTGTATTGAGCCATGCGGCGTTGGTGCCCCAGCCGTTCTCCCACTTGTAAGAGCCGTTGGCGGCGAGTGCCAAACTGGTGCCGCCGACCGCGGTTGCATTCGGGGAGCCGGAGGGGAAGCTGACATCGGGAATCAAGTCTTCGCCGAGCGTGTAATAGTCGCCGTCGTCACCCGTGGCGTAGTTATTGGAGACTCCGAAGATCTGGTCGGCAATGAAGTTGACATCGTACTGGAACAGATAGTCCGTAGTGTCGCCGTAATAGTCAACCAGGAGCCACTCGGGAAAGCCAAAGCTATGGGAGGCGGAGGCGGGTGCAATGACCTCCGCTGCCCAGAGGTCAATGTTGCCGAGGTCGGAGAATTCGGCAGTGGGCGAAACGATAAGGTCGATGGTGGCGTTGGGAGCCATGGCGTGGGCCCACTCGACGTCAAGTGTTGTTTCACCTTCCCAACCGCACTGCACCCCGTTGGCGACCACGCAATCGGGAGTACCGCCTGTGGGGTTGTAAATGATGTTGAGGTTGATGGCGGGCAAACCATAGAGGCTATCGAATTCCGCCACATCCGCGGCCAGGGTGTAGGAGCCGTAAGCATCGACAATGACAATCGTCTGGCCGGCGCCATTCAGTCCACCGCTGATGACGGTGTCGAAACCGTATGCGTGCTGGAGTTCGGCTGGATCGTACCCGCAGCCCGCGTTGGCGTAGCCGTTGCCGCTATAGATGCCTTCAAGGCCGGTGCCTTTGAGGGTGAGCGGCGACTCGGTCTCGAAGCAGTCAGAGGGAAAAAAAAGGCCGCTCTTGTGGGTTTTGATTTCGACGCCGGGAAGGGGCTTTCCGGTCTTGACATTCAACGGCCGAACGGCAAATGAGTGGGCCTTGACGGTGGTGAACCCGCCCACGCTCTTGACCAGGCTGCTCACCGAGGCCTCGACCCTGGGCTCGACAAGCGGCTTGTTGAACTGCTGCCCGCGGTCTTCAAAGACGCCGACCTGGGTGCTGAACGCCTTTTCAAGGTTCTCCACCGTGCCGGTTGCCCGAACGACCACATTGAATTTGTCGGCGTAGGTAACCTTCAGGCCGTGGCGGGTGAGATAGTCCTGGATTGTCTTGGAGTCCGCGGCCGTTGGAGCGAACCGGCTGGCAAACTCTTCCCTGCTAATAAACTTGTGGTAGGAGGGTGAGTTGGGGTCATGAATCGCCTTGACCAACTCATCGAGTTCCTTCTGGTTGCGCAGGTTGAGCGCGACAGTGACGTCCATTGATTTGTTGGGATCTTCGCGGCGCAGGGCCTGCAGCGAAGGCTTGTTGTTTGAGATTGCGCGGGCCGGGGATACTGCCTCGGGGCGGGATTCGGCAGAGGCTGGGGTGGATGCGACGATCGACACCGCGATGACCGCCAAGGCGAACGCGGTCAATTTTCTAGTGTTTGCCAATTCTGTCATTCCTGATTTCCTTTCCAGAACCCTTCAAGGTTTCGGGGGGGGCAGCTCTCGTGGAAGGGGACCGCTCATGCCGGGCGATGAGCGGAACGGGCGAACTTTCTGCGGACGACTCCGAGCATGCCGACGAGGCCAGTTCCCAGAAGCAACAGGCTCGAAGGCTCCGGAGTTTCGTTCTCAGTGATAGTGGTCACTCCCAACTGCACGGTGTACTCGGACGTCTGCGACGCGTAGAGGCTAAACGTGTCATTGGGGAATGAACCGGTGATGGTGTCGGTCCAGGGTACGGGTGTGTTTGAAGTCCAGCACAATGCAAACTCCACGCATTGGTTGATCAGTTGGAAGCCGTACGTGGGGCTGCCGGCAAAAAGATCTACGCCAGCCGAGTCGGGGTACACGGTGTTGCCATAGAAACCGTCAAACTCGATGGTTCCGGTCCCTCCATGGACGGAGAAGGTACCGACGAGATAGACGGGGAACGAACCGCCATCGAAGAAAGTGCCCCCGGTAAACTGAGGGAGTGAGGTTGTGTACGTGGTGGCGTGGGCCACCGAGGCGAAACCCAGGGCGAACATTGCAATTGCAGCGAGCAAGAACCTCTTCATGGATCCTCCAGTTGGTGTCATGCCGGATCACGGGCGTAAACAAAAATGCCGCGCCGGATCCCGGGCTGGGACTATGAAAGTCTTGAGGAACTAGCGGCGGACCACAGCCTGGGCCACGCTGGGCTTCCTCGATTAGGTGACCACGTGTATTTGGTGGGGGCGGTAAAAATGGAACTGCGTGGTGCTCATGCACGTTTGGTGCCAAACTTATGTGCGCACCTGGCGATTATTTTCAGCAAGATGCACTTTTCCTGATCGACACAGTGCGCAAATTATTGCAGGGAATGAGTACACATTTGACCACTGCAGGATGGGATGGAATGGAGTCGATAAATCGCCGCGGGTCAGGCGTCTCAAACCCCTGAACCTCAATCCTGCGCCGTCGCCCTGGCGCCGAACGGGTTCTCAGGCTTCGGTGAGGATTTCGGCCAGGAGGGCTGGGTCGACGTTGCCGCCGCTGACTACGGCTACGGCGGTTGAGTAGGTGGGGAGTTCGGCGGCGTGGAAGAGAAGGGCGGCGGCGGCTACGGCTCCGCTGGGTTCGGGGACGAGTCGCGTGGCGGCGACGATGGCGCGCATGGCGGCGCGGATTTCGGTTTCGGTGACGGTGACGATGCCGTCGACGAATGCCTGGATGTGGGCGAAGTTTCGCTCGCCTACGGATTGTGTGCGCAGGCCGTCGGCCAGGGTGCGGCTGGTCAGTTCGGCGGGCCAGGTGACGATGGAGCCGGTGCGGAAGCTTTCGGCTGTGTCGCCGGCTAGCTCCGGCTCTACGCCGAAGACCTTGGTTCCGGGGCTGAGCCGTTTGACGGAGGCTGCCACGCCGGAGAGCAGGCCGCCACCGCTGACGGGGGCGAGGATGAGATCAACCTCTGAAAGCCCTTCGACGATTTCGAGGCCACAGGTTGCTTGACCGGCGATGATCTGCTCATCGTCGTAGGGCGGAATGACAACGTAGCTGTGCCGGCGGACGAGTTCATCGGATTTGGCGAGGCGCTCGCTGGAAGCTACGCCGACATCGACGATTTCAGCGCCCATGGCCAGCGTGGCGGCGCGCTTGATGGGGGGGGCATTCGAGGGCATGACGATGACGGCTTTAGCGCCGACGGCTCGCGCCGCGTATGCCACGCCCTGGGCATGGTTGCCGCTGGAATAGGTGATGACTCCACGAGCGATTTCTTCAGCGGTGAGCTGCAGAATCTTGTTGGCAGCGCCACGAATTTTGAAGGCGCCGATGGGCTGAAGAGATTCGGCCTTGAGATAGATTTTCTTATTGGTCCCATGGCCGCTCAGACCGGGAAACGCGGCTTCGATGAGCGGGGTGCGGAGGGCGATCAAGGCGATCCGCGCGGCTGCGGCGCGGATGTCGGCAATGGAAACCAGGGAGTGTTCCATCGGTCAATTATCGACGATCCGGGTTTCGGCTATCGGGCAGGGCCGTGGTCACGGAAGATACTGCGCCGGAATGGGGTCTTCGGGCTTTTCGGCTTGCCAGACGATTTCGATGACATGCCACTGCTTGCCGTCGTAGATGGCCTGAATGCTGTTGATGCCTCGGTCCATCGTTGTGCTTTCGGAAGGCTTCTCCGCGGGGGCAAGGCTGGTTGTGTAAGTGCTCCAGAGATGGGCGAGATGCGCCCAGCTTTCTGTTTTGACCTTGATCTGACGTTCGATCAGGACCTGGCCGGCGCGCTTGGACACGGCGCCGATCCAGCCGTCGACGTTGAGGACGACCGGATTGGCTGTGCCGTCAGCGGCGATGCGGATGGGGATGAGGCGCGCGTCGGGCAGGAAGAGCGCGCGAAAGCAGGTGCGGTCCTTGTCTGCCGGTCCGCTGACTGCGGCGTCGATGGCAGTGATGAGCTGGTCGAGCGTGGCGGTTGATGGGCAGGCATTCGCGGCTGCGGCGGGTGCTTGCGCGGGGAGGTTGTGGGCAAGGCAGACGGCGAGAGCAATGAAAAGCACGGAGCGGCGCATGGTGGGATTGTACAGAATCATAGCTAATGGCCGGGGGCCCAGTTCTTGAGATCGGCCGGGCAGTCGGCTTCGGAATGACGGCGGCCTGCTGCCGAGCCGTTGCCGCGTGAATGCGCTTGAAGCCGAAAGATCGGTGCCGGAGAGTTGCTGCAAACAGACGTGGAGTCCATTGGATAGCATATCGATGCAACCTTTTCTCCTGTGGCGCAGCCGTAGAACTGGAATTTCTCCATTCGTAGAGCGTGAACTGGCACAAGCATAGAAGGTTGGGATTGATCAGCGAATGATGCCCCCTTTCAAATCGCCGTGCGAGGAATCGGCAGCCCGCGTCGCCCAGGGCGCAGTCGAGCCATGCAGAGGACCTTGGGTGTTGATTGCGACGATTCTCGCTTCCAGCATGGCATTTATCGACGGAACGGTGGTCAACGTAGCATTGCCGGCTTTGCAAACCGCACTCCATGCATCGGCGACGGACATTCAATGGGTGGTCGAGTCCTACGCCCTTCTGCTTGCATCGCTGCTGCTGTTGGGCGGTTCCCTTGGCGATCTCTATGGCCGCCGTAGAGTCTTCCTCTGCGGCGTACTACTGTTTGCAATTGGATCGTCCTGGTGCGGACTCTCTTACTCAATCAATTCGCTCATCATGGCACGCGGAGTTCAAGGGATTGGAGCAGCGTTCCTGGTCCCGGGTAGCCTGGCCATTATCAGCGCATCTTACACAGAGGCCGAGCGCGGGAGGGCTATCGGCACCTGGTCTGGGTTCACTGCGATCACGGCAGCCATTGGGCCGGTTCTGGGCGGATGGCTGGTGGAAAATGTGTCGTGGCGTTGGGTCTTCTTCATCAATCTTCCAATCGCGGTCATCGTAATTCTGCTTTCATTGTGGCGTGTGCAGGAAAGCCGCAACGAGGCAGCAAGCAAAAGTCTCGATTGGCAGGGCGCCGCGCTCGCCACTCTTGGCCTGGGAGCGATTACGTACGCTCTCATCGAGGGCTCGGCCACGACGTCAGTACGCGAAGCAATTGTTTGGGGCTTGGGCATGGCCGGCGTGGGCGCGCTGCTTTGCTTCCTTATCGTCGAATCCCGCTCGCCGGCACCCATGGTCTCTTTGCAGCTTTTCCGGTCGAGAGACTTTTCCGGGGCCAACCTGCTCACGTTTCTGCTCTACGCGCCGCTGGGCGGAATCTTATTTTTCTTTCCTCTCGATCTCATTCAAGTCCAGCATTATTCCGCGACAGAGGCCGGAGCCGCTCTGCTTCCGCTCATCCTGCTGATATTCGTACTCTCCCGCTGGTCCGGCGGCCTGGTGGCTCGATATGGAGCGAGACTGCCGCTCACGGTTGGGTCACTTGTCGCGGCGTCAGGCTTCGCGCTCTTTTTAAGGCCGGGGATCGGAGGCACGTACTGGAACACCTTCTTCCCGGCAGTGGCCGTTCTGGGTGTGGGTTTGGCGATCAGTGTAGCTCCGCTTACGACGGCGGTGATGGAATCGCTTCCTTCCAGCGAGGCCGGCGTGGCCTCCGGAGTCAACAACGCTGTGTCGCGTATCGCCGGACTCCTGGCCGTCGCAGTCTTTGGCCTCGTCCTCTCGGCCGGATTCAATCGCGCGCTCGACCACAGTCTGTCGCAGTTGCAACTTTCTCCATCTGTGCGCCAGAGCGCCGAAGCGCAGCGATCGAAACTGGCGGGGGCTCAAATCAGAGAACCGCAGGTAATGCACGCCTTCGATGAAGCATTCGTTTCCGGATATCGCGATGTGATCCGGATTTCTGTCGGAATGGCTCTTCTCAGCGCTTTGAGCGCTCAGACGATCCGATCGAAGAAGCGCATTGTGCAGGTCCACGGTTGAGATTGCAAGCACCTACGTCTACTGGGATACGTACGAGCGGTTCATATCAAGCTAACGATTCAAATTCCGGTTAGAAAGTCTTTCATGAATGGCCGCGGTATCTGGGCTCGAATCCCGCAGGGGTTAAACCCCCTCGTTCTTCTGGCTTCTTTTCGGCACGACTGAAGTCATGCCCTGTTACAAAGCGGGTTTATGAAACGCGCTGTAGATAGATCTACTTTGGGTCAACCGTCCGAAACCGGTTACTGGTCCGATAGATAGGGAAGCACCGATCGATACCATCGTCCAATAGATTCGTCTCTGCGTTTCTGGCTTAATGAAGATCAAGTAAGCGGATCGCGATTTCAAGACGATCCTCGGAGGCAATTTTCTCCGAGTGATTCGAAAGGTAATGGGCAAATCGTCCTATGATGAATATTCGGATCAAACGGGCTTACGAAGAGCCGGACGAGGAGGACGGAACGCGGATCCTCGTGGATCGGCTTTGGCCGCGAGGTCTCACGAAGGAGAAGGCGAGAGTCGATCTTTGGCTAAAGGACGTGGCGCCAAGCACGGAACTTCGCAAGTGGTTTGCCCACGATCCAGGCAAGTGGGCGGGGTTTCAGTCGCGCTACCGGGAGGAACTCAAGAGGAACAAAGAACAGCTCTCGCTGTTAAGACAAGAGGCGGCGAAAGGCACCGTCACGTTAGTCTATGGGGCCAAAGATCAGCAGCACAACGAAGCCGTGATTCTGCAGAGACTCCTCACAGAGAAATGAACTCGTTCTTCACGCGCACGTGTCCCTGTCGGGATGGTTACAACCACCTTGGCTTATCGACCGCGGAGAGCGACGGCTTCAAATAGCTCTCTGTAGGCGTCTGTCAACATGCCGATGGTGAAGGCGCAATTCAGGCCGCTCGGATTGGGTAATACCCAGACCGCAGATCCACCGAGTGTTGTTGGCTGTAGACCCCACCAAATGTCGCGCTGGTTCAGAAACACTGAGACCGCCGGCTTTCCCAGGAACGCCAGGTACCTGGGCCTGTACTTCGCGATTTTGCGCTCGAAGGCAGGACGGGCAGCGATATAGTCCGCTCGACTGAGATGCGTTGCCCTGACTGTCGGCCGAGCAACTGCAGAGGTGAGCCCGCAGCCATGGTCGAGCAAGAGGAGTGCCTCTTCCGGTTCCAGCTGCGTGGCGGTAAAGCCCGCGAGGTGAAGCACCCGCCAAAAGCGATTGCTTCGGTTCGCGAAGGGTTGTCCGACTGCCGCCGACCGCATTCCCGGATTGATTCCACAGAAGACTACGTTCAAGGAGGTCGAGATGATGTCAGGGAGGCCCATCGAATGTGCCTTTAGATTAGAAGACATTGCTTGAGAACCTTATAACTTCGGCTGTTGGGACCCGTCTCATCCACCCACTAGGGAAGCTCTGAATAAGCCACCGGCATTCCCTCAGGGCTAAAGCCCACGGTTATTTTGCGGCACTTACGGCACGACTGAAGTCGTGCCCTTTCAAAACAACGACTTAATCAGAGGTTCCCTAGCTCACAAGCTGACTGCTCGGCTCGGTAAGAGAGCGAAAATGGGTTGACAATTTCTCCGTCGGTCATTCCGTGAGCAATCGCTTGGGGCCGCTTACGTATTTGTTGCCGCGTTCGAAGAAGCGCAATGGGCGGTCTGCTGCGTGAGTCAGACCGATGCGCACGCTTTTGCCAATCGGGCCGGTCTTGCGTGTCGTCTCGGCCAGCCAAAGCGAAGAGCTTCGGCTGCACAAATCCAACCCATTCTGCCTGAGGTCAACGTTCAATGCCTTGGTCAATCGTCCCGGCCCGCTTCCTACGTCGGCCCATTGTTTCCTTGGACGCATGCCTACCATGAGTTCGAAACCGTCAAGAGGCTCAATAGAGCGTAACAAGACTCCTGCACCAACTCCGGCTCTTTCACTTGTCACATTCAATAAGAACGACACGCCATAGGCGAGATAGACATAGGCGTGTCCTCGTTCAAGGAAAAGGGGGCCATTGCGTGGTGTCATGCCCCGAAACGCATGTCCAGCCGGGTCGCCAACCGGATAAGCCTCAGTTTCGACAATGCGCCCGCTTAACCTGGCGTTTGCAGTGTCATGAACGATGACCTTGCCGACCAAATAGCGCGAGAGTTCCACAGTGTCGATAGGAAGGTCTGCACGCAAAAGGCGTTGAAGCCCTCCATTAGTATCGAATCGCGCCGGTGATTTTGATGCAGAAGGCATTGGCCAACTCAACAACCCGTATTCAGACGAGATGCACGGCAATTAAGCCAGAACGGTCGAGGAGTATCTATTAGACCGAAGTATCGATCGATACCTTGGTATGGTGCACCATCCGAGACTTAACAATTTATCGCAATGAGTTCTCAGGGAGACTTGTACACCTGTTGATCGGAAATCACGCTGTGCATGATCCGCCTGTAGACGTTCCGGAAGCGTTTGCCCAGACTGTGATTGACGTCGATGAAGTTTCAAGGTCTTTCCTAACCTGCGGAATAGCTTCCCATCTGCAGGGCTCGCCGACACGGCTGCCGAGGCGCATTGAGCAGATGCCCGCCAGAGTTCTCGAATATGCAAAGGGTTGTTTTTAGGCGTGGTTGTGCCCGCGGCCAATCTGGCTGCGAAACCTCATTGGCGTGACGCCCACGATTCGACGGAAGACCTTCGTGAAATGGCTCTGATCGGCGAAACCGGCCGCCGCACCCGCGCAGGCCAAGGTGATCTTCGGATCGCGCAGGTATTGCTTCGCGCGTTCAATTCTGCACTTCAGGATGTATTGGTATGGAGGCAATCCTGTGCTTACCTTGAATAGCTCGCAGAAGTAGTTGGGACTCATGCCAGCTATTTGGGCAAGCTCCCACAGGCGAAGATCCCGTGCCAAGTTCTGGTTGATATACTCCAGGGTCCTATTCAGGCGCATCGTAGGCATGCCGCCGCGGTAATCAGGGCTAACGGAATTACGGGTCGAATAACGGTGAATGAGGTAGGTGCCGAGCGCCAGTCCGAGAGATTCGCCGTAGCAAGGACCGGCGGGTGAGCCGTCTTCCAGGTCGGCATGAAGAGCGAGCATCAACAATTGAATGTGGCGGTCGTGAAGATTCCAGTGCGTGGTAAGTTCCACATCCTCCAGGTGCGCCGTGTCCTCTAGCGAACGTGCGAGAAACCGCGGTTCCATGACCACGATGATACGAGTGGTCGGGCCTGACCAGGTGAGGCGATCGCGGGTTCCTGCTGGCAGCATGTAGATCGTCCCAGGACCATTGTCTGCGCTGCGGCTCTTGCCCTCCGTGGTCCACTGCGCCCTGATATTTCCATGGGTAAGAAGATTCAGGAAGTGAGTCGGATGATCATGATCCGGAATCGAGACGCCCGGCACATCGCTAAACGATTCCAGGGCAATGCCGTCCCACCTGGCTCCTTTACTGCTTAGGGAAGATATCGCGGGGATGGGACACACCGCGCATCCATTGCACATCACCTCAACAGCCTTGACAGGAAGAACGCCAGAGATATCCATCGCTTTACCTCCCGAATGGAGAACCCAGTAGCAAAATCATACCGCCGTTTTCCCGGCCCCCTGTTTTTTAGACCAATTATTCGGAAGAACTGACCAAAACCGGAACATTTGACCAATGCTCTTGGGGTATCGTTTGCAATGAGAGAAGAGAGAAAGGATGCGCAGCGATAGAGGCGTAGCCAAAGTCATCGACTACATTCATGCGAACACTGGCGCAAACATTGGCCTGGTGGCCATGGCCCAGATTGCTGGGGTGTCGCCGAACCATTTTGTGTTGTTGTTTTTCAAAGCGACCGGCCTGAGCCCCCACCAGTATGTTCTGCGGGCAAGGATCGACAGCGCAAAGCTCCACCTGAAAGACGAAGCGCTAAGCATCGCCGAGGTGAGCAGACTAACCGGCTTTCGTACCCAGGAGCATTTCACGAAGGTGTTCCGGAAGATTGTTGGCGTAACTCCACGCGAGTTCAGAAGCGCGATTTAAGCTAGGACCGTTTCAAATCAGCTACTCCGGACCGTGGGGGTGGGCTGGTTACTGGCTTGGACCGCATTGGTCGTTGCTTCTTACCTTAGTTTCCCCGGGAGGTAGTTTTCCCATGCAGGCTCATTCTCGCGACACTGCGATTGCTTCCATCCCTTGCCCACACCTTAACCAAGCACGATTGCCAGCTTTCAACCATGGCGAGAATGAGCGGACCGAGAGACTCGTTCTTAGCATTGCCGCGAATCAAACAGGCGCCGTACTGCGATCTGCACTGTTCCTGAGTGAACAGAGACGGGTTGCAAGTGAGCTCGATCGGCGGGTTGCGGAACGAACAAGGGAGCTTGCCGAGACCAACGAGCAGCTGCAACTCCAAGTTAGGCTGCTGCAGCATCTTCCGGTATCCGCCTGGACGCTCAAGCCCGATGGGACACCGGATTTCGTGAATCAAGTTTGGCTTGAGTTCTCCGGCCAGACCCTCGAATTCGTCCAGTCGCATCCCGAGGCCTGGATGACTGCGGTCCACCCCGAGGATCGCGAATCAGCATCGAGGGCCTTTTGGGAGGGAGTACGCTCGGGGCGGGGTTTTGCGTTCGAAACCAGGTCTCTCCGCGCTCAGGACGGAACCTATCGCTGGCACCTCCAGCAAGCCGTGGTCTTGCGCGATGCGGAGGGAAAAGTCCTCAGATTCGTCGGTATGACCACCGATATCGACGACCAGATCCGGGCCGAAGAGGCTTTGCGCCAAGCGCAGGACGATCTCGCACGGATCAACCGGGTGACAACCATGGGAGAGTTAACGGCATCCCTGGCCCATGAACTCAGTCAGCCGATAAGTGGCGCTATTACGAATGCCAACGTCTGCCTGCGAAAGCTCGGGAGCGGTGAACCGGATCTCGATGAAGTGCGCGTGGCTGTCACCAGAATTGCAAGAGATGCACAACGTGCTGCTGAGATTATCAACAGGATCCGCTCACAATTCGAGAAGGGTGTCCCGAATCAGGAGAGTCTGAATGTGAACGAGATTATTCCAGAGACTGTCGCCCTGCTGCGCGACGAGGCGATCAGATACAACATATCGGTGCGGACAGAACTGGCGGCCGACCTTCCTCAGATCGTCGGAGATCGGGTGCAATTGCAGCAGGTCGCGATGAACCTGATTGTCAACAGCATCGAAGCGATGAAGGACGTTGAAGGAACACGGGAATTGGTCATCCAGTCACAGCGAGCTGAAAACGAGCAGATTCTTGTATCGGTCAGCGATACCGGCACGGGAATCCCTCCGCAGCTTGCGGAACAGATATTCGATCCGTTCTTTTCAACGAAACCTCACGGCACCGGCATGGGGCTTCGCATCAGCCGGTCAATTATCGAGTCTCATGGCGGGCGCTTGCGGGCGGTCGCTTCCCCTGGGCGCGGCGCAGCTTTTCACTTGAACCTGCCCGCCGCGATTCCAGGCCATTGATAATTCCGGTCTGGATTTGCATCTAAGGAAGCTCTGAATAAGCCACCGGCATTCCCTCAGGGGCTAAAGCCCACGGTCATTTTGCGGCACTTACGGCACGACTGAAGTCGTGCCCTTTCAAAACAACGACTTAATCAGAGGTTCCCTGATATGGAGTGACCCCGTCAACCGCTGCACATCTGTGGGGTTGTTTTTGCTGTTGTCTTTGTCGTTGTTCGAGAACAGGGCCAGCAGCAGTCGGGGCAGGTTTGAGCGACGATTGATCA
>Ga0302319_10016306_pt1 | contig 13702 bp, 8 predicted proteins | sample Bog_T0_2_FD_203319 | JGI IMG/M metagenome (GOLD analysis project Ga0302319, IMG submission 203319) | Peat permafrost microbial communities from Stordalen Mire near Abisko, Sweden - Bog_T0_2 | ecosystem: Environmental > Terrestrial > Soil > Wetlands > Peat | place: Sweden: Abisko, Stordalen Mire...
TGCAGGTTCGATTCCTGCCGGGCGCGCCAACCGATGCGGGGTACGACGATGGTGGACGTAGCTCAGTTGGTAGAGCCCCGGATTGTGATTCCGGCCGTCGCGGGTTCGAGTCCCGTCGTCCACCCCACTTCCTGATTTTTAGGCTTTTAAACCCTTGATTTTCAGAGAAATCAGGGGTCTGCGACCGCGCAGATAAACGCCGTTGTTACACGGCCTGTTACACACACGAGGGTGAGCAGGCCATGAAGAAAATTTACGAATACATCTACCGTCACGGGGCGACGCACTGTGTTCGGATGCGTATCCCGAAGGAGCTGAAGTGGGCTTATCCGGAGGCGCAGGATGAGCGCCTGGTCAATCTGCGCACGGGCGATCCGGCGGAAGCGAAGAAGCGCAGCTATGCGGTCATTGCGCGGATCCAGGCAGAGTTTGCAGACAAGCGCCTGCAGCGCGAACTTTCCCGGGCGTCGCTGTCGCCGAAACGAATCGGGAAACTGACGGACGCGGAGCTCGCCCTCGTCGGCGGATTCTACAAGCGCTCGGTGCTGCAGACGGATCAGGCACGCCGGCAGGCAGGGCTCGACGATGAGGAGTTCGACGAGCTCGGCCGCGAGCTCGCCAGCCAGCGCGCGGAGCTCGCGCGACTCCTTGCGCAAGGCAAAACGCAGCCCATCCTGGGAGTGCTAAAAACCGTGCTGCATCTCTGCGGACTGGACTTCCAGCCAAGGGCGGAGGAGGCAAGCCGCGCGGGATTCGTGTTTCTGCGCGCCGTGGTCGATACCCTCGATAAACAGCTGCAGCGCCAGGCGGGCGGGATCGTCGATACCGATACTGTTGCCCCGCCCGTCGCGCATCCGCTCGCCGTCATCGCCCCCGAGTGCGCGCCGGTTGAATTACTGGGTCCGAGCTGGGATGGGATTTTTACACTCTGGTGCCAGCACGGGGAAAGGCGGCCGAAGTCCAGCATCACGACCTATCGGACTCCCTGGTGGGCGCTGGAGCGCTTTGCAGCCTCGAAGAAGGTACTCCATCCGGAGGGGGTCACCGCGACGATGATGTCGGATTTCGTGGAGGACATGAAAAAGAGGGGGCTTGCGACTGCAACGATCAACGAGCGACTGTTCAAAGTCCGATACATTTTCAAGGTCGGCAAGGGCAAGCACAAATTGACGCACAACCCCGCGGCGGAGACATTGGGTGTCGTGGAGAGCACCACCAATGGCGACGAGCGCGCCCGTGTGGCTTTGAATTCACAGGACATTGACCTGCTGTTTCGCTCACCGATTTTTATGGAGCACATCCGCTCTCAGGGTCAGACAGGGGAGGCGTCTTATTGGGCGCCGGCTATCATGCTTCACAGCGCCATGCGACCAGAGGAGGTAGCCGGCTTAGCACTACGGGATATTTGCCATGACCCGATCGTCGGCTGGTATTTCGATCTTTACCACCGCACAGAGGCCAGCGAGCAACACCTGCCCGTGGAAGAACGGGTGCCGGATCGGTATTGGCGAAAATTGAAGAACAATGCCTCCATTCGTCGCGTGCCGATTGCGCCGGCGCTCATTGGTCTGGGGCTTCTGCGCTACGTCGATTGGGTACGCGCGCAGGGAAGTCTTGTACTCTTTCCGACGTTAAAAAAGGACGGTCAGGGAAAGTTGGACGGGGCGCTCATCAAATTCTTTAGCCGATACCTGCGCGCGATCGGGATCACGGATAAAAAGAAGACGCTCTATTCGCTACGTCACTCGATGAAAAATCAGATGGAGTCGGCGAAAGTGAATATCAGGCATCAAAAAAGGATCATGGGTCATAGGCTCGGTGAGGGGAACTCCGAGGATTACGGCGATGTGCAGTTGCCGTACGAGCATACGGTCGAACACTTCCGTGAGATCAAATTTCCGGCGATTCCTGCTCTGCCCTGGCAGCCCGGGCAAGGAACGGTGCGACGCGTCAAGCGCCCCACAAAACACGGAGCAACGACTCCGTGACCTCCCAGGAAGCATCCGGGAGTCACAACACCCACATAGCAAAGAGCGAATGCGACGCGCAGCGCTGCTTTTACTTCACCAAGGGAGTTTGCAAGCGCTCAAGATATTGATTCCAAAAGTCGAGAATCGATTGCTCGCTATCTGTGAACCAGCGCGCCGGACCCTGAACAAAGCCACTTTTGAATTCAAACGTCTCCGCCAGCAATCGCTGGGCTAGGGCGCTGAGCGAGAAGTGTTCGCCGTTGAAATTTAGGCCGCGTCCTGAAATTGTTGCCGAGCAGTTAGGGACTCGATTTCCTTTATAGTCCCGGAGATGGACAGATTGTCCATTCGTTAAGTATCCCTCGCGAACGAGAACAGCGACATCGGTTCGCGGCGCTTTGCCATGGCGAGGGATAACAGGTGGTTGCGAGTCTGGAAGTACACCCTTCTGTAGCTCGACGCCGGTAGGCGCTTGGCCGAATGGCATGCTGTCAGGTGCAGCCGTGCTTCGGGAGCCTTGTGGAATAAAAAGCTGGCCATCGACCTCGATGTGAGTCAGAGACGCAGCGCTGCTCTCGCCTACCTGATAGGTAAAGCGGATCTGTGAGTTCATAGCGAACATAGTTGTGACCTCTTTAACATTTAACATAATGAGTTTCTTAACTTTGCAATTACAATTAGAATAGCGTTCATGTGCTATATTGGCAAATAGATGAATTTAAGACACTTTACAAACTTAAGACGAGTGTCGCACGTTCGAGCCGCCGCTCCCACACCTAGAGGGCTATTGCAATGAAGAAAAAAACGCCGTTCCGCCGCAGTATTTGGAAAAGTGATTCGCGTTACGACCACTCCGATCGCACGATCGAAGAGCGCCGGACGATTGGCCGACTTGCGTGGATTAACGCCGCCAAGATTAATGTGGCGCCGATCGCGCCAGAGCAATTGGTCGAGATCGGCGCCTCGATTAAGCGTATGCCGAAAGCCAACATCGCGACCTACGAAAATGTAACCGACTTCCTGAATGAGGGCATTGCGCACGAGGGCGCGGGAATCCCCATTCTGATCTGCATGCTGGCAGCCGAAACGGTAGACGACGGCGACTACCCACCGATCGATCGGAAGGTCGTCAATGGGCTCAAGCGGCACAATGCCGCCGCCGCAGATCGGTACGATCTGATTGCAGCAAGCATGGCTGGATCGGCGAATAGAAGGAGGGTCCGGACATTTTCAGAGGTCTACGTTAGGGAAGTAATCCCGGTCTGGCAGAAGCTTAGGGTGCGTAAGTCGGCGGCGGAAGCCGATAACTACTTGGCCAATAAAGGAAGTGAAAAAAAACGCTGACCAGCCCCTTGTGCAGGTGCGACACAGTGTGTCGCATCATGCAGCAATGATAACTCTTCATAACAAAGCGATCCGCAGGTCAATCGTCGTTTACGTTCAACAAGGCGACTTCGCCGCCGTGCCCAGGCAGCATCCGTTCCGCCCGGTGACCTCGGCAACTGTGCGGCACTCGAGGTCGAATGTGAACTGAAAACTGGCCCGAAACCCGCAAGCGGGTTCTACTAGGGACTATGGCTATGGGAATCTCGTTGACTACCACAACTCTGCGCCCACCGCGGGTGCTGTCGAAATCGAAACTGCTGTCCTTCCGGCAATGCCCCAAACGGCTGTGGCTCGAAATTTACCGGCCGGAACTTGCGGAGCCCTCATCCGCGACGACATCGAGCTTCACGGTCGGGCGTCAGGTGGGCGAGGTCGCGCGCCGACTGTTCGATCCGAAGGGCACCGGGGTGGTGATCGATCCCCAAGCCGAGGGTGTCGCGGCGGCGGTGGCGCGAACGCAGACGTTGCTCTTGGGCTCGGCGCCGATTTTCGAGGCCGGCTTCGAGGCCGGCGGTGCGAGGGCCTTCGCTGACGTGCTATTGCCAGTTCGAAAGCGCGGCAAGACAGTTTGGCGCATGGTCGAGGTGAAATCCGCAACCGTCGTCAAAAACCATTACCGTGAGGATGCGGCTATTCAGGCGACCGTGGCCAGGGCTGCGGGTCTCGCGCTCGAATCCATCGCGGTAGCATATGTGGATAAGACCTGGGTGTATCCCGGGGGCGGAGACTACCGCGGGCTCTTCCTCGAGGAAGATGTCAGTGAAGACGCTTTCGGCGCCGCGGCGACCGTCGGCATCTGGGTCAAGGAGGCATTGGCCGTGGTCCGTCTTGCGGAAGAACCTCACCGCGCCACGGGGGCGCATTGCAGTTCGCCGTACGCCTGCGGGTTTTCCGGCTACTGTAATTCCAAGACGCCGCAGGCGGAGTATCCCGTGGCCTGGTTGCCGCGGATTCAGACCAAGGCATTGAAGGCAGCGATCGAGCGCGACGCGATCATCGATCTGCGGCACGTGCCCGACGACTTGCTCAATGCCAAGCAGTTGCGGGTTAAAACGCATACGCTGTCGGGTAAGGCCTATTTTGGCGCTGAGCGCGCCGCGACGGCCTTGAACACGCATCAGCTACCGGCGTATTTCCTTGATTTCGAAACTGTTAGTTTCGCGGTGCCGATTTGGAGGGGCACCCGACCGTACCAACAATTGCCGTTTCAATTCAGCGTGCACCGGGTGACGCGCGCCGGAAAGCTTGAAGCGGAATCATTTCTGGATCTATCGGGGAATGATCCGAGGCGAGCCTTGGCCGAGTCCTTGATCCTGGCGTGCGGAGACCGGGGACCCATCTTCGTTTACAGCTCATTCGAGGCCGCGCGGATCCGCGACCTTGCAAAAAAGTATCCGAAACTAAAGCCGGCGCTACGGGCGCTGTGCGGACGGCTCGTGGATCTGTTGCCGATTGCTGAGAAGCACTATTACCATCCGAGCCAGCAAGGGAGCTGGAGCATCAAGCAGGTGCTGCCCGCCGTGGCGCCTGATCTTCGCTATGACGCTTTATCCGGGGTGAAGGATGGCAGCATGGCGATGGCCGCGTTTGTCGAAGCGATCGCGCCCGAGACGGCGCCGAAGCGGCACGAACAAATCCGTCAGGAGCTAATTGCCTATTGCGGACTCGACACACTTGCCATGGTGTGGGTGTGGGAATTTCTGTCGGGTGGCCCGCGGACGGGGCTTTAAGGTCGTGGGAAGCGCCCGGATGGGACAGCGACCCCGATATTACAGCAATTGATGTCGCGAGTTTCAGGTTGGTAGGTCGTCCCTGCACGATCGCTGCAGGGGCGCCGAGGACGTGGAGGCGATGATGCTCTTCTGTTTCATCGATTCGGTGAAAAGTTTGGAGCCGCATTAGAAATCTCGTCGAAGAATTCCTGGTCGTCATGATTGGCGTTGGCGAACGCAGGCGAAATAATGTCGCCATGGAGTTGCGCTCGCAAGTTGTCCCACCGCTCGCGAAGCACCCTCCAATTATGTTCGTCATAGGTGCCACGGAATATTACCGGCCGCACTTCAATGCGTGGCAATTGATCGGCGGGAGTCTTCGAGTTAAGCGCCTTCTTCAGTTCGTTGCTCCAGCGACTGTCAACCCGATCCACTCTTCCAATCTGTTGCTCGACCACACCAGGGTTCCACTCCGGATGAAGCAAAACCACGATTCTGCATGACTTGTGTAGATTCAGACCTTCGCGGCCGACTAACGATTGGGCTACCAGCACCCTCGGGAAGCTGTTGGCGCGGTTGAACGCAAGTTGAATCATGCGCCGAGATTCTGGGCTGGTACCTCCGTACATTAGCCGTGCGAAGCCTCCTTGGGTCCGAGTGTATTCGTCCCTCAATCGTGTTTCGAGCTCATCCCAGAGTTTCGAAGCTTCGTCGGCATCGATCTCATAATCGTCGTCGTCCGCGTCATCATTATCGCAGACCGCCTCTACTATCTGGCAGAAGGTATTCGCATACTCGGACGCTTCCGCGTCCGGACCCTCTAATAATTCCATCATCGCTCTGGCGACAAGAGCTAGCGAATGTTGTTCTACTCTTTCACCCGGAGTGTTCGCATCAACGGAGCGCCTGAAGGCGTCAAAGATCGCTTTGAAATGTGCTCCCCAACTATGTCCTTGAAAACCCCGCTCGATCTCTGGGATCAGGCGCTCACGGAACTGTTCGCGCCGTTGACGTTCGCGTTCGTAGCGAATACGTAGCGTTTCATCGAGCGCGTCCAGTTGAAGAGGACTCATGAGCTGGCGGTGCGCTGCACGTACCGCCAGCCATTCGCTGTTCTCTGCATCGCCGTCCCGGTCGCCATGAACTTTGGCCTGGGGCCACGACTCGTTGTTCTGGACGCGGCGCAGCATCTCTCGGGCGTTTAGCAAATCGACAAGCGCGCGCAATGGTCGTGTAAATCTGCCGAACACCAGCACTTTTTCACCCTGCCGGGTTTCTTTCTCGATGGCTTCGACTGCCCCCTTGATCGCCGGATGCTCGAAAAGGGACTCATCACCCTGATTGAAAGCCTGACCGATGGCATTCAGCCACCACTCCGCGCGCTCCTGGCGTTTGAGATCAGCGGTGCTCCCCGTTTCTTCCGTTTGTTCGCTCGCGATATTGGCCCCATCAAACTGTTCCTGCCGATGGTCATCATCGGCACGCTTGATCTGGTCGAGCAGAGCAGCGATTCCGTGGCCGTTTCCTAACGTCAGCCGAAGCCGCTTGGCGACTGGATCACTCGACTGGCGTGTTACCACCGAAAGGGACTCTGCCGCGCAGATTGCCTTCCGCCAAGCGGTCGAAAGATCCGCTGTGTTCACTGAAATTTCGCTCTCTTTGCGATACGCATTTATCGGCAATCCGGAGTGATAATGAAAACTGCGAACGTCGGGGTCTTCTCTCTTGTCGCGGCGAAGCAAGTAAGGCGACAAAGTCTTTTGAAACCGAGCCGCTGCGATTTTGTAGGCGGCACGCGCCTCAGGGCTAGTACGCCATGCCTGCCGGACTCTCTTGACGCCATCGGCATACTGACTTGCGGCTTCTTGAACCTGAGAGAGGGTCGCGGCGTCAAGGCCAAGACGGCTCAATGTGCTATGCCATTGACTCAAATCCAACTCCACGGGGGTGGCTGTCAGCGCAAGCCTGCGAACTGTATCGGATGAAACGATGACACCCTCAAGCAAACGCGAGAGGCCGCTTTCGGTCGCACGGCTCTTGTGCGCTTCGTCGATGATAATCAAATCAAATGCCCCAAGGCCAATGCCGACGCTGCGTTCCAGCCAGTGGCGCAACGCTCCGTACTTCGCGTACTCGGCAGCATCAAGGGGCCTCGGCCATTGAACATCCACAAATTCGTCAAGCAACCGCCGTATTGGATGTTTATGATCCTTTGGTAAAGCGGCAACGATACTTATGGCCGCGGTATTGCAAGCCCATCCTTGGGCCAGGGTCGCATTGTCGTGGTAGCCGCGCGGAAGCCGCTGATCGGTCATTTCGCGCCAGCGTGCATAGAGTTCGGGCACCAAAGCCCATCGCCAAACGGCGGCGTTCGCGCTAAGCCTCCAGTTTGTAAAGGCGTGCGATACCATCACCGGTTGTTTTACGAACCACGGCTGTTGATTGTCGGCCCATGGGGTTAAGTAAGCAGACAGGCTGCGCAGAATGGCGGGAACATCATTGATTTCGCCGTGTCGCAATTCAGCCTGCCATTGATAGCCGAGACCGGGCGGCACGAGAATCGCCACGCGTCCGCCGCTCTTAATCACACAACGAGCAACTTCGACTGCGATGCGTGTCTTACCCATACCAACCTCGTCCGCTATCACTACGCCGTTTCTAGGGATGCGTGAAGCGACGGCGCGCAGGCTGGCGCGCTGCCCTCGGTTCAGATGGGTAGCGTTTTCGTCTTTCTCGTTTGCCAGTTGGTCTTGTATGTCAGCTTGCTGCCTCAGAAGGTCCGCAACGGCTTCCCACCCTTGAAACATCTGGCTCATGCCCGGTCACCAAAACTGCTAAGGTCTGCCACATTCCACGCAATTTCCACCCGTTTGAGCACACCCTCGTAGCGGAGGCCTTCCGCTGATTCGCTGGTCGTCGCAAAAGCGGGTCGAAATGGACAGTGCCACAACGGGCTGATCGGGTTGAGGTTGAGATTCAAGAACTCCTTAAGGACCGTACTGCCCGCCGCCTGAATCAAACATTGTTCTAACCGTGTGCACCAAGTCACCCAGTCTGCTTTGGAAACCGAAATCTGCTTGGCCGCGATGTTCTCGACCAGTTGCATCAATTGGCGCACAGGGTAATTGGCTGTAAGTGACGCTGCCGAGCCTTGCTGGGCGGCATCGTCAGTAGACTCGGTGTTTCCATCTGCAAGCAAGTCCTCCTCATCCGGCGGCATGGGAAAGTTCGCGAGTTGATTCCATGCTTCCTCGATGTCGATACGTGGCAAGATCGTCGCGGCAACGCGCCCGAATTCATCGATGACGGGCACCCATGCCCGCCGTTCCTGCCCGTCAACATGCCAGCGGAGTTGTACCTGCCGAGGCCTCTGCCCTCGCCATGGGAAACCCTTTATTGGCTCCCTACGACAGTCGTTATCGGCGTCGTCTAGCAAATCGAAGGATTCTGTGATTTCCTCGCTCGTTCGCAACCAACAGATATCGTCTTCGATTATCCAGAAGAAATAGGCCACAGGCGCTGCGCTGTATTGTGTTTCGGGGTCCGGCATGTCATTCCCCGCCCCCAGCGCTCCTGGACTCTGACTGAAATCAGTCTCCCATTGCAGAGGTAAGAGATTGGTCAGGACGGATTCGGGCGGTATCCCCTTGGCGGGAGACCACCTCAGCAAGTCGGGTGTGAACACAACGCCCGCTTCAAGATTACCGCTTTGAGAGGCCATTTTGTTGGCAAAGCCTGGGCCGGTGAGGTTGCCTGAGCCCAGGTAGAGCCATGCGTTGTTGCAGATGTGGGAGTTTTCCCGGTGGTTGGCGCTGAAAACGAATTTCGCATGCAATGACCGAGAAACCTTGAAGCATTCGGGTTGGCCTGCTTCTCTCACCTTCCAGCGAGCACTATTGAACGCAGGCACGGAATTCGCCACGGCCTGGCATGCCCTGGGATTTACGAAGATGTCGATTTCGGGTTGCCGAGTAAGCAGTTCGGCTTCGTGAAGTGTATCGACAATGCTCCTGAGTACCGACGGTATCCCGTTTTTATCCGACGATTCATAAAAGCCGGAACCCAGGCCCAGGTAATTGCGGGCTGATTGCGAGCTATGCTTCCGCACCAATTCCGGTAACTGAGCAAGCAGGGACGATCCTCGATTATCGAAGAATCGCGGCGCGAGACCTGTGCCGAGATGTTTTGCGTTTGCGATCCATCTCTCAACCGTCGTTGACGCGGATTCAAAATCCTGACTGCCAGGGGCGCGCGCGCTCAATACTCGAAAGTCACAGTGTCCCCGTAGCCAATTAAGCATTCCCCAGGCTGCTCGGAGGTCGGCGAATGCTAAAAGAACCACACTATCTTCAGATTTCAGGTCCTGATCGCAGAGATCAATGCGCCAAGCGAGATCGAGGCTGTCTTCAAGTGTCTGGCGCGTCCAGTTTCCCGTAGAGACAATCAGGCGCAATCGCCATTGTCGTGCATCCGATGTGTGACGAAAACCCAGAAGTGCCAATTTGGCGTGAAGAAGCCTGAAGGGCGGTACGCCGTTCATCGGCAAATGGATGACACCGGGGACTTCTTCCGGTGTGATCTGCGGGTTGCCGGGGTCTAGCATCAAAGCGATGGAGATGCGCCCTTCGTACGCTCGGTGAGTGTGAACCACGCAAAGTTGCCTTCGGACAATGCACTCATCTCGAAGGTCGTTCGGGCGCTCTACGCACCCTGGCTTGACAAATCGGCTCGCAAGTTCCAGGAACTGGCCAAGCAGGGTGAGGCGGAGTACCGCAACCTCGTCACCAGCGTGAATGCCGAGCCCGACACCTGCATCGTGTTTGCCGATGGTCTGCGATTTGATGTCGCCGGTATGCTGCAGGAGCGGTTGGAGCAACGTGGCCTGAGAGTCAAACTAAACCACCGCATCGCCCCACTCCCTACGGTCACCGCCACCGCCAAGCCGATCGCGTCACCGGCCCATTCGGCATGTGAGGGGGGCGCTTCCGCCGAGGACTTCAATCCGGTGCTTTCTGTCAGCAAGCAGTCGGTGTCTGCCTCACGGTTGCGCGACGAAATGGCACGCCAGGGTGTCGAAGTTCTCGATCAGGATGAGACGACGTTGGCCGCCAAGGCTGACAAGGGCGGTTGGACGGAAATCGGGCGCCTCGACGAGATGGGTCATTCACTCGGCGTCTCGCTCGTGCGGCATATCGATGTCGAGGTCGAGGCCATTGCGGATCGTGTTGCAGCGTTGCTCGGAACCGGGTGGGCGCGCGTGCGCGTAGTCACCGATCACGGCTGGCTGCTGGTACCTGGTGGCATGCCAAAGGTCGAGCTGCCGGCCCATCTGGTTGCGACCAAGTGGGCGAGATGTGCATCGGTGCGCGGTGACTCAACCACCGCCGTGCCGACGTTTGCATGGTACTGGAATGTGCACGCACGGATCGCCTCTCCGCCTGGCATCGGCTCGTTCATCATCAACACAGAGTACGCGCACGGCGGTGTCAGCCTTCAGGAATGTGTTGTCCCCGAACTGCTAGTCCAGCGTGGTGAGGTGGCGGAGAAGGCCAAGATCACCGAGATCACTTGGCGGGGTATGCGTTGCCGCGTCGTTGTCGAGACCAATGCAGACGGGCTGCGCCTCGAACTGCGGCGCAACTGGAAGCAGCCGGACCCGGAAGGGCAACGAATTACCGCCGTGAAGGAGCTGGGGAGCAATGGACAAGCAAGTCTGGCAGTCGAGCGCGACGAGTACGAGGGCACGGCCGCGATGGCTGTGATACTAGATGGCGCGGGGCGAGTCATCGACTACCAGGCCACTACGATTGGAGAAGAGCAATGAGCATGGAAATGGACTCGCTGGACAAGCTCGCCGCATCGGCTTTCGACGGCTATCTTGTTCGCAAAGACCTCGTTCGGAAGTACTCGCGCCAATACCCGGTGCCCACCTATGTCGTCGAGTTTCTCCTCGGCCGATATTGCGCAAGCGTAGACGAAAACGAGATAAACGAAGGCCTCCAGATCGTCGAGAAGCAGTTGAAGGACAGGACGGTGCGGACTGGAGAGGAAGAGCTCTTTAAGGCGCGCGCAAAGGAAACCGGGTCTGTAAAGATTATCGACATTGTTCGCGCGCGCCTCGACGCAAAAAACGATTGCTACCTGGCGGAGCTGCCAAGTCTTGCATTGAGGGACGTCCGTATCGAGGACCAGGCCGTCCGCGACAACGAGCGCATGCTGACCGACGGCTTCTACGCCGAAGTGACATTGAGCTACGACGGGGTCATTGCCCAACAGACAGGGGGGCAGCCGTTCAAGGTGGATGCGCTTCGGCCGATCCAGATGTCAAAGTCGGATGTGCTGGACGTGCTCATGAAGGCACGGCAGACATTCTCGGTCTCGGAATGGATCGATTTCCTCATCCGCTCAATTGGCTTGGAAGCATCTGCGCTTTCCGATCGTGCAAAGAAGGTCGTCCTCTTGCGGATGGTGCCGTTCGTCGAGCGGAACTACAACATGGTGGAACTCGGCCCGCGGGGGACCGGCAAAAGCCACCTGTTCCAGCAGATCTCACCGTATTCGCATTTGATTTCCGGCGGCAAGGCAATAGTTGCAAAGATGTTCGTCAACAACTCGACTGGGCAGAGAGGGCTGGTCTGTCAGTACGACGTGGTTTGCTTCGACGAGGTCTCGGGGATCTCGTTCGATCAAAAGGACGGCGTCAACATCATGAAAGGCTATATGGCGTCGGGGCAATTCAGCCGCGGCAAAGAGAATATTCGTGCCGACGGCAGCCTCGTGATGGTTGGCAACCTGGATGTGGACGTCGAACAGCAGCAGAGGGTCGGCCATCTCTTGAGCCCGCTGCCGCCGGAAATGCGAAACGACACGGCCTTCATGGATCGCCTGCATGCGTATGTGCCGGGGTGGGACTTTCCGAAGCTGAATCCCACTGAGCACGTGACCGACCATTTCGGTCTCGTCAGCGATTTCCTTAGCGAGTGCTGGGACCGACTTCGCCTCGGTAATCGGGTATCTGTCATGCAAAGCCGTGTTCACCTGGGCGGCGCCCTCAGTGGCCGAGACATCGAGGCAGTCAGCAAGACCATCAGCGGTCTGGCGAAGCTCCTGTTTCCGGATCCCGCGATGCCGCTAGCCGACCAGGATCTCGAATGGATGGTGCGGCTAGCGCTGGAGTCGCGCCGCCGGGTGAAGGAGCAGCAGCGGCGGGTGTTCAAGAGCGAATTTCGCAATACGCACTTCAGCTATATCCTTGGTCCCGAGGGCGTGGAACAGTTTGTCTCGACGCCGGAGCAGCACAGCGACGAGGCGATCGAAACCGACCCGCTACCGCCCGGCCAGGTCTGGGGTGCGAATCCCGGGTCCGGGGAAACCGGCGCGGGCCTTTACCGCGTCGAAGTGACCTGTGGGCGCGGTAGCGGCGTCAAGATCCTCAACCAGCCTACGCCACCAGCATTTCGCGAGAGCGTCAAGGTGGGTGAGCAGAACCTCTACACGCGATCGAAGGAACTCGTCGGCGACCGCAACCCCCGCGAGGAGGAGTTTTCAGTGCAGATGCGCGCGATGGATTCGGACAAGGCCGGGGCCGGGCTCGGCCTGCCTGTTCTGGTCGCCCTCTGCGGTGCCCTGCTCAGTAAGAACACGCGGGGCGGAACAGTGATTGTCGGCGCACTGAACCTCGGAGGATCCGTCGAGCTGATTCCCAACGCTGCGCGAATCGTCGAACTTGCCATCGACAAGCAAGCCCAGACGATCCTGATGCCGGTGGTGGCGCGCCGCCAGTTGAACGATCTCCCCGACGATCTGTGGACGAAGATCAGTATCGAATTCTACAAAGACTCGGCGGATGCGGTGTTCAAAGCGTTGGTGGAATAACGACGCCTATCATGAGAGCGGTACCCATCGAAAAAAAAGGCGTCGTGCCTATACGTTACCGAAGTGCTCAACTACTTGAAGTGTTGAGCGTCTCGGGACTCTTCGCAAACGGCGCGAGCCGTAGCCTTCTCACCCGCGACGTATACCGGTCAGAGACGCTGAAGCCGGACCTCGGGAGCGAATTCCGCAAGAGGTTGAGCACGAACGGTTGTGAGCCGCGCGTGAGTAGCACAAGCTGCTGTTGCGGAATGGCTGAAAAGTCATAGCTAGGTGCATTATTGGATTCGATCCATTAGGGCTCGCGCGAGCTCGCCCACGGCAGTAACAAAATCCGCAGCAAAGCGGGAGCCGATCGCGTTTTAAGTGCGAACGTACAAGGTGCGAACGCATGAGGTGCTGACACCGCATATGTCAGTCTTCCAGCACTCTGGGGGGTAGGGGGGCTTTGGCTCCCGAACCTTGAGCTGCGGTTGGTGTTTTAGGCACTGTCGTTCAGCCAAGCGCTACCGCCCAGATATCTTGCCTCAATCTTGTTGCAAGGCTGGGTGCCTCGGGCCCTTTCTGTTAAGGCTTGGAGGAAGGCGCTTAAGGTGTCTGTCCGTTGATGGTTCGGAAGGTAAACGCCTCGACGAGAGGACGCCAGAATTTCGCCTTCTGCCGGCAGGCCCACTAAACGGTCGCGCTGCACTCTCGCTGCTGTTGAGCACGGCCAACATTCTCGATGGCAATTCCGCCCTTGGCGGTCAAGTTTCGCGATGG